>Ga0315282_10003601_pt1 | contig 27749 bp, 22 predicted proteins | sample YL17G07_20_MG_FD_203693 | JGI IMG/M metagenome (GOLD analysis project Ga0315282, IMG submission 203693) | Sediment microbial communities from Yellowstone Lake, YNP, Wyoming, USA - YL17G07_20 | ecosystem: Environmental > Aquatic > Freshwater > Lake > Sediment | place: USA: Wyoming | collected...
AGTTGATGACGATCGCGTACTTGCGGTTGTGACGCAGGAACCGCGTGTCGACGACGCCGAGGCGGACGAGGAGCACGATGACGACCGGCATCTCGAAGACGGCCCCGAACGCGACCAGGAACCAGGCTGCGAACGAGAAGTACTCCTGGGCGCGGAGCTGGATGTTGAAGACGGGGCCGTTGAATCCCAGGAGCCACTGCAGGCCCTTGGGCAGCACCAGCAGGTAGCCGAACACGACCCCGAAGAGGAAGAGACCGGTGCACGAGACCACGACCGGCCACAACATGCGCTTGTGCTCGGGCGCGAAGGCCGGCCCGATGTAGGCCCAGAACTCGTAGATGACCACCGGCGACGCCAGGATGAGGCCGACGTAGACCCAGACCTTGAGGCTGGTCATGAACGGCTCGGCGGGGCTGAACGTGGTGATCTTGCGGGCCGACTCGGGGATGTTCCCCGACTTCAGCGGGTGCAACAGCAGCCGGAAGACGAAGTCGTTCAAGACGGCGGCGATCACGATGCCGACGGCCAGGGAGCCCAGCGCCCACATGAGGCGCCGGCGCAGTTCGTCGAGGTGCTCGACGAGCGAGAGGCGCTCGTCGTAGTCGGCGACCTTGACCACGCCGGCCCCTAGGCGGTCGCGGCGCCGGCCGGCCGGTCGTCGCCGTTGGTCGCAGACGCGGCGGGTGTGTCGGCCGGCGCCGCGACCGCCTCGTCGGCCGCCGGCGCGGCCTGGGGGGCGTCGCCGCCGCCGAGCGTCGCCGCCGCCTTGACATCGGCGACGCTCTGGGTCAGCTCGGGCACGCCGAGCGTCGACTTGATCTCGTTGACGTCGGCCGCCAGATCGTCGACGCCGATCTCGGCGCGGAGGTCGGACGTGGCCGAGCGGAACTCGCGGATGGTGCGGCCGATCTGGCGGCCGACCTCGGGCAAGCGCTTGGGCCCGAAGACGAGCAAGGCGATGACGAGTACGAGGATGAGTTCAAAGGGGCCGATGTTGGGCATGGGCCTCCGCTCCTGCGCGCGGCGTTCCCTGAGGCTCTGAGGGTACGCGTCCGCCCGGCGAGCGTCAAACGCTCGGCGAGCGTTGCCCGATGACGGTCCAAAATGGCCACCACGGTATGGACGAGATGTCACACGGCTGCACAAACATCCTGCAAACCACGTATGAAAGGCGTGGACGCGGAATGGCCTGTCGGCAGTTGCGTGGCGAAGAAACGCCGTGATATCGTCCGCCTGTGCCCGCGGCCTGTGAGGTCGTGGTCATGCCCACCAGCCCCAGCGCGACTGTCGCTGCGCGGTCGGGCGAGATCGAATGCCGGAGTGCCGCGTCGACACGAACGTGCCTGAACGATCTGGACCACGTCTGTAGCGCATGACCAGCGACTACCTCATCAGCTGGCTGTACGTGGCCATGTTCGTCGCTGCCGGCGGCGCCATGGTCGTCGGGATCCTTCTCATGTCGCGCCTCGTCTACCCGCGTCATCCCTCCGACGAGAAGTACTCTACCTACGAGTGCGGCATCGAGCCGGTCGGCGACTCCTGGCATCCGTTCGCGATCCGCTACTACATCTTCGCCCTGCTGTTCCTGGTGTTCGACGTCGAGGCCGTCTTCCTGTTCCCCTGGGCCGTCACGTTCCGCACGCTCGGCGTGGCCGGGTTCGTCGAGGTCGTCATCTTCATCGTGGTGCTCGCTGCCGGGCTCGTCTATGCGTGGGGCAAGGGGGCTCTCAAGTGGGCGTGACGGACAAGTTCCCCGACGGCTTCGTCGACAAGATCGCCGAGAAGGTCACCGACAAGTTCGCCGGCAGGGTCGACCTGGGCGAGCTTCGCGAGCGCGTCCCCGTCGACAAGGTCCGCGATCGCATCCACTACCCGAGCCTCAACGACTTCCAGCGGCCCAACGTCGTCACGACCACGGCCGACTTCGTGTTCAGTTGGGCCCGCTCGCGCTCGATCTTCCCGTTCACCTACGGCCTCGCCTGCTGCGCCATCGAGATGCTCAGCTCCGGCTTCGCGCGCTTCGACATCGCTCGCTACGGCTACGAGGTGTTCCGGCCCACGCCGCGGCAGTGCGACCTCATGATCGTCGCCGGTACGGTCAACGAGAAGATGGGGCCCGTCCTGCGCCGTCTCTACGACCAGATGTCCGAGCCCAAGTGGGTCATCGCCATGGGTGCCTGTGCCACCAGCGGCGGTCCGTTCTACGACGGCTACAACGTCGTCAACGGCGTCGACAAGATCGTCCCCGTCGACGTTTACATCCCCGGCTGTCCGCCGCGCCCCGAGGCCCTCTTCCAGGGGCTGCTCGAGCTGCGCAAGAAGATCGAAGACATGAAGTTCGTGCCGACGCCGGCCGGCGAGGCCACGATCGACTGAGGTGGACTGACGTGGCGCTTCCCAGGATCGGCTCCGCCGACATGACCATCGACCAGGTCGCCGCCCGCCTGAAGGGCGAGATCGCCGAGCTCGACGACGTCCGCATCCAGGTGCCCGACACGGTCGTCTGCCGCGTCGATCCCGCTACGCTCAAGGATGTCGCGCACCGCGTGCGCGACATCGAGGGCTGCGGCTACGAGATGCTCAACTTCATCGCCGCCGTCGACCGCGGCGACAAGCTCGAGGCCGTCTACCACCTGTACTCGTTCGTCTCCAACAGCTACCTCGAGCTGCACGTCGGGCTGCCGCGCGGCAAGGCCGAGGTCGACACCGTCAGCGACGTCTGGCCGGCGGCCGACTGGCACGAGCGCGAGGCCTGGGACATGATGGGGATCAAGTTCCTCGGGCATCCCGACCTGCGCCGCATCCTCCTGCGTGACGACTTCGTGGGTCACCCGCTGCGCAAGGACTACGCCGACCTCGTCGAGAACCACCCGTATGCCTAGCGTCTTCGACACGCCGGCCCCCGACGCTGCCCTGCAGCTCGCCCTCGACCGCGTCAAGCGGTCCGAAGAGGAGGGGCGCGGCAGCGACATGGAGGGCCTGGCCTTCAACCAGGTCGTCGTCAACATGGGGCCGCAGCATCCGTCCACCCACGGCGTGCTGCGTCTGGTCGTCACCCTCGACGGCGAGCTGATCAAGGACGTCATCCCCGTCATCGGCTACCTGCACCGCTGCAAGGAGAAGCTCGCCGAGAGACGCACCTACTACCAGTACATCCCGATCGTCGATCGCACCGAGTACCTGGCCAGCATGAACTGCGAGTGGGGCTACGTCCTGACGGTCGAGAAGCTGGCCGGCATCGAACCCACGCGGCGGGTCGAGTTCATCCGCGTGATCATGGCCGAGCTCATGCGCATCGCCAGCCACCAGGTGGCGGTGGGCACCTTCACGGCCGACCTCTCGCCCCTGGGCACCGCCATGGCGTTCTACACGTTCCGCGACCGCGAGCTCATCCTCGACCTGCTCGAAGAGGCCAGCGGCGCGCGCATGATGTTCAACTACTTCCGTTTCGGCGGAGTGCGCTACGACCTTCCCGACGGGTGGGTCGAGAAGTGCCACGCCCTCATGGGGAAGATGCCGAAGCTCATCGACGAGTACGAGGCGCTGGTCAAGAACAACGCCGTGTTCCTGAGCCGCTGCCTCGGCAAGGGCGTCATCACACAGGAAGACGTCGCCGAGTACGGCATCACGGGGCCCAACGCGCGCGCGTCTGGTGTGGCCTACGACCTGCGGCGCACGCGCCCCTACTCGGTCTACCCCGAGCTCGACTTCAGGGTCTGTCTGGCCGAGCACGGCGACGTCTACGACAGGTACCAGGTGCGCATAGACGAGATGCGCGAGTCGGTGAAGATCGTGCTGCAGTGTCTCGACATGCTCCCCGACGGGCCGGTCCAGGTGGGCAGCCTGCGGGCGCCGTACGTCATCACGCCGCCGCCGGGCGAGTGCTACGTGGGCCAGGAGAACCCTCGCGGGGAGTACGGCACGTACATCGTCAGTGACGGGTCGCGCTACCCCTACCGGCTCAAGTACCGCGACCCGTGCTTCTGCAACCTGCAGATCTTCCCCAAGCTGCTGCGCGGCACGAAGATCGCCGACGCGGTCGCCATCTCGGGGAGCATGGACATGGTGCTCGGAGGTATCGACCGCTGATGGTCGACGTCGGACTCATCATCCTGCGCCTGGTCGTGGCGATCGTCATCGCCTACGCGGTCGTCTTCGTGGCGGCGCTCGTCAACATCCTGTTCGAGCGCCGCGGTCTGGCCGTGATGCAGGACCGCCTCGGACCCAACCGCACCGGCCCCCAGGGCATCCTGCAGAGCGTCGCCGACTCGTTCAAGATGATGGGCAAGGAGGACTTCGCGCCGGCGGCTGCCGACAAGATCGTCTTCACGCTGGCGCCGATCCTGGTGATGGTCGGGGCCGTCGCGGTCCAGGTCGTCATTCCCTACACGAAGGGCTTCACGCCGCAGGATCTCAACGTCGGCATCATCTACATCGTGGCCATCACCAGCTTCACGGTGTTCTCGATCCTCCTCGCCGGCTGGGCGTCCCACAACAAGTACTCGCTGGTCGGCGCCCTACGCTCGGCGGCGCAGATGGTCTCCTACGAGGTGCCCATGATCCTCGGCCTCCTGGTCGTCGCCATGGCGGTCGGGTCGCTGAGCCTGAACGCGGTGGTCGAGGCACAGTCCGACTACAGGTGGAACATCTTCTTCCTGCCGTTAACGTTCCTGATCTACTTCGTCGCCTCCATCGCCGAGCTCAACCGCGGTCCTTTCGACCTGCCCGAGTCCGAGTCCGAACTGGTCGCCGGCTACGGGACCGAGTACTCGGGCATGCGCTTCGGCATGTTCTTCCTGAACGAGTACGCCGGCATGACCATCATGTCGATGATCACGGTGACGCTCTTCCTCGGTGGCTGGCAGGGTCCGTTCGCCGACCGGTTGGTCATCGGCGGCGTCGCGCTGATCCCGATCTTCTGGTTCCTCGTCAAGACGTACGTCATGGTCTTCGCCCTGGTGTGGATCCGCCTGTCGGTCCCCCGTCTGCAGGTCGACCAGCTCATGGACTTCGCCTGGAAGATCCTCATCCCGCTGGGCCTGGCCAACATCCTCGTCAGCGCCGCCGTGATGCTGTGGGTCCCGAACTGGAAGGGCGGCATGCTGGTCGTGCAGTGGATCCTCCTGCTCGTGTTTGTCGGGTCGTTCGACACGATCCTGCGCTGGAACCTCAGGCGCCGGCGCAAGCGTGTGGCGGTGCTCGGCTGAGATGCTCGGCGTCCTGAAAGCGATGACGACCACCCTGCGGCACCTTCCGATGAGGAAGGTGACGGTGCAGTACCCCGAACAGCGCGAGGTGCTGCCCGAGCGCAGCCGCGGCCTGTTCCGTGTGGTCATCGACCCGGCGAGCGACGATCCGCGCTGCCGTTCCTGCACGCTCTGCGAGAGCAACTGCCCCGTGCAGGTCATCCGCGTCAACGCAGTCTCCACGTACGCGCTGCCGGCCGTCGACGAGGCCCGCATCAGGCGGGCGCGCCTCGAGACCCAGCCGGCGTGCGACGTCACGCTCGTCGACCCGGTCATCGCCGACTACTTCGGCAACGGAACGGGGCTCATCGGCGTGCTGCAGAACGTGCAGGAGACCTACGGCTACCTCCCGCGTGCGGCGCTCCACGAGGTCTCGCTGCGCACCGGCATCTCGCTCTCGCAGATCTACGGGGTGGTGAGCTTCTACAACCAGTTCCGCCTCTCACCGGTCGGCAAGTACATCATCGACGTCTGCCACGGCACCGCCTGTCACGTCGCCGGGGCGCCGCTCATCACCCAGGCACTCGAGGACGAGCTCGGCGTCGAGAACGGCAAGACCACGAAGGACATGTTCTTCACCCTGAGCTCGGTCGCGTGCATGGGCGCCTGCTCGCAGGCGCCGGTCATGCGTATCGGCGACCAGACGTTCGGCCACCTCACTCCCGACAAGACGCGCAAGGCCATCCGCAAGCTCATGGACGAGCTCGGCGCGAAGAAGGGCTGAGCCGGAAGAGACGATGACCGGACGTGCGAACAACGATGTGAGAGTGGAGGCCGCGAAGGTCAAGGTCGAAAAGGCGGGTGACGGACTCCGCGTCAAGATCTGCGCCGGCACGGCCTGCGTGTTCGCCGGCTCGCTGGCGGTGCGCGACGCGTTCGTCTCAGAGGTCGCGGTGGCGGGGCTGGCCGACAGGGTCGAGGTCTCGATCATCGGTTGCCACGGTCTCTGCGCGCAGTCGCCGGTCACCGTGCTGTCGGAGGACACCTTCTACGGCGGGCTCAAGCCCGACCAGGTGAAGCGCGTCGTCGACGAGCACCTGAAGGGCGGCGTGCCGGTCGAGGACCTGCTCTACACAGACCCGAAGACCGGCACGAGGGTCCGTGACTGGCACGACATCGAGTTCTACCGGCAGCAGCGGCGCATCGCCTTGCGCAATGTTGGCGTCATCGACCCCGAGAGCCTCGACGAGTACATCGCCCGCGGCGGCTACGAGGCGGCGAGGCGCGTCCTGATCGATCTGAGGGACCCGGAGTGGGTGATCGACGAGGTCACCGATTCGGGCATCAGGGGACGCGGCGGGGCGGGCTTCCCGACGGGCGTCAAGTGGGAGCTGGCGCGCGACTCGGCCGGCGACGTGAAGTACGTCATCTGCAACGCCGACGAGGGCGACCCCGGGGCCTTCATGGACTGTTCGATCCTCGAGGGCGACCCGCACGCCGTCCTCGAAGGGCTGCTGGTCGCCAGCTACGCGATCGGCGCGCACGAAGGCTACGTCTACGTGCGCGCCGAGTACCCGATCGCCGTCAGGCGTCTCACCAAGGCGATCGCCGACGCCGAGGAGCGTGGCATCCTCGGCGACGACTGCCTGGGCAGCGGCTGGTCGTTCCACCTGCACATCAAGCAGGGCGCCGGCGCCTTCGTCTGCGGCGAGGAGACCGCCCTGATCGGCAGTATCGAGGGCAAGCGCGGCATGCCGCGCACCCGCCCGCCGTACCCGGCCGTCTCCGGCCTGTGGGGCAAGCCGACCAACATCAACAACGTCGAGACGCTGGCCAACATCCCCTGGATCCTGATGCACACGTCCGACGAGTACGCCGCCCTGGGCTTCGAGAAGAGCCGCGGCACGAAGGCCTTCTCTATGGCCGGCAAGATCGTCAACGGGGGTCTCGCCGAGGTGCCGATGGGCTCCACCCTGCGGCACATCATCTTCGACGTCGGTGGCGGCATCCAGGGCGGCCGCGAGCTCAAGGCCGTCCAGATGGGCGGCCCCTCGGGCGGTTGCCTGCCCGCCTCGCTGCTCGACACGCCGATCGACTACGAAAGCCTGGCCAAGACGGGCGCCATCGTCGGGTCGGGCGGCATGGTGGTCGTCGACGACATGACCTGCATGGTCGACCTGGCGAGCTTCTTCCTGCAGTTCACGCAGAACGAGTCCTGCGGCAAGTGCGTGCCCTGCCGCCTGGGCACCAAGCGCATGCTCGAGGTGCTCGACCGCATCCGCGCCGGCGAGGGTCGCGAGGGCGACGTCGAACTTCTGGAAGAGCTCGGACGCTACGTCATCGACGGTTCGCTCTGTGCGCTGGGCGGCACGGCTCCCAACCCCGTGCTCACCACCATCAAGTACTTCCGCGACGAATACGTCGCTCACGTCGACGAGAAGCGCTGCCCGGCGGGCAAGTGCAAGGAGCTCATCACCTACTGGATCGACCCCGACGCCTGCACCGGCTGCACCCTGTGCGCCAAGAAGTGCCCCGTCGACTGCATCAGCGGCGACAAGAAGCAGCCGCACGTGATCGACCAGGCGGCCTGCATCAAGTGCGACACGTGCCGCACCGTCTGCAAGTTCGACGCCGTCGTCGTGCGCTCGGGCGTCGAGCACGCCGTGGCGGCGACGGAGGAAGCGTAGCGAGAACGTGGCGACGACGATCGACAAGAAGACCGGCGCCCCCAACGCCCCCGCGTTGCGCTCCGGCCAGGTCACGCTGACCATCGACGACCAACCGGTCGTCTGCGACAAGGGCGAGACCATCCTCGAGGCGGCCCAGAGGGTCGGCATCCACATCCCGACTCTGTGTCACGAGCCGCGCCTGCCCGCCGGCGCCGCCTGCCGCGTCTGTCTGGTCGAGGTCGAAGGCGCCCGCAGGACGGTGCCCAGCTGCGCGACGCTCGCTGCCGCGGGCATGGTCGTGCACACGAACACCGACCGGGTGCGCGCGATGCGCCATCTCTACCTCGAGCTGCTGCTCTCAGACCACAACTCGTTCTGCACGCCGCCCTGTCGCGATGCGTGCCCGACGCACATCAAGATCCCGCAGTTCCTCGATCACATCGCCCACGGCGACTACAAGGCCGGCGTGCGCAAGCTGCGCGAAGACCTGCCCTTCCCGGCCATCCTCGGCCGCGTCTGCCCGCGCCCTTGCGAGGGCCCCTGTCGCCGTCAGCTCGTCGAGCACCCGATCACCATCTGCTGGCTGCACCGCTTCATGGCCGACCAGACGCGCGCCGACGAGCAGGACGGCGAGCTGTTGCTGCCGGTCGAGCCGAAGGCCGACACCGGCAAGAAGCTCGCCGTCGTCGGCGCCGGTCCGGCGGGGCTGGCCTGCGCCTTCTACGCGCGGCTCGAGGGCCACTCGGTCAAGGTCTTCGAGGCGCTGCCCCACGTCGGCGGCATGCTGCGCTACGGCATCCCCAGCTACCGCCTGCCGCGTGACGTCGTCGACGACGAGACCAACGTGCTGTGGCGCCTGGGCGTCGAGCTGGAAGTGAACACCCGTCTGGGCGTCGACTTCCAGCTCGAAGACCTGCTGGGCGAGTACGACGCCGTCTTCCTCGCCCTCGGCGCCTTCAACTCGAACGAGATGGGCGTCGAGCACGAGGACGCCGACGGCGTCGTCACCGCGGTCGACTTCCTCGGCGAGCTCGAGCTCACCGGCAGCGTCCACGTCGGCGACAAGGTCACCGTCATCGGCGGCGGCTTCACCGCCATGGACGCCTGTCGTACCTCCGTACGCAAGGGCGCCAAAGAGGTCACCTGCCTCTACCGGCGGTCGCGCAAGGAGATGCCCGCCCACCACACCGAGGTCGACGAGGCCGAAGAAGAGGGCGTCAAGCTCGAGCTCCTCGTGGCGCCGGTGCGGATCGTCACCGATGGCGACAACAAGGTCACCGGCATCGAGATGCAGCGCATGGAGCTCGGCGAGCCCGACTCCTCGGGCCGCCGGCGCCCCGTCCCGATCGAAGGCTCCGAGTTCCTGGTCGAGTGCGACCAGGTCATCAGCGCCATCGGCCAGTATCCGAAGCTCGACGGCACCGGCGAGGAGCAGGGGATCAAGCGCACCAAGTGGCGCACCATCGATGTCGACGAGTTCACGCTGCAGACCGGCGACCCGCGCGTGTTCGCCGGCGGCGACGTGGTGCTTGGCGCCCAGACCGTCATCCAGGCCGTCGCGCAGGGCAAGAAGGCGGCCTGGAGCATCGACGCCTACCTGCACGGCGCCGACATGGCCAGCGTCTCCCAGGAGCTGACCGAGCTCAAGGCGACGCCGTTCTTCAGCGCCCTCTCGCAGAAGGCCGACCTCGATCCGCGCATCAGCCGCATGGCCGAGATACCGCCCGTGTTCATCGACATGACCACCGACGTCTCGCACCCCGCGCCGCCGGCCGAGATGCCCAAGCTGCCGCCCGAGGAGCGCAAGACCAACTTCGAGCAGATCGAGTTGGGCTTCCCCGAAGACGAGGCGCGGCGCGGGGCCGACCTGTGCCTGGACTGCTACTGTCCCGCCAACGGCACCTGCGACCTGCAGCGCTACGGCATCGAGTACGAGGTGTTCGAGAACCGCTTCCACGGCCAGGCGGCGCACGACTACCCGGCCGACTTCCGCCACGACTTCATCATGCGCGAGCCCAACCGCTGCATCAACTGCCTGCGCTGTGTCCGCATCTGTCGCCTCGAGGTGGGATCGAGCTGCTACGACGCCATGGGCCGCGGCTGGGACTCGATCGTCTCGACGGCCGACAACATGCCGCTCCAGATGGTCGGCTGCGTGTCGTGCGGCAAGTGCGCCGAGACCTGTCCTACGGGGTCGATCGAGATCATGCCGCGGGTCCTGGAGAGCTACGACCTCGACGAGAGCCGCTGCATCTTCTGCGGCGAGTGCGTCGAGGTGTGCCCCTACGACGCCCTCGAGCAGACCGACTTCTTCGAGCTGTCCGGCTACAGCCGCATCGCTTTGGCCGGCGAGTCGCTCTTCGTGCGTGGCGGCAAGCCCGTCGACCCGTTGCGCGAGACGGTCACCGATCTCGTGCCGCACGTGCTCGATACCGTGCGCGGCCGGGGCTGGCAGTGGTCGCCCATCAAGGCCGACGAAGTCGACATCGACGCCCTCGACGAGGCCGACTCGTGACCGGCGGCATCTGGTATTGGTTGCTGTTCGCCATTTGTGCGGCGTGGGTGCTGCTCACCGGCATCGGCGTGGTGGCGCTCAAGAACATCGTCCACGCGGCCATCTCGATGGTGCTCTGCTTCTTCGGCGTGGCGTTCATCTACGTTCTGCTCAACGCCGAGCTGGTGGCCATCATCCAGATCCTCATCTACGTCGGGGCCATCTCGGTCGTCATCCTGTTCGCGATCATGCTGACCGATCAGCTACGCGGCCGGCTGAGGCTGTTCTTCAACCAGCAGAGCGTGTTCGCGCTGCCGCTCGTCGTGGCGGTGGCCGTGGTGCTCACGTGGATCCTCGTGACGGCCGATCTGCCGGGGGCCACGTCGAAGTCGCAGAACCTCACCCTCGCGGCCCTGGCGAACGGGCTCTTCAACCGGTACGTGTTCCCGTTCGAGCTGGTCTCGCTGGTGCTGCTGGCGGCGATGATCGGCGCCATCCTTCTTACACGGAGAGAGGACTAGGGCATGGCGGCCGTCGACTGGTATCTCGCCCTGGCCGTGGCGCTGTTCTGCATCGGCGCCTTCGGGGTGCTCTCGCGCCGCAACGTCATCGCCGTGATCATGAGCCTCGAGATCATGCTCAACGCCGTGAACATCGCGCTGGTCGCCTTCGCCAACTTCGTCCCCGCCGGCGCCGGCAAGGGCACGTACTTCGTGCTGTTCGTCATCACGCTCGCGGCAGCCGAGGTCACCGTGGGTCTGGCGATCGCGGTGGCCAACTACCGTCTGCGCCGCACGGTTCAGGTCGACGAGTTCTCGGAGCTGAAGGGGTAGCGGGTGGAGACCGGGCTCACAGACGTGACGCAGACGATGAAGGTCGTCGTCTCCCTCATCCCGCTGCTTCCACTGGCGGGCTTCCTGTTCACCCTGCTGCTGGGCAAGCGGTTCATGGGCAAGCGCGCCGATGTGCTGTCGCTGGCCATGGTCACCGCCTCGTGGGTCCTCAGCATGTACGTGGTCGCCCATGTGTGGGGGCACCGGCACGAGGCGATCGACTTCGATCTCTTCACCTGGGTCCGCGCCGGCAGCTTCGTCGTGAAGTGGGGGTACCTGGTCGACACGCTGACGGCGGTCATGCTGGTCGTCGTGAGCACGATCGGCATGCTCGTCCACTACTACTCGATCGGCTACATGAAGAACGACGAGGGCTACTACCGCTTCTTCGCCTACCTGAACCTCTTCATGTTCAGCATGTTCATCCTCATCCTGGCCAACAACTACCTGCTGGTGTTCCTCGCCTGGGAGGCGGTCGGCCTCTGCTCCTATCTGCTGATCGCCTTCTGGTTCCGCAAGAAGAGCGCCTCGCAGGCGGGCAAGAAGGCCTTCCTGGTCAATCGCGTGGGCGACTTCGGATTCACGCTGGGCCTGTTCCTCATCTTCACGACGTTTGGGACGCTGCAGTTCTCAGGGGTCTTCGGCAAGGCGGCCTTGGGCCAGGTCGGCGGCGGCACCATGACCGCGATCTGCCTCCTGTTGTTCGCCGGCGCCGTGGGCAAGAGCGCCCAGTTCCCGTTGCACGTGTGGCTGCCCGACGCCATGGAGGGCCCCACCCCGGTCAGCGCCCTGATCCACGCCGCCACCATGGTGAACGCCGGCGTGTATATGGTCGCGCGGTCGTATCCGCTGTTCATCCACTCGCACACGGCGATGCTCGTCGTGATGATCATCGGCACGTTCACCGCGATCTACGCGGCGCTCATCGCGCTCACGCAGCACGACATCAAGCGCGTGATCGCCTACTCGACCATCTCGTCGCTCGGCTTCATGTTCATGGCTCTCGGAGCGGGAGCCTGGGTGGCCGGCGTCTTCTACCTGCTGGCCCACGGCTTCTTCAAGGGCCTGCTCTTCCTCGACTCGGGCTCGGTCATCCACGGGATGTCCGGCGAGCAGGACATGAGACACATGGGCGGTCTGCGCAAGAAGATGCCGCTCACCTTCTGGACGATGCTCGTCGGTGCCCTCGCCATGGCCGGCATCCCGCCGCTCGCCGGCTTCTGGGCCAAGGACGAGATCCTCGGCGGCGCGTTCGTGCGGGGCTACTACGTGGTCTGGGTGGTCGGCATCGCCGTTGCCTTCGTCACGGCGATCTACATGTTCCGGCTCATCTTCCTCACCTTCTGGGGCGAGAACCGCGCCTCGCAGGAGGTCCAGGGTCACATCCACGAATCGGCGCGGGTCATGACGGTGCCGCTGGTGATCCTGGCGATACCGGCAGCGCTCGTCGGCGTCGTGGCCGGGTGGGGGCCGGAGCACGGGTTGATCCACCGGTTCCTCGAGCCCGTGTTCTACGACCTCGGGAGCGAGAAGTTCGCCTGGGCCGGCGAGGGCGGTCTGCTGATGCTGGTCTCCGCGATCGTCGTGGCGCTGGGGGTGTACGTCGCCTACGTCATGTACGTGCGGCGCACCGAGCTTCCGGCACGGGCCGCGGAGCGCTTCCCGTGGGCCTACAAGGCGTCGTTCAACAAGTTCAACATGGACGAGGTCTACGAGGCCGTAGTGATCCGCCCGACGATCGCGCTCGCCGACTGGCTGTGGACATTCGTCGACACCGTGATCGTCGACGGCACGGTCAACGGGATCGCCTGGCTGTGGGGCGTCCTCGGCCGCGCGCTGCGTCCGTGGCAGACCGGCCGCGCCCAGAACTACGCCCTCGGCGTGTTCGCCGGTCTCCTTGTCCTCGTCGTCATGGTCCGCATCTTCTGGGGTGGCTGAGTGGGCTGGCGTCAGCAGATAGGGTTCCCCATCCTCTCGGTCATCACGTACCTGCCGCTGGTCGCCGCGATCGTGATCGCGCTACTCGGCAAGGGCCGGCCGCTCTTCTACAAGGTCGTCTCACTGCTCGCCACGCTGACCGCTTTCGTGCTCTCGGTCGTCATGCTGTTCAAGCTCGACGCGCAGAGACCGGGCATGCAATACGCCGAGGACTTCCTGTGGATCAAGCGCTTCAACATCCACTACGGGTTCGGCGTCGACGGCATCGCCGCCCTCCTCGTGTTCCTCACTACGCTGCTCGGCGTGATCGTCATCGTGGCGAGCTGGAACTACGTCAAGGACCGCGAGCGCGGCTTCTTCGCCACACTGCTGCTGCTGCAGACGGGGATGGTCGGCGTCTTCTGCGCCACCGACCTCTTCCTCTTCTACGTGTTCTGGGAGGCCATGCTCGTCCCGATGTACTTCATCATCGGCGTCTGGGGCGGGCCGCGACGCATCTACGCGGCGATCAAGTTCTTCCTGTTCACGCTCATCGGCAGCGTGCTGATGCTGGTCGCCATCATCGTCGCCGTGTACTACACCAAGGACAACACGAGTCTCGGATTGACGTTCGACATCCAGCAACTGTCGAGCGTGATCTACCCATACCAGATCCAGTTCTGGGCCTTCCTCGCCTTCTTCGTCGCCTTCGCCATCAAGGTGCCGATGTGGCCCCTGCACACCTGGCTTCCCGACGCCCACGTCGAGGCGCCGACGGCGGGGTCGGTCATCCTGGCCGGCGTGCTCCTGAAGATGGGCGGGTACGGCATGCTGCGTTTCTGCCTGCCGTTCTTCCCCGATGCGGCGGTCGACTTCGTGCCACTCGTGGTCGTGCTGTCGATCATCGCCATCATCTATGGGGCGCTGGTCTCGATGATGCAGAGAGACCTGAAGAAGCTCGTCGCCTACTCGAGCGTGAGCCACATGGGCTTCGTGACGCTGGGCATCTTCGTAGCCGTGGCGGTGGCGAGCAACGCCCAGGCCATGGAGGGCGCCATCCTCGTCATGCTCAGCCACGGCTTCCTCACCGGCGCCCTGTTCCTTCTGGTCGGGTTCCTCTACGAGCGCACGCACACGCGCCAGATCGCCGAGATGAGCCAGCTGGCCAAGCCCATGCCGATCCTGGCCGGGTTCTTCATGTTCTTCACGCTCGGGTCGCTCGGCCTGCCGGGCCTCAGCGGCTTCGTGGGCGAGTTCCTGAGTCTCCTGGGTCTCTTCCGCTACTCGCACGCCGCCGCGGCGGTGGCCGCCGTGGGCGTGATCCTGGCCGCCTGCTACCTGCTCTGGATGTACCAGCGCGTGCTGTTCAACGACCGCGGCGACGACGACGTCATGCCCTCCGAGGGTCTGTTCGATTTCGGCTGGCGTGAGATCGTGTGCCTCACGCCGCTGGTGGTCTTCGCGGTCTGGATGGGCGTGTACCCGGAGACGTTCCTGAACCTTCTGCACGTGCCGGTCGACGCCATCGTCAGGGACATCGCGCCCTCTGTGTCGCAGCACGGAGGCGGTCCGCTGGCCCACCTGGCGTCGTTCACCCGGGGGCTCCTCTAGCGATGAACAACTCCGTGCACCTGATCCTGCCCGGCGTGATCGTCGCCGCGACGGCGATCGTCGTCTTGTTCTGCGACCTGCTCCTCGCGCGTCGCAAGGGCGCCCTGGCCTGGGTCGCCGCCGCCGGCCTGGTCGTCGCCGCCGGCGTGGCGCTGGGCCAGTGGGTCACCTGGAACGGCGGCTGGAAGGTCTGGCTGCTGGTCACCCGGGACGGCTTCGCCGTAGGTGCGCGCAAGACCGAGGTCGGGTTCGGCGGCATGGTGACCCTCGACCGCTTCGGCCTCTTCTTCTTCCTGCTGTTCTGCCTCATCGGCGTGCTGACGATCATGCTCTCCGAACACTACCTGGCGGATCACGACGCCCGGCCCGGCGAGTACTACGGCCTGCTGTTGCTGGTGATCACGGGCATGACCGGCATGACCGTCGCAACCGACTTCATCGCGCTCTTCGTCTCGTTCGAGCTCATGTCGCTGCCGACGTACCTGATGGCCGGGTACCTGCGCCGCCAGCGCGCGTCCGGCGAGGCGGCCCTGAAGTACTTCATCAACGGCGCCTTCTCGTCCGCCGTCCTGCTGTTCGGGCTGGCGCTCATCTACGGGGTCACCGGCGAGACGTCGTACCGTGGTGTCGCCGCCGCGCTCCAGAAGCTCGACGACGCCAACGCCTTCGCCCTCGTGGGCCTCGTGATGATCGCCACCGGGCTGGGGTTCAAGATCGCGGCCGTGCCGTTCCACGGTTGGGCGCCCGACGTCTACGAGGGGGCGCCGACCCCGGTCACCGCGTTCATGTCGGTCGGGATCAAGGCCGCTGCCTTCGCCGGCATGGTGCGGCTGTTCGCGACCTGTCTGGCGCCCGACTGGCAGGTGTGGTGGCACATCCTCGCCGTGCTCGCCGTGCTGACCATGGTGGTGGGCAACGTCCTCGCCCTGCCGCAGCGCAACCTCAAGCGCATGCTGGCCTACTCCAGCATCGCCCATGCCGGCTACCTGCTGCTCGGCCTCATCGCTTTGGGCGGGAACGCGACCGCCTTCGGGCCCAGCGCGGTGCTGTTCTACCTGGTGGGCTACGCCTTCATGAATCTGGGTGCCTTCGGCATCCTGGTGTTCATCCGCAACCGGCGTCCGTTCGAGTACACCCTCGACGAGATGGCCGGTCTCGGGCGCTCGATGCCGCTGTCGTCCTTCGCCATGATGCTGTTCATGTTGTCGCTGACCGGCATCCCGCCGCTCGTGGGTTTCTGGGGCAAGTTCTACCTGTTCGCAGCGGTGGTCAACGCGGGGCTCACGTGGCTGGCGGTGGTGGCCGTCGTCATGAGCGCGGTGTCAGCCTTCTACTACCTGCGGGTCGTCTGGTACATGTACTTCCGTGAGGCCGAGGACAAGGCCCCCGCCCTCGAGCCGGCGACGGTCGGTGCGACCGCGGCGCTGGTGGTCGCGGTGCTCGGCGTGGTGGCCATCGGGCTATACCCGCAGCCGGTCATCGCCGTGGCTCAGAACGTGCTCGCGGTCCTGCTGCGCGGCTGAGCCTTAGCCGACTGCGGGTATAATCGTGCCCTGGAGCCGGCCGTGGGTGTCGGCCGAAGGGAGTCTTACCAGCGCATGAAAATCCTGTTTCTCGGCGACATCTTCGGCCGGCCCGGGCGCGACGCCGTCCTTGCCGCGCTGCCGGGTCTGGTGACCGAGCGGACCATCGACTTCGTCATCGCCAACGGCGAGAACGCGGCCAGCGGGGCGGGCATCACGGCCAAGATCGCCCAGCAGCTGCTGGGCGGAGGGATCGACGTGATCACCACCGGCAACCATGTCTGGCGTCAGCGCGAGGTCTACCCCTTCCTCGACTCGAGCGATCGGATCGTCCGACCGGCGAACTACCCGTCGTCGTGCCCCGGCCGCGGCCTGACGGTGCGCGCCGCGGCCGACGGTAGCGAGGTGGCGGTGATCAACCTCCTGGGGGCGGTCTTCATGGAAACCGGCATCTCGCCGTTCCGCGTGGTCGACGATCTGATCGAAGAGGCGGGTACGATGGCGGAGACGATCGTCGTCGATCTGCACGCCGAGGCGACCAGCGAGAAGGTGGCCCTGGCCCGGTACGTCGACGGACGGGTGACCGCGATGGTGGGGACGCACACTCACATACAGACGGCCGACGAGCACGTGACGGCCCAGGGAACGGCGGCCATCACCGATGTCGGCATGTGCGGGCCACGCGATTCGGTGATCGGCGTGCGGTCCGATATCATCGTGCGTCACTTCCTGACCGAGATGCCGATCGCCTTCGAGGTCGCCGACGGCGACGTCCGTCTCGACGGCGTCGTCATCAGCGCCGAGGGCGGGCGGGCAGACACCATCGACCGCTTCGAGATGGTCCCCTGAGGGGGCACGAGTCGAGATTAGCGGCACGCTGTTTGGTGGTACAAGGCAGACAGAGGGATGCGAGCGGGCGTCGCCGAACCTCCGTGGGGGTCACCGAAGGCGACAGCGCCGGCTGGTGCTGAGAACATGGCGAACGGCACTCTGAGAGAAGAAGGGGTCTACGCGGCGACGCGGCCCGGCGTGCTGAGCCGCGGCGAGGTCGAGACCGCGGCACCGGTGCATCCCGGTTCGCGGCGCGTGGCTGTCAGCGTTGCCGCCGACGTCTTCGCTCTTTCGACCTCCGTCGTCGTCGCAGTGCTGGCGCTGCCGCGCCTCGGCTCGCTGCCGCTCGTGGGCCGTCTCCTGGCCTCGTTCGCCGGCGATACCCGCAACTTGCTCATCCTCTTCTTCATCGTGCCCTGGACTGTCTTCGTGATGTACGGCTACGGACTGTACCGCAGCTCGTCGCGCAGCATCAGCGGCTGGGTCATCTCCGAGGCGTTGCGCGGCGTGACCGCACTCTCGGTGGCGACCTGGAGCCTCCTGGTGATCTTCGCCGTGATCGAGGGCTCCGGCATGGCGTTCGGCTTTCTCATCGTCTTCTGGGCCTCGGCGTTGGTCTGCGTGCCCGCCGCCCGCTCGGTGGCCCGGCTCTCGCTCTGGCACGGCTCGCGCTTCGTCGACCGCACGCTCATCGTCGGTGCGGGCTCCGTCGGCCACCTTCTGGCCGAGAAGATCGGCAAGCACCCCGAGTTCAACCTCAAGCTGATCGGCTACCTGGACGACGGCGAGCCGGTCGCCGGCATCGCGCACATCGCTCCCGTCGTGGGCCGTCTCGAGGACCTGCCCGACGTGATCGAGCAATACCGGGTCACGCGCGTGATCATCGCTTTCTCGCGCGCCCGTCATCATCAGATCCTCAACGTCGTGCGGACCTGTGCCGACCACCGGGTGCGCGTCAACATCGTCCCGCGCCTGTTCGAGATCCTGAGCTCGCAGACGTCCATGGACGACGTCGAGGGCATACCGCTCCTCGATGTGGCCCAGGTCGAGCTGAGCTGGTTCAACATGCTGGTCAAGCGCGGGTTCGACCTCGCGGTCGGCGGCCTGGCGACTGCCTTGGCGCTGCCCCTGATCGGCGTGCTGGCCCTGGCCGTCAAGCTCGATTCGCCCGGGCCCGTCTTCTTCCGTCAGGAGCGGATGGGGCGCGGCGGTCACGTCTTCCGCATCTTCAAGCTGCGCTCGATGTACCTCGATGCCGAGGCGTGGCGCAGCGAGCTCGACGAGCTCAACGAGTACTCAGGTCCCATGTTCAAGATGAAGAGAGACCCGCGCGTCACGAGGGTCGGCCGTTTCATCCGCAAGTGGAGCTTCGACGAGCTGCCCCAGCTCTTCAACGTGGTCAAGGGCGACATGAGCCTCGTCGGGCCGCGGCCGCTGTGGGTCGAAGAGGCGCGCCAGTGTCGCGGCTGGACCAAGAAGCGGCTCGACATCACGCCCGGCATCACCGGCCTCTGGCAGGTCACCGGCCGCAACGACATCCCCTTCGACGAGATGGTCAAGCTCGACTACATGTACGTCACCGGCTGGAGCATCGGCTGGGACATCAAGATCCTGCTCGAGACGATCCCGGCGGTGTTCGGCCGGCGCGGCGCCTACTAGAGGCGACGCGGTCGTCCCTCTGAGCGCTGTCGACGGAGTCATACGGCGGACCGGGCCCGACGAAGTCGCGGCCTGAGCGCCGTCGACGAAGTGGTACGGCGGCCTGGGCGCCGCGCCGGCCGACTTCAGCGCGCGACGGCCCTGTATACTGCCTGCCTGAGGCGCGGTCCGCCACCTCTGTCTGATCGAGGCCGGTCCACGACAGCGCCCGGCGTGCGACTCTAGGCAAGCGGACCTGCGAACGGAGAGACTTGTTCGACCACCTGCGGCGACTTCTGCGCCACTCGGCGGCCTACACGTTCGCCAGCATGCTCAATCGCGCCTTCGCGATCCTCCTCGTCCCCATCTACACGCGCTGCCTCAGTCAGGATGACTACGGCCGCCTGTCGTTGCTGCTCGGCGCGGCCGCTATCATCTGGGTGCTGCTTGACTGTGGCATCTCGGCCTCGGTGACCCGCTTCTGGTACGACTACGACGACGAGCACGAGCGCCGGCGCCTGATCCTGACCATGTGGCTGACGATGATGGCCGTGGGCGTGACCGTGGGCGTCGTCCTCAGCCTGCTGGGCTGGAAGTACGGGCGCGCCGTGTTCGGGGTCGCCTTCTGGCCGTTCGTCGCGCTGACCATCTGGAGCACGTTCTTCAACGCCGCCAATGTCATTCCCAAGGCGCTGATGCGGGTGCGCGAGCAGACCAGGCGCTTCGTCATCGTGGTCGGCGGGCAGTCGGCCGCGATCCTGGCGGCCGTGCTGGTGTTCGTCGTGTGGCTGGACATGGGGCTACTCGGAGCGGTGCTGGCGGCGTTCGTCCAGACGGTTGTGATCTTCCTCTTCTTCACGCCGTACACGCTGACCAACGCCGCGCTCCCGGCGCTGCGCGGGGTGGCCGCCAAGGCCATGCGCTTCGGGCTGCCGATCCTCGCTCTCGAGCTGGGCTGGTGGGTGCTCGACACGTCGGACAGGTTCATCCTGGCTCACTACAGGACCGCCGAGGTGGTGGCCCTCTACGCCATCGGCTACGCTCTGGGCCGCCTGCTCATCATGCTCTCGGTGTCGATCGACCAGGCGTGGACGCCCTTCTTCTTCGCCCGCGCCAAGGAGGACGACGCCGAGGCGCGCCGGCTGGCCGCCTACACGGCCACGTACTTCGCCCTGGCCGTCTCGGCCGCCGGTCTGCTGATCTGCGTGTTCGCCCGCGAAGCGGTCCTGCTGTTCGGGGGCCACGACTACCTCGCCGCGGCCCGCGTCACGCCGCTGATCGTGGTCGCCTCGGTGGTGCAGGGCCTGTTCTACGTTCCCAGTCGTGGTCTGCTGCTCGAGAAGAAGACTCACGTGCTACCGTACGTTGTGGCAGCGGCCGCGATCGTCAACGTGGGCCTGAACTTCGTCCTCATCCCGCGGTGGGGGATGATGGGGGCGGCGTTCGCGACGGTCGCCGGCTATGCGGTGACGACCGGACTCACGTACATGTTCTCGCAACGGGTGTACAGGATCGCCTACCAGACGCGTCGCCTGGCGACGATCGTCGCGCTGCTCGTCGTCGTCGCAGCGGGAGCGACGCTCGTGCAGCCCGCACAGTGGTACTACGCTGTCGCCTGGAAGGCGGCGCTGCTGGCGGCGCCGCCGCTCGTCCTGTGGGTGACGCGGTTCTTCGAGCCGCGCGAAGTGGCGGCGGTACGCCGCCTGCTCGCGCGGCGCGGTCCGCGCAGCGAGGCGGTGACGTGAGCGCCGGCGGGCGCGCGCGGCCTGCGGCGGAACGTCGGCGGCATGACCGCGCCCGCCGGCGCTCACCGCGCCACGTCGTGTTCCTCGTCGAGAACCTGTCCGTGCCGCTCGACCGACGCGTCTGGAACGAGTGCCTCACGCTGCGCGACGCCGGCTACGAGGTGTCCGTCGTGTGCCCGCGCGGAGGGCGTCACGACCGCGAGTCGTCGGCGACGATCGACGGGGTGCGCATCATGCGCTATCCGCTGCCGATCCTCGACGTCGGGCTGGCCGGCTACATCTGGGAGTACGGGTACGCGCTCAGCGTCACGCTGGCGCGCATGGCCCAGCTGTGGCGGCGACGCCCGTTCGACGTCGTCCACGCCTGCAACCCTCCCGATCTGTTCTTCCTGCCCTCAGGGCCGTTCCGCCGCCGCGGGGTCTCCTTCGTGTACGACCAGCACGACGCCAACCCCGAGATCATGGTCGCCAAGCGCGGTGGAGAAGTGCGCGACGGCGTCCCCGAACGCGTCGTGAACTGGGCCGAGCGCAGCTCGTTCGCCGCCGCCGACGTGGTCATCTCGCCCAACGACTCCTATCGCGAGATCGCGCTGACGCGCGGGGGGCGCCGAGACGAGGACGTCTTCGTCGTGCGCAGCGCCCCGCGTCTGGATGAGTTCGCTCTGGGCGGGCTCGAGCCGTTCGACCGCGGCGGACGCGAGCACGTGGTGGGCTACCTAGGCGTGATGGGCCGTCAGGACGGCGTCGACGTGCTCCTTCGCGCGACGGCGCTGCTGGTCGACCGCGGCTACGACATCCTCCTGTACCTGGCCGGCTCCGGCGAGATGCTCGACGAGCTGAAACAACTGGTCGTCGATCTGGGCCTGCAGGACCGCGTCCTCATGCCCGGCTACCAGAACCCGTCTCAGTTCACGCCCGTCCTGCGCCACGCCGACGTGTGCGTGGCGCCCGATCCGCCGAGCCCGTTCAACGACATCTCGACGATGAACAAGGTGATCGAGTACATGGCGCTCGGCAGGCCGGTCGTGTCGTTCGATCTGCGCGAGAACCGCGTCACCGGCGGCGACGTGGCCGTGTTCGCCGACGAGGCCACCCCCGAGGGCCTGGCGACCGCGATCCGGTCGCTCCTCGACGACCCCGAACGACGCCGGCGCCTGGGTTCCGCCGGGCGCGAGCGCTTCGAGACCGCCCTCACCTGGGAGCAGTCGGCGCCCGAGCTCCTGCGCGCCTACGCGCGCCTGGCAGAGAAGATCGGGGCTACGGGGCCGGTCTGATGGGCGGCCTGTTCCTCTCGTGGGCGCCCTTCTCGCGGCGCACCGAGACGCTGGCGAGGCGCTTCGGTCTCGAGGCGCGGTTCGTCTCGTCCCCGTGGCCCAAGCGGCCGCTGACGATCCCTCTCAAATATCCCGTGCAGGCGCTGCGCACGGCCCTCTTACTGGTGCGCGAGAAGCCCGATGAGGTCTGGGTCATGGACCCGCCCCTGCCGGCCGTGCTGCTGGCCTGGTGGTGGGCGCGACGTGCGCACCGGCCCCTGGTCGTCGACGTCCACACGGTGGGCTTCTACGCACCCGAGTGGCGGGCGCTGCGACGGTTCGAGAAGCCGGCGCTGAGGGCGGCTCGGGCGGTCGTCGTGACCAACGAATCGCTGGCCCGCACGGTGCGCTCATGGGGGGCGCCAGCGCTCGTCTTGCCCGACCCGCTGCCCGAGCCGCCCGCCCTCGGTGACGAGACGATCGACGAGGACCTCGTGACGGTCGTCGCCACGTACTCCAAAGACGAGCCGCTGGCGCTGCTGCCCGAGGCGGCGCGCTCGCTGCCCGACGTCGAGTTCAGGGTGACCGGGGCGCCGCGCGGAGACCTCAGCGGCTGGCCGGCGAACCTGCAGGCGACGGGGTTCCTGGACGACGGCGAGTACTGGCGGCAGCTCGCTCGCTCGGCCGTGGTCGCGGTCCTGACGACGCGGCCCGACACCCTGCTGTCGGGAGGCTACGAGGCGCTGGCTCTGGAACGGCCGCTGGTGGTCTCCGACCACGAAGTGCTGCGCGACTACTTCGCGGACGCGGTGGTGTATGCGGAGGCGAGCGCCGCCGGCGTGGCGGCGGCCGTCGCCGACGCACTGGCGCGCCGCGACCAGCTCGCGGACCGCATGCGCGAGCTGGCGCCGCGGCGCCGTGCCGAATGGCAGGCGGCGGCGCGGCGCCTCGAACGTCTTGTCGGGCGCGGGGAGGAGGCGCGGTGAACGGCCTCGTGGCGGTCGTGTCGCGGACGCCCGAGGTGCTGGCCCGCGGGCCACAGGCGCTCGCGCGTCTACGGTACTTCCCCTTCTACGACTCGTGCGCGATCGAGAGCGACGGCGCCTGGCTGGGCGCTTGCGGTCCGTCCGGCTGGCAGTGGTGCGCGGGCGCGGGGGCGAACGACGCCTGCGGGGGCGCCGTGGCGACGGACGGCACCGCCGCGGTCGTCTGCGGCGACATGGTCAATGCCGTGGCGCTGCGCCGCGAGTTGGGACTGGCGGCGGATGCGTCGCCGGCCCTCATAGCGCTGGCCGCCTGGCGGCGCTGGGCCGGCGACCTCTTCCGCCGCCTCGAGGGCGCCTGCACCATCGTCGTCCACGATCCCGGTCGCGCCACCACGGTGGCCGGCTGCGATGCGCGCTCCATCGCCAATCTGTACGCGCTGGAGGTCGACGGCGACGTCTGGTTCTTCACCCAGGCCAAGGCGCTGGCCGTCGAGCCGCGCTTCCGTCTGCGCATGGCCGAGCGCGCCCTAGCGGAGCTGCTCGCCATCGGCTTTCTCCACTGCGGTCTGAGCGTCGCCGACGACGTGCGGTCGCTCCTCCGCTGCGAACACTTCGAGGTCAAGGGGGGGCGGCTGTCCGTCGTGTCTCACCACGACGACACGGCGATCGTGGGTGATCTGCGGGGCCACGCCTACGTCGACCACCTGGCCGCGTCGGTGCGCGAGCTCGTGGCCGAGGCCACGGCCGACGACGACGTCGCCCTCCCGCTCACCGGCGGCCTCGACTCGCGCACGCTGGCGGCGGCGCTGCCGGCGTCGAGCGGCGTCGTGGCCATGACCTTCGGCGGCCCGCGCGACGGCGACACACGCGTCGCCCTGCGTGTAGCGCGGCGGCGCGGGCTGCCCCACATCCTGCTCCCGATGCAGCCCGACTACGTGGCGCGCAGCGCCGCCGAGACGGTCTGGCTGACGGAGGGCGCCGTCCATCCCGTCGACAACATCACGGGGTCGCTGATGGACCGCGTCGCCGGCCTGCGCAGCTTCGTCAGCGGCAGCGGCGGCGAGGTCGGCCGGCGCAGCGACAAGGCCAAGGCCATGCTCGTGGACTTCGCCATGCTCGAGGCTCCGGAGCCCGAATTCGAACGGCGCTTCCTGGCCCACGCCCGCTCTCCGGCCATCGGCCGCGACCTGATGATCGACCTCGTGGCGGGCGATGGCGGGGCTTTCTTCGACCTCGGCTACGAGAACGTGACGGCGGTTTTGCGCTCCACGCGTGGCCTCGACGTGGTCGATCGCATCGACCTGTGGGCCCTCTGCTCGGGCGAGAGCCGGCCGCGGTCCAAGCTGCGCCAGGCGGCGTTCCGCATGCAGCCGCGGGTGCCCTTCCACTCGCAGCGCTGGGTCGAGGCGGTCATGTCGGGGCACCGCGACGAGCGTCTCGACGACGTGGCCCGCCTGCGGCTGGTCTGGGAACTCGACCGTCGCCTCGCCATGATCCCCTGGGTGGTCACCCACGCGCCGCTGCCGGCCAGCGCGGCGCTGCAGTCGGTGCTGCGCGGGGTGGCGCGGCGGCGCGCTCGCGGCGCGCCGCCGGCGCCCACGCCGGCCGCGGCAGCGCTCCCGCTGCTCTCGCGCGCCAAGAAGCGTCTGTACCGTCCCAGCGAGGACCGCGAGGAGTGGCTGCGCACGGTTTCGCGCGCGTACGTCGAGGACGTGCTGCTCTCGGAGCGCTTCCTCGAGCGCGGCATCTTCCGGCCACAGGCGGTACGCGATGTGGTGGCCGCGCAGATGGCCGGCGAGGCGCGCTCGAAGGTCCTCGGACCGCTGCTCGCGGTCGAGCTCTGGCACCGTCTGTTCGTCGACGGCGACAAGCCTCCGGTGGGCGCCGCGTCGTGACCGCTCGCCCCACGACCGCCGCTGCGTCGCCGTCCTCGACGGCGGCAGAGGACCAGGGCCACATCTGGGCGATCGTCGTCCACTACGGTCCCCTTGAAGCGACGCAGGCGGCGCTGGCAGCGCTGCACGGCGGCGAGCGGGTGCCCGACCGCATCGTGGTGGTCGACAACCGGGGCGATGCCGACACGGCGTCGCTGGCGGCGGACGAGGTCGTGCGGCCCGGCGCCAACATCGGTTTCGCCGGCGCCGCCGCCGAGGGGACGCGCCGCGCCCTGGCCGCCGGCGCCGCCTGGCTCTGGTACGTCAACAACGACGCCGAGGTCGCGCCCGACTGCCTCTCCGAATTGTTGCGGGCAGCCGGCGCGCTGCCGCGCGCCGGCCTCCTCAGTCCGGCTATCGTCTACCGCGACGACGGGGCACTCTGGTTTGCGGGCGCCAGCCTCGACCGGCGATCGCTGTCGGTCACCCACTCGGCGCGACTGCAGGACGCTGCCCGCCCGTATCAGACCGAGTGCGTCACCGGCTGTGCCATGCTGGCCCGGGCGGCCATGGTCGACGAGATCGGAAGCCTGGACGAGAGCCTGTTCATGTACCTTGAAGATGTCGATTGGAGCTTGCGCGCCCGCGAGTCTGGGTGGCAGCTCGTGGTGGTGCCGGCCGCCAGAGCGGTGCACGACGTGCCGCGCAGCGCCGGCCGCCGCGTCGTCTCCCCGCTGGTCGTGTACCTGATGACGCGCAACCGCCTGGTGCTGGCGCGGCGTCGCGGGACCCTCCGGCGGGCACTGCCGTCGACCGCGGTGTGGGACCTTCGCCAGGTGGCGAAGGCGACAGTGGGGCGGCGGCCCGGCGAGCCGGCGCTGGCGGCGGCTCGCGGCCTCGCCGACGGGCTGCGCGGGACCGCCGGGCCGCCGCCACCCAGGTGGCTGCCGTGAGGGAGGCGATCTCGCTGCGCGGCGGCGTGCCGGTGTGGGCGGCCCTGATCGGTCTTCAGGCGCTCGCCCTGCTGGTCGCGTTGGTCTCTCCGGAGCTGGCGATCCTGTTCGTGGCTGCCACCGCCGCGGTCGTGATCCTCGTCCAGTTGCTGATCAGTCGGGACGGGGCGCTGGTCGTGGTCGTCGTGCTCCTCCTCGCCGTCATCGTCCTGCCCGAGGACCTCGCCCTGCGCTATCGCGTCCCGATCGCCGGCGGCGGCATCTACATCAGCGACCTGCTGCTGGCGCCGCTCCTGATCGCCTGGGCCGTGGCCCTGCTGGTGCGGCGGACTGTCACGGTCACAAGGACGGCCTGCATGCTGCCCCTGGCGCTCCTGGTGCTGTGGGCCGCGGTCTGCGCAGCGGTCGGGCACCTGGGCGGCAACGCCTCCAAGCCCATCCTGCAGGACTCGCGCAGCCTGGTCTACTTCGTCCTGTTCTTCTGGGTGGTGACGATGGTCGACGACCGCCGTGGCGTGCTCGTTCTGCTCAAGGCCCTGGCTGCCTGCATCCCGGCGGCGTTCCTGGTCGGCCTCATCTACACGGCCCGTGGCATGGCCACACCGACGGGGTTCGTCGAGGCCGGCGTCGCGCGCTTCCCGGCGCCCAACGAGGTCTTCCTGATCGGGTCGATCCTCCTGATCGGCTGGGTGGCGCTGTGGCCTCGCGGCCGGCCACGACCACGTGTCCTTTGGATCCTCCTGGGCGTGGCGCTCGTCGGTCTCATGCTCTCGCTGGTGCGCGGCTACTGGGTAGGTCTTGTCGTCGGACTCGCGTACCTGTTCGTGCTGCTGCGCGGCTCCGAGCGCGTCCGCCTCGTCGGCGGTGTCGTGGTCGTGGGCGTTCTTCTGGGCTTCGGCACGGCGGCGCTGAGCCCGGCCCTGTTCGAGTCGGTCGTCTCTCGCGCCGCGGCGGTCACCGCCGTCGGCGACCCCAACGTCCAGTACCGGCTGCTCGAGAACCAGGCCGTGCTCAAACAGGTCCGGCAGCGGCCGCTGACGGGCTACGGGCTGGGCAAGTCGTTCACGCCCGACTACACGAAGTATGGCGTTCCCCGCGCACCCCAGTGGTACATCCACAACAACTACCTCTGGATCCTGCAACGCATGGGGGTGGTCGGGCTGGCGCTCTTCGCCTGGTTCGTGATCGCCTTCCTGTTCCCGCGCGGCGGTCTCCGCCGGCTGCCGGTCGAGAAGGACCCCTGGCTCGGCGGGATCGCGATCGGTTCGCGGGCCCTGCTGGTGGCGTTGCTGTTCGTCTCCATCACGTCCCCCCAGTTCAACACGATGGGCAACGTGGCAGCGGTCGCGACCGTCCTGGGCACGGCCGAGGTGGCGCGGCGCTTGCTCGACGAGCCCGCGGGCGAGGCTCCCGGGTAGATGGGTATCCACGAGGCTACCGAGCTCTTCCGCCAGTCGCGCGGCGCCGCGATGGGCGTGCGCGAGCTGCAGGGGCCGCTGGAATGGGACTTCCTCACGACGCAGATCGCCGACCTGCTCGGCGGTCGCTACGACGTGGGCGAGCCGTGCGGAGTCGAGCAGATCATGGGCGGCTACGAGAACCTGAGCTTCGCCGTGTACGTCCGCGGTGACGAGGGGGCGCGGGAGTACTTCCTGCGCAAGTACCGGTGCGGCACGGTCGCCGACGAGATCGGTTTCGAGCATGCCTTCCTCTCTCACCTCGGGCGGTCCCGGTTCGGGCTCTCGCCGCGGCCGATCGCCGCTCGTGACGGCGGCACCTGCGCGGCGGTGGAGGAACTCCACGACGGCGAGCCGGTCACGCGCTTCTTCGCCCTCTTCTCCTTCCTCGAGGGGGAGGATCGCTACGCGTGGTTCGAGAACCCGCGCCGCGACATCGAGCTCGTGAGCTCCGCACGCGTGCTGGCACGGCTGCACGAGGCCTCCTCGGACTTCGAGCCGGGCGGGTCGCGCCGTCTTCAGGAGCCGGTGCTCGAGTTCATCCCGGGACTGGTGCCGGTCTTCGAGGAGTGTGCGCGGCGAGCCGGGGACACCGGCTTCGATCGCGAGTTCCTCGCGCATGTGGAACGGATCGACCAGGTGATCACCTTGAGCCGCTTCGATTCCGGCGATCTCACGCGGATGCCCTGCTTCGCTCTCCATGCTGACTACCACGCCGGCAATCTCAAGTACGCCGGTGACGCGGTGGTCGGCGTCTTCGACTTCGACGACTCCAAGCT
>Ga0315282_10003602_pt1 | contig 27748 bp, 29 predicted proteins | sample YL17G07_20_MG_FD_203693 | JGI IMG/M metagenome (GOLD analysis project Ga0315282, IMG submission 203693) | Sediment microbial communities from Yellowstone Lake, YNP, Wyoming, USA - YL17G07_20 | ecosystem: Environmental > Aquatic > Freshwater > Lake > Sediment | place: USA: Wyoming | collected...
ATACACCCCCTTTTAGGGTATATTGTCGGGTAACATTAATTATGAGTCAACGATACCTTTAAAATTTATTTTGGGTAACATTTAATGTGAGTCAATTCGCCCCCTAAATTTTATTTGCCAAGAGCGGTTATTTCTGTTATAATCAAACTCCTTCTGGCGAAAAGGAGCCTGGTATGATTGAACGTTACAGCCTTGCTGAGATGTCTAAAATCTGGCAGGAGGAGTTTAAGTTCAAAACCATGCTTGCCATAGAGATACTTACTCTCGAGGCCCTCGCACAAAAAAAGAAGGTTCCGCAACAAGCGCTGCGCCGCATAAAAAAGAAAGCCAAATTTAACCTCGCCCGCATAAAAAAGATAGAAGAGAAAACGCAACATGATGTAGTGGCCTTCATGGCTGATATCGCACAACATATTGGGCCGGATGCCAGGTACCTGCACTTCGGCCTTACCTCTTCCGATATCCTGGATACTGCCCTGGGCGTACAACTTAAAGCAAGTTCAGAGATTTTAATCGCGGATTTAGAAAAATTATTGCAGTTATTGGCGCAGAAGGCCAGAAAATACAAAGATACCGCCTGTATCGGCCGTACTCACGGAGTGCATGCTGAGCCGACTACTTTCGGCCTGAAACTCGCGCTCTGGTATGATGAGACAAAACGCAATTTAGCGCTGCTGAAGCAGGCAAGAGAAGCGGTATGCGTAGGCAAAATCTCCGGAGCAGTGGGCACCTATGCCAATATTGAGCCGCAGGTTGAGTTTTATGTCTGTAGAAAGTTAGGCCTTAAACCCGTCAATATTTCCACGCAGGTTATACAAAGGGATGTGTATGCCCAATATCTGGCGGCACTGGCGATTATCGGTTCTTCTCTGGAGAAATTTGCCACAGAGATAAGGCACCTGCAGCGTACGGAAGTGCTTGAGGTTGAGGAGCCTTTTGGCAAGGGCCAGAAAGGTTCCTCTAGCATGCCGCACAAGCGCAATCCGGTAATCTGCGAGCGTATCTGCGGCCTCGCTCGCCTTTTGCGCGGCAATGCCATAGTAGCCATGGAGAACGTCGCCTTATGGCATGAGCGTGATATCAGCCATTCCTGCGCAGAGCGGGTGATTATGCCGGATTCTAACCTTACCCTGGATTATATGCTGCATAAATTTATTGAAGTCATCACCGGCCTGAATGTTTATCCGGTGAATATGGCAGCCAATTTAGTGCGCACCCGCGGCCTTATCTTTTCCCAGAGAGTGCTTTTGGAGTTAATGCGTAAAGGCTTAAGCAGACAGAAGGCATATGACTTAGTCCAGCGCTGCGCGATGCGTTCCTGGAAAGAGGGTTCGGATTTTAAAGAGAATCTCCTTGCCGACAAAGGCGTCTTACGTTATTTTAAGCGGGAAGACCTGGATAAAATTTTTAATTTAGATTATTATCTGCGCCATATAAATAAGATTTACAGAAGAGTCGGATTATCCGGTTAGAGTTTTAACTCCTACCTTAAATTTTCTCAAAAATAAAATAATGAGTATCTACAATGGGGTAGATAGAGGCAGCTGACTGCGAGGAAGCAGTGCTTTTGCTTTATGGCGGCGTAGGCGTAATGATTTATTTTAAGAAAGGAGTTTTAGATGTCTAGCGATGCGCTGGTGGTCAGCAAAGAGATAATCGAAAAACAGGGCCTTTCTCCGGAAGAATACAGCTTGATTAAGAAACGTTTGGGTCGAGAGCCTAATTATACAGAGTTGGGCATGTTTTCAGCAATGTGGAGCGAACACTGCTCCTATAAAAATTCCAAGCCGGTGTTAAAACTCTTTCCCACCAAGGGCAAACAGGTTATCCAGGGCCCGGGAGAGAATGCCGGAGTGGTGGATATCGGCGGGGGTTTAGGCGTGGTCTTTAAAATTGAATCGCACAACCATCCCTCGGCAGTCGAGCCGTATGCAGCCTCGGCTACCGGCGGAGGCGGCTGCATCCGCGATATTTTCACTATGGGCGCTGAGCCCATCGGCCTTTTGGATTCCCTGCGCCTGGGCAGTTTAGGAAAGCCACGCGTGAAATTGTTGTTCAAGAATATTATCCGCGGCTTTACCGACTATGCCAATGTCGTGCGCATCCCTGTTTTAGGCGGGGAGATATATTTTGATGAGTCTTACGAGGGTAACCCCCTGGTTAATGCCATGACCGTGGGCATCGTCAAGAATAAAGAGTTGGTCAGGGCCAGGGCAAGCGGCCCGGACAACCTGGTGCTTATTGTGGGCGGGGCAACCGGCAGGGACGGGGTAGAAGGTGCGGCCTTTGCTTCCGGCGGCTTGGATAAAGAAGCAACCCAGAAGAGTTCTGCAGTGGCTATCGGAGACCCCAGGATGGGCCTGATTTTAAGAAAATCCTGTTTAGAGCTGATGCGCAAAGGCCTGGTTGTGGGCATGCAGGATATGGGCGCAGCGGGCCTTACCTGCTCTACCTGCGAAACTTCTTATAAGGCAGGGACAGGGATGGATATAGATATCGCTTGCCTGCCGCGCAAATCCGAGAATATGAGCGCTTATGAAGTAATGCTCTCTGAATCGCAGGAGCGGATGCTGGTGATTATAGAAAAAGATAAACTGGAGGAAGTGGAGGAGGTTTTTGGCAGGTGGCAAGTCCCTGTGGCAGTAATCGGCCGCGTTACCGACGACGGGATGGTGCGCGTCAGGGAAGGCGGCAGGATTGTTGCAGAGGTGCCGGCAGCGGCATTAGTGGAAGCGCCTGTCTATCACAGAAAGACCGCCAGGCCTAAATATTTAGCCGCGGCAAGAAAATTAAATTTGGCCGGGATAAAAACCCCCAAAAATTATAATCAGGCCCTGCTGAAATTATTGAGCAATCCTACTATTGCCAGCAAGGCCTGGGTTTTTAAGCACGGCGACCCTAAAGCCGCAGCCAATGTTTTATTGGGCCCGGGTTCTGATGCCGGTGTGGCATTAGTGCCGGGGACAAAAAAGGCAATCGCAGCTACCACTGATTGTAATTCCACTTATTGCTACCTGGACCCTTTTAAGGGTGGCGAGATTGCCGTGGCAGAGGCAGCCAGAAACTTAGTCTGTAGCGGAGCCAAGCCCCTGGCAATTACCGACGGGATAAACTTCGGCAATCCCGCCAACCCCGAGGTCTTCTGGCAGTTTAAGCAGGCAGCACTGGGGATTTCTGCGGCCTGCCGCGCTTTGAATACTCCAGTAGTCAGCGGTAATGTCAGCTTTAACAATGAAAACCCCAAGGGTTCGGTTGACCCCACGCCTATCGTGGGCATGGTCGGCCTGATCAAAGACAGGAAAAAAATAATCAGGCAGTATTTTAAGAGCAAGGCTGATGCGCTTCTGTTGCTTGGTAAAAACAAAGAGGAAATAGGTGGCAGCGAATATTTAAAGACCATACACGGCTTAAAAAAAGGCAGGCCTCCGGCAATTGATTTGAAATTGGAGAAAAGCGTACAGAAGACGGCACTGGAGGCGATAGCAAAAGGCCTGGTGCAATCCGCGCATGACTGTTCCGAGGGGGGCCTGGCCGTTGCCTTAGCCGAGAGCTGTATAAGTAATCCCGCGAAAAAACTGGGCGCGATAGTCCGGCTGCCGCAGACAAAGATACGCCAGGATGCGCTTTTATTCGGCGAGACGCAATCGCGGATAATTTTAAGCGTAAAACAAAAGGATGCCCGGAAAATAATCCGCATTGCCAAAAGAAATAAAACTCCTGTTGCGCTCATCGGCCGGGTCGGAGGCAATGAGCTGGTTATTGACGGCGCGATTAAAATAAACTTAAGCCGCTTGCATAAAGCCTGGCATGGCGCAATAGAGAGCTATCTTTAAAGTCTACTGATGACTCAGTAACCTTAAAAAAGGAAGGTGCGAGATGAAGAAGGCGCAAGATCCCAAGAGCGGATCTTTTTCAGAAGACACCTGGCGCGTGTTCCGTATTATGTCGGAGTTTGTGGAAGGGTTTGAAGTCCTTTCGCAGGCGGGCAAGGCAGTTTCCATATTCGGCTCAAGCCGCACTCGAGCCGGCACAAAGTATTACAGGCTGGCCGAAGAGACTGCCTATCTTCTGGCAAAAGAAGGCTACGCGGTTATTACCGGAAGCGGCGCCGGCCTGATGGAGGCAGCCAATAAAGGGGCAAAGAGGGCGCACGGGAAATCCATCGGCTTGAATATCCAGATACCCTCTGAGCAGGAGCCAAACGAATATGTGGATACGCTCCTGGATTTCCGTTATTTCTTTGTGAGAAAGGTGATGTTTGTTAAATATGCCAAGGCCTTTGTGATTATGCCCGGCGGATACGGCACCCTGGATGAATTTACCGAGGCCATCAACCTCATCCAGACGCAGAGGATAGGCAGGTTTCCGGTAATTTTATGCGGCAGGGCGTATTGGAAGGGCCTGGTGGATTGGTTAGCCGCAACAGTGGTAAAAAGCGGCAGCGTGAGCAAAGAAGAGCTGGGTATTTTTAGCGTTGTGGATACGCCCAAAGAAGTGCTGGGGGCGATAAAGAAGTTTTACGCGAAAAAGAAAAAATAACCTGTTTTTTAGAGGAGCAAGTTATGAGGAGGCAGCCAAAGTGAAAGGTTTAACTTATAGAGGGTCAGGAGTGGATATTGCCAGGGCCGGCGTATTTAAGGCCAGGATAAAACCCCTGGTGCGCGCATCCTTTAGCGCAGATGTCTTAAAGGATATAGGAGGCTTTGGCAGTTTCTTTAAATTTCCCAAAGGGAAGTTTAAAGAGCCGGTGCTGGTTGCCTCCTCCGACGGCGTAGGTACGAAATTAAAAATCGCCAGTTTATGCGATAAACACGATACGGTCGGTATTGATGCGGTGGCCATGAATGTCAATGATATTTTATGCACCGGCGCACGGACATTATTCTTTCTGGATTACATTGCCTTCAGCAAATTAAAAGAAGGGGTCTTGGTAGAGGTGGTTAAAGGGATAAATCGCGGATGCATCCAGGCAGGTTGTTCTTTAATCGGAGGGGAGACCGCGCAGATGCCCGGGATGTATCGGGATGGCGATTACGACGTAGCGGGTTTTTGCGTAGGGGTGGTGGAGAGGGATAATATTATTGACGGCTCAAAGATAGAGCCGCAAGATAAAATTATCGGCCTGGAATCAAACGGTATACACTCTAACGGCTATTCATTAGTCAGGAAAGTTTTTTCAGAAAAAGAATTAAAGAGGATGAGCAGAGAATTGCTTAAACCTACGCGGATATATGTAAAGCCGGTTTTATCTTTATTAGGCGCAAGGCTTAAGGCGCCAGGCGCAACGATTAAAGGAATCGCGCATATTACCGGCGGGGCATTCTACGACAAGATAGCGCGCATCCTCCCCGCTAACCTGGGCGCGCGCATTGAAAAGAGTTCCTGGCCGGTACTTAAGATTTTCCGCTTAATCCAGAATAAAGGCGGGATAGAAGACCGGGAGATGTACCATACCTTTAACATGGGCGTGGGTATGGTTTTGGTGGTTGAGCCCGGCGCTGCGCAGGCAGTAATTTCCAAACTGGCAGAGTTTAAATTGAAATCCTGGGTAATCGGCGAAATCACAAAGGGCAAAAAAGAAGTAGAAATTATTTAAAGGGACTGCCCCCGAAGGGGACTGTCTCTAACAGTTATATGCGTATTTTAGTCATTGGTTCAGGTGGCGAAGAAAAAATAAGCCGCAGTCAGTTAAAAGAAATGGCTGCTGGCTTTGGTAACTTCGTGAAGGCCGTGGTTGATGTTGAAAAGGGGATTATGGCGGTGGGAGGCGAGGACACTTAGAGCAGGGCGTAACGCAGGCGGAGCGGGCATGGTTCATCCCCTATCTAAGAATTAGCGAGAGCGCAGCCGAGTAGCCGAGCGCGACCCTTCGACTTTGCTCAGGGCTGCGTCCTGAGTGTAAACGAAGGACGCAGTTTTCCACGCTGGGGAAAATCGTGCGGCCCTGCGAGAAACAAGACAAGACAGACGCAAGATGAGGTATGAATATTATCGAAGAAGCGAAAAATTTGGTTAGCTTGGTAGATTATCAGGATGGCTCTGTCGTAAGTAAAGAAGTCATCAAGAAGGAAAAAGGCACGGTGACCTTGTTTGCCTTTGATAAGGGGCAGGGGTTGAGCGAACACACCGCGCCGTTTGACGCGTTAGTTTATATCATTGACGGCAAGGCGGGAATTACTATTGCCGGAAAAGCGCATCCTCTAAAAACAGGAGAAGCGATTATTATGCCGGCGCATAAACCACATTCTTTAAAGGCTATAGAGCGCTTTAAGATGTTTTTGGTAATGATCAAAGCTTGATTTGAAATGGGCAAGGCATCAGAAAACCAAGAGTAAAAATGGAAAAAAAATTACTCGGGATAAGAATTTTTGGTTTAATTTTTATAGTATTAGGCATATCTCAACTTAAATTTCCGCTAACGTATATTATGCTCTATAAAACTAATAAGCCGATAACCAATTATATCTATACAGGAGCAGCTAACAGGATAAGCCATATTGATAAATTAATAAGTGAAAAAGAGAAGAACCTAAGTAAAGATGAGGCAGCGGTAATCCGGCAGGAGCTCGATTTACTTAAGCATAAAACGTCTACCTACAAGGAAAGATACGTGGACCATAGAGCTATGCCTTTGCCCGTAAAATTATTGATTTTATTTTCTTTGATTTCAGCGGCGTTATATGTTTATACAGGGTATTTAATCCGGAATCTTAAATCTGCGTTTCAAGCTTATTTTGTTTGGAGTATTGTAATGGGCATATTGGTTAGCTTTACATTTTGCTGGGAAATTTATTCCACCGTATCTTCCGTGATTCATTTAAGAGATAATTTTGATATATTGTTGTCCAGGATTAATCAAGTTGCCTTGCCGGAAGTCCATGCAAATTTATATATAGTTAAAACTATGCGATTTCCTCAAATTCTCGGGTTAGTTATTTTAGTTAATATTATTTTTGTTTTAGCAATAGTTTATTATTTCAATCGTCCAGTAGTAAAAGAACAATTTAGGTAAATAGAAGTCAGTAAAAAATGGGCGGTTATATTTGAGCGGATAGAGAGGTTTAGTTTCAAATAGGGCGTGGAGATAAGGATGTTATTAATTGTCAGGCAAAAGGCGGATGGGGATACCTTAAAGAAGATTGCTGAAGATCTTGATGGCTATGTTAAGGTGGTGGTTGATATCAAGCGCAGGATTTTGTCTGCCGGAGGAAAATTGCATGTGGACGGAGAAAGCATACTACTAAGGGACGGAAGTAAACAGGTTGATTTGTGGGGCGGAGGCATAGATTTAGAGACTAATGAAATTGATTTTGATTCAATGATTAATTTAAGGCCGGCTCAGGCTAATCCGAGCAGGGAAGTGTTGGGTCAAGCGATTCGTAAAGAGATGGAAACAATAATTCGGAGCTTATTGAAGTAACGATGAGCGCTAGGGAATTGACTTTGAATATTGCGGTGAATTTAGGCAGGTTAGGCAGGTGGGCTTGCGAGGGAAGGCTTAATCGCCTGCATCAGTTTATGGAAGAGACCGAAGGGTACATTCATCAACTTGAAAAGGTTCCTAAATCCCCTCGTTTCCAGCGGACTTTTAATATTTTTCGAGAAAATTTTGCTAAACTTAAGAGTAACACTCAAGTAGATTCAGTATGGGCAGAGACGATGTTTACCTGGGCTAATATTTTGACGCACCGGGCGCGATTGGTTTAGGGAAGAGAAAATGAGAATCTTAGTTATCGGTTCAGGGGGCAGGGAGCATGCGCTGGCCTGGAAGCTCGCGCAGTCGCGCCTGGCGGATAAGATTTTTTGCGCTCCGGGTAACGGCGGAATTTCTAAGCAGGCAGAGTGTATTGATATCAAAGCAGAAGACATCCCTGCTTTAATAGAGTTTGCCGGGAAAGAAAAAATAGATTTGACTGTGGTGGGTCCTGAAGGCCCGCTTTCCTTAGGGATTGCCGATGAATTCAGGCAGCATAAATTAAGGGTATTCGGCCCGCAGAAATCCGCTGCGCGCCTGGAGGCAAGCAAGGTTTTCGCCAAAGAATTGATGGCTAAATACAATGTGCCTACCGCTCCTTTTAAAATCTTTGAGGATGCTGCCAGTGCCCGTAAATATGTGCAGAAAAAAGGCGCTCCCTGCGTAATCAAGGCAGATGGCCTAGCGCAGGGCAAGGGAGTAGTTGTGGCTAAATCCGTTGTTGAGGCAGAAGAGGCGATAAGCTCCATAATGGAGAAGAGGATTTTTGGGGACGCAGGCAACAGGGTGATTGTCGAAGATTGCCTCCAGGGCCAGGAGGCATCCATATTGGTCTTTACCGATACAGAAGAAATAGTCCCTCTTGCCTCCAGCCAGGATCATAAAAGGGTTTTTGACGGAGATACCGGGCCAAACACCGGAGGCATGGGAGCATATTCTCCTGCGCCGGTAGTAAATAGCAGATTATTCAATGAGATTTTAGAGAAGATAATTCACCGGGTAATGGGTGGCCTCTTGCAAGAAAGTATTCATTATCAAGGTGTTTTATATGCAGGTATTATGCTGACTGAAGAAGGGCCAAAGGCCCTGGAGTTTAACGTGCGTTTCGGCGACCCTGAGACGCAGGCAATATTACCGCGCCTGCAGTCGGATTTATTGGAAGTTATGCTTGCCACTAGCGCAGGCACATTGAATAAGGTGGTAAGGACAGGCGTTCTTCAGTGGGATAACAGAGCTTGCGTCTGTGTAGTTTGTGCATCAGGCGGTTATCCCGGTGATTATGAGAGAGGCAAGGTCATTACAGGTTTAGAAGAAGCAGCGAAGATAAAAGACGTAGTAGTCTTTCATGCCGGAACTCAAGAACTCAAGAACTCAAGAACTCAAGAACTAAAAATTATAACCAACGGCGGCAGAGTTTTGGGTGTAACCGGTTTAGGCAAGGGCATTAAGGAAGCCGTAGATAAGACATACCAGGCAGTGGAAAAAATACATTTTGAGGGGATGCACTACCGCAGGGATATAGGTTATAGAGCAATAATAGATACAGAAAATCACAAATCACAAATTCCAAATCACAAACAAATCCCAATACCCAATGACCAAAATTCCAAACGAACTTAACTATAGTTTTGGTATTGTGATTTCGGTATTGTTTGTGATTTGTGTATTGTAATTTGGAATTTAAAGGGGAGGCTTTATGAATAAAATAATAAGTATTATCATGGGCAGCCAGTCGGATTTAGAAACCGTAAACGAGACAATCAGTTTACTTAAAGAATTCAAGGTTAGCTTCCAGGCCAGGGTTTTATCCGCGCACAGGACGCCGAAAGAACTGGCAAAATATGTAGAGGAAGCGTCGCAAAAAGGAACAAAGGTTTTTATTGCTGCTGCCGGCGGCGCTGCTGCCCTGGCAGGGGTAGTCGCTGCGCATACCGTATTGCCGGTTATCGGTGTCCCAATAGAAACCAAAAGTTTAAAAGGATTGGATTCCCTGCTTTCTACAGTGCAGATGCCGGCGGGGGTTCCGGTTGCCTGCGTAGCCATCGGTAAACAGGGTGCCGCCAACGCAGCGCTTTTAGCCTTGGAGATTTTAGGCACAAGCGATAAAAAAATCCGGGCAAAACTCCTGAAACATAAAGAGAGGATGCGCAAAAAGATTAAACAAATAAAAATCAAAATATGACCGTTACCAAGATAGCCAAAGCCGACGAAAATTCCCTGAAAGAAGCGGCGCAGATTTTAGGCTGGGGAGGCCTGGTGATTATTCCCACGGAAACTGTCTATGGTATTGCCGCCAATGCCCTGGATACAAAGGCCATGGATAGATTATACGCGATAAAGAAGCGGCCCAGAAGCAAGCCCTTTACCCTGCATATAGATAATAAAGATAAGGTTGATGAGTTGGCCGTGGCGGTTCCGATTTACGCCTATAAACTCATGGATAAGTTCTGGCCCGGGCCGCTTACCTTGGTGCTTAGGTCCAAGAATAAAGGCTCCATAGGACTGCGCATGCCGGATAATGAGGCCGCGCTCACGGTGATAAGTCTTTCCGGGGTGCCGGTTGTCTGCCCGTCGGCAAATATCTCCGGAGAGAAGCCGCCGGTAAATTTTCAGGAAGCAATAAAGGATTTAAACGGATTAGTGGATTTTGCCATTGACGCAGGCCCGACGCTCCTTAAGCAGGAGTCTTCCGTAGTGGATTTAACCCTACAGCCTTTAGAAGTTTTAAGGGAAGGCGTGATAAAGAAGGAGGATATTGAGGCAGTTGCCAACAAAAAGACAGTCCTTTTTATCTGCACGGGCAACTCCTGCCGTTCGGTAATGGCGCAGGCCCTCCTGGAGAAGAAATTGCGCGAAAATAATCGGGAAGATGTTGAGGTTCTCTCTGCCGGGCTTATGCTCTCAGGCGGCCTGCCGGCAACCGAATCGATAAAAGAGCTTTTGCTTAAAGAAGGTATAGATGTCTCGGCGCATATCTCGCAGAGAGTAACACCCCTCGCGCTTAAAAAATCCGATATCATCCTGGTAATGGAGAAACTGCAGGAGGCAAGGATATTGGAGTTGGCCCCTGAGGTCAAAAGAAGGCTTTTTTTATTAAAAGAATTTGCTAAAATAAGTGGTGATAACCCGGATGTGGAAGACCCTATCGGCAGGTCGCTGGAATTTTACGAAAGGACCTTTGCGGTAATTAAGGAAGCAGTAGAAAGGATAAGCAATATTATTTAAATTCACTATGGATACCATACTTATCGCCTCAGACCATGCCGGTTTTTCCCTCAAGGAGAAATTAAAACTTTACTTGCGGCAGAAAGGTTTGGAAACGAAAGACCTGGGCACGTATTCCGCTCAACGCTGCGATTATCCGGAGTTTGCTTATTCTCTGGCCAGGGGTATCTCCAGCGGAAAGTACACCAGGGGTATCCTGATTTGTAAAAGCGGCATAGGTAATTCTATCGTGGCCAATAGGCTCCCCGGAGTGCGCGCAGCGCTCTGTTATAATGCCAAGGCAGCGCGGCTTTCCCGCCAGCATAATGACAGCAATGTGCTGGTATTGGGCTCGGGTTTTGTCAAGGAAGAACCGGCCAGAAGGATCGTCGGGATTTGGCTGAAGACAGGATTTAAGGCCGGCAGGCATAAAAGGCGCCTGGCCCAGATAAGGCAGATAGAAAAAAAGATAAGGAGCGGTAAGCAGTGAACTATATAAAAAAAATAGACCCGCAAATTTACGAGGTAATAAAAAAAGAGCTCAAAAGGCAGGAAGAAAACCTGGAATTAATTGCCTCGGAGAATTTTGCTTCACTGAGCGTACTCCAGGCGCAGGGGTCTGTCCTGACCAACAAATACGCCGAAGGCTATCCGCGCCACCGCTGGTACGGCGGGTGCGAATATGTGGATGAGGCGGAATCGCTGGCTATCCAGCGGGCAAAGAAATTATTCGGGGCAGAGCATGTGAATGTGCAGCCGCATTCCGGCACCCAGGCCAATATGGCGGTATATTTTTCCGCCCTTAACTTAGGAGATACGGTCCTGGCCATGGATTTAGCCGCAGGAGGCCACCTTACCCACGGCCACCCGCATAATTTTTCCGGCATGTTTTATAGAATAGTCGGCTACGGCGTTGACCGTAAAACCGAGAAGATTGATTACGATAGGATTATGGAATTGGCCAAGAAACATAAGCCCAGAATGATTCTGGCGGGTGCTTCGGCGTATCCCAGAAGGATTGATTTTAAGGCCTTGCGCAAAATCTGCGATAAGGTCGGCGCCTACCTCTTTGTGGATATGGCGCATATCGCAGGATTGGTTGCGGCAGGAGTGCATCCTTCGCCTGTGCCTCATGCGGAGTTTGTCAGCTCTACTACCCACAAGACCCTGCGCGGCCCGCGCGGAGGTTTTATACTTTGCAGGAAAGAATTCGCCAGGAAGATTGACGCGCAGATTTTTCCCGGCATACAGGGTGGCCCGCTGATGCACGTGATTGCCGCAAAGGCAGTGGCTTTCAGGGAGGCGATGAGCCCGGCGTTTAAGGCCTACCAGAGGCAGGTAGTAAAAAATGCGCGCCAGCTTTCCCGGAGCCTGGCGGATAAAGGGTTCCGTATTGTATCCGGCGGCACGGATACGCACTTATTGCTTACGGATTTAACCCCAAAAAGAATTACCGGCAGCGACGCCTCTTTTGTTTTAGGCCAGGCCAATATCACCGTAAATAAGAACCTCATTCCTTTTGATAAGAAAAGCCCTGCGGTAACCAGCGGTATACGTTTAGGCACAGCAGCGGTAACTACCCGCGGGATGAAAGAGTTTCATATGCGTAAAATCGCGCAGTTTATCAGCGAGGCGATAGATTCCAGCGACGATACGGAAAAATTAGAAGAGATCAAAAAGGAAGTCTTAGGGCTGACTAAGAGATTTCCTCTGTATCCGGAATTATTAAAAGAAAACAGATAAGTTAAATCACAAATTACAATACACAAATCACAAACAATACCAAATACCAAAATCACAATACCAAAACTATAGTTAAGTTAGTAATTTTGGTCATTGGGTATTGTAATTTGTTTGTGATTTGGAATTTGTGATTTGGAATTTAACCCATCATTTAAGAGATGGAATAAGTATATGCCTAAGAAACATGAGCGGCCCAGCTGGGATGAGTATTTTCTACAAATGGCCCAGCTGATTTCTAAACGGTCGACTTGCCTAAGGAGATTCGTAGGGGCAGTTGCGGTTAGAGACAAAAGAATTTTAGCTACCGGATATAATGGCGCGCCTTCGGGTTTAGTCCATTGTATTGATATCGGTTGTATTCGGCAGAAATTGAAGATTCCTTCCGGCCAGCGTCAAGAGTTATGCAGAGGCGTGCATGCGGAACAAAATGTAATCATTCAGGCAGTAATCCATAAGGCCGACTTAAAAGACTCCATTCTTTATGTTACTAATCAGCCCTGTGTAACATGTACCAAGATGCTGATTGGCGTAGGAGTAAAAGAGATAGTAATACGCGAGGGGTATCCTGATGAGTTAGCTATACGAATGCTCAAAGAGGCGAAGATAAACTTGAGGACCGTAAAAAATAAGGATTATATAGGAGCGAAGCGGCAATGAAGTGCCCTTACTGCGGCTATAAAGAGGATAAAGTAGTAGACTCGCGCGCAACAGCTGAGGAATCGGCAATCCGGCGCAGGCGCGAGTGCCTTAAATGCGGCAAGCGTTTTACCACCTATGAATACATAGAGGAAGTTTCTTTGATGGTGATCAAGAAGGACTCAAGGCGCGAGCCCTTTGACCGCAAGAAGATTTTAGCCGGAGTGGTTAAGGCCTGCGAAAAAAGGCCCGTCAGTATGGAGAAGATGGAGGAGATCATCACTCAGGTTGAGCGCGCGATACAGAAAAAATCCGACCGGGAGGCAGCCTCCAGCCGCATCGGGGAACTGGTAATGGAGAAATTAAAGGTGCTGGATGACGTCGCCTATGTGCGCTTTGCCTCTGTCTACAGGCAGTTTAAGGATGTGGGGCAATTTATGGTGGAGTTAAAGGATATTTTAAACAAAGAGAAAAGAAAAGGCAGATAGAGAGGAGTTTTGTTTCCATGGTAGAAATGGAACTGAATAAAATCGTGATTGACGAGAAGAGGCATGACCAGCTCATTGTATTAAAGGAAAAAACAGGCAGCCGCATCCTGCCTATTGTCATCGGCCTTGCCGAGGCCTCGGCCATAAAATTAAAAATCAGCGGTTTTAACCCGCCGCGGCCGCTTACCCATGACCTGATGCACTCCGCTATCCAGAACTTAGAGGCCAGTATCGATAAAATTATCATTGATAAACTGGAAGAGAATACCTTTCATGCCAAGCTTGTCCTTAAGACCGCTTCCGGTCAGCTGAAGGTTATCGACGCCCGGCCTTCCGACAGCATTGCCCTGGCAGTCAGGGCCCACGCTCCCATATTCGTCGAAGACGAAATTATCAAACATTCAGAGGCATTCAATCAGAATACCAAATGACCCTGCCGATTTTTTCGCTCAAAGAGAAATTGCCATGTAGCGGTCTGCCGCGTCAGGCTTCTCGCAGCACCGCTCGGATTTCCCCACCGAGGAAATCCTCGCTTCGTGAATCTGCTCGCTCGCCCTCGCTTACGCTCGGGCACCGTGGCCGCTCGCATCTTCAAGATGCTGCTTAAAGCCTGCCGCGTCAGCCCGCTAAGAGGCATTTAAGATTATTATGAAATTATTATTGCATACCTGCTGTGCGCCGTGCCTGATGTATCCGCTGGAGCAATTGAAGAAGAAGGGGTATGAGGTAACGGGATTTTTTTATAATCCCAATATTCATCCCTTTGCGGAATATAAAAAAAGAAAGCAGGCGGTGGAGGATTTTAGCCGCAAGGCTAATCTTGAAGTAATTTTTCCTGAATATAGGCCAGCGGAATTCTTTCAGGCCGCCAATACCAAAGAAGAGGGCAAAGAAAGATGCGTTCTCTGCTGGACACTGAGGCTTAAAAAAACTGCCAAGAGTGCCAAAGAAAGAGGGTTTGAATCTTTTACTACCACCTTGCTGGTCAGCCCCTATCAGGACCAGGAAGCCTTAAAAAAAATCGGTCATGATGCTGCCAGTGAAGAGGGGATAGAATTTTATGATGAAGATTTCAGGCCGGGATTTAAAAAAGCGCATGAGGAAGCAAGGATTAAAGGCATATATTGCCAAAACTACTGCGGGTGTATCTACTCGGAGATAGCGCGATGCAAGAAATCGGCAAAACATTCTTAAAATTATATTTGTTGGCAACATTTTGCATAATGCCTTTTTCCGGCCAGTGCAGCCAGCAGCCTTTTTCTGTGCGCGTGGCTATCCTGCAGAATGTGGATTCCTTAAGCCTTAAGGTAGGCGGCTTTTATGAAATAAGGGACGCTGCTTCGGGAAAAATCCTGGCAAGGGGCAAAAACTTAAAAACCACAGTAACCTGCTATAAAGGCGGGATACTCCTGGGAGGCATGAATTTTAACCGCGATAATATAATTATTTCTAACAACGCACAAGGGTCAATGGCCATCAATGGCCGCATCTTCCGCGGAGAGATGCAGTTCTTGAAGAATAAAGAGGATAAGTTCCTGGTGATTAACCGCCTGGAGATGGAAGATTATATCAAAGGTATTTTATACCACGAGGCCTCGCATTACTGGCCGATGCAGGCGCTTTGCGCGCAGGCAATTGCCTGCCGCACTTATACCGTCTATCAATGCTTAGTGAATAAGCCGCAGGAGTATGACTTGACCTGCGACGTATATTCGCAGGTTTACGGCGGCCAGACCTCTGAGCGTTACCGCACCAGCCTGGCAGTGGAACAGACGCGGGGGATTATCCTCACCTTTAAAGGTAAAGCTCTTCCCTCCTATTACCATGCCACCTGCGCCGGCCACACTGAAGATGCCTCTTTGCTCTGGAATATAGATCTGCCTCCGCTTAAAGGCGTTGCCTGCGCTTTTTGCAAAGAATCCCCGCATTTTAACTGGCATTATGTTGCAGGGTTGGATGAACTGCGGGATAAACTGCTGGAAGCAGGTTTTAATAAGGCCGTAGATATAAAGGAGATCACTATACTCGGCAAGGATAAATCCGGACGCATTACGGATTTAAAAATAGTTTCGGCAGGAGGGGAATGCAAAATCCCTGCCAAGATTTTCAGGAATGTAATCGGCCCGAATCTTATCAGAAGCACAAATTTTACCGTAAATATAGCCAATAATGACGTTGTCTTTGAAGGCCTGGGCTGGGGCCATGGCGTGGGTATGTGCCAGTGGGGCGCATATTTTATGGCTAAAAAAGGCAGCGCCTATCAAGAGATACTCAAATTTTATTATCCTGAGAGCCAAATATCCTCTCTTGCCAAACTGCAATGAAGCTCGCAGATTTTAATTACTGCCTGCCTAAGGAATTAATCGCACAGTATCCCTTAAAAGAGCGCGACGCAGGGCGCCTGTTGGTCCTGCATAGGAAAGAGCAGAAAATAGAGCACCGCCTTTTTAAGGAGATAACGCATTATTTCAGAAAAAAAGATTTACTGGTTTTAAATGACACAAAGGTTTTAAAGAGCCGGCTTTCAGGCAGGAGGCCCAGCGGCGGCAGGGTAGAGGTTTTGCTCTTGGCCCGTAAGTCCGGTTCTGTATTTCGCGCTTTAATCAGCCCTGGCCGGCTTAGAATCGGCGAGAAGCTCATCCTTGGCGGCAATGGCTCTTACGCCGTAATCAGCGCCAAGGATGAGCTGACTTTTGCGCAAGAAAACATAGAGGATATTTATAAATCCGGCCTGATGCCTCTTCCGCCGTATATCAAGAGGGAGCCTGAGGAACTGGATAATATTTATTACCAGACGGTTTATGCCCGTAATGAAGGAGCAGTGGCAGCGCCGACAGCCGGCCTGCATTTTACAGAGGGGTTACTGGCAAAAATAAAAGAGGGCGGCATAAATTTGGCTTATCTTACTCTGCACGTGGGCATCGGCACATTTAAACCGGTAAAAACAGAGGATATCACCAAACACAAAATGGAGCCGGAATATTTCCGTATCCCTGAAGAGGCAGTACGGCTTATAGAGGATACGCGAGGCTGCGGCGGACGCATTATTGCGGTGGGCACAACAGGCCTGCGCGCATTGGAGAGTTTTGCTGCCGGCAGGAGGGAAGGCAATACCGGTTTATTTATCTATCCCGGTTACGAATTTAAACTGGCGGATGCTCTATTGACTAATTTTCACCTTCCGGCTACCACGCTTTTTATGCTGGTTTGCGCCTTTGCCGGAGAGAAGTTCATCAAACAGGCCTATAAGGAAGCAATAGAAAAGAAATACAGGTTTTATAGTTATGGCGACGCCATGCTGATAATCTAAAATGTTTAAACTAATTCATCAGGATAGGAGCACTAATGCGAGATTAGGTAAGTTAACTACTGCTCATGGCGAAATTGATACGCCCTGTTTTATGCCTGTGGGCACACAGGGCACGGTCAAGGCATTATCTGGCGCGGATTTAGAAAGCTGCGGGGCGCAGGTAATTTTATCCAATGCCTACCATCTTTTCCTGCGGCCGGGCATGGAGGCGATTAAGAAAGCCGGCGGCCTGCATAATTTTATCTCTTGGCCTAAACCCATACTTACGGATAGCGGCGGCTATCAGATATTTAGCCTGGCGCTCTTAAGGAAGATAACCGATGAAGGCGTGGAATTCCAGTCGCATATAGACGGCTTGAAGCATTTTTTTAGGCCTGAGGATGTCGTCGGCATACAGCAGGATTTGGGCTCGGATATAATGATGCCTCTTGATGAATGCGTGCATTACCCTTCCAGCAGGGATCAGGCAGAGATTGCTATGCACAGGACAGTGGATTGGGCGCGCCGCTCAAAAGCAGTCCATAGTCCACAGCCCACAGTCCACAGTAAAAACACAAATAACCGCAGACTTCTTTTTGGTATCATACAGGGGGCCACATATGAAGACTTGCGCAAGGAATGCGCTAAACTTATCACGGATATGGATTTTGATGGCTACGCCATAGGAGGAGTTTCTGTTGGCGAGCCGAGGAATTTAATATATAATACGGTAGATACGCTGGCAGGGTTTCTTCCCGCGGATAAGCCGCATTACCTGATGGGAGTGGGGCTGCCGTTTGATATAATCGAGGCAGTGGCCATGGGTATGGACATGTTTGACTGCGTGGTGCCTACGCGTTACGGAAGAAACGGCACCGCCTTTACTGCTCAAGGAAAAATCGTGGTCAGGAATTCCCCCTACGCGCAGGATTTCCGGCCCCTGGATGCGCATTGCTCCTGTTACTGCTGCAAGACTTTCAGCCGCGCCTACTTAAGGCACCTCTTTAACAGCGAAGAAATCCTAGGTTTGCATTTAGTATCCCTGCATAACGTGCACTTCTTTCTGGATTTAATGCGTAAGATCAGGGGGGCAATTACGCAGGATAAATTTGTCCGGTTTAAGAAGGGCTTTTTAGAGAGATATAACGCTCAGGGCTAAGAATATGCGCATAGATATCATTACTATTTTCCCGGAAATGTTTAAGCCCGTGCTGAATGCGTCTATCATCAAGCGGGCTCAAGAAAAGGGCAGGGCAAAAATTTATATCCATAACTTAAGGGATTATACCTGCGACAGGCACAGGAAGGTAGACGACCGGCCTTTTGGCGGAGGCTCCGGCATGGTCCTGGGGCCTGAGCCGATATTCCGGGCAGTGGAAAGGATAATTAAAGAGAACAGAGAACAGAGAACAGAGAACAGAAGAAGCAAGCCTAAGGTTATATTGTTATGCCCGCAAGGAAAAAGATTAGACCAGAAAAAGGCCAAAAGCTTATCTAAGGCGAAACATTTAATTTTGATTTGCGGGCATTATGAAGGTATAGACGAAAGAGTAAGGCAGCACCTGGCGGATGAGGAGATTTCTATCGGAGATTATGTGCTCAGCGGCGGGGAATTAGCGGCGATGGTCTTGGTAGATTGCCTGGTGCGCCTGGTGCCGGGAGTGCTGGGAGATAAAAATTCCTTGAATTTTGAGTCATTTGAAGGTAACCTATTAGAATACCCGCAGTACACCAGGCCCGCTGTTTTTAAGAATATGCGCGTGCCAAGCGTGCTTCTTTCCGGAGACCACAAGAAAATAGAAACCTGGAGAAAGAAGGAGTCTTTAAAAAGGACGCAACAAAAAAGGCCGGATTTATTAAAAAGGAGAACATAGATAAAATGGATAAACTAAAAAGCATCGAAGCAGAATACACCAAAAAAGAAATAACAGAATTTAACGTCGGAGATACGGTGAAAATTATGGTTAAGATTCCTGAAGGCCCGGATAAGACGCGCCTGCACCCTTTTGAAGGCGTGGTTATTTCCAAACACGGCCATGGCGTACGCAAGAGTTTTACCGTCAGGAAGGTTTCTTACGGAGAGGGGATTGAGCGTGTATTCCCGCTTTACTCCCCCAGTATTGAACACATCGAAGTCTTGCGTTCGGGTAAGGTAAGAAGGGCAAAGCTTTATTACTTAAGGGGCAAGGTCGGCAAGCGCGCCACTAAAATAGAGGCGCAGGAAGAAAAAGCATAGCTTTAAAGGCCCAATGCTTTATTACGAACGGAAACTGCGGAAGAAGGGTTATAACTTAATCATCGGCGTAGACGAAGCCGGCCGTGGCCCCTTAGCAGGGCCTGTGGTAGCAGCGGCAGTCACGCTTAAAACCCACCGCTTCAAAAACCGTATTGACGATTCCAAAAAACTTTCTGCTGTCTGCCGGGAAAAGGCATTCCTGGAAATCGCGGATAAATCCGTTTTTGGCATAGGGATAATGAGCGAAAAGATTATTGACCGCGTCAATATTCTGGTAGCTACCCGTATGGCCATGGAGCAGGCAGTCAACACTCTGTTAGGCAAGGTAGGCCCGAGCAGCTTGCGCCGGCCGCATATTATCGTTGACGGGAATATGAACCTTAGGCTTGATCTTCCCTGCACCGCTATCATAAAAGGCGATAGCCGCTCCAAGAGCATTGCCTCTGCTTCTATTCTGGCGAAAGTAACCCGCGACCGCATTATGCGCTTATACGACAGGGTGTATCCCGGATACGGCTTCTGGAAACACAAAGGCTACTCCACCAGAGAGCACAGGGCTGCCTTAAAAAGATTAGGGCCTTCTTCAATTCACAGGCAGAGTTTCCGCAGTGGCTAAAGAAAATTTATCTTTAGGTAAATGTGGTGAAGAGGCGGCGCTAAGATTCTTGAAGGAAAACGGCTACAGGATTTTAGAGGTAAATTTAAAGACTAAGTTCGGCGAGATAGATATTGTCGCTAGCGAAAAAGATACGCTTGTGTTTATAGAGGTAAAGGCGCGCAGCTCTAACAGGTTCGGCCTGCCGCAGGAGGCAGTTTCAGCCTTCAAGCAGAGGCAGATAGCCAAAAGCGCCATAGCCTTTCTTAAAGGAAGAAAACTTTTGGATAGGAAGGCCAGGTTTGACGTAGTTTCGGTGAGTTATTGCGGGTTACCCGCGCCCAGAATAGATTTAATCAAAAATGCCTTTGAATTAGGAGGAGAATTCACTCTTTAAAATGTATAAATATACCCCAATAGATAAGTATCTGGATGACCTGTCCGCGAAATTGCCCGCGCCGGGAGGCGGCTCTGCGGCAGCGTTAAATGCGGCAATGGCCGCTTCTCTTATCAGCATGGTGGTGAATTTTACATTAGGCAAACCTAAATACGCCAAATACGAAAGCCAGCTAAAAGGCATCCTGGAGAAATCCGAAAGATTAAGAAAAGAGTTCCTTAATATGGTAGACCTGGATGTGGCGGCATATAAGAGTAAAAATATCAGGGATGCCTTAGATGTCCCTTTTATGCTGGCCCGGCTTTGCTATGAAGGGATAAAATTATGCCCGCCCCTGGTGAAAAAAGGCAATGTTAATCTGATCAGCGACGTGGCAGTAGCGGCGATTTTTTTTGAGTCCGCTTTTGCCAGCGCCTGTTTTAACGTAGAGATAAACCTTAAAAGCCTAAATGACAACAAATTATCCGCTTCCATACGCAAAGAACTGGCGCATAAGAGAGAGTTAATAAATAAAGTAAGGCAAAAAACGGAGGAGGCAATTGGCAAAATTATTAGAGGGTAAGCCGCTGGCTGAGAAAATAAAGGAAGAGATAAAACAAAAAGCCGCTTCTTTAAAAAATAAACCGGTCTTGGCCAGTATCGTAGTTGGGGACAATGCCGGCGCCCAAGCCTATGCAAAATCCCAGAAGAAGGCCGCTGAAGAATTAGGCATAGAATACCAGTTCCATAAATTAGGCGCAGATATTACGCAAGATACCCTGATCGTCCAATCTATCCTGAAATTAAATGAGGACGAGTCCATAAACGGAATAATTATCCAGATGCCTTTACCGAGCCACATAGATTATAAAAAGATAAGCGAGTTTATCCTGCCGGATAAAGATGTGGAAGGCATGCACCCGGATAGAATCGGCAATCTCATCTTTGGCAGGAGTAAAATCCTGCCCTGCACTCCGGCTGCGGTGATGGAATTATTGAATTCAACGGGGATAGATTTATACGGCAAAGAAGTTGTAATTGTGGGCCACAGCGAAATCGTGGGCAAGCCCCTGGCACTTTTATTATTGGATAAATTTGCCACGGTAACAGTCTGCCACATAGGCACCAGCAAGGCCGGAAAATTAGAGGAACATGTCAAGAAGGCAGAAGTTTTAATTGTGGCAGTAGGCAAGGCCGGTTTAATCAAAGGCGATTGGGTTAAAGAAGGCGCGATTGTCATTGACGTGGGGATAAACCGTGTTGGCGATAAAATTGTCGGCGATGTAGAGTTTGAGCAAGCCGCAAAAAGGGCCGCATATATAACCCCTGTCCCCGGCGGCGTCGGCCCCCTTACGGTCATCATGCTCATGCGTAACCTCGTCGCCTGCGCCGAATCACAGCAAGAGGCAGCAAAAATATAAGAAGGGACAGTCCCCTTCGGGGACAGTCCCTGCGAGGAAATCGGCAGATTAATTTAGGAGAGTAAAAGTTGACTTTTAAAGAAAAGTTACAATCCGGGAAGTTTTTGGTGACCTCGGAAATCGGGCCGCCGAAAGGGATCCAGACCAAGGTAATTTTAGAGGATGCGGAATTAATCCGCGGCCGGGTGGACGGGATAAATGTCACGGATTTACAGAGCTCGGTAATGCGCCTGGGTTCACTTGCCGTCTGCAGTTTATTAAAGCAAAAGGGTTTTGAGCCGATATTCCAGGTGACCTGCCGTGACCGCAACCGCCTGGCCTTACAATCGGATATTTTATCTGCCGCGGCCCTGGGAATAGAGAACCTGCTTATTTTAACCGGCGACCATACCACCCTGGGAGACCATCCCGAAGCCAAGCCGGTGTTTGATTTAGACTCAGTGCAATTATTGCAAGTGGTACGTAGGTTGCAGGAAGGTTTTGATATGAAGGGCAATAAATTAGAGGGTGGATCGCCTAAATTCTGCGTGGGCGCAGTGGTTAATCCCGGCTCAGACCCCTTGGAGCCGCAGATTATCAAGATGGAGAAAAAGATTGCCGCGGGTGCCGAGTTTTTTCAGACGCAGGCAGTCTATGATCTAAAGGTATTTGAGAATTTCTTGAGCAAGATAAAACACCTTAAAACTACGCTGATGGCAGGCGTTGTCCTTTTAAAATCCGCAGGCATGGCCAGATATATGAACAAAAATGTCTCCGGGGTTTTTGTGCCGGAGGATTTGGTCAAGGAGATGGAGGGCGCAAAAGATAAAGTTGCGCAATCCGTTACAATAGCCTCCCGCCTGATAAAAGAATTAAAGCCCATGTGCCAGGGGATTCATATTATGCCTATTGGCTGGGATAAGGTGGTACCCAAGGTTCTTGAGGCAAGTGAGTTATGGTCCCGCGCATAAATATGCGCGGGATAAATTCGGACAGACAACTTATGTTCACTTGCCGCACAAGTGGCACACCGGCTGTTCCGATAAAGCCGGGTGCTAGTTCCATAAGTTGTGTCCTCATTTAATGTCCAATCTACCGCAGATACCCGGAGCTAAAAAACCAGGAGTGGTGTTACTGAGTTCCGAGGAGGATTTTAAGAAATTAGACGCATACCTTATCAATGATACGGTTTGCATTGACGGCCCGGCAAAAACAGTATTTAACCTGGCCAAGTCAATTCAGGCAAAACATAAAGTCGCAATTAAAGTCGTAAGCACGGAGAAATTTCCCGCAGAGCTGCCCGCGGATATTGAAGTAATGGACAGCCCCATCCAGGAGATTGTCGGCGAGGGCAGGGCAGAGGCGGTTAAATTTAAAGACGGAAAAGCAGTAGGCGTATGTTTGGTTTTGTTTGTGGATAAAACAATTCCGGATAAAGGAGAAGAAATGGCCGAGTTACTTATACAACTTGGGACAAAGGGGGCGGACGCGGTTTTGAACCTTACCCGAGAGTCGGTAGAAAAGGCAATAAGCGAGAAAAGTAAAGACGCAAAAATAGGCTTTCCCGAAACAAACTATTACCTGCCTTTAAGCCATGCCCTGTTGAATATAGAGGTAAAGAACCTCGGGGATTGCCTTTTAGCCTTAAGACAGGCAGAGGGTTTAAACAGGGGCATAACTACTCAGAGCGGTTTGAATATACCGGCCTTAGGCGGCATCCTGAATAAAGGGGTGGCTACTTTATTAGCCGAGGAGATACTGGCTGCCTTAAAAGTCGCGGGCAATGAACATCCCGCAGCCGGGATAGGTTTTATACCGGATAAAATTTTACGCTCACTGGGCTTGCAGTTGGTTGACGGAAGGATATGCGGGATTGCGGTAATACTAGGGGCCGCCAAAGATGCAGAGTCAGCAGTGGAGCTTATCCGCAATTTCCAATCTAAAAGTATTGTCAGCCTGCTGGCAGGAAATATCCAGGGTAAAACCTTTGCCGCGCAAATAGCAGAAAAAGGCGTAGAGGTGGGCCTGGAGAATTATATCGTGCCCCTGGGAGAGGATTACTTATCTGCAATATATGCGGTAAACTTTGCGGTAAGGGCGCCCTTAATCTACGGCGGGTTTAAGCCCGGGCAATGGCAGGAGGTAGCGGTTTATTTGCGCAACCGCGTGCCTGCCTTTGTGTTGCTTCTGGGCCACGTGGATGAGGTGCTGGTAGCCACGGGATTAGGGGCATTGGCCTGCGGTTTTCCCATTATCACGGATTTGGATGTCCCGCAGCTAGGTAAAATTGATACCACTCTTTATGAGGCATTGGTAACCCAAAAGGATTATAAAAAAATTGCCTCCCAGTGCATACTTAGCCGCGGGATAAAGGTCAAGTTGGCAGAGGTAGCTATACCCTTGCCCTATGCTGCGGCATTTGAAGGAGAGCGCGTCAGAAAAGAGCAGTTGCACGCGGAGTTCGGCGGAAAGGCAGGAATTTCTTTTGAGTATCTGGCCTCTAGAGGGGTTGAAGAGGTCGAAGACGGCAAAATTGAGTTAATCGGCCCGGATATAGATACGCTTACAGCCGAGAAAAAATCCCTGCCGCTGGCGATTATGGTTGAAGTTTACGGCCGCAAAATGCAGAAGGATTTTGAGCCCATACTTGAGCGCCAGATACACCGTTTTATGAATTATGCCCAGGGGATTATGCATGTGGGCCAGCGCGATATGAACTGGATCAGGATTTCCCAAGAGGCCTTTAATAAGGGTTTCCGCGTAAAACACATAGGCGTGATACTGCACGCTATGTTGCATCAGGAATATAGCGCTATCGTGGATAAGGTGCAGGTCAAGCTTTATACAAAAGAGGCTGACGTGGAGAAGTTATTGCCCAAAGCAAAAAAGGCTTATGCAGAGCGCGATGAGCGCATAGGCGGGATGACCGATGAAAGCGTGGATACCTATTATTCCTGTTTATTGTGTGTTCCAAAAGGAGAAGAGATAGTTTTAGCTGACGGTTCATTTAAAAGGGTAGAAGATGTTATAAACGATTCTATTGAGACAGAAAATTATAGGGTATTATCGTTTGATACCTATGATTTTCAATCGCAGTCTATAGGGGAACTTTTTATAAATCCAGCTCCGAAGTTTTTGACAAAGATAAGCTTAAGATCTGGCAATTCCATAATGTTGACCTCTAACCACAAGGTTTTAATTGATACAAAAGATGGTTTAATCTGGCAGGGGGTAGCAAGACTAAACAAAAATGATACTCTTCTTTCTATAAGGAATACAAATATAGAAAACAAGACCAAGGATTTCTATATAATAGATTTTTTACCCGAGACGTTAAAAGTTTACGATGACGACTTTGTCGATTATCTAAAAGAAAAAATCATAGTTAAATATAAAAAACTAGGGATATTTGCTAAAGAGATAAATATCAGTTATGGGAGGTTTTATCAGGTATTTTATCGCAGCGATAGAGTCAGACATAGGCATAGGTTAACATTGAGCGAAGTCAAGACAATAGTTTTTAAATTAGGTATGGATTGGGAAGAAGTGAAGTTAAAAATACATGTATTTGGAACTACGTGCAGTAAGGGTTACCAGTTATTTAAGGAGAAATTAAATGAAGATATAATGTATTTAGCTGGATTAGTTGCTTCGGATGGATGTGTAATGAAAAGAAAGAATGGTTTGCATGTTCAATTCACTAATTCTGAAGATGCATTGATTGACAAATTTGATAGTATTATCGGTTCGCTATTTGGGATGCGAACTAGAAGATATTACGTTTTACCAAAAATCCATAGGTCAAAAAAATTAAAAATTATATCCAGGAAGAAAGTTACTGTTTTACATGTAAATAATTCTATATTTGGATGGATACTCAAAGGCATGAAGATTGGTAGACAAGATGGAGAAAAATGGGCAGGAGAAATAATTTCACAACTTTCTAATAAGTTGGTTGCCTGCTTTTTAAGAGGCCTTTTTGATGGAGACGGGCACGTCACTAAAACCCATTTAATGATCTCTATGGGTTCTTATAGACAAGCCCAACACACTTTATTGTTACTAAAGAAATTGGGCATTGGTTCTTATATTTCTAAAATGACTAGGGGCTTTCAAGTAGGTACAAGAAGTTTTGGCGATTATAAGAAATTTAAAGAACTGATTTCTTCTTGGCATCCTGCTAAAAAATCTAAGATGGATGTAGCTAAGTTTCTTTCTGATAAGAATCACGTTGTACGCACTGACACAATTCCCTTAAAGTGTTCCAAGCTGATTAACAGCATATTCATAAGATACAAAAATCGAATAGAATTTACCAAATTACCCATTGACTATAAGAGTATCGAATACTGGAGAAAAGCAAAAAGAAGGGCGTCTAAAGAGAAACTCAAATTATTTTTAGATTATATAAAAGATTATATAGGCTCTCAAGATTCAGATTATCAGGAGCTTCTTTTGTGGAGTAAATCTAATATAATTTTTGAGAAGGTTAAGTCGGTTGAGAAGTTAAAATATGGTGAAAAAGAGGTCTATAATTTTAGTGTCGCTAACACCCACAATTATTTAGTCAATGGGATCGTGGCAAAAAATTGTCAATCGTTTGCCCCCAATCATGTCTGCATTATTACCCCGGAGAGGCTGGGGCTTTGCGGCGCGTATTCCTGGCTGGATGCCAAGGCCTCTTTTGAAATTACGCCTACCGGCCCGAACCAGCCGATAATAAAGGGCGCGCTTAGCGATAAAAGGCTGGGCCAGTGGGAGAATGTCAATGCCTTCGTGCAGCAGAAGTCCAATCAGACTATTGAAAAGGTAAGCATGTATTCGCTGATGGATTCCCCGCAATCTTCTTGCGGCTGTTTTGAATGTATTATCGCCATTATCCCGGAGGCAAACGGCGTCATGATAGTGCACCGGGATTATGCCGGTATGACTCCCTGCGGGATGACCTTTACCACTCTCGCCGGCTCAGTGGGAGGCGGGGTGCAGACCCCGGGTTTTTTAGGCGTGGGCAAATTGTATATGTTAAGTAAGAAATTTATATCCGCTGAAGGCGGCCTTAAACGCGTAGTCTGGATGCCCAAGGAGCTCAAAGAGCTGCTGGGGGATAAGCTGATAAAACGCGCGCAGGAAGTGGGGGAGCCTGAGCTCATCAATAAGATTGCCGATGAAACGCAGGCCACTACTTCCGAAGAACTCCTTGCATTCCTGCAGAAAGTCAGGCATCCTGCGCTGGAAATGGAGCCTTTGGTATAATCTTTTTCCTTGACGCGGTAAATTTATAGCATATAATAAGTTAAGAGAAATGCGTATCTCCCCCCGCCAGAAAAAAATAATCGCAATATTATTCCTTTTGTTTTTCAGCTCTTTTATCTTTGCGCAGGAAGTAAAAGAAAAACCGGCTGCCGCGCCTGCCGGCAATACCCCGAAAAATAAAAAATCCAGAAATGCCTTACGGAAAGAGCCGGGGCCGGTTTCTGCTCAATACGGCCAGGATAAAGACTTATCAGAGTTCCAGAAACAGGCAAGGTTTTACCGCGAGCAGGGCCTGCAACTACAGCGCCTGGGGCAGATAGACGAGGCCTCTACCTTTTATCAAAAAGCCGTAGAGCTGGACCCTTCCTATGCCGCTGCCTACAATGATTTAGGGGTAATCTATGAAATACAAGGTTCATCCGAGCAGGCAGAAGCCGCATATTTAAAGGCTGTTAAGATAGACTCCTATTTATTAAGCGCATACGCTAACCTGGCTTTGTTTTATGAGTCAAAACGCGACCTCAAGAAGGCGCTTTTTTACTGGCATAAAAGAGCTGCCTTAGGCCTGCCCGACGACCCCTGGACGCAGAAGGCGCGCAAGCGCGCCGATGATATCGGGATGGTCTCCGCAGACGCCTCCCTGCAGTTCCGCGAGCAGGAAGTAGTGGACTTGGTAAAAGACGTGCTCCTGGAAAAAGCCAGCCTTATGAAAGGAGACGGGCAGACCCTTGCCGCAGCGCATTTCCAGAGGGCAAAGGCGCTTTATAAAAAGGGAAAAGCATTAGCTGCTTTGAGAGAGGCGGTAAACGCCCAACAACTGGACCCCGCGAATACGGAATTTGAAGAGTTCATCGATAAAATCCGGACAAACTATTTATCAAGATAAACCACAAATTTAAAATTCCCTGCCCCAGATTGAATTCCTATCAGTACTTTGTTAAAAATCGCCTAATGAGGCGGTGAAGTTATATTTGCGTTGTTCTTTCTCAATGCCTGATAGGAAGAAAAAAGGATTAACTTTAATAACGCCTGCTTGCATTCATTGATGCTTTTA
>Ga0315282_10003603_pt1 | contig 27747 bp, 22 predicted proteins | sample YL17G07_20_MG_FD_203693 | JGI IMG/M metagenome (GOLD analysis project Ga0315282, IMG submission 203693) | Sediment microbial communities from Yellowstone Lake, YNP, Wyoming, USA - YL17G07_20 | ecosystem: Environmental > Aquatic > Freshwater > Lake > Sediment | place: USA: Wyoming | collected...
CCGCGAAGCGTGGGCAGCTGAGCACGGAACAGATCAACGCGTACGAGCATCTCCTGTCGGTGCCTGAAGGCATTGCGCGATCGCTGACTTCCTACACGCGCGCCCCGGCGCCCATCGAGACGCGACGCGGCGAGATCGCCCAGGCGATTGAGGAGCTCTCGCCGCTGTGAGGCGCCAGACCGGGGGCGTCGCTGCGTCAACGTCGCGCATCTCCTCTACGGCCCGCCGATCGCGCGCGGGCGGTGCTCCGTGATCGAGGACCTGGCGCCTCTCCGCGACGTCCGGGTCTCCGTGCGCCTGCCGGAGACGCCCGTCGCGGCGCGGCTCGTGCCGGATGGCCGGTCCCTGCCGATCACCTTGTTCGACGGTCGCTGCGAGGTTACGGTGCCGGAGTTCGCGTGCCACTGCGCGGTGGCGTTCGACTACTGACAGGGATGCCGCGTCGGCATGGAAAGGAGCGGAGCCCCGTGTACGCGCTCATCTTGGCTCTGGTCCTGGCGTCGGCCCCGCATCGGGGGGCGACCGAGTTGTTCGTCTCGCCCACGGGCAGCGCGTCCGGCTCCGGCACCCGGGAGCAGCCCTTTGCCACCCTCGAGCAGGCGCGCGACGCGGTCCGGGCCCTGCGTGCGCGGGGCGGGGTACCGTCCCCCGTGACCGTGTTCGTGCGCGACGGCGTCTACCCACTGACCCGGACGCTCAGCTTCGGGCCGCAGGACTCGGGCGAGGAGGATGCCCCGGTCACCTACCGGGCCTTCGGGCGGGAGCGGCCGGTGCTCACGGGTGGGTACCCGGTGACGCGCTTCACGCCCTATCGCGGCGAGATCCTCCGCGCCGATCTGTCCGACACGCCGCTCGCGGGGCGGCAGGTCCGTGTGCTCGTGCTTGGGGGCGAGCGCCAGGAGTTGGCGCGTTACCCAAACCGCGATCCCGGTGACCCCAACGGGGGGCAGTGGGCCTTCGTGGACGGCACGCGCATCAGCATGTACGCCGACTCGCCCACGCCTCCGGGAACCATGCGGGGGGATGGGGCGCTCGACTTCTGGCAGCGCAACCTGCCCGAGCTGACCCGGATGCTGTGCCTGCGGGAGGAGGACCGCCGCGGGTGGGAGCGCGTGGAGGGAGCCGAGGTCTCGATCTTCCCGCGCTTCAACTGGTCTCACTGCCTCGTTCCCGTCGAGTCGCTCGACGCCGACGGCCGAACGCTCCGTCTCGGGCCGGGGTCGTACTACGAGATCCGCCCGGGTGACCGGTACTTCATCCGGAACCTCCTCGCCGAACTCGACGCGCCGGGCGAGTGGCACTGGGACCGCGCGACCTCGACCCTCACCTTCTGGCCCCCCCGGCCGCTCGAGGGTCGGCCGGTCTACGCCGCTCTCGCGGACAACCTCGTCGAGGTCACCGGCTGCGCGCACCTCACGCTGCGTGGCTTCACGCTCGAGTGCGCCAATGGCACGGGGGTGATCGTCCGCGACTCGACGGCGGTGACCATCGCCGGCAACACGATCCGGAATGTGGGTGACGTGGCCGGCAGCGGTGTCGTCGTCGACGGCGGGGCCGGCGACCTCGTGGTAGGGAACGACATCCACGATGTTGGCCACCACGGGATCCGGCTGGGCGGTGGCGACCCCTTCACGCTCACGCTGGGCGAGAGCGTGGCCGACAACAACGTGATCCACCACGTCGGCCGGGTCGGGCGTGACGGCAACGGCATCGAGCTGACCGGCGCGCGCAACCGCGTCACCCACAACCTGGTCCACGACATCCCCCACGCCGGGATCCTGATGTGGGGCCCGGTGCACACCATCGAGCACAACCGGATCCGCCACACTTGCCTCGAGACGGAGGATGCGGGCGCCATCGGCGGGGGAGCCATCGACTGGCTCTCGTGGGCCGGGGCCGCCATCCGCTACAACTGGATCGCGGACACGATGGGCTTCGGGTACGACGAGGAGGCGGGCGCGTGGCGCTCGCCGTACTTCGCCAGCGCGCTCTACCCGGACTGGGCCGCGAGCGGCGTTGAGATCGTCGGCAATGTCCTCGTGCGGGCCCCGCGCGCCTGCCTGATGGTCCACAGCGGACGCGACAACGTGATCGAGAACAACGTGCTGATCGATGGTGGGGACACGCAGGTCCAGTTCCCCGGCTGGACAACCTCGACCGGCTTCTGGAGCGCGATGGTGGCCGGCTGGGTTGCGAACTACGAGAAGGCACGCCTGTGCCCTGCGTGGGCCAAGGTGCGGGCCTTCCGCGACCCGCGGACGGTGCCGCTCCCGGACGGCCGGGTCATGACCGGCAACGTCTTCCACCGCAACATCGTGGTCTACCGGGGGGAGGGCGCCTCGCTCTACCACTGGACCGACGTCCCCCTCGACCGGAACCAGTCCGATGGGAACGTGGTCTTCCACGGTGGCGAGCCGCTCTCGACCGGTGTGCTCGCCGTGGGCGAGGCCCGTACCGCGAACCTGCTCGCGAATCCGGGCGTCGAGGAGGGGCCGCCGGGAGGTCTCGCCGAGGGTTGGGCGTGGGCCCTCGGTGCCACCCCGACCACGGCGATTCGAGTCGAGGAGGGCGGGGCGCACGGAGGGGCGCGATCGCTCCTGGTGCGGCACGACCCGCGGGAGAAGGACCGCGCAGCGGCCGCCGTAACGATGGTGGCGCCCGGGCCCTCGCTACCGTTCCGGCCCGGCCAGGCGTACCGACTCCGGGTCTGGCTCCGCAGCGAGGGCGGAATGGCGCCTGTCCAGGTCCAGGCCTACTCGTGGCAGGAAGGCGTCCACAGTTGGACCGCCTCGCGCTCCGTGGCGGTGACGAGTGCTTGGCTGGAGCAGGAGCTCGTGTTCCGCCTGCCAGCTCCGGGCCAGGCCGACTACCGCGGGACGATGGACACGCTCTTCGCGCGGCTGGTGGTCCCGCCCGACGCCGGGAGCGTGTGGGTGGACGACGTCTCCCTCACGGAGGTCGTCCTCGCCGACGAGTGGGAGGCGTGGCAGGCCCTCGGGCTGGACCGGCACTCCACCGTCGCGGACCCGCTGTTCGTCGATGCCGCCCACGACGACTACCGCCTGCGTCCGGGCTCGCCGGCACTCGCGCTCGGGTTCCGGCAGATCCCGTTCGACCGGATCGGCCCCTATCGGAGCCCGCTCCGCGCAAGTTGGCCGATCGTCGAGGCCCCGGGCGCGCGGGAGGCGCTGGAGGCCCGGTAGACGGCATCCGGCACGCGAGTGCGGAGGCCCGTGGAGGGCTACTCCTCGTCGCGGGGGAGGAAGTGGACCGTCCAGCGCAGCTCGCTGGCCGCGAGCCCTCCCGCCCACCCCGTGAGCGCGAACGGCTCGCCGGCCCGCTCGGGCGGGAGGTCAAGTCGCCAGGACTGCCAGGAGGAGGGGTAGGTCCGGTCCCCGAGAGCCGGGCGGAGCTCCGCGGCCTCGCCTGCCACCGTCCCCTCGAGGGCCAGGTGGGCGCCCAGGTTCGGGACCTCGTGCGGCTGCCCGTCCCTGAACAACTCGACGCTGACCACCACCAGCCCGCCCTGGCGAGTCTTGGGAAGCCGCCCCGTCAGGCGCCACGGGCGCGGGCCGTACCCGGCCGGCAGCTCCGGCGTCGGGACGCTCGTCGCCCAGAGCCGGAACCGCCCGAGGGCGTGGGTCCGCACCCCTTGGTCGAGTTCGACCGTCAGGGCCGTCCCGCCGGGGCCGCCGAATGGCCGTTCCGCCCGGAACAGCGCGAGGTGCGGCAGCCCCTCCCACGGGTCGATCGACCAGGCGGTCGCGGGGTCCTGATCGAGGACCGCCGACGCCGGCCAGCCGCCATAGGCCGGCTGCTCGTAGTCCGCCGAGGCCCCAGCCCACGCAACCGGCGCCTCATCGCCCGGCGCACCGGCGCTGACCCGCAGGCCGCTCAGCATGAAGTTGCCGTTCTCGGCCCGTCCCGGGCCGCCGCCGGGGAGGGTTTCGTCCGGGAGGGCCTCGAGCAGCAGGGCGGTGACGGGCCCGACGTCCGCGTGCACCTCGAGCCGGTAGGTGTCGTGGTCGGGCGCGAGGCCAGAGGCCAGCACGGAGCCATCGGCCTGCTGCGCGAGCGTCGCGCCGCCGCGCGAGGTGGACGCGAGGATCTCGACTGGCCTCCAGATGCTCTGATCCGGCGCGGGCGGGGCCGTGTCGGGAGATGTGACCGAGACCGCGAGGGCCTGGCTCTCCTCGCCAAAGCCCGCGGGCAGCGGGCGTGAGGGGAACGCGCGCCCCAGCGTCGGCGCCTCCCCGTGCGCCACTACCTCGAGCAGCGCCACCGCGAAGGGTCGTAGGGCCAGACGGGCGCCCTCAGCGAGACCCTCCTCCGGCCCCGTGAGCCGCGCCGGCTCGGGGTACCAGCGGTAGAGGTCCCACCGGCGGCCTGCGAGGAGCCCCCATTCGGGGCCGAGCAGGAGGTCGACGGAGCGGTCCTCCCACCCGAAGTTGTGGATCGCGAGGAAGGCGCGCGTCCCGTCCGTGCAGCAGTAGCCATAGGCCTCGTCCTTCCACGGATCCCCCACGATGAGGCGCGCGTTGCCGAAGCACTCGGCGCGGGCCTTGAGCAGCCGGACGAACTCGCCCATCTGCGCTCGCTCGGCGGGCGTCAGCCACTCCGGGTCGCTCCACGGCTGGGCGAGCATGTTGCCCCGGCAGATGTCCATCACGAACCCGTCCTGCCACCGCTCCGGCCCGATCTGGCTGTTCCACGGCCAGTGCGAGAGCCACACGCCGAGCGAGTCCGTCCCCAGCCACGGAGTGTCGCGAGCGAAGACATGGCCCTGATCGAGCTTGCGCGTCACGCCGCTGCGGGCCCAGGGAGCGGCTCGGCTGCCCGGGCTGGCGGCCTCCATCTGGATGCCTGTCTCGAAGAAGGTGTCGAGGTGGAGCAGCCACCACGGCGACCGGTAGCCCCAGTAGCCCATCAGGAAGACGTCCGGGCTCTCGGTGTCGAGGGCCGCGAGGAACTCGATGACTGCGTCCATGATCGGCTCCGTCGAGTAGATGCCCGGCAGGTGCCCATGGCTCGGGTTCTGGCACTCGTCCGCGAAGTTGTCGAACTTGAGCAGGCGAGCGCCGTTCTCACGGATGTGGTGGCGGAAGGCATCGGTGTAGAGGGACCGCACGGGCTCGGTGGCCCGGCAGAAGGACGGGCGCCCGCCAGGGACGTCGACCGGACCACGTGCGGGGTCGAAGTTGAGCGCCGGCGCCGTGGCCGGGTTGCCGCCGATCGACCAGGCCTCCCAACTGCTGTCGAACCAGAGCCCGAGGGCGATCCCCTCTCGCGCCAGCGCCTCGCGGATCCGCGTCAGGCCGTTCGGGAACCGCTCCGGGTTGCAGCGGATGAGGTCGCCCCTGTAGTCCACCCAGAAGTCGACCGAGAAGAGGTCGAAGCGGCAGCCCGACTCCCGTTGCCCCTCCCCGACCTTGTCGATCATGTCGAGCACGAACGCCTCGGTCTCGTCGAAATCGCCGGTCGCCAGGCCGCCGAAGGGCTCGAAGACCGCGTAGGGCCTGTCGTGACCGCGCACCGTGCGGCGCATGCGACCCTCGAGGTGGGCGAGGAAGGCCGCGCGCCCCCCGCCGGCCCGTCCGACCCCGATCACCGTCTCCATGCAGGGGAAGGTCCCGCCAGCAGGCACTTGCGCGCCCGGGGTCTGGCGCAGGCTGACCTCGCCCGGCGCCCCGGCCGACCATCCCGCCGGGTGCGCTAGGGAGAGGAAGACCTCTCCGTCCGCGTAGAGCGGGAAGCCGCGGGACGCGCCGCCCGAGAGCGCCGCACCGGTGCGGTAGGTACCGAGGCGCACCGTGAGCAGGCGCCGCAGCTCCCCCGGCCCGTCGTTACGGATCTCCACGAACCGGTGTAGCACCGGCTCGGCTGCCGTCCAGCGGTAGGTGACCGTCGCCGTCACGCCGGGCCTGTCGGCCGTGAGGAGGACGACGCACTCGCCCTCCGCCGAGCCCCCGCCCGGGGTGACCCCGGTTGCACGGAAGTGCAGCGTCTCGGTCGGGCCGTCCGGAAGGCCGACCTCCGCCTCGAGCTCGGGACCGTCGAGCGCGATGCGCGTCCCCGTGAGGCGATTGTCGAGCCACACCGCGCGCAGGTCGTCCGCAGTGCTCAGCCAGAGCTCGAACGCGGGCGACGCGAGGGCCACCCAGCCCTCGCCCTGCTCGACCGAGCACTCCTGCGCCGCGGCGGCGGTCGCTAAGGCGAGCCCTCCCAGAATGAGCACGCTGTTCATCAGGACCTCCCGAGAGCCTGTGCGTGCCGCAGCTACCGCGCGGCCGTCAGGTACGCGTGCAGTGCCCGCAGCTCCACCCCAGGGAATACGCGGTCGTGGACCAGGACCTCGTACACGTCGCTGGCGCCCATGAACTGGGCATGGATCGACCAGCGCGAACCGATGACGCAGCCCGTGTCCTGTACCTGGTACGCGCTGCGAGTCGGCATCACGCGCGCTCAAGTAGCGACTGGGGCGGCGTCGGCGTAGTGGACTCGCGCTGGCTGCCTTCGCCGGCTCTCCCGCCTGGGCCTTCGGTGGGACGCCACTTAGCGTCAACGGTGGGATGGGCAGCGGCATCTTCCAGGATGGCCCGGACGCGGCGTTGCCGCTTGCTGCGCTCACTGCTCGGACGGCACCATCCGCTCACCGCGCTCCTCTCCGTCGAGGCCGCCGGGGCGTGCGGGACTCCCGCAACGCCGTGAGCTGAGATGTCCAGCGGTGTAACGGAAGCCGAAAGACGAGCGATTGGCAGTGGAGAGAGGGCAGCCGAGGTCGTCCCTGCCACCGGGGGCGACGCTCTGTGCTTGCATGTGTGTCGCATGCGTTGGCTGGTGACAGCTCAGCGCCTTCACAAGGCGTGCCGTGCAGCGCATCGGCGGTCTCGGCACGCTGTCCTGCCGGCGGTCAGGGCGCACCCAGGGGGATCTCACCCTCGGCAACCGGCGCCAGCGTTGGTGCGTGCCATCTGTTGCCCGGGACGGCGGTCGCGCGCAGTCTGTCCACCAGCTTGAGCTGGGGTACCAAGGGTGCAAAGCAGGCCCCCGCTACCAGACTTGACGGAAGCCCTCCTCGTTTGCCAAGGAGCGCTTCTCATGTACCTCTCGTGCACTATGCTGCCAAGATAGGTGCATCCCAGCACCGACCGGGGTGCCCCCCAACTCGCGTGCTCGCCTAGGGCCTTCACCAGGCATCCTCCCTGGCCCGCCGACAGCCGTCGTCTTGCGGGTGCAGTCCGGGGAGGTCGTCGTGAGCGCAGCTTACCTTCGCGACCGCGCCGTGTCCGCCGCCCCGATCGGTTCTGCCGAGCTGCCGCTTGCTCGTGGGCGTGTCGAGCCCTGGTACCGCAAGCCCGCGAAGGCCGTCCCGCGCGGCGCGCTCACTCGGCATTCCGCCGACCTCACCCGCACCATCGAAACCCGCGCATGTGAGTGGTGCGACCGCGTGCAGTCGCTAAGCAGAAGGAGCGCGGATGTCGTGACGGCTCCGGACGGCCCCCAATGCCCCGCAGTGCTGGTGGACGCTAAGTAACGCGCCGGGCAAGACGGGTAGGTGTGTTGCCGTGTGCGACCTGCCCGGCTGTTGCTGCCTGCGAGGTGACTGCTCCGTCCGCGACCGTGGTGGCGCTGAGCTCCTCCAGCGTGCCACCCGCCACTTCCGCAGACCCGATAGCGCTCGCGGTCACCGGTGCTTCGCAGGCCGCTTGCGGAACGCCCCTGATCGTTCCCAGGCGCTCTCCCGCTCAGGCTGTCACCCGGCCCGCGCGCTCGATGCGTGGGGCAAGCTTCCAGGCGAGGAACGCACCAACCAGGCAACCCACGAGCCCGAGCGCCGTCTTGAGGCACACGTACCACGCCGGGTAGTACTTGTGCCACGCGAGTGGGGCCATCACGAGGTACGTGTAGAGGTACGACACGAGTCCCCGGGCGACGCCGAGCACCGTCGCCCACTGTAGCCGCGTGGGCTGGACCCCAGGGATCACGAGCAGCAGCTCCACGGCGACGCCGCAGGCGACGTAGTAGGGCCACCAGAGGGGGTTGAGCCCCCGCCCGAGCAGCTGGCCGAGGAGTCCGTGGCAGACGACCATGAGGGCGGCGGCGCCCGGCTTCGGCACGAGTCCGAGGCCGAGGAGGAGAACGGCCGTGTAGGGGATGGAGTAGATGAGCGCGTCGAGGCCTGGGACCTTCGCGAACGCGACGGCCCACGGGAGGGTCGAGACATAGAGCAGGCACGTCACGAGTGCGCACACCGCCAGGTCGGTCATCGTGAGCCCTCGCAGCAGCCCGCGACGCAGCGCCACGACCGCGGCGACCACGGACAGGACCACCACGACCGCAGTCGTCACAAGGTAGACCGGCGAGTCCACCATCGAGGTCTCCTCCCTACATCCCCAGGACCGCGGCCGCCACACCCGACAGCACCAGCACGCCGAGCCCCGCCGCCACCCACCGGTCCGCAGCACCGAAGCGCAGCTCCCGCGAGGGGACGCGGTCGTGCGTGTAGGCCCGCACCTCGGCGGCGAGGGCTACCTCCCGCGCCGACTGGAGCATCCGGCCCAGGAGCGGGGGAACGAGTAGGCCGAACCGGTAGGCGGCCGCGATCGGCCCGCGGCCTCGCACGCCCCGCAGTTGCTGGACGATGAGCAGACGCTGGGCCTGCTCGAAGACCTCAGGCAGGAACCTGAGGGCGAGCAACGCCGCGAATGAGAGGGGGGAGGGCAAGCCCAGGCGCGAGAGACCGAGCACCAGGTCCCCCAGGGGAGTCGTCAGAGACACCGCGATGCCTGCGGAGGCCACTGCGATCATCCGGAGGGACTGCACGGCCCCGTAGACCAGGCCCTCGACGCATAGGGAGAGCCAGGGGGCGAGAGTCAGCAGCTCGGTGCGCGGCTCACGGCCGTAGAAGAACCCCTGGGACAGCATCGTTCCCCCGACCGCCACCCCAGCGCCCGCGACGAGCGCCCACAGGACCGTCTTCCGAGGCCGGGCAGCGGGCCAAGGGAGGAGGGTCAGGGCGCAGAGCGCCCCGAGGGGCCACGGCCCCACCAGGATGGCCGAGAGCACGGAGACTACGGCCACGTAGCCGAGCTTCAGGCGGGGGTCGATCCGCCCCAGCGCGGCGACGGGCTCACACAGCGCGGTCACCGGTCACCCGCCCCCCCGCGAGCTCCACAACACGGTCGGCGTAGGCCGCCACGACCTCGTGCTCGTGGGTCGCGTAGACCACCGTTGCCCCCTGCCTCTCCGTGGCCGCCACCACTCGGTCCATCAGGGCCATCCATGCCGCACGATCGAGACCGCTCGTAGGCTCGTCGAGTAGCACCAGCTCCGGCGAGGAGGCGAGCACGGCCGCCGCCGCGAGGCGCTGCCGCTCGCCGCGGGACAGACTCAGAGGGTGCCGGTTCGGCGGATAGCCCAGACCCACCGCAGCTAGCTCGGCTGGGACGTCCACCCTGAGGCCCAGGTGGCGGGGCCCGAAGGCGATCTCGTCGCCGAGGCTGTCGGCGAGGACCTGCTCGTCCGGGTTCTGCAACAGAAGCCCCACGCGGCCCACCAGGTCCCGGAGCCGGGGCCGTGGGACCCCGAGCACCTCCAGCGTGCCCAACCCCGGCTGCAGGAGGCCGCACAACGCCCATAGGAGGGTGGACTTGCCGCTGCCGTTCGGCCCCACGAGGGCCACGACCTCACCCCGGCGCAGGCACAGGTCCACCCCCGACAGGACTCGCCCCATGCCTGGCCGCGAGAAGGCGCAGTCCCGCGCCTCGACCGCGACCCCGGCCCCGTCTCGCCGGCGACGGGGCCAGCGCCTCGCCAGGGGATCGTCGTCGGCCGACGGCTGCGCCAACCGTCCCCCCTCGATACGCACCTCCCGATCCGCGAGGCCCCTGAGCACGTCCCGTCTGTGCTCCGTGAGGAGGATCGTGTGCCCGCGGGCCCTCAGGCCGCCGAGGGCTGCGACGACCTCCGACCGGCCCGCCTCGTCGAGGTCGCTCAGGGGCTCGTCGAGCAGGAGCGTGCGGCAGCCCGCTGCGAGAGCGCCCGCGATCGCGAGCCGCTGGCGCTCCCCCCCGGAGAGGGTGGTCACCTCGCGCCTGGCGAGCGCCGCGAGGCCCATGGCCTCCATCGCCGCCTGGCGTCGCTCCCGGGTGTCCGAGGGCGCGAGGCCCAGGTTCTCGCAGCCAAAGGCCACGTCGTCCTCCACCGTTGGCATGAAGATCTGCACGCCGGGGTTCTGGAACACGGTGCCCACCCGGCGACTGAGCTCCCGCATGGGGGTCGTGACAGGACACAGGCCCTCGATCTCGGCCTGGCCCTCCACACGGCCGCCAAGGACCTGGGCGAATAGCCCGTTGAGGAGGTGGATCGCCGTGGACTTGCCCGACCCGGAGGGGCCGGTGAGGAGGACGCACTCCCCCTCCGCTGCCTCCAGGTCGAGGCCCTGGAGGCATGGCTCCGGCTCACCCGGGTAGGTGCAGACTACGCCCTTGAGGCTGACCATTCAGAGCACGCGTTCGACCACGAACAGGTCGTCGTGCCGCGTGCCGGCCACCAACGCCTCGCTGGTCAGGTGAGAGGAGGTGATCGTGTCCACGTGGCGCCGAATCGCCGACAGGGCCTCCTCCATCGCCTCCTCCGACGGCCGGGACCAAGGGGCTCCGGGGACGGGGATGAAGCCCATGAGGTGGAAGGGGATCGCCCGGCTCAGACCGCCCACGAAGGAGGCAATGCCCTCGACCTGGTCCAGGTCGCAGTAGCCGGGGATGAGCACCGTGCTCGCCTTCAGCTCGAGCCCGGCTTCGAAGGCCGTCCGGAAGCTCCGGTACACGGGCTGAGCCGGCTGCCCCGTGTAGTCGAGGTAGTGCTCGTCCGTGAGACCCTTGAAGCTTACGTTCATCCCGTCGAGGTTCGTGAGCACCAGATTCGAGCCGTTCGTGTGGCCGAGACGGGTCCGCACGCCCAGGGACTCCTTGCAGAATGCGAGCAGCCCCGGGAGTTGGGCGTTCGTTGTGGGTTCCCCGCCCATAAAGTGGACGGCCTCCAGGCCAAGGCCACGGAGGCACGCCCGCACGTCGCCGAGCGACGGGAGCCGCTCCGGCACGCGCTGCGGCTTGAGGCGGTAGCTGCAGCCCCGGCAGCGGTAGTTGCACCCCTGGTTGTGGAGGGTGGCGCGGCGGTACTTCTCGGAGTAGGTGATGCTGTGGATCGCCATGCTCTGCCTCCGGATGTGTCGCCCTCAGTCGGCGGCATAGGTCCATTCGGCGTAGGTGGTCCGTTGCCGCCACTTCGCGTGCCCGTCGTAGTAGAGGACGTTTGCGCCCCCGTTGTGCCGCCAGTTGACCCGAGACTCGCTGTTCGTTGCGGTGCTCCATGAGACGTAGTACGAGCCGTTGGTGGAGTCAGCGATCGTGAGAGTGGTCGCTGGCTCGACTACGGCGCTGTCGGGCACTGCGTACCAGAAGCCCCCACCGAGGCCATTCATCCCGTACGACATGTAGAGCCCCGTGTAGGGATCGATGAACTGGCCCCCCGAGAGGCAGCGGAACACGTCGTGGTTCTTGACATAGGGCTGGAGGGCCTGATGCCAGCGGGCCGTCGCCGAGTACCAGCAGCGGATGTTCACGCCGTCGTAGTCCTCCGCGTACATGCGGCACGCCGTGCCGAGCTGGCGGACGTTCGAGAGGCACGAGGTCTGCCGCGCCTTCTCCCGCGCCTTCGCGAAGACGGGGAAGAGGATCGCCGCGAGGATGGCGATGACCGCGATCACGACGAGCAGCTCGATGAGTGTGAAGGCCCTGCCTGGCCCACGCGTCATAGCACACCTCCTGCGTAACACGACTCTGAAGTTCGTGTTACGAACCACTCTACAGGAGCCGGACGCGCGTGTCCAGATGCGCCACCGCGCCTGCGCGCAGCTTCACTCGTTGCTCCCCCGCAGCCGCCCCGTCGTCGTGCTTCTGCCCACTAGGGTAGCCCCGCGCCCGTGGTCGTCGCGACGAGCCGCCCGTGCTTGACGCCTTTCGTGCTGATCAGTCGCTCGGCTATCCCGCGAACGGTGCTGCTGCGGCCTCTGAGCACGATCACCTCCAGGCAGTTGTGCTCGCCCACATGGACGTGGGTCGTGCAGATGACAGTGTCGCAGAACCGGTGCTGCAACTCGCTGAGGACAGAGGCGAGGTCGCGCGGGCCATGGCTGTACACGATGGTGACGGTCCCGATGACCTCGCAGTCGCCCTCCCACTGCTCGTCCACCAGATGCTTCCGCATGAGGTCGCGGACAGCCTCTGACCGTGCTCTGTAGCCCCTGCGACGGATGCTCTCATCGAAGGCCTCGATGAGGTGGGCGGGGAGCGAGACACCAAAGCGGATCAGCTCGCCCATGCAGTACCACCTCCGCGCGCATCGTACCACCGAGTCAGGGCCGGAGCAACAACGTGGCGAGCGGACGCATGTGCTCGTTCCAGTCTTCCGGCGACTTGGCCCGCGCTACAGACCTGCGCCCGCTACCCCACCGCGGTTCCAATCAAGTCCTGTACGCCCAGCCAGGCTGACCTTATCCTCGTGCCCATCCAGCGCTGCTGCTCCCAGTCCGCCGGTGGCCCACAGAGGTGGGGCGTCGGCCGCGCCCCCAGGGCCCCGGGACATCGGACGGACGCCCGGAGGCGAGGCAGTGCCGTAGGCAGCGCTGCCCGGTTTGGGTTAGCACGGGCCTACCGCGGCCGTTCATCAGGCATGGCCTGAGGCCGCGCGTGGACAGCGGCCTTGGGAGCGGTATTGGCACTCGCGGCATCTCGTTACGGGCCGGAGCTGCCCGCGCCCGGGTGCGCGCGGCGCGTCCATGAGGCGCGACTGCGAGCAGGGCGTGCTGCCTACGGCGCACCTCACGCAGCTTCAGGGCGTCACAGCCACCCCACGGCGGTTCAAGCCACGGCGCGTAGGTCCAGCCAAATGGCGGCGTATCCGCGGCACGCCCATCGGCGGCGCCTTCCTCTGTCCTCGGCCCTGAGAGAGGGCGCCCGCAGGCCGTACGGCGAACCCATGCCACCGGTGGGCCCCGGAGCACCCGGTAGGTACCGTGGGCTCTGCGCACCGTGCCGAGGCGAAGGACCAATGAGGAAGGCGAAGGAGGAACAGCGCAGTCTACTTGACCTTCCCGGGGCCGATGAAGGGCCCGACCCTCTGGTCGGGCCGGATGGCGTGGTCGTACGCGAGACGCCCTGCAAGACCATCCTGAACACCTCCTCTCTCGGCGACTACTCCCTCAACTGCTACACCGGCTGCGCGCATGCTTGCGCGTACTGCTACGCACGGTTCATGCAGCGCTTCCACCCTCACCCGGAGGCATGGGGCCGGTTCGTGGATGTGAAGACGAACGCGCTAGAGGTGCTCGAGCGACAGCTACGCCGGGCTCGCCCGGGCGAGGTGTTCGTCAGCAGCGCCTGCGACGGTTGGCAACCACTGGAGGCCGAGAACGAACTGACTCGCGGGTGCTGCCGTCTCCTGCTACAGCGAGGCTTCACGGTGAGTGCCCTCACCAAGAGCGCGCTTATCCTGCGTGACCTGGACGTTCTGGCTGGGGGAGATGCGCGCGTCGGCGTGACACTGACCACGCTGGACGAGGAGCTGAGAGAGCTGTGGGAGCCCGGAGCGGGGACTGTCCGGGAGCGCCTGCGCGTACTTGCCGATGCGCACGAAGCGGGCCTATCGACCAGGGTGATGTGCGGGCCGCTACTACCGTTCCTCTCCGACGGCCGGCAAGCCATCGAAGCCATGTTCGCGGAGCTGGGTGACCGAGGTGTTGACCGCATCTGGGTCGACGCGCTTAACCCCCGGCCGCGAGTGTGGGAGGCCGTCTCGGACCTGTTGCGTCGCCGTTTTCCCGATCTGCTGCCACGCTACCGCAGCCTGTTGTTCGACTCCGCAGTTCGCCGGACTTACGTGGCGGGGCTGCACGACAGGGTGCGGGCCGCGGCCGAGCGACTGGCGCTCACCGACCGATTGGCGGGGTGCCGGTAGGCGGGTGGGCGCGCACAGGGCTCCCGTGTCACTCCTCACCGAATGTGCGCCCGAGCCCTGTCCTCCCGGCTAGAGGCACCCCCTTTCTCCGCTAGCGGAGAGAAGGGGCCCCGTAGGGCCGCCAGCTCAATACGCCCGCGACGGACCGGAGCTGAGGCGGGCGCCGGCACTTGGCGATCAGGTAACGGCCGCGAGGGGCGCGATACATGGCATCCCCCGCCGGGCGGGTATCCAGCCACAGGCTCCGGTCGAGGCCATGATCAGACCACAGCGCGCTCGGGCGTGGCCAAGTGGCAAGGCATCGGCCTTTGGAGCCGACATTTCCGGCTCGAATCCTACCGCCCCAGCCAGGCTCCGAACCTCCGTTTGCCACCCGCGTCTCCCCCGTGATACCATCCATCGGCTGGACCTGAGTGCAGCCCCTAGCTGCGTTCGGCGGGGTGCACTCGTGTTCGGGGTACGGGCGACCTCCACTGCCGACGGCGTGATGCCCACAGGCGCCGACCTCTCCGTCGGGGCCCCAGAGGGGAGGGCACCCGAGCACGGCCAACGGGGGTGCTGCCCTCCGTGTCTCACCGTGCGCAGCGACTGGGAGGCTGGAGCCAGCCGGCCGGTCGGCTTCCCGAGCCTAACCGAACGCGAGGAAGGGACCTAGCACCGAGGCTCGGCACCAGAGGGGGCGTTGCCAGTGAGGAAGGCCGGGTACGAGGTCGCTGTGCTGCTGGGGCACAGTGACGTGTTCGGGCACGAGATGCCTGTGGACGACATCAGGTCGATCGCGTCTCGGTTGCCGCGCCGAGAGGCACTGCTGTCGCTAGCCGTCTTTGGCCACGCACTGGCTCGAGGCGCATTCAGCTCCCCAGAGATACAGGTGGGCCTGGCAACGACCGCACGCGGCGACGGGGGGGGCGAGGTTATCGCCTCTGCGCTGCGGGAGTGGAGACGGCTGCACGGGTCACACTGCTTGTGGTTCGAGCCGCGAACACTCCTGGTCGCTCTCCAGCTGCTTGCCGCGCCACCGGGCGAGCCGGCGGTCTGGACCGAGGAGTTCCGCTCGGTGGCCGGGCAGGATCTGTTCGAGAGGTGGCTGCTGGGCATCAACGAGTGGATCACATCGGAGTACAAGCTCGCCGCCGGCGAGGACGGCGCTCCCTCGAACCTTGAGGTCGCCAGCTTCCAGTTGCCAGGAACCCGTGCGCAGCTTACGGAGCACCCACAGCACCTACTGGCGCGGGCGGCGGTCTGCCTGTTCGATGACCCGCCGCCAGAGCTACGCAACCGACCTGACTTCCTCGACCTTGGTCAGGAAGTCGAGCGGGTGCTCGGCGTGCCACTGCGGGTGTTGTCGGCAGTCCTGGTGGCTGCTTGGTGCTACCACTACTGCCATCAGGACAGCGTCACAGACCTGGGAATCCCGCCGAACCTGTGCTTCAGACCATTCGGCTACCTGCGAGACAGTGGGCTGACACGAGACGAGGTCCGGGCCGCGATGGCGTGTCTCGGGTGGAGCCTCGAGGACCTTCGTAGCGATCTGGCCAGCAAGGGATGGCCGGAGAGGACCGGCCCGCTCTGGGTGGTGTCTGCGCTCAAGCGTCCCTTCATACGGCTGGACGACGAGACGTGGATATGCGTGTACCCCGAGCTCATCCCGGACTTCGCCTGGTCTGGGGTGCATCACTCGCTCCTCGCGGACTGGCTCGACAGGTCCGGGCGTGCCGACAACGACTACACGACGTACCGTGGCTATGCCATCGAGGACTACGTCGTCCGGCTGCTAGGTGCCACCGTCGCAGGGGCATCCGGTGTCGTCCCGCGCCGAGCATGGTTCGACAGGCCCGGAGACTACAGACACGCCGGGGATCACCGACCGCCGGACGCGACCATCGCCTGCTTCGAGGGGCTCGCGATGGTGGAGGTTACGACCACCAACCTGCGCCTCGATGCCACGATGCGTGGGGACCCGTCCGCGATCGACCGTGGGTGCCGGATGCTTGCCAGCAAGATCGACCAGCTTCACGCGCGGGTCGGCGACTACCTCAGAGGCGACCTCGCGTTCACGGACCACACGCCGCTCGTAGGGGACAGCGTGTGCCCAGTGCTGGTCGTTGCTGACCCCATGCCGCTCTCGCCATGGGTGGGGGCACTCATCGAGGACGCAGCCGACCCGACCGTGCTGGCCGGCATGTCAGCAGTCCTGCCATTCCAGCTTCTGTCACTACACGACCTGGAGATGCTGGCCGTACTGGCGACACAGGGCACGGACCTGTGGGGCGAGCTTGCGACCCGGGCCAGGGACAGCGATGCGCGCTGGGTCCCCTACTCAGCCTGGCGCACGGCCCGCGGGCTAGGCCCGCCAGAGGGCGGGCATCCCTTCATCGATGCCGCGCGTGACAGGTTCCTCGGCGCGGCAACCGAGCAGCTAGGCCTGCACTAGCCGGCCAGTCCGGCGTGCGCACCCGCCGGCTGCCGTAGGCATCACTGTCCCGCGTGGATTGCGCTACCCCACGCCATCGTGGTTCGAACCGAATCCTGTACGCCCCAGCCAACCCACCCGTTGGGGCCGTATGCGTCGCCCCCATCGCTCACCAGGCTGCGAGTCACTGCGTCTCAAGCAGTAGCAGGGCTCCCTGACCGGGCGCGAGCCAGTCCTGCTCGCCGGCCAGGTCGGTGAGCGTTCCGCGGTAGGGGCTCACCACGCAGACCCGCCCGGCCCGCCTGAACCGCACGGCGAACGGGGTCGATGTGTGGATGTCCTTATTGACGACGAACACCGCCGGTTGACCTTGCGGGCCTTCGAACTCCCCGACTAGCAGGCTCCCGCCATCGACCGAGACAAGATGCACGCTGGTGTCGTCGCCGGAGCAGCCCTCGGGCACGTCTCCGTGGTGAAAGACGTTCACACTCTTCAGTGTGCAGTAGATCGGCGCCAGCTTGTGGATCTGCAGGTTCACGTTCCGCAGCATTTCCCACGTCGGCGTCCGGTTACCGAACTGGTCAATCGGCGCGAGGCGATAGTTGCCGACTTCGGGCGCGAAGTAGGTGAAGTATGAGATCCCTCGCGCGCCGTACGCGAGCGTCGTGTAGAGCTCGAACCGCAGGCCTCCGGGCGTCGGCTCCGCGTAGTGGAAGTGCGAGTTGGAGAGCACGATGTTCCAGAACGGAATCCCAGCCCCCAGAGCGACCTTGCGCACGGCCTCTAGGTTCTGGAAGTACCCGCCCCGCAGCGTGCCGTCGTCCATGAGCGCGTAGTGGTCATAGCTCACAAAGTCCGGGTGCACGGTCTCGACGAACCGCGTGAGGTACTGGTCGTACGTCTCAGCACCCAGCTGCGCGGGTGAGGCGTAGTTCGGGAACAGATTGATGTAAGGATGCGCTGGCGGGTCGGCCTGCTTGAAGGCCGCGGCCCACCGTCCGAGCCCCGGGAAGACGGCCGCACTGGGCTCGTCCCGAAGGTAGTACCCATATGCAGCGGGGTGATCGCCGACGCGTTCCACGAGCGCCTTCACGCGCTTGCCGACGTCGGCCTCATCAAGCGCCGCCTCCGCGTCTCCCACGTCTGTGGTCGGGTCCGACACGAACGCCTTGAGACCCACCTGCTGGACGAGGTCGAGAGTCTCGGGCGCCACAAAGCCGGCGAGGTTGAACCCGCAATCGCGAATCCCCTCTAGCTGAGTCAGGTCGGGCGGCGTCCAACCCCACGGCAGTATGGCGAAATCCTCCGGCTTAGGCATTCCAGTTCCCTCCTGGGCCACTCCCCTGGCACATGCCAGCAGGCAAAGGCTCAGCGCGCAAAGACTCAGACGCATTGGACTCACTCCCTGACCCAGTCTGGTGCGGCTGCGGACGTCACTCGTACGACCCGAGCTCCCTCGCTATCTTAACGATGCGGCGGTAGTTGTCGAGGCTCACGCTGTCGGGGATGGAGTGGTCCTCCCGGAAGATGTAGCCGCCGTTCTCCTTGAGGATCGGCATCAGGCGCACGATCTCGGCCTCGATCCGATCTATGTGATCCCACAGCATGGCGTTGATGCCGCCGTCGAGCACCAGCCTGTCGCCATAGGCCCGCTTGATGTTAGCGGGGTCCATGCCGGCTTTCACCTCCAGCGGATTGAGGCCGTCGAGGCCGGCGTCGAGCAGGTCGGGCAGGAACTCGTTGATGTTCCCGCACGAGTGCAAGTGTGCGACGATGCCCTTCTCGTGGGCCCAGTCGATAGCACGCCTCTGCGCCGGGAGGAGGAGCTCCCGGTACATCGAGACGGAGAAGAACGTCCCGTTGCGGTAGCCCATGTCATCGCACCAGAAGATGGAGTCGAAGGTGTAGCCCTCATCCCAGATCATCTGGAGGAGCTGCAGGCTGCAGTTGAGCTGGGTGTCGTACATATCGACGACGAGCTCAGGGTCGTCGACCATCAGGGTCAGGAGGCGCTCGGTGCCGACGATGCGGGAGTGTGTGACGTCGAAGCCAAAGAACAGGCCGCCCTGGATCCACCAGCCGTTCTCGCGCCAGGTGGGGTAGTGGGCCCGGAGGCTCCGCCAGTCGATGCGGTCCCGGCCCATCACCAGACGGGCCTTCGCTTCTTCCCAGGTCTTTCGATCCACGACCGTGCGCCCGAGCCAGTGGGGCGTGGAGCTGGCGTGCTTCCAGTTCTTGGAGGTCGTGCCCCAGGCGTCGAAGGTGACGATGTAGTCGTCGGTCTCCTCGACGACCTTCGCTTCATAGCGCGGGCTGACGTCTCCGCCGACACCAGCAACATGGTCCAAGCCGAAGTAGTCCGCGAAATCGGCGTCGGCGGGCATGCCCTCGCGGCGCCAACGCTCAAGGGTCGTGCCCCAGGGCCCTCCGATCATCGGGACACGATCTGCGTCGCGGTGCTCGTACATCCTCTGGAACCGCTCACGAGTTGTCATCTGGGACATGTGCTAGCCTCCGCATCGGCGCGACCCGCAACAACGGGCCCGCACGGTGTCTCCCTGTCTTCGACAGCGCTCAGCGGGTATCCTAGCTACCAGAGGTGTACCGAACGGCCCACGTCGACGGGCATCGTCGGCGATAGTGAGAAGGGGTGCATCGGGATGTGGGCAAGAGGCTTCCCCACGCTGCCTCGTGCGGCCGCTGCCGCGTTCTGCGGCTGCGTGCTCGCGCTCAGCTGCCATGGCCAGGAGGAGGACCGACCTGGCGCGGCGCTGGGCACCATCGGAGCGGGCCGCATTCTGGTGCTCGGCAACAGTATCACACTGCACGGGCCGTCGGAGCCGCTTGGCTGGGAGCACAACTGCGGGATGGCCGCAAGCGCCCCGGAGAAGGACTATGTCCACGTCCTCGCGGCCGGCATTGAGGCCCGCACTGGTGCCGCTCTCCGCACTAGCCCCATAGACGAAGAGCCCGGCCCTGACGGCTCCCCCGCCGCGGCACCCAGGAACGTCGTCAACATCGCTGACATCCTCGAGCGGCAGTACGCCACCTACATCAACGACTTGCTCCAGGCTCAGATCGACTGGAAGGCTGACATCGTCGTTCTCCAGTTCGGGGAGAACGTCCCGATGGACACATTCGACCCCGATGCCTTCGCAGGAGCCCTGCGCACACTGATGGATGGGCTCAAGGACAGCAGCGCCCCCCACGTCTTCGTGACCAGCCAGGTCCTAAGGGCCGGGGGCGCCATCGACGAGATCAAGAAGCAAGTCTGTGCTGAGGACCCTTCCAACCGAGTGTACGTGGACCTGAGCGGGCTCCGCGAGGATCCAACGAACTTCGCCAGCTCGGAGCCGTTCTACTCCGGCGTGATAGTCGGCCACCCAGGCGACAAGGGCATGGCGGTGATCGCCGACGCTCTGCTCAAGGCCGTTGTCCACGCTGCCGACGACCAGAGCGCGCCGCCCGCTCCTGCCGAGGGCCCGGGGGATCGCTAGCCCAGATCGGGACTGACCCACGGCGGTACTCCCAGTTGCGGCGTGCCCCCTATCCGTCCCCGCTGACTGGGGCGTCCAGGTGAGTGTCGCTGACTCGAGCCTGAGTCGCCCAGCCGAGCCCACGGCTCGCTAGCCGCCCCCTGTGAGCTACCCACGGTGTCCTTGTATGTGCGCCCAGGAGGTAGCCGGCTCACGCACCGGGCACCGCGCGCCGCCGACGCTCACGAGATACCAACCGACCTTCTGCGGAACTTGACGTGTACAACTCCCCACAGCGCGAATGTCAGCGGCGGGGTAGCGGGTTCCGGATGGGTGAGAGTCGGCTCCCCCCGCAACGGGAGTGTTGCGCGACGGCTTTGCGCGAGGGGCTCTGACGCCTGTCACGCCGCCTCTCAGCCCCGCCTCACGTCAGCAGGGCCACTTCCCCCGGCCACGGAAGGGCGTATTCGAGGCGCAACCGAGAGCCGCTCCGGCCCGGCAGCCAGACTCAGGCAGCGCAAAGGGGTGCGCGTGAGATGATGCACGTCATACCGGCATCGGTCGGTTCTTCATTGCCAGTAGCGGCTGTCGGCCCGTCGCGGCCCAGTCCGGGCCACGAGCGGCTGAACCCGGTGGATGGCGCGGTGATGGTGTGGGTCCCGGGCACGGCAGAGGCGTGCCCCAACGGCAGGTTCCGGATGGGCAGCACACAGGACGAGATAGACCGTGTGTGGGAGGCAACCGGGTGGGCGGACTGGCGAGACCGAACCACGGTGGAGCAGCCGGCGCACGAGGTCGAGCTGGACGGTTTCTGGCTCTACAAACACGAGGTCACCGTCGGTCAGTACGCGCGGTTCCTGGCGGCCACGGGATACGTGCGGCCCGCGGCCGAGCTCTGGGTCGCGCTCAAAGACCGTGTTGACCTACCGATGCTCTTCGTGGCGTGGGACGATGCGGCGGCCTACTGCCGGTGGGCCGAGGCGGTGCTGCCGACGGAGGCCCAGTGGGAGTACGCCTCCCGCGGGCCCGAGGAGCGCCTGTTCCCGTGGGGCAATGACTGGGATCGGACGCTCAGTAACTGCGCCGACTACCACGCGGGGCAGGACCTTAGCGACGCGGCCGCCGTGAAGGCCTGGTGGGACACGGTGCCGCAGACGGCCGAGGCGTGGGTCGAGCATCTGCGCCCGGTGGGGTCGTTTGCCGAGGGGGTAAGTTGGTGTGGCACGCTCGACATGGCTGGCAACGTGTGGGAATGGTGCGGCGACTGGTTCGACGGGGCGTTCTACGGCCGCTCGGAGGCACGCGACAGGAACCCCGAGTGCCGGACCAGACAGTCGCACGACCGCGTGTTGCGCGGGGGCAGCTGGATGTTCGATGCCACCCGCTGCCGGGGCGCCAACCGAAACTGGTACAACCCGGATGAGCGCCTGGACTTCGGGATCCGCCCGGCGGTGTCTCGCCCAGGTCCGTGAGATGCACCCCATCGCCCGGACAGTGCTCTGTCACCCAACGGGACAGGCACGTTGAGTGGCCCGGCGCGCCGAGCCAAGGCGGAGGCAGACGACGTGGGGAAGGCCATCGTCGGCGGCGGGAGTCCTTGTTGTCATCGACCAGACGGGCACGCCGGGCAGCGCAGCGAGCACCGGCAGGCATCGGTCCCGGCACGGCTGAACGTACGCTGCGCAATGCGCACTCCCGAGAGCGAGGAGCCGCCAGCTAGATAGGAGACGTTTGATCGCACCGACACTAACGGGGATGGTGTCGGTACCCACCCGCCGACCGAGGAATCCATCGGCTGGGCGCGAAGGGCACCCCACATAGGCGGGCCGGACAGGAAGGGCTCTTCGATGCGCGCGCTCGTCTGCATGACCGTGCTGTGTGTAGCCGCGCTGGTCATCGCATCGGGCTTGGGCTGCACCAACCTGTTTCCCTGGGGCTCGAACGACATCCCCCTCGTGGCGTCAGTGTCTGAGCTCCGGCTGGGGCCCGGGACGGATGTCGGCACATTCGAGATCACTGAGTCGAGGGCCGATCTGTCCCGTCGAGCGTCGCTCCTCGTGACCAACTGCCTCGACTGCCCCCCGGGGGCGATTGGACCGGTCGAGCCCGCGGAGTTCACGACGCACGGTCTGACCCCGCAGACGATGACGGTCCACGTAAGCCGTGCCGGGCTGAGCGAAGGCACCTACACCGGCTATGTGCAGGTGTACGCCGCGAACGGCGCGGCGATCGTCGCGGTCGTGGTGGTTGTCGGCCCGCAGTAGGCGGCGACGCCCGCTTGGCGACCGAGGCGAGGGCTCTACGCGTGGGGCGAAGTGTCTCCGATGGACCTACTGAAGGAACGCCCCCACGCCTGACGAACACGCACGCCGTTGCCGCAGCCGTCGTTAGGGAGGTGCCATCATGGAGTGCCCTCATTGCTCGTACATCCTCGGGCCTTTCGACACCGTCTGCCCCCGGTGCGGGAAGGCGCCCGGAGACGCCGCAGGCCCCAGTCCCGCTCCGGGGGCCGCTGCGGGCCGGCCCGCCTACGAAGCCGACCTCGCCAAGCAGGTGATGGACCGCGCCAAGGTCGGTGAAGCCCAGGCGCGGCGGGCTCTGGAGCAATGCGACTGGGCGGTCGAGCCGGCTGTCAGCTCGATCAGGGGCGGACGCTCACGCAGGAAGGCCCTGCTGGTAGCCATTCCGCTCGTGTTAGCCCTGGCCGTGGGCGCGTTCGCGACCATCCGACACGTGTCAGCGGACCGCGATGCAGCCCACTACATCCCGAAGACTCAGCCGGAAGGGTGGCGGAAGATCGGGCACTGGACCGCGGCCGGGGGCGGCCCCGCTATGGGGATGCCGACGAAGAAGCTCGGCACTTTCACCGTTACCCGCACATGGAAGCTGGTGTGCGGCACCAGCCCGGGACCGGAGGACCGCGTCCTCACTCCGATGATGACCGTCTTCGGGGTCTGCGAGGCTGGCAAGGTCGTCGAGGACATCGAGGAGACGGGGCACTTCGTCGAGGTTCAGGTCGGGGGACAGGGAGAGCGAACGTTCGAGGGGGAAACCGGTACGTTCGATCTGCTCGTGCGGGCCGGGACACGCTGCGAAGCCGAAGTGTGGGAGCGTACTCAGTAGGGCCGGTGGGTGCGACCCGCGGCCCGACGCTCTGTGTGGAACGGAGTATCAGTGCAGGTGCGCCAGTATTGTGGCCCGATTGCTCCAAGTGCGCTCTGGGGGCATAGGGTTGCCAGGCGGGAGCTCTTTGGCGTCAGTCACGTAGAAGGTCATGGGCCACTCGCCCACATAGGTCCAGAAGAGCAGTGTGTCCTCGCCCGACTCCTGCACACCGGCGCGATGCATGGGGAAGTAACACAGGCCGCCGGGCATGCGGGGTGGGGCCACCTCAGTGAAGCCGATGGCGGTCCCGGATCCCCTGTCGGGGTACTCCACTGCGAGCGTCAGCTTGCCACGCGGTGGCCTGCCCTTCCACCACAGATGGAGTTCGCCCCGTTCCTCATATGTGGTGCTGCCCCGCCCTCGCGCATCGGCCCCGGGCAGGGGGAAGCGGACGCCCTCGATGTAGTACCGAGTTCCGCTCGCGAATGCCGCCCGGGCCTCGGCGGGTGCCCCAAGGGGCAGCCAGGGCCGGAAGCAGGCGAGCCCACCGAGCACCCCGACCACGAGGAGGCAGACCCCGGCCGCCCATACCCAGAGCCGCCGTTTTGCGCGGAGCGGGCTCGGGCCCGAGGGGGCGGGCGACTGTGGGCCGTCGAGGGAGCAGCCGCACCACTCGCACGTAACAGGGTCCTTGCTAGACTGCCCACAGCCGGGACATGTTGTCGGCAGACCGGGGGCCGCCCCGGCCGGCGATCCCGCCGCAGGGCCCATTCCTCTCGTCCCTCCGCGCCCGGTTGCCGCGCCGCGCGTCGCCCGGGCAAGCACCCGGCCGCCCGAGACCCCGACGGCGGGTTGGTTCGCCGCCCCGACGCGGAGGACCTGTGTCACCATCGCGCACACGCGGGCGGCAGGCACCGCGCGGATGGTGCGTCACGCTCGCGGCCAGGCAATGCCGGATAGGAGGCAAGCCGTGGGAACCACCAAGTGCATCAAGTGCGGCGACAGGATCGAGCGAACAGACGTGGTCTGCCCGTGGTGCGGGACCGACAACCGCCTCGGGTTCGCCGACCCCCTCGTAGGGGCCCTCCATCACAGGCAGCCCGGGGAGAAGGTGCGGCAGTCCCAACGAGCCGGACGCGCCATCTCATGGACGTTCCGGATCGTCCTGGGAACGCTGGCGCTCGTGGTCGCAGTCCCGGGCGCCTTCGTCGTGAAGCGCGTGTTCTTCCCCAAGGGCTTCGAGGTGGTCGAGGTCAAGCGCGTCGACGCGTTTGGCGTGACTGATCGGCTGAAGTGGCTGGACAGCGGTTCTCCCGACTCATCGCGGGCGAGCTTCGACAAGGATGGGACGCTCGATCTGCTCGCGGTCGGGCGTGAGAGGTCGGACGGGGACTTCCTGCTTCTTCGCGCCAAGATCGCGCACAAGCTGCTGGTGAAGCGGGGCTCAGCGCGGAGTTGGGGGGTGTCGCTCGACCCGTCCGACGTGGAACTCACCGGCGCCGGAGTCACGACCAGGCCGCTGTTCGTCGTGGCGTGGCGAAACGGATCGGTTCAGGTTGACGAGCTCGGGGTCGATGTCGCCGACCCGCCGCTTCCCGAGTTCACCGGCAGCGGTCACTACATCGAGCACCTCACTACCGCCCAGCACAGCACGGACCCGGAAGGGACGCCTTGGGCCTCGGCCCAGGGCATCGAAGTCGACCTTACACCCACGGACAGTGGGGCGTTGCTGAGGTCGAGCTCGGGAACGTTCGCGTTCGCCACCGACCATGTTGAGCAGGACCGGGCTCCCGTGATCGACACCCGGCGGTGGGAGCTCGCTATGGTCTTCCCGCTGCCTCCATTGGGCTCTGAAGGCATCGACCTGGCGATCCTAGGGCGCCGCGTAGCGCACTGGGGCGAGGCCGAGCTATGATTGGGGGAGGGGAGCCGACGCCAGTCGGTCGTCGCGACGCGCGGGACGGAAACGCAACCCGCAGCGACGCGATGGGCGTGCCCGCAGAGCGGCGTGTCCTGACGATGTCCGGGCCTATGACCTCACCCACGACGCGCGCTCTGGGAGCCGGCAGCTACGGATGCTGACGGCAGGGGACGAGTACACACGGGGGCGGGTGTGGGTCGAGGCGCTGAGATGCTTGCCGTCAAGTGGCGTGATCGAAGGTAGCCACGCGGCCCACAGCACTTCACACTCACTTCGCCGCTGTTCGAATGAGGTGCTCTGCGGCCGGTCAAGGCTACTCCCGGCGTCACGGCGAAGCTCGCCGACGCACTCCGCGGACGCTGACGTCCGCGGTCGGCTGCCGGCTCGAGATGGACGGACTCCGATGGCTCTACGTCGGCTCACTCGCGTTCTACACCCCGCGATATTCGCGTTGCTCGTGCTGGCATGTACCTCAGCGGGCGCGGAGGATGACCCACGCCTTGCCTATGCGCGTGAGCTACTCGCGCGCGCGGGCCAGGAGGCGCACGCGACCGTCAGTGTCGATCCGTCCATCACGTGTTCCGAGGGCTACCGTGTCCACCCCGAGTCAGGCGGAGTGCGCATCTCGGGTGGCGGACCGGCGGGGGTGCTCTACGGCGTGCAGGAGTGGCTTCGCTCAGGCTCCCGGCGGGCACGGCTCGCGGGGCGTCCGGACTTCGAGCTTCGCGGCACCGCCCTCTTCCTGATGAAGGACGCGAGCTACGACTATGAGCTCACGCCTGGGGAGTTCCCGTGGTTCTACGACAGGGAGCTGCTCACGCAGTTCCTCGACTATCTCTTCGAGAACCGCTTCAACGCCATCTTCCTGTGGAGTGGGCACCTCTTCCCGAGCATTGTCGAACTGCCGGAATACCCCGACGCGACCAGCCTCAGCCGCGATCGGCTCCTGCGCAACCAGGAACAGTTCGCGTGGCTCACGCGCGAGTGCGCCCGTCGGAACATCAGCGTCCTCGTGCACTTCTACCAGATCCACATCCCGAAGGCTCTCGCCAGGTCACGTGGGATCGCGGTCCAGTACAACCGGCCCAACGAGTTCGTGGCGCGGTTCGTACGCTACAGCTTGGCCCGCTTCCTCGCCGCCTTCCCCGCGGTAGGTCTCTACGTGTGCCCCGGGGAGGCGCTCGCGACGCAGTACCAGCCGGAGTGGATCCGGGATGTGATCTTCGCGGCGGCGAAGGAGAGCGGCAAGGACCCGATGATCGTCGTGCGCGACTGGACGCTCGACGCCGAACGGTTCCGCCAGGTCTGCGTCGGCGAGTACGACAACCTGTACACGGAGCTCAAGCACAACGTGGAGATGATCGTGAGCCCCGTGCCCGACCCGCGGCACGCGTACTGGCGGGGCGTCGGTCTGAAGCACATCGTGAACTTGCACGAGGCCGCCGATGTGAAGCCCTTCCGCTGGGGCAGCCCGACATTCGTGCACGAGATGGTCTCCGAGTGGCGGAAGGCGGGCATCGACGGCGCCGAGGTCTACGGCATGGTGAGCTGGCGCTGGCCCTTCGCGCTCGACAGGCTCGAGCCGACCGAGTCGGGCTTCTGGCCGCCGGGCCCCAAGCTCCTCACCTTCGAGCGCGACGCCATCTGGCTCGCGGCCGTGGGTCGCTATCTTTGGCGGGTCGATCGGGACGCGGCGGGCGAGGCGCGCTACTGGACCGACTACCTCGCGGCGCGGTTCGGCACCCAGCGCGCTGCTGATCTCCTCCGCCGATGGTATGACACGACCGGCCCGATCCTCCCCGGACTCCAGAACCTGACGCACGTCAGGAACATGAACTTCTTCCCCACGGCAATCGGCGCCGAGCAGGCGGTCGATGCCATCCTCGCCGCGGATGGGCAGGACTACCACGTGCAGCCGTGCGACAGGTGGTTCCTGGCGCGGTACCGAGAGCGCTACCGGCAACCGGATCTCGCCAACCGAGTGCCGCTTTCGGTGTCCCAGTATGTGACGCGCCTGACGGCGGGAGAGTGTGTCACCGACGCCATGACGCCCGATCGCGTGGCCTGTCTGATGTCCGAGCTGGCCAGCGAGTCACTGAACCTAGCGCGCGCGGCTCAGCAGAGCGCCACGCGAAACCATGCCGAGGCCGAGCGCTTTGTGACGGACTCCGAAGCGCTCGTCGCCATCACCGCGGCCTGGCGCGGCAAGGTCGATGCTGCGTTCCACCGGGGAATCGCGGAGCGCACGGGGTCGCTTGCGGAGTACCGCGCCACGGTCCGGTGCGCGCACGAGGCGGCGGCTGCGTACGAACGGCTGGTCAGCTTGACCGATCGCACCTATGTCAACCCGACAGATATGCTGCTATCGCTCAACTGGCACGAGGGGCTCGAACGCTTCCGGGCCGACCTCGACCTGCAGCGGGAAGTCCTCCGGCGCGCGGTGGCCCTGGACGCCCGCGGGGTGTACTGGCTCGAGACGGAGTTCATGGACGGCCCGTGGGTGTTCAGGAGCAACTACCGGGGCTACTCGGGCACCGGCTTCCGCGTGAGCCTCGGCCCCGAGCAGCGGGGAACCGTCATAGAGCGGACGGTCACGCTCCGCGAGGCCGGTCGGTATGCGGTGTGGGCGCGCGGCCTCCTCGCCGGGGAGCAGGACCGCGCATTCCAGGTCGAGGTCGCGGGCACGGTCTTCCCCCGGAGTCACGGTGAGCCAGGCCCGCCGGAAGGGCGGTTCACCTGGGTGAAGGTCGGCGCGCTCGACCTTCGCGCCGGCCCTACACGCATCGCCGTTCACGATGCTGGCAGCGGCTACGAGT
>Ga0315282_10003604_pt1 | contig 27747 bp, 18 predicted proteins | sample YL17G07_20_MG_FD_203693 | JGI IMG/M metagenome (GOLD analysis project Ga0315282, IMG submission 203693) | Sediment microbial communities from Yellowstone Lake, YNP, Wyoming, USA - YL17G07_20 | ecosystem: Environmental > Aquatic > Freshwater > Lake > Sediment | place: USA: Wyoming | collected...
TCTCAGAAGTCGCCATCATCCAGCTACGGCATCATGACAGGCGCAAGAGGCTCCAGAAGAAGAAGGCGCGCGACAGACGAATTTCGAGAGGACTGTGCAGGAGAGAGGGAACGAGGGAGCGCCACCGTATCGAGTGCAGGCTCCATCAGGTTGCGAACGCCGTCCTGAAGTTCGCGGAGGAGCGGAGATCTGCAATCGTTCTCGAGGACCTGAAAGGATTCAAATCGAAAAGGAGCAAGGAGCTGAATCGCCGCCTCAGCATGTGGCCGAGAAGGAAGCTCCACCAGATCATCGAGTACAAGGCTCAGTGGAAAGGCATACCAGTCTTCAAGGTCGACCCAAGGAACAGCAGCAGAACATGCCCAATATGTGGGAGGATACAATATTCCCGAATAGGCGTGGAGTTCACATGCGAGTGCGGCTGGCATATGGACAGGCACATCAATGCCAGCATCAACCTGCTGCAGACAGCCACCTCGAAGGGGATGGCAGGGGGTTTACGGTTTAACCCCGGCGCGTTCCAGCATGACGTGATGATGATCCTATACGACCCGGTGACGGGCGCACGGTCGGAGCCGAATGGAATGAGTGGCATTTGTGGGGTGACCTAGAGGTCACCACCCGATAATGCAACAGAACCCGACCTAACCAACCCAGGGGGTGCTATGGCGCCTGACATCCCCAAGATGGAAACAAGGCTTTTTGTAAGGGCTTCCCATACCCTCAAAAACTCATAGGTTCAGGGAGCGCCCGTACGACCCTCCCGGGAGCCGTGGGGGCTAAACGCATGGAAGGCGTCAAGGTAAGGTTCAAGCTGAAAGTCCTGACGGACGACCAGGTCGAGGAGATACACGATGCGACGCTCAAGATCCTCGAGAGGACTGGGGTAAGGTTCGACAGCGAGAAGGTCCGAAAGAGACTCATCAAAGCGGGCGGAACGCCGCATTCGACCCGAAAGAACGTGCTCACGTTCCAGAGGAGCATGGTCGAGGAATCGATCAAGAAGGTCCCGAGATACGCGAAGTACTTCGCGAGGGACCCGAAGAACGACATGGTCTTCGATGGAGAGACTCAGTACGCCCATTGCCTGGGCGGAAACCCGGCCATGCTGGACATGGAGACCGGACAGCCGAGAGCAGCCACATTGGCCGATGTCCAGCTCTCGACCAGAGTCATGGACGCACTCCCGAACTGCCACTCAATATCCAACTTGGTTGTCGCAACGGATGTCCCCAGCAATTTGCTGGTCGTCAAAACTGTCGAGGCCATGATGAAGAACTCGAGCAAGTGCCTGTCTGGCTACGCCTTGACCGAGGAGACTGTTGACATACTCGCGAATATGTGGTCGTGCGTCACAGGTGGTCTGGAGGAGCTCAGGAAGAGGCCACTATTCTCGGTCTATGGTTCTCCAAGCAGCCCATTGACCTACGACGAACATGCAGCTGATGTGATGCTCCGGGGCGCGGAATACGGTGTCCCTGTCGATCTGGTGCCTTGCCCCATCTGCGGAGGGACCTCACCGATCACGCTCGCTGGAGGCCTAGCCCAGCAGAACGCCGAGATGCTCGCAGGCGTGATGCTAATCCAATTGGTCGACTCTACGCTCCCGATTCAGTATTCTGGCAGGCTCAGCATGATGGACCTGCGAACCGGAAACAACCTTTGGGGAGTCCCGGAGATGGGCCTCGCCTCCGCCGCCACCGTGCAGATAGCCCACAGATACAACATGCTCGCAGACGTCTACGGAGTAGCGACAGATGCGAACAACTGGGACATGCAGATCGGCATCGAAAGGATGATGACAGGCTTGATCCCCGCCCTTGCTGGTGCAGACAACTTGTCGGGCATTGGCGGAGCATGGGAGAACGCTGCCAGCTACGAGATGCTTGTGATAGACAACGAAATCTACGCGGACATCTTCAGAGCTGTCAGGGGTTTCGATGTGGATGCTGACCACTTAGCGCTCGACATCATTGACAAGGTCGGGCATATGGGCAATTTTCTCGCCCAGCCTCACACGATGAAATGGCTCAGGGCTGGGGACATGAGGATGTCGAAGCTATATGACAAACGCACTGGCGAGAGAGTCCGACACGAGGGATTGAAGACACTCCAGCAGGTCGCGAAGGAAGAGGTCTTGAGGATTTTGAAGGAGCACCAGCCCATGCCGCTCGAAAAAGACGCGGAGAGAGAGCTCTCTAAGGTCGTCAAGGATGCGGGGAAATCCCTCAGACAATGAACCACATAGGCTCACGGAATTGGCGGCTGGATTTCCCCTCCCGCTGGTGGGGCGGTCTTCCTTCGCATCAGGATGAGGACGATCAGCAGGACCACCACAACGGCCGCAGCGAACAGAGCAATCATACCGAACAACGTCAGGCCAAAGATGATTGTCTCGTGCTGGGACACGGTTATCGTGAATGAGTTCTCAGCATAGTTGCCCGCGTTGTCCCAGACTCTGATCATGATCGTATGCGTTCCCAATTCCGGCATGGATCCCGTGGTGACTTTGGTTCGGACGTTGACCGTTTCCCAACTTGTTCCATTGTCCAGACTGTACTGACTCTGAAACACGCCGCTGACGCTGTCCTTTAGACCGTATTCCCAATGAGCTTTTCCATGGCCTTCTGAGACTATGCTCGTTGACACGAACTCTGGGGCCTGAGTGTCAATATGGAAATAGGTCGTCCACTGCGGCTCCTCGTTCCCGCCTACATCGACAGAGTAGTACTCGAGGGTCTGGTTGCCATTGCTGGACACAACCAACGGGACGGTGTATTCCTGCCAGGATCCGGATCCCAGCTTGTAGTAGGTGTTATTGACGCCACTGAGATCGTCCGTTGCGTTAAGATACACGGTCACGGGAGATACGTACCAACCCCCTCGTCCTGAGGTGCCCAATGCCTCGATCGATGTCACCGGGTGCTGGTCGCCGACGGGCCTCAGGTCGAACCAAAGCGGGTTCGCACCCCACTTCGCGTCCATGCTCCTGCCTGGGTCCGCTGCCCAATCCCCCCATCCGGAGAATGTGTCGGTCCTCCAAGCGTATGTTTGGTATGGGTACGCGAGGACTATGTAGGGAGCGTCCACATAGTTGATTGCCTGGCAGTTGTCGACATACGCCTTTCTCTCCCCTCTGTCAAGTGCGCTGACGGAATTCGTGTAGTTCTCCTCGTATGAAGGGTTGGAGTAACAGTTGTCAGACCATCCGGTCCACGCGGCTTCGGTCTCGACAAACAGGATGTAGTTAGGATCGGGGTCTGAGCTCCAGTGCCACAGCGCCATGTCGTAGTTGCGGCTGTATAATGACAATGGCACAATGGTCGGGTCGACAATCTGGATTTCCAGATCTATTCCTATCGCGGCATAGAGAGCCTCTAGGAATTGCGCAATTTCCACTTCCTCCGAACGCTCATTACTAACGATGAATTCGAACGTCAGAGGAGCGCCTTCCAGCGCCCAACCTTCAAGATACGCCATGCTTTCGTCTGTGCATTCCCTGATGCCGTCGGCATTCACATCCACATAGCCGCTGAGCTCGAGAAGAGCCGCCGCAAGAGTCAAGTTGAATTCGAACTGCTCGTCGGCCGAGAGCTCGAGGTGCCAGAACGAGTTCACGGGTGAGATGAGAGTCGATCCTACATCCGCAAGTCCCTTGTAGTGACTATCGACAATGGTCGCCTTGTCCGTGGCCATGGCCATTGCCCACCGGACGAACGGGTCTAGCCTTGCAGGGTTCGGTCCAGCAGCATACATGTTGAAACTGATATCCGTCCAGTAGTTCGTGCACTTGAGGCTATCGTATGCCGCGACCGAAGTAATGTTACCCGTAGAAATGTCGTCCTTGAGGGTCAAGTAGGTCTGAGGGGACAGCTGAGCGGTGTCCAGCACGCCACTGACCAAGTCATTTCTCAAGGATATGGGATCGCTGTAGTAGCGGAGGACAAGCTTGTCGTAGTGAATGCTCTTGCCGTAATCGGCAAGGCCATGATATCCTGGGTTCCGAACGAGCGTGATGCGACCGTCATTACGCCATTCGTTCAACAAGCTTCCCGTCGGCATGAAAGGTCCGGTTCCCACCATTGGGGGATTAGTTGCCAGAAGTCCCGACCAGTTGAAGGATATTTCAGAGGGCGATTTGTCCTGTAGCAGATGCTTCGGCACAATCGGGATGAAGAGCGAATCACCAAAAGCAGACGCAATAGGAACTCCAGTCGTTCTGTCATAGAAGTGGATCCTGATCTTCTCGGCAGTGATCCTCTCGGCATATTGCATGAAATAAGCGTACGGCTGATAGTCCCACATCGAGTTGAAGTTGAGCGGATAGCAGTTGAGATTGAGGGACCACACAGCGTCATCAGCGGTGAAGGGGACACCATCGGTCCAATCGGCATTCGTTGTCAGGTTGTATTCCCAGACAGAACCGTAGGGTTCCCCAGAAGCCTGCAGCTCAGGATCTGTTGTGGGTACTATCCACCAGCTAGTTGCCAAGTTAGGCACAGAGCCGAGATCATCCCCCACTGACTGTAGACCATCGTAGACCATGCCATAGAAGACATGTGCCTCATCATTCAGCCCCACGAACGGGTTCAGGCTGTCGACAACCTGCAGTGTGCCCACATCTAGGATAGCCTCTGAAGGCGACTGAATCGCCACAGGCTCGGCAACCGTGATCGCCGAGCTTGGAACAGTCATCAAGAAACACACTAGAATTGCCGCGCAAAACGTTCCGAACTTGAGATTCGAAAATGCCATACACTATTCCCCTTTGAGCTCGGACACCTTGCTGCTATCTTCCTTCCTGCGATCCGAGCCATCCACAGCCAACAGCATGATGGCCACTGACAGAGCTGCGGTCTCTATCCAAACCACCAAACCCACCTGACTTTGGCGACCTTCTCCAGTCACCAACCCCCGACAATGATGGATTGAGCTTGCACTATATAAACAAGGGGAATGGGAAAAAGGGAATCTTCATTCCCTTGGTTTGAGTGCCGTTATCTTGTAGCTAGCGACTAGCTTCGAGAGGTCGATTCCCTCTTGGCCCATAGCTTCTCTCACGGCCTTCATGGAATCCATCGGCAGGTCCTCGCTCTTGAGGTACTCTCCAACCTGCTCGTGAGTGAATATCGCACGCTCCTCAACCTTGATCTTCTCGAACCCTGCCTTCTCTATCGCGCCGAGATACTCCTTCTCCGAGATCGCACCGCTGACACATTCTGACCATGCAGACATGTTGTTCCTCAACTCGTCTGGAATGTCTCTGAGCAACACTATGTCTGAAACCGCTATCTTACCACCAGGCTTCAGGACACGAAAAGCCTCCTTGAAAACCTGTTCCTTGTCCGGGGACAGGTTGATCACGCAATTGCTGATGACTACGTCAGCTATGCCACCGTCCAGCGGCATGTGCTCGATCTCGCCCAGCCTGAACTCAACGTTGGTGAACCCATTCTCTTTGGCGGTCTTCCTCGCCCGCCAGATCATCTCGGGCGTCGCATCAATGCCAACTGCCTTGCCTGTCGGGCCGACCATCTTCGCTGATAGAAAAACATCTATGCCGCCCCCGCTGCCGAGATCGACGACGGTCATTCCCTGCCTCAGGTTCGCGATTGCTGTAGGGTTCCCACAGCCCGCGCTCACAGCGATTGCCTCCGAGGGCAGTGAAATCACATCCGCCTTTGGATATAGCTGCTCGCAGTTGCACATCCGCTCTGTCTTCGGACCGCAGCATGAAGCTTCCGTCAATGCAAGATTCGCATATCGCTCCTTGACCGCCTTGCGGATATCCTCTTCCTTGGGCTTGCCCCGCTTGGCATCTTTCTTTGGCTTGGCCATTCCTGTTGCCCCCAATACGTACTAAAGGATGTCACAACCGTGGTAAAACGATTGCGCTCATCTCTCCTGCCTGAACTCATGCGCGCAGTACGATCTTGGGCATCTCAGGTTTTCCATTCTCTTCAGCTTGTCCTGGTGTATGCTTCTTCCGATTCCTATCGACATCTTTATTCACTCCTCTTGGTTTCCTATTGTACTCCCAATATTGGATATACAATACTGAGTATATATAGATGTTGGACGCACAATATTGTTTGCCCAACAGGTTAAGTACTATTGAACAGATATGTACGTGGATGCAGCCAAAGAGGAAACCAGAGGAGAGCCAAGCAGTGTGCTGCAGGGCGCCAGCATGCTGCGACATGAGGGGAATGCTTAGCTTCCTGATACTGCATGTGCTCTCAAAGGGGAAGATGTACGGGATGGAGATCGCTGGGGAGATAGCGAAACGCAAAGCAGACAAGCCGAACCCGGGGACCATTTACCCGACGCTGAAGGGGCTGGAGCGCAAGGGCCTCATCGAGGTCGTGAAACAGGACGGGATGAAGTACTACAGGCTCACTCCTTCTGGCAAGGTGGGCCTGGAGGAGGCGAAGCGATTCTTCGTCCAGGCATACGGAGACATAGTCAGGGAGCCAGACTAGGGCTGCGTTGCGTCGAAAATAGGAGGGATTGGAAGACGCTGTCAGAAACCGACATGCGGAGTCTCGAGCACAAGTTCGCCGTCCAGATGGTGGACGAAGTCACCCTTGTCGTATTCGTTGACGAGAGCATTGCCGTCTCTCAGGATATGGTCGAACTTGCTAACACGATGGTCAAGGCCAGTCCCAAGATAAAGGTCGAGATCGAAAATGTTGTAGAGGGCAAGAACCAGCGAATGAAGGACATGAAGATCGAGAACTGGCCTGCCCTGGTGCTCAAGAAGGGCGATTTCACCAGGATAAGATATTATGGGATCCCATCCGGGCTCGAGCTGCTCCCGCTCGTCGACGCCATTGCTGAGCTTTCCAGCATGAAGACTGGCCTGTCACCAAAGGGTAAGGAATTGCTGTCGAAGATCAGGCGCAAGGCGAATATCAAGATCTTCGTGCTAACAACGTGCCACTTCTGCCCCATCGTCGCCAGGCACGCATATAGGGCGGCTATAGAGTCTCCTAATGTAACGGCCGAGATCATCGACTCATCTGTCTTCCTCGACCTGGCGGTAAGGCACACGGTCATGGGTGTCCCCAAGATCATCCTGAACGACAACACCGACATCACTGGCGCGGTTGACGAGATACCCTTCCTCGAGAAGCTCAGGGACGCAGACCACGCCCTCCTGGACAGCATCTACGGCTAGACGCACTGGCCGGACTGTGCATAGATTCAAGAAGGGGCACGAAATTCTGGTGGCTGAACCGATGACCTCCAGGGCTCTCTTCGAGGAGACGGGGGGCGCGCAAAGGTGATATTCAATGGCAGATAAGGGAACGGTCACTGACGTAGGCGCTGTGCTGAAGAGAGTGAAGGCCGAGGTCAACAAGGCGGTCGTAGGCTACGGGGAGCAGGTCGAGGATTTCATGACCTGCCTTCTGACCGATGGCCACATACTGATGGAGGGCGTGCCAGGCATAGCGAAGACCACTCTGTCAAAGGCGTTCACCTCAGTCTGTGGGCTGTCATATCACAGGATCCAGTTCACCCAGGACCTCCTCCCTGCGGACATCACAGGCCACTACTTCTACAACCAGAAGACGGGGGAGTTCCAGGTCAGGAAAGGCCCTCTGTTTGCGGACATGGTCCTAGCAGATGAGATAAACAGAGCTCCGCCGAAGACCCAGTCGGCCCTGCTCGAGGCGATGCAGGAGAGGCAGATCACAATCGAGGGAAACACCTTCGACCTCCCAAACCCGTTCATCGTTGTCGCGACCCTGAACCCTATCGAGACGGAAGGAGTCTACCCGCTCCCCGAAGCACAGATCGACCGATTCATGATCAAGAGCACGATGGACTACCTCAGCCCAGAGGAGGAGATCGGGGTCCTGAAGCTCGGAGGCGAGAGGATCAGTGGCCTCCAGAAGGTGCTGAGCAGGGAGCAGGTCGAGCAGATGGCTGAGGCCGCGCTGAATATCCATGCCCATTCTAGCGTGCTGAGCTATGTGCGGGACCTCATGAGGGAAACGAGGGAAGTAGAACAGCTCGAGCTGGGCTTGAGCCCGCGAGGAGGCATACACCTGCTTCTTGCAGCGAAAGCCAAAGCCTACCTGTCAGGTCGCAGCTATGTGATTCCCGACGATGTCAAGGCGATGGCACACAAGGTTGTCGACCACAGGCTGATTCTGGCAACTGAGGCAGAGCTCGAAGGACTGACGAGGGCTAGCATAACCGACACGATTTTGTCGAAGATACCAGTGCCCAAGAGCGACTTCAAGAGCCGAGAGAACTAACACTCGGAATGCGGTGACCTGTTGTGCGCACCTCACCTTTGGGCAAGCTCCTAATGGTTTCCTGCATCTCCTTCGCGTTCGCAGGCATACTCTTTATGAGCCTATCGTGGGTTGTCATCGCCCTAGCGCTAGCATGCATGTTTGTGAACTCGAAAGTGAAGTTCGGCTGGGAGATCCGCAGGATGCGGCTCAAGGTCACGCACGCAATCCTCGACAAGATGGTTTTCGCAAACGAGCCCGCAAGCATCAGAGTAGATATTCTGAACAAGGGATCAGTAGTAATTAAGGGAGTCTTCGAGGATGTGATCAAGCCAGAGGCGGAGACAGCCGCTGGGGACAAGCGCGTTGAACTGACCGTCCCGCCATCCACGATGGCGTCGTTTAGCTACTCCTTTGTGCCGAAGGTACGAGGAAAGCACGAGATCACAGGAACGAGGTTGGAGTTGGAGGACAGGTTCGGGCTGCTTTCAGAGGATGTCGCGATTCCAAGCAGACTTGTCGTCGCGGCCCACACTAGAAGGGAGAGCTTCGACGCTGCAAGGAAGATTGCGGGCAAGGAGCATTTCGAGTACTCAGGAGGCGGGCGTGCGCCAACGCCAGTCCTCAGAGAGTTCGAGTTCGACGGCATCAGGGAGTATGTGGCGGGAGACCGAGCCCGGGACATACATTGGAAGTCCTTGTCGAAGACCGGCGAACTCATGACCAAGACCTACAAGAAGGAGGGCGCGCTCCAGACCATGATCTTCGTCGACTGTGGCAGGAGCATGCGCCTCATCGATGCTGAGGGCAGGCCGAAGATAGACCACGCGGTTGACTTGACCATGCAGATGTCAAAGGTCCTACTCAGCAGCTATCACCAGGTAGGCGTGGCACTGTTCGACGAGGTCTCCGTCCTTCGGGAGTGCACGCCAACTTTGGCGAAGCACCATTTCGATGAGATCGTGAAGGTCCTTAGAGAAGCCCCGGGATCTCTAATGAGCGTCGAGGCGGTCTCGGAAAATCAACCTTCGAAGGTCGCATCAACTCCCAGCGTCGCACAGTCGGCCTCAAATCACACAAAGGAAGGGGGCGACTTCCTGTCCGCGGTCCAGCAGCTCAGAGCTGATGGAAAGGGGAGAGGGATCGGCCTCGAGAGGGCTATGAGGGGCATCATGGCTAAGAGGAAAGGCCAGGAGCTCCTGTTCATCATCATCTCCGACCTGGGCTCGTCCAGGGATGCGGTTCTCACAGCTGCGAAGCTGACGGAGAGGACAGGCGACCAGATACTCGTTATTCATACCTACGATGACTGGTATTCAACTCTTAAGAAGAGCGTAGATGTCGCAGAGACCGAAAGACTGTACGGCAACATGGCCGAGTGCCTGAAGGTCGAGGGGCGGCTCAGGGGCCTGGGCTCGTCGTACATCAGGATAGGGCCTGCTGACACCGCAGCTTACATAATCAGGAGCGTCAGGAGGGGGCTGGCATGACCTCTAGGACGAGATTGACCGTGAGCTGCGCGCTCGCAATCCTGTCCGCCGCAGCCATGCTCGCGTTCTCGAAGGCCAACTTCGAATCGTTGATTGGCGTTCTCGCTGGAGACATACTGGTCATAGCTGGACTCCTGAACAAGTACACACCAGCAGCTGTCTTGGGAATGCTCGTCGCGGCAGCCATGACGGGAGCCTCATCTGTCATATCCACGCTGACAGGGACGGACACACTGATTACAGCCATCCTTGGCCTATTCCTGCCGGTGATCGTGTTGACCTGGCTCGCATTGTCGGCGAATGACGATGAAATCCGTGTGGGAAGAAGACCCACCATAGTGACCTCCGCATATGCTCTCATCTCCCTGCTCTCAGTCCCCATAGCGATGGTTGTTGGTGGGGCGTTCGTATCCGCAGTCAGTGCGCGGATATCAACAATGACTGAGATCGCCATTGTGCTCTTCGTTGCGACGATTGGAGCGGTCGTTCTAACGTCTGGCACCCTGCCCGTGCCGAAGATAGAAGGCGAAGAAGAGGCTGCTTTGGATATCGAGGAAAGTGGGAGTCTTTCTGAAGGGTGATCACAATTCGGCCAGTGCGCACCTGTACCAGGGGCCGGCCGTGATACTGGCGCTAGAAAACGGCTATCGTTAAATAGATGCTAGCCACTCGGAGACGGCGTGAGGCTTCGGGGGGAGTGGCTCCTGCTGTTAGGAGCGCTTCTGGTTGCCGCCGCGCTCTATAGCCACTACATCGGCGGCAACTCAGCTTTGCTGATAGAGCTAACTATGGTGGCGCTGGGGATAATCCTCGCGTTCTTCTCGTTGAAGGCGTTCGAGACAAGTGAGGAGAACCCGAGGGATGGACTTCTGACGGCTATACTATCGAGATTCGTTCCCAAGGAAAAGATCGCCATCTTGATTCCGTTCCTGGGATTCATCATACTGCTCTCATGGTCTGCGTGGAAGATCGGAGTCGGAGGCTCGACTGACCTACAGATGCAGGACTTCGTCGTCACGCTCTTCTCGCTCTCGCTGGTGCTCTACCTTTCGGGTCCTTCGAAGCTGCAGGCAGTGAGAGATTTCGTAGTTCTTTACTTGATGTTTCTGACGATAGTATTCGTGATCATCTGGAGAGTCTACGAGATACTGTCTGGCGGGTCGTCCGGCGAAATCGCAGGATACGCCGAGTACTATGTCGTCACAGAACCCATGGTCGGCATCCTCCAGACGCTGGGATTCCACACACATGCAATCCTCGACCTCAACGGGCCTGGCCTATCGAATATCATAGAATACCCACATGGTGGGGTGATGCTGAGGGTGGGCATCGGAACTGGCTGCAGCGGCCTCTACTCCGCAGGGCTGTTCTTCTCGGCGTTCCTCGCGTTCGTGTTGGTCAGGTACAGGAAGGTCGACAGGTACATAGGAGCCGCGCTGGGCATAGGGTTCTTGCTCACTTGGGCGGCGAACATCATCAGGATGGTCATCACCGTCCTGACTGGTATAGCATGGGGCCAACCTGCGCTCGCGACCGTGCACTCCTACTTGGGCGTGCTCATATTCGTGGCCTTCATAACAGTCTTTTGGACGCTCACAGTCAGATGGCTGGACAGGAAGGAGCCAGTGACAATTGTGTCACCGCGGACGCAGCCTCAGCCCTCTACGGCCAAGTGACTGGATGCTCAGTACCTGACGGGTGCCTCGCAGGATGTACGAAATCCGATATGGCGAAGAGCTTAAGGTCTCCGCACGCAGACGACTGCTGCTGCGGCCACGCCGCCCAAGATGCCAGCAGTCGTGAGCAGCCCAACTGCATTGCCGAACTCAGATATCTCGAACACATACGTGACATTGAGCCATAGGTAAGGCTCATCAATTGTGGGTGTGGAATTGCCACCCTGACCCGACGGGCAAGTAGCTGTGATTTCAAAGTGATTCCCTGGGTATGTGTCCCATTTGCCAGGCATGAAGTTCACTGAATAGTAGCCTGTCGCATCCGTGGTGTCCGTTTGCGTATCGACCACCGTTGTGCCATTCACGCTATGGACGGTCACCTGGGCTCCGCTGACCGGTTTGTGTGCGTAATCCCAGATATACCCCCTTATCTGCAACTGATCGGTTTGGGGGGCAGCGCTCGCTCCTGGGGCGACAATCATCGAGGCTACCAGAAGGGCGACTGCGCAGAGAGGCATAACGGCGACTGCGGACTTCAGACCGTAGCGTGAGCGAATGGGGGGCATCAGTATCACATCACGTAGAGTGCATCCTTTAGGCTAGACGGTCAATGGGATTACCGATATTTCAAATCGATGCGCCAAGTGCCAAGAGTGGTAACACAATGAAGGGGCTTGGGCCGAAGCGGAAGCTCCCGCCTGATCCCGAACGGTTCCAACTACTGATTTCGGGAGCCCTTGAGCCAGTGCATGCGCTGGAGCGGGCAAAAGAGCGAGCAGCTCGGGAGCTAGGGATGCCGTTGTCGATACGCATACTATGAACCACACATTGCATGAACAACAGCATACATACAAATGCGAGTTTGATGTTCGGAGTCTGAGGGAGGCGCCGGAAAGTGGAAGTCAGAATCCTCGGGCGAACGGTCCGCCTGGGAACCGGAAGAATCTTCGGAATCGCGTTGGTTGTGGTGGGCGCCATCCTGTTGTTCATGGCGCTTGACGCTCAAGGCAAAATCAATGCCATTGGCTCCACGAATGATCCCCGTCTGCAGAACAGGCTAGCGACTCTCGGCGATCAGAGAGATACTTATCTTGTCTCCTCGATCGGGACGCTCTTCGTTGGGATGTTCGGGCTCTTCGTTCTGGGCGAATCGAGCACGCCGAGAACAGTCTCGGAAGCACAGATGATTGGCGCAGCAAGGACTGCCGATGAGGTCATAAGCGGTTTTTCCATCGCAGGCAATTCCTCCTATCTTCCCGCAAGACACGGACTGACCAAAGAGAAAATGTTCATTCCTGCATCTGCGAACCACGCGGTCCCTCCAAGTGCGCTCTCGGACGACCTAGTGCTCTCTCCGGGCAAGGACGGCTCGACTCCGGGACTTCTGCTCGAACCCTTCGGCCTAGAATTGATGAACAGAATCGAGACTGAGCTGGCGACTCCTCTCGCGGACGCAGGACTCGAGGCTGCAGAGGGGATGCTCCAGATTCTGAAACATGGGCTCGATGTGCTCAAGGATTTTCATTTCAAAGAGAGGGATGACAAGACGATTCTGCGCGTCGAATATGATTCGCTTCTCGATGCGTGCAGGACCATCAGAAGGGAGAAGCCAGACACTTGCAGAAGAGCTCAGTGCGTCGGCTGCTCTTGTCTCCTCACGGCCGCTGCGAAAGCAACGGGGAGGATGGTCCAGGTAGAGAGCGTTGACAACTCCCAGGATACCGTGGTCTTCACCCTCGTCCTTCGCGAATGGTAGCGGCGGACCTGCTGGCTCCCTGAGCAACGGTTTTATAAGAGGATACGGTTGTTCGACGATTGATGCTCGGGCTCTCCCACCGAGGCAACCCAGTCATCAGCCGATTGCTGTTGGCAGCACTCGCTCTGCTTTTGCTGCTGGCAGGGCTTCCCACAAGGGCAGCCGCTGAGATACCTCACGAGAACTTCGAGCTTGCGAACTCGGACATGTCCATAATCACTGCGATGCTCAATTCCTCAGTGAGGGCATCTGAGACCGCACTCACATTCTTCTACGAGGAAAAGGTGAATGACTCAAACCAGTACCTTGACATCATAGGCAGGGTGCTCGTTCCCGCGGGACAGCTTGTCGAGGAGATCAAGAACGTTGCGGGTAGCTACGACGACCTCTCGGAGCTCCTTCCTCCATTCGAGAAACTCTACTCTGGCGAGCGATCCTTCTCCAGTTTGGAAGATGATCTCCTTGGAATCAGGAACGAGGTGGTGTCGCTCTCCCAACTTGAGAACCTGAGCGATGCAGACCTGGTGCACGTGCTTGAAGAGATCAGGACAATTTACTCGCTCACTGGATCAATGAACAACACGATAGACGAGATGCAAGTTGCAGCCGGCCAAATCACCACACTCACCGTAGCTGACGCGCAGCCCTTCGCAGACAGCAACCTCACGGTGCTCATCGAGCAGTTGAGAGACCTGATCCATAGCGTAATCGAGCAGATAGATCAGATTATCCACAATGACGTGAACTGGGGCGACGCGACGCCGTTTCTCCTACTCTGGGTCGCTGACGCCAGCCTGTACCTCGAGGACGACCTCGTCTGCGGGGGCTACCTCTTCTTCAACGGCAGCTTCAGCCAGAACCACCAAATCAGCCTAGTCATGGACAACAATAATTTCTCAACGCTGACGACCGGAGCAGGCGGGTCGTTTAGATTCTCCTACACTATTCCCATAGACGCACTTTGGTTGGGAAGCCATCTGCTCGTCGCTTGGACCCAGACTCCATACGAAAACCTGAGCTCCGATGAAATAACAATCACAGTCTCGAGAATCCCGACAAATCTCACGATTTCGGCATCCAGAGTACTTCTGGCGCCCAACCAAAACACAGCCATATCCGTTGTCCTGAAGGATGTAGAGGGGTCCCCGATCCCGGATGCGGAGATCATTCTTGTACGGGATGCAGAATCCATCGCTCTTCGAACCGACACTGGTGGCAGGACGAACATCACATGGCAGGCGTCCGAGATAGGCTTTGGAACACATCGGATGTCAGCATCATACTTAGGCATGTTTCCCTACGCCTCAAACCACTCGGCAGACCTCATCATCACGGTCAACATCCCGACCAGTGTGTATCTCCACCTGTCCGCAGCGCGTTTGGGTGTGGGATACAGAATTGTTGGCAACGGGTCGCTATTCGCCAATAGATCCACTCCGATGCAAGGACAAATGATAACGCTCTTCATCGACGGAGTGGAGAGGGGCAACGCGACTACGGATGTGAACGGCATGTTCGCGTTCTCGATTCCGTCCACGAACCTGTCAAAGGGAACACACGAGCTCAGAGCCTCATTCATCCACAGGGAGATCATTTGGCGATACTCTGATGCCACAGAGAGCTTCATCATACAGTCTCCACAGCAGACCAAGTACCCATTCTTTCCTGTGATCCCTGGCTGGGACACAGATCCGGGAGTCACAATACTTTATCTCTTCTTCGGCGAGAATGCGTACTACACTTGGTTGTTCGTCCTTCTGGCAATCGGCCTGACGATCAAGACCATGCAGGCAAGGAGGAGTCGTGCAGAGAAGGAGAAGCTGGATCTGGGCCGAGTGAAGGAGCTAGAGCCTGTACCAGCACCACGCAAAGGCCTTAGCATCGACGATTTCGCCCTCGAGTCCGGCGCCAGACCGTCAGGCCCGTACGATCCCAACGAGATGGTTGTGCAGTACTACAACAGACTTCTCGGGTTCCTCAGGAGGAAGAGAAGAGTTGCGATTCCTGACAGCATGACGCACAGAGAGCTCGCAAGCTTCCTCCAATCGATAGGATATTCTAGAACCCATGTCCAGCGCGTCACAGAACTGTTCGAGAAGGCGATGTACTCCGGTTCCCGGCTCTCAGAGGACGAAGCCGTCCGCATGACGACGGATGTCTCCCGCATCGTGGGTGAATCAAGAGGAGGTGCCCCCAATGCGGTCTAGCCTCAAGAGGGGATACATTGCCGCAATGGTCATGGTCACGGTGGTGGCGTTCCTCGCTGTGAGCATGGTGTCACCAGTCGTTTCAACAACAACTGATTTTTCGATCTTCAATCCAGGGTGGAACGGCACGAGCGGACTGGCGGTATCCACATACAGGCTAGGCAAGTTCGTCCCCAGCTTCCAGGCAAGAACCACAGGGACGGACATCACCATCGCCCAGATGAATCTGAACGAGCTTTCCCTGGATCCCGACACGACAGCCCTGGCAATCATCGGCCCTTCGAGACCATTCTCCCTATCCGACGGCGCTTTGGTGGGGGATTTCGTCAAGAGGGGTGGCATGCTGGTCCTGGCTGATGACTTCGGGTCTGGGAACACCCTTCTCGAGAGGATGGGGGCCGCATCGAGGTTCTCAGGAAAGCTTGTCATCGACCTCTCGTTCGAGAAGAAACCAGAGTTCTCTGTTTGCTTCGACCTGATCCAGGACCCACTGACGACAAATGTCACCTCCCTCCTGCTGAACTACCCATCGACGATCTTTAGGAACGGCACTACGCTTGAGGTCGTCGGGTCGACAAGTGTTGCCAGCTGGCTCGACACGAACAACAACAGGGTCCAAGATCCAGGCGAGCCTCAGGGGCCGTTTCCAGTGATTGCACGTGAACTGCTCGGACTCGGCTCCATTCTGCTTCTCTCCGACCCGAGCGTTCTCATCAACGGGATGCGCACCTACCTGGATAATGGGGTCTTTGTGGACAACCTTGTGACCTTGATGTGCTCCGGAAGATCAACAGTCTACTTCGACGAAAGCCATAGGACCTTCCTCGATCCGGTTTCCATCACTACAAGATTCACGGGACAAGTGTCGACCAATGCGAAAGTCATCCTGATCGCCGCGGCTTTCGTTCTGGCACTCTGGGTCTCCACTAGCATCGTCGAAAATGCCGTTGCCTGGACGGCCAAGAGGGCTCGCAGGCTCTGGTCTATCTCAATAGGCAGAGTGCTATCCATCCGAAGCAAGGGGATCTCTCCCGAGGCCAAGGGCCCAGACGAGGTCATCGAAGAGGTCAGCGCTGCCCACCCGGCGTGGCGCCCAGGTCTGATCAAATACGCCGTCACGGAGAGGATCAGGCACGCGGAGAGCATCCAGAAGAAGGCCTAGGAAAGCACCAGCCATATTCTTCTGACTACAACGACCATGAATAGGAAAAGGCCAGCATAGATGAAGAAGTCTATTCTGTCCCTGAGCTCCCGTGTGAGCAGGCTGTCCGTAAGCTCGCGTGCCACGAGCAGCCCTATGACCTCCAATGTCAGGAGCACCTCGATGCCCGCCGATATGGATATCAGGACCGATACGATGGTCCAGACGAGCATCCCGAGGAAGACCTTTTCAGATATCAGCAACTGCGCATCACGCCGCCTAAGCCCCTCCCTCATCATACTCGCGATATAATACAATCACCGAGGGAGAGAAAGCGCTTGGGATCTGATACTGGCCAGGTGGATGGACAGCTCCGACAGCTTTCAAATATAGGAACCCGCTTCTTGTCTCCGATTCCTTGACCGCAACCCAGACCGATGGCGGCGGACGACCTCGCAGATTCCACTTGGAAATCAGAGAGAGGCCCGATGACCTCATCGTCTGCATCCTTCTGGCGCTCACGCTCGTCGCATTGGTTCTGCTATGGCCTCACAGCGTTCTCAGGCAGACGATCGGGCTCATTTTCCTCCTGTTCATCCCGGGATATGTCGCGACTGCGGCGCTGTTCCCCGAGAACGACCAGATCGACGGCATTGAGAGGGTGGCACTGAGTTTCGGCCTCAGCATAGCCATCGTCCCACTCATCGGGCTCGCGCTCAACTTCACCCCGTTCGGCATCAGGCTCGACCCTATCATGGCCTCGATCTCGGCATTCATCTTGATCGTTTCCGGAATCGCCTGGTACCGCAGGACAAAGCTCCCGTTGGACGAGCGGTTCGCGATAGTCATCAACTTCGAGGTGGACTTCAAGGGGATGCCATTCATTGACAAGCTCTTGACGGTTGGCATCGCTGTGATGCTGGTCGCATCAGTCGCGGTGCTCGCATGGGCAATCGCGACTCCGAGGGTGGGAGAGAGGTTCACTCAGCTTGCCATCCTTGGCCCGGGGGGTATGGCGACGGACTACCCGAGGAACATTACCGTTGGGGAAGAGAAGCGGGTACTCCTGAGCGTGAAATCGTTCGAGCACGAGCTGAAGAGCTACACCCTTGTCATTGTCCTGACCAACACAACCAACTACAATTTCTCGGTCGCCCAATGGACCGTCAACTGGAACGGCACGCAGGCTCTTGTGCCGTATGAGGGCATCGCGCAGAACTTCTCCCTCGAGCACCTCCAGTACTTCAACCGGACCTTCAACTTCAGCGTCTCTCAGCCCGGCCAGTGGAAGCTGCAGTTCCTGTTGTACTTCCAGGGACAGGAACTAGCTCAGAATTCGTACCGCGAGGTCCACCTCTGGCTCAGGGTCTCACCCTAGAAGTTGTCCCAGAGCACCGCTTCTTGTGCTCATGCCAGCTCTTGGTCAACGTTCATCTTTGTACGCTGTAGATTAAATAGACAGGGCTATGTGGCACTTCTGCCCTAGAGGATGCCGAGATGATCAGCAAGAAGATCGCGATCATAGGAGGAGGCAACATGGGCCTCGCCCTCGCCAAGGGCATCCTGAAGACAAAGTGGGCCAACCCAGAGCGTATCATGATCGCGGAGCCTCTGAAGGACAAGCTCGAAAACGCGAAGGGGATCGCCCACGGCGTAAAAGGATCTAGCTCGAACCTAGAGGCTGCTCAATGGGGAGATGTGATCATCCTCTCGATCAAACCCCAGATCATAGGGCATGTTCTCGACGAGATTAAGCCCGCGCTGAAAGAGAGCAAGCTCGTGATCTCGGTAGCTGCAGGCGTAACCACATCCTTCATCGAGAAGAAGTCTGGCCGAGGTCTGCCGGTCATCAGGGCGATGCCGAACATAGCGGCCGTCGTGAGAGAAGCGGCAACAGCGATATGTCCTGGCAAGTACGCGACCGAAGAGCATCTGGCTATTGCCAGACACGTTTTCGAATCGGTAGGAATCGTTGTCGACGTCGAGGAGGATCTCATGGATGCCGTGACAGGCCTGAGCGGCACCGGTCCAATGTATGTCTTTCAGATACTCGAAGGGCTGTCCGATGGCGGGGTTAAGGTCGGGCTCTCGAGGGATATCGCTAATGTCCTAGCAATCCAGACGCTAATAGGATCCTCGAAGCTGATCCAGGAGACGAAGGAGCATCCAGCCAAGCTCAAGGACCTGGTGACCTCGCCGGGCGGTACGGCAATCAGCGCGCTGCACTCGCTAGAGAGGAACGGCCTCAAGGCACTGCTCATCGATGCCGTAGAAGTCGCGTCGAAGCGCTCGGGCGAGCTGGGAGCCCAGAAGAAAGAATGACCTCAGGAGTTCCCTTTCAGGAATTCCTTGGCCTTCTCGGGGTTCTTCGTGACCAAGGCCAGCGCGGCTGGAGTGTCCTTCTTCCCAATCAAGAACACGGAGTCTATGTTCAGCCCTGCCATCGCGGCTCTTCTTGCGACCTTTGCCACCTCTCCGGGCCGATCTATGAGATCGACCACGACAACCTCTGATTCCTCGAACTCAAGACCCGCTCGTTTGAGCGCTTTTCTGGTGGAGATCTCATCATCGGTAACCACTTTAACGGCGGGTCTCACCCCGTATCTGTCCGTCGCAAGCCCCCTGATGTTGATCGCGCTTTGAGCGAGAGCCTCTGTCACGCGAGCTAGCTCACCGATCCGGTCTTCCACGAAAATGTTGAACTGTCTCACCTTTTTCCCCCTCTCATGCTAATACATGTCAGGAGTCAAGAAATTATGCCTGCCTCCGCGACGTTTCTTGATCAGGGTCCTTTCTGAACGATTATCGTCGTAATCGTTTGGATCATGACTCAGTTAGCTAGCTGACTCGCCTCCAATGTCCTTTCAAAGGATTCGGCCTATGCTCGAGAACACCAACAAATCGAGTGGCTTTGTCGATTCATTCGATTGTCTTCTTCGGTCTGTCCGCCATCATTGCCCTTAGCTCTTCAAGTCGAGGCACAATTTCCGAGTCACGGTTCCTTGCCATCCCCCTTAGGACCGAATTCCTGATCGAAGGAATGATCAGCTCCCGCTCGATTAGATCACCGTAGTCGGTCTCTCCTTCTTCTTGCCTGTCACCAGGCCTCGTATCCGGGATGGACTCCATGAGGGCCGGAGGAGAACGCAACCTCCTTTCGTAGGATCGCGTCACGGCTCCCCATGTCCCAACGGTCTGGCCAGATTGAGCAGGCATTTCTGCAGCCTGCGCCATGGCGCTGCCAGCTTTTGAGGCGGGGGCGCTCGGCAACTGTCGTCTCGACAGAGTCGGTTGAGGCCGGACAATTCCTATTGAAGATATGTCTTTGACCGGAGAATCGTGCTTAGTCTCCTCGTCCTTGTCCCTGCGCTTCGAGACAAAGAACAGGGACACTGATAGGATCAAGGCAACTGCGCCAAGGAAGATGATCATACTGGCGCTGCCAGGGTTACCTATGGGAGACCCGGACTCTGGGGAAGGAACTGCTTCTGTCAGCTGAGCGTGAGGGCCGAGGGCGGTGTTGCCGGCCACGTCCTGGGAGGCAAAATAGACATCCATCCCGTCCCAGAGCATATCCGCCGGGAGGATAGCGACATATGAACCGCCAACCTCCAGCATCGGAGCACTTGCATAGGACCCGTTTGTCAGTTCGTAGTAAAGACTCACTGATCCCACGCCGTAGTCATCGGTCACGCTGGCCCTAACGCTGAAACCTGTTCCATTCTCGAAGAATGTGCCCGAAAGCATGTCAACGACAGGCGCCTCGTTGTCCAGGTAGAAGGACAATGTGAGAGTGGTTGATTTGCCACTGGCGTCGTTCGCAGCTATCTGAAGAGAGTGCCAACCGACGGAGAACGAACTTGTGTCGATATCGAACGGCGCGGCCAGTGACGCACGATCGCCAGCGTCCAGAGACCATTGGACTCCTGCGAGATACACATCGTAAACCACAACATCGAGCACGGATCCCTGCTGCACACTACTGCCTGGTGCAACGTTAGCTAATGAAATGGAAGGTGGCAATGAATCCATCTCAAACGAGAAATCAGTCCTGGCTTCGTTCCCGGCTTTATCGATTGCCGTCACATAAACTGCGAAATTGCCATCTGCTGGACTTGAAGTCAATGGAATACTCAGGCCCGTAGAGGAGGTCGTGACTGTTACACCCCAGAGTGTCCAGGCAATTGAATCGATGTTGTCATCTGAAACTTCCAGCACAATCTGATCCAAGGGAGTGACAAATGAGCGCACTAAGGGGGAAACAAGCTGAATCGCTGGCGCGATGTCGTCGATAGTTATTGTCACTTGAATCTGATCCCATCCGCCGATATCGCTTGTCGCATTGATCAGAACAACGTGGACTCCCTGAGACCAGCCAGCAGTCGAGAAGGAATGTTTGGCGCCCAGTTCGTACCAGCCACCGGATTCGCGCCATCGATAGGTTATGCTCCCATATCCTGTCGCATTGAACGCTACTGCCACTCCAGACTTGACTATCGATCCATTTGCAGGGCTATCCAATGAAAGAACTAGCATGTTTGGAATAATCTCGAAAGAAACGCTCGCCGATGAACTGTGCCCGACTGCGTCAATTGCTTCGATTGTAACCGTATGGTTCCCCGAGGACCAACCTGCCATGTCAATCTCATAGGGCGAGTTCAGGACTGTGAAAACGCCTCCGTCGCGACTATACCTGACATCAGTCAAATGAGCGTCCGTCACAGCTGCGGTCAACTTGGAGCCAGGAAGGATCTGCGATTCGTTCATCGGGGAGATTATGACAATGCTCGGAGCAAGGGAATCTACCACAAACATGAAACTCACACTTGTGCTTGCCATTGCGTCATCGGTAGCGACGACCTCCACGGTGTGCGTTCCATCTGTCCATGCACTTGTGTCCAAGTCCCAAGGAGCGACAAGGGCACCCCCATCTACGCCATCCAAATACCATTCGACTGAGAAGGTACCGTCGTCCCAAGCATCCAGATCTATAAGCGCACCCGCATGGATCAAGCTGCCATTTGAGGGAGAGTTTAGGGTGATGACAGGAGGGACATTCTTGGGCTGCAAAGATTTCAGGCAAATCGTCTTCGTGATGGGCTCGTAAAGACCGAGGTCAAGAAGCACCTGGATATTCATGGTTTGATTCGGGCCTGAGAACAGCTCGGTTGGATTGAAGAACCACTCGAACCTGATTGTGCCGTTGTGTGCATGTGAGCCCTGCACAACGTACTCATCGAGGATCACGCCGAGTTTCCTGCTTCCATTCATCAGCTCAAGTGGGACAGCTCCCATCGCATTCAGAGGGTTTCCCGATTCATCCTTCAGCAATCCTGAGAGCACGACCGAGGTCGTAGAGTCTTCGAACTCTACCTCGGATACGTTGGCATGAAGGTCGAACTGTACTGGAACCTGCTCGAGAGCGACGGATGGCGCAGTGTAACAGATGTAGTTTCCTGACGCATCTGAAACACGAATCATCAGATCCAGAGAGCTCATGTCCGTGGTTGTGGGTACAGACGCGCTGAAGTTCATTGAGTCGAGCTTCGTTACGACGATGTTCTTCCACGCATCGCTCGAACCTGTCCTCCAGCTCATCGAGACACTTGCCTGAGATTTCGTGTCAATGGCCGACAGGAGAATAGGCAGCGTCTGTCCTGGCAAGAACCTTTGGGGCATCCTGAGCCCGGTTATTCGAGGCGGGTCGACATCTATTCCAGGGACGGTAAAACTCAGCTCGATAGTAACGTTGGTGCATACCTGTCCCAACGGACTGTACTTTATTCGCGCCGAATAAGAACCCGCTCCCGGCAATGAGATTACGCGCATAGCGTCAGGCCAAGTGAGGTACTCATCCAGGTTATATGTCCCACGAACTGAACTCCCCTGGTACAGGCGCATCGTGGGCTCATAAACCCCGCCGACCTTAGCATCCATTTGGTCGCGCAGGAGAGGCTGGAACATGACCAAGGTCGTGTTTGTGCTGGCCGTGTATACAGACGGATAGTAGGGACCTGCGCCCAAACGGCCAGAGATGCTTGCACCCTCAATCGATCCCAGGAAGTTGCGATCTGGCAGGTAGAGTCCGGAGTCGCCACTTACAGGCCTTAGGTGCCCGTAGTCTGGCACGTAGTATTCACGCTCGAAGTAGCCATCGTATATGTGCTGCGGATAGTATAGTTCGGTGAAAGCGCCCTGGACATACGTAGTGCGAGTCATCCCGGAGAAGAACGAGTCGAGTGAAGTGTAGGTCGATCGACGAATGAAGAAGGACGCGTCACCACCAATGGGACTGTGCGTGTTCCATTCGCACCAAGGATGTGAGATGATGCCTGGAATGTCATACTTGGTGAAATACACTGATGACTTGTCGTGATCAATCGAGAGGTCATTCGAAGTGGATTCGTCAACTCCATCGAATTCCCATGACAGGAGATACTCGAGGTCCGCACTCGCCTCGATATGGAAATCTACTGAAGAAGAGTCGACGTACTCGTACCAGTGTTCCCAGTTGTAAAGCATGAAGTTCCACATGTCTTGAGTGTAGCTGAACCCTGCGATTGAGATACCGATGGTCGCTGGCGTGTTAGAAACGTAGACAGTCATGGATCTCTTCAGAGAGAAGAGTGCAGAGCCCAATGTGGAATAGTCCGTTCCAACGAGATCGTATGAGACATTCGTCTTGCCTTCGTGCCGCCAGTAGACCCGGTAGTTCTTGACGTATATCGGTAGGCCGTCCTGGGTCTGCAAATTTAGTACCATCGGATGGGCATCTGTCATTCGCAAGTAGAGATCGCAGTCATGCAGACGCCCGAGCGTAACGATCTCGGAGAGTACGTATGGGTCATCGCTGCTGTAGATAAGTTGATGCCCCATCGCGTGCACAGAGTAGTTACCAGCGGGCAGCAGGAAGGTGGATGGGGGCGCTGGTGAGGCACTCCCTCTCTTGCCCATCGCGACGTTGGCGTCAGGTAGATCATAGACCCAAACACCGCCAATATAGTCAAAGACCTCCTGGCCCGCCATATTGAGGACGTGAACGGTGACGCGGGAGAGTACTACAAAGCCGAACCTTATGTCGACGGTTTGCGTTCCGCAAGACAAGTGAATGATCCCGTCATAATACCCCTCTGGGCCGGTGAGCGGGACACTTCCTACTGTAAGGGAAACCTCTGCCTCAGTATCGGTTAGTAGATGGATCGAGGATGGGATCACGCTAGAAACATTGGTCCAAGAGGGAACCGCTCTGGATTCATTGCCCCAGACCGAGTGGAAATCCTCGGCGCTGACGGCGAGGTCCTTCGTTGTGCCAACGTTGGATATCGATACGTTGAAGGCCTGGCCTGTTCCGAGACCATATGACACAAGAGGAGTGTCCGTGAGCAGCTCTGTGTCCGCAGCTGACGGAAGCCAGAGCTGGCCTGCTCCAGCAAACCAGAAGGGCTCGCTTATTCGTTTTGTGCCCGTGACTAGTGCAGACTTGATCTCTGCTGGCGTCCAGTCAGGATGGAGTTGCTTCAGCAGGGCCACACCGCCGCTCACATGCGGCGTCGCCATAGATGTTCCGCTCATTGACATGTATCCGCTCGGCGAGCAATACCTCGTTCCAGAGTAAGGAACGGTTGAGAGAATTCCAACACCTGGAGCTGATAGATCTGGCTTCATCTCGAGCTTCGGGTTCGTTCCACGAGAGCTGAAATTGGCGAGCACACCAGAGCTATTTACAGCACCAACGGTTATTGCGTCCGAGGCGATGCCCGGAGAGGCGACTGTGCCCATTGCAGGCCCGGAATTGCCAGCGGCAACGACCACCACGATTCCCGCGGCCACTGCCCTGCTGACAGCGATGCACGCAGGATCGCCTTCTTCGCCCGGACCACCGAGGCTCATGCTTATGACGTCCGCATGGTCAGAGGTGCTACCATCTTGATTGGGATCCATCGCCCGATCGATTGCCGCGATGACCGAGCTCATGCTTCCGGAGCCATCGGGACCAAGAACTTTGTATGCGAGTATCTTTGCATCGGGTGCGATTCCCTTCGTCGAACCGTTGGCGGCGATCGTTCCAGCCACATGAGTTCCATGACCATTGTCATCCGCAGGATCGTCGTCATTGTTGTAGAAATCGTAGCCCCCGATGACCTTGTAGTTGGGGCCATAGCCCCCTCCGAGATCAGGATGGTCATAGAACACTCCCGTGTCAACCACCGCGACGACGATGCCCTGGCCAGTCACCGCGCGCCCAGTGCCATCCACACGCGTCCACATCTGATCCGCGCCAACCTGGGCTAGGCTGTCCGTAAGAGTAGCTTTCACCTCAAAATCAGGATAGATCTGGATGAATGGGTACGAGTGGAGCAGCTCTGGAACGACGTTGACATCAAGATCGGCAGAGAAGCCCGTCAATGCATAAGAGTATCTCGTCCGAATGCCTCCCTTCAGCTCAGCGAGCACTTCTGACGAGAACCCCCTGTTACACTTCGCGGAAAACAGGGCATCTACCGGGTCTGTAGCCACTTCTAACCCTCCCGAAATGGCAACGATTACCTTCACATGGCCGTTCTCATCCGCCATGCTCGGCCAGTCCCATTGCGATTCATCCCAATCGGGGGTCAGACTTGTCTCCGGGCTGGTAGTAGACACAGGAAACGCAATCTGAATGGCCTCTGAGAGGGATTGACGACCCGAAGACGGCGTTAGAGCCGACGCTGAGGTAAGCAGAAGGAAGGAGACCATGAGAATCGACAACATGTCTGCCGTCGCCGACCCTGTCTTTGTCCATTTGTGGTCTTTCCGCGCCCGGAGGGTACTGACCTGCAACAGTAGTCAACTCCAGGTGAAAAATGGCCTTTATAAGCTATTTCAAGGCTATTCCTTGGATATCAATCGTTAGAACGCAGACAGGTCGCTACAGACTGGGGAACCCATAGAGCATGCATACAAACGCCTAATCTGAGTATGCATCCTCATCGTCCCGTGTCCGACCTAGCGGGGGGCGCACCAGATCTCTGCATACTCTGTGCAGACCGCAGCACTATTCAGTACTGCCTGTCCTTGGCTTCGAGGACCTTTGCGTGGCTGGCACCCTAGAATTGAAATAAGAATGAAAAGGTTTATTGGGTTTGATCTCGAGCCTCTGGCTCGATTGCACGAACCTTCACGGATGGCGAAGAGTCCTTGTCCTCACGTGCTTCCTGACCAGCGGATGCGCCCGACGACCTCCGCCCTCAATCCTGGACGAGACAGGTCCCAATGCCAATCCGACCAGCGATGCGACTATCAGGATTGCCACGCCCGCAAGCTCTGCAAGAGCTAGGCTCCCACTAGCCTCCGTTGCAGACGACGATGCGACAGGCTTGCGCTTCGCATGCACGTTCTCCAGGATCAGGCCGTTCTTCTCAACGGAAATCGTCCTCTTCAGCGACTCACTGGTCGTGTACCCCTGTGGAAGGGTTATCTCGAGCCTGTACGTCCCTGCTTTCAGATTGCTGAAAAGATAGAAGCCGTCCACATCCGTCGTGACGAATCCCACGAGTTTTCCGCCCGAATCATAGAGCTTGAAGGTCACTCCCGCCAGGGTGGTCTCATCGTACGTCTGGTCAAGGGACAATCCGGCGCTGCTCGCGCCATTCAGTTTCTTGATTTTCGCATGGGCGGTTAGCATAGATCCGGTATCGACGTCCCCATTGGCCGTGAAGACGTATTGTCTCCCCTCGAAGAGCTTGGCACCTGTTCCTAAGGGCTTGTTATCGAATGTGTATCCATTCGTACCCTTCAGCGTGAAATCGCAGTGAATGGTCAGGAGGACGTAGTTGCATATCGGCACTCCAGACACTCTGACTGTGCCTTCCCTGAGGCCCGGCTCTTGAGCTGTAGTTATCTTGTTGGTTATGTCTACGAGCCCACCCCATTGACCGGTCCATATGTATGCATGGACAGGCATGGAGCCCTTCGTCGCAAAGAAGTAGTAGCCATCAAACTCCCCCAATTGATAAGTTATGTCAATCGGGTCAGCGCGAACGTGGAAGACAATGTTGAAGTAGAATCCTCCTGGATTCGTCGCCGAGATTTTGTAGTAGATCCCATTGGATCCTGCGTAGGGTGTGAACACTATGTTGAACTGATCGACTGGAATCCGCTGGTCGCTCGTGTCGGTCAGCCATGTTCGCATCTCCCAGTTGCCGAAGTTCTGGTCGGGGACATTCGTACTGGATTCCACATTCACTTCATATGTTCCCGATGACGGCCAGGTCTGGGCCCAACCGGGCTGGAGCGCCTCAGACACTCTGTATGTTCCATATTGGAGGTCTGTGAACTCGTAGTAGCCGAGGTCGCCGCTGGAGTCTTGTGTATCGTAGTCGTCATAGAACGTCCACTCACCTGCGACCTTCTGCTCGAGCGTTATGGTCCAGCCAGCAAGTCCTGCCTCGATCGGGTCCCAGGTACCGTCGCCGTTGTCGTCCCACCACTTGTAGCCTGAGATTATGCCCAGCGCGAAGTTGCCGAAGTTGTTCTCGGTCGAATCTTGCCCTGAGGCTGTCGTTACCGAGAGCGTTCCTCCTGGCGTTGTGGGCGAAGTCTGAATCCAGATGCTTCCGTGCTCATTCGGGTTCTCAGAGATTCTGTAAGTTCCCGGACCGATGCCGATGAACTCGTAGTAGCCACTATTGTCGGGGTCTGTTTGTATCGTGGCAACAGTACTCCAGACGCCGGGCGAGATCTCCTTCTCGAGCGTTATGGTCCAGGCCAGGCCTGTGGATCCCTCACCAGTTTCCTTTATGTGATTGCCGTTCACATCCTCGAACTTGTAGCCACTGATGGTGACCAGCTTGAAGTTGCCGAACCAGAACTTCTCGTAAGTCTGACCGGAGCTGATAGTCAACGGACCAATACCGCTTGAGTTGGCTTTGGCTGTCCAGCCGGTCTGCGTCACCTCAGCCCACGAGTGATCTCCGCCCGTGGTGAAGGTGAATGTGTGTGGAAGGTCCACCGCAGCGCCGCCGTCCATCTTCACTTGCCACCCTGATGTGATCTCCGTGTCTTCTGGGTCCTTGACGCCGTTGCCGTTCACGTCAGTGTACTTGCCAACGGTTATCTGGACGTCCTTGAAGTTGCCGAACCAGAACTTCTCGTAAGTCTGACCGGAGCTGATAGTCAACGGACCAATACCGCTTGAGTTGGCTTTGGCTGTCCAGCCGGTCTGCGTCACCTCAGCCCACGAGTGATCTCCG
>Ga0315282_10003605_pt1 | contig 27744 bp, 30 predicted proteins | sample YL17G07_20_MG_FD_203693 | JGI IMG/M metagenome (GOLD analysis project Ga0315282, IMG submission 203693) | Sediment microbial communities from Yellowstone Lake, YNP, Wyoming, USA - YL17G07_20 | ecosystem: Environmental > Aquatic > Freshwater > Lake > Sediment | place: USA: Wyoming | collected...
TGACTTTTCCTCCAGGTTAGACTAAAATTATTACGCAATTATGCCGAAGTGGTGAAATTGGCAAACACGCACGGTTCAGGGCCGTGTGGGCGAGAGCCCTTGGGGGTTCAAATCCCCCCTTCGGCACTAAGAAAATCGGGCATTGCGGAAAGCCCTGATTTCCTTGGCTTTTTCCGCATGTTGTCGGTTCTAGCCAAGCCGGATTTCACCGATAACAGGCTGTCGTCGGTTTGTGGAAAGGCATAAAAGCCCACTATTCCTTCTTCTTTCTTAGGCAGAATCGTTATGCCTGTTATGAACTGCCTCACGTAAACTTTCTTCTCTTGCGGAGTGCCTTTCGCCAGGACCTGGTCGGCATTCCTCAGATACTCCAAAATCTCGTGCGCGGCTTCCCGAAGATTCACCTTGCGTTTTTTCTCACCAAGCAGCTTTTCTCTTTCTTCCTCCAGGAATTGCCTTTCGGCTTTTAGCTTATCCAGCCCTTCGTTTAACACGTCTCTGTGTCTCTCGTCGATGTTATCCAAAAGCTGATCTACTTTTTTCTTGTTTTCCTTGAGAGCCTTATCTATCTGTTTCAATTCTTCCGTATTATCCTTAAACTCGATGCCAAGCTCCTCCTCAATCTTTGACAGAAGCTGCTTTCTTGTCACGTGTTCAAAAAACTCTCCTCTTATTTGTTCCAGCACGTACCTTTCTATTGTTTCCGCGCTGAAAAGATGCTCTTCGCAAACCTGCGAGCCTTTAGACCTGTATCCGCCGCAAACATAATAGCGATATTTCCTGTCTCCTGTTTTTTTCCCGTGGCCTTGGAAATTATGACCGCACGCGGCACATTTTATCAGGCCTGACAAAAGGTAAGGAGACACGTTCGTCTCGCCCCTCACGGCAATGTTATTGACACGGCATCCCGCTTTATTTTCGCGCTTGTCATGCCCGCGCCTTGCCTGAGCCTTCATCCATTCAGCCTTTGTTATAATTCTCTCATGGTCATCCTCTTTTATCAGCCAGTCATCCTTCGGATTGGTTCTTATTCTTTGAAGCCTGATTTTTGGCTGTTCTTCACCTTTCTCCTTGCATATTCTGTAAAACCTGCCTTTTGAAGTTTTATTCCACGTCAGCCTGCCGTAATAGAAGGGATTTCTTATGATTGAACCTATTGTGCTGTCTCCCCAATATCCCCCGTTTGGCGAAGGTATTCCCTGCCCGTTCAAGGCGCGGGCGATTGCTTTGTAGCCCATTTCCTCGCCCCGATGACCACAAATAAACCACTTAAATATTTTCCTTACCGCCTCCACTTTTTCAGGGTCTCCCGGAACGAACGAAACCCAGTCCTTGTCTGCTTTCGGAATGGATTCGCCTTTGGGTATCGTCCGGATGAGCTTGCCTCTTACGTCGTAAACTTCCTTCCTGCCGTTCGTTAGGGTGCGGACTATCATGTACGGCTGTCCCTTGCTGTTTATTATCAGCCTGTCATAGCCGTAAGGGGCTTTCTGCCCGTTGGAGCCTCCTTTTCTCATTCTTGTTATCTTTCCCCTTATTACGTCTCTTGCCAGGCTTTTTGAATATTCCCTCGCCTGCCACTGCTTTACCGGGATTAGCAAATCATCGGAATCATTTCCTTGTAGACCTTCGGAAATGTAAACGACCTCGATTCCATTTTGCCTCAGCAGAAATCTGTAATAGCCGCCTTCATCAGGGTCGTATCTGCCAAACCTTGCAATGTTCCATACCAGAATCGTGTTGACAGGACGGTTTTTTTCCTGAGCCAGCCTTATCATTTCCTTGAAGCCTTTTCTGCCATCAGTGCTCGTGCCTGATTTGGCATCGTCAATGAAAAATCGCAGTAACTCGACGTCATGCTCTTCTGCGAACCTCAGCACTTCCCTTTTCTGGTCCTCTATTGACTGCTCCTGCCTGTCGGTTGACCGCCTCAGGTAAGCCCATGCAAATCTTTTTTCTTTCAACATAACCATTATCCCCTCCCGGTTATCTTTTTCAGCCTTTCAATGTCTTCTTTTGTGTAATATCTGTAATTGTTCATGGGGTCGCGCTTCGCTTTTGGTATTTTTCCTTCGGCTTCCCAATTAAAAAGAGTTCTTTTGTACACGCCCAATATTTTCGCTACTTCGCTTGCCTTGTACCGTTTTTCCATGAGCCTTGGCCAAAAAAGCATTTATTTTCTTTCGGTAACAGTTTAGCATAGTTTTGACTCTTTGTCAAGGCTATTTTCAAGTTTTTTCTCTCCCGTCGATGGTCTCCTTTCCTCTCCATGTACAAACGTACCAGCCAGCAAGCGACAAGTCTGCTGGCATTACTTAATCTTTCTTCGTAATCTTCCGGTACCTTTCCGTATATTTTTCTGAGTTTTAAATTTTCTATTCCCATTTGGTCGTTTCCTTCACTATTTAAATGACAGAAATGAGGGCGGATATTCCCAAAACATTGGGAAATTGAACATTGTCAAAAGTAGCAATAGCAAGCCGAATTCTTTGGCAGCCTAGCAAACGTTTTTTCTTGTAATAGTTCCAAAAACATGTTAAAATTTTTAAAAAATTGGATTTCCCTCAGTAAATTTATATGGAACATGAAACCAAAAGTTTAAAAGTGAAAAAGGTCTACAAATCGAAGGAGTTAAAATGAAGCTAGTTCACTTTTCCGATACTCATTTGGGATATTCCGAAGGTACTAAAATAGACACCGACACAGGCATTAATCTGAGGGAGGCCGACACTTATAAAGCATTCAGCAGGGTGGTAGATCATATTGCTCAATTAAAGCCAGACCTTATTCTCCATTCAGGTGATTTATTTGATAACCCAAGGCCTAGCAACCGGACTATAAATTTTACCCTAAGGGAAATCAAAAGAATTTCAAAATTGGACATACCTTTCGTATTGATATCAGGCAATCACTCCACTCCCCGAGTGAGAACTTCAGGATCAATATTCGAGTCTTTTGCCTTATTTGATAACATCTACCCCGTTTATGGTCTAGCCTACCAGGAAATCAAGATTAATGGTATCTCAATACACTGTCTACCTCATATGTTAACTGAACAGGAAATGCAAAGAACTCTTAATAAATTAAAGCCAAATCCAAGGTCGGATGCGAATATCATTGTTGCACATGTGGGTATCACAGCAGAAACTCAATACAAGATGGGCGAATTCAACGAGCAATTAGTTCCTTACAGCACCTTGGCAAAGAAGAGAAACTTTGATTACATCGCATTGGGACATTATCACAGGAATGTTAAACTCGCAGATAACGCTTATTACGCAGGCTCAACGGAAAGGTTTAGTTTTGATGATGCGACCCAAGATAAAGGCTTTGTGATAGCAAACTTGAATAAAGGCGACTTAGATGTTAAATTTATTCCTATAGAGGTAAGGGGGATGTTCTTAGTAGAGCCAATAGACTGTACTGACCTGACCCTACATGAAATATTAAAAAGATTCGAGGAAAGAATAAACAATAAGGTCAAAGATAAAATTGTTCTCATAACCCTTGCAAATTTATCAAGACATAAATATGTAGAACTGGATTTTGCGAAGATGAAGGAGCTTACATCACAGGCAGCTTATGTAAAGTTCGACTATCAGCTGGTAACGGAGGGAGGCGAACCGGTTGCTCGGACAGCCATCGGCACCCTCACAACTGAGTTCGAATCTTTTTTGGCCAGACAGAAGATCAGAGACCTGAGCAAGGCACGACTTAAGGAAATGGGCGTAGATTATCTATCCAAAGTTATCCTGCCCGAGGAGATCTGATGCTACTCAATAACATAAGGCTAAAGAATTACAGAAAATTTAGAGACGAATTCATAGAGTTTCCTCGCGGCATTCTTGGAATTATAGGCAGAAACGGAGTCGGAAAATCTACCATATTTGAGGCGATAGGCTGGGTGCTTTACGGAAGCATCATGTCGAGGTCTGGAAAAGATGAGATAAAAAGTCAGAATGCGTCAGAAGAAGAGATATGCAGGGCAGAACTTGAATTCTCGTTAGGAGGACATAACTATAAAATAATAAGGGAACTGAAAGGGAAGAGTCCGCTATCAAACGCATTTATCTTTGTCGATGGATCAAACCTGCCCGAGGTTGCAAGGGATAGCGAAGTAAACAAGTATGTCGAGAAACTGCTCGGAATGGATTATGTAACATTCATGAGAAGCGTTTATGCAAAGCAGAAAGAATTAGGCTCGCTTTCCATACTAACCAGAGCCGAGCGCCAGAAAGTCATAAGGAGAATGCTGAATATCGATAAGATAGATTTGGCCGTCGACGCAATCCGCATAGATAAAAGAGATAAGCAGGAATTCATTAAAGGGGTCAAGTTTAAACTGGAAGATATGAAAACCCTGAAACAGCAACAAAATAATACAACTAAAGAGATTGGAAGAATAAAAGAAAGAATCGGCGCTCTAGCAATTGAAAGAGCCCAGTTGAAAAAGAAAAAAGACAGAACAAGAAAATCAAGAGAAAAACAAGAAGCACTTTACAAGAAACATAATGAGATAATGAATTCCATTTCCAAGCTATCAAGTAAATTAGAAGGGTTAACACAAAATAAAAACAAACTACTTGAGGAAGAACAAAAACTCAAGAAAGAGAAGCAAACCCTTGCTACTCTGGAGCCGAAGGAGGAATTGTATGAAAAGAAAAAGCGTCAAAAAGAAGCAATGGATGAATTAAAACTCAGGCACAATAGAAAAAATGACTTAAAAAGGTCGGTAAAAGAAAAACAAGAGGACATAAAAACTCAAAACAGCCTTATTAAAAAAACTCAAAACAGATTGCTTCCTCTCAAAGACATTGATAGAAAATACAAAAAGGTGCAAAAAGAGCTAAAACAAACAAAAAGAAAGAAAGAGGCCATCGCCGGAGATATAAAGGAAATTATTAAAAAAGAATCAGTTTTCAAGTCAAAAATCGAGGAGTTGTCAGAGAAAAAAGCCGAGATAAGTTCTCTCGGACCTGACAGTAAATGCCCTGTATGTTTTCGCAGACTTGGCAAGACTCATAAAGATATTCTGAAGCACTTTGAAAAAGAGATAACTAAAATAAAGGGTGAATATCAAAAGATAACGAACATCAAAGGAAAACTTGCAAGGCAGGAAAAGCAAATAAAAGATAACGAAGCAAGACTTGAGAAGCATAAGGATGCTTTGAATAAAAAGTTAGCCCGTAAATCTGGATTGGAGGCAAAACTCCAAAATCAAAAACAAGAGCTATCAAAGGCTACGACCAAACTCGCTAAGGAGAAATCAGAATTAAAGAGCCTTGCTCATATAAAATTTAATGAGGTTGAGTATAAAGAGCTCAAAACTGAACTCGAAAGTCTTTATAAGACAAGAGATGAAATAATAAGGCTGAGAAAAGATGTCTCAAGACTGCCGCAAGTTTTGCAGGATGGCAAAATTAATTCAGAAGCGATAGTTGAACAGGAAAAGGAATTAAGAACTCAAAAAACAGCTCGTGCTGAATTGAAATTTGACGAAGGAAAACATGAAAAAATAAAGAGAACATTTGAGCAAGCTTCTGATGAACTCAGCGAATGCGAGACTAATTTGGAAAGGGAAGAAGGAAATCTAAGGGTAAAGGATAGAGATCTAAAAGCAATAAAAGACAAAATAATGGAGCAGAAAACATACAGAGTCAAAATAAAAACAACTCAAACAGATATTCAGTATCTTGAGCGTCTGGAAAGCCTTGTGTCGGATTTCAGAAATGAGTTGATAAACAGGATAAGGCCCCTGCTCACTGAAAGAGCTTCTTATTTATTCAAGGAGCTGACGGATGGCAGGTATCCTTTGATAGAGCTGGATGAGGATTACAATATCTATATAGTTGATGGAAATCAAAAATACGGTCTAAAGAGATATTCAGGCGGAGAGGAAGACCTGGCAAATCTATGCCTGAGAATCGCGATGTCGCAGGTCATAGGAGAAAGAAGCGGGGCACCGATTAATTTTATGGCGCTTGATGAAATTTTTGGAAGTCAGGATGAATCAAGAAGAAGCAATATACTCAATGCTTTCAACAAACTGACAAATCAATTTGCACAGATTATACTGATAACGCATATCGATACCATCAGAGAGAAACTGCAGCATGTGTTGAAAATAGAGGAAGACAGCAACAAGGAAAGCCACGCACAGTTTGAGTAAGTTGAGTGCAGAAATATTAGCAGGTCAATAGCATAAAAGCGGAATCAGGACATGAAGAACAGCGGCTCTAGAGTTTGTGGAAGATAAACTCTATCGTATTTGCCCTAGGAATGGATTGCTATAGCCTATTTCTAATTTTTTCAGTTAATCCAGCTCCCGCCTTGCCTTCGTAAGAAGCTCGATGACCTTGGGAATATCGCTTTTCAGGAGCCACATAACCTTTCCCTGCATTTGATTCCATCTTTTGTTCCGTTTTTCGTTCCGCCTTTTATTCCGCCGTATTCTTATATGTTTTTATTATTTTTATGCGGAATAAATCTATCAATTGTATAGTATTGAATTCTGTTATGTTTGTCTTTATTGACTTTTTCCATAACATTGGTTTTAACCTTCTCCAAGATTTTCTCATCCTCGCAGATAAAAAGCACTTCATCGCAACCGACTTGAAAATCTTTTAAGGCATTTTCAACTGCGTATTTTTCCGTTAATTGGATTTCAACGGCACTTATCTTCTTGCTTATAAGGTCCTGGACAAGCACGTCTATTTTCTTATTCTTGAGCTGGCCTTCTATGATGACAATTTTTCCCTTGCTTTCATAATGCTCCCTTATAAGCTTCTCCAATCTCTTATGCTCTTCAGAGCCCCTGCCTTCAAGGGCTTCTTCAGGTTGGGTAGTTTCTTGAGTCTCATTTATGTATGCGTAGCCTTTTTCAGTCAGTTCCAATCTTAGTGATGACCTTCCTCTCTGCCCAGTAGAGACCCTTATTTCCCTTATGAGCCCGGAATTTTTCAGTTGCTCCTTTAGCCTTGTGCCCTTGCGGCCTGAGATGCCATGGCCTTTGTAAAGATGAGAGACATTATGGTCCGGATGTGCTTTTAAATAATGCAGGAATCTTTCCCATTCCTTTAGTGGATTCTCAGTTTCCTCTGATTCTTCATCTTGAATAGCTTGTGCTTCGCTCTCACTGTCTGTTTTCTCAGGTTTATGAGCCGGTGTGATCTTGGCATTTAGCTCCTCAAGGGCGGTTTTTGTCATGCTCTCTAGCTCTGCGTCGCTAATGTAAGGCACTCTCTCAGGAGGCGCTACATGAATGATAAAGGGAAATGGACAGTCGGCAATCTTGGCAATCGCCTGGCCTTGCTTTAGCGAAGGGATGCACATTCTCTGCTGCTCGTTCAAATTCAGGGTGTAGGCCATTTCCTGGATGTCTTTCCTAAAGCTTAAATTGAAGCAGATTTGGGTGTAAACATTAGCCTTGATGAAATCTGATAGGCTGCTTGGAATCTGGTCTGCAACTATCAGGCCTATGCCCATATCCCTTACCATGGTTGTAAATTGTTTTATGTTTGCTATTCCTTTTGTCATGTCTTTATCTCCTCACTAAAGAAAAAAGAACTACTATTTCGGGGTTTGTTGTACTAATCTTTTGTTCGTAATCTTAACGTATTTTGGATCTATTTCAAAGCCTATGAAGTTTCTTCCTAATTCCTTGCATACAATAGGAACAATTCCTGAACCAACAAAGGAGTCTAATATTATATCCCCTACTCTTGAGCTGTGTTCAACTATTTTACTTATTAACTCTTTTGGCTTTTGATGTGGATGACTCTCTTTATTATGAATTATTACTTTAGTCTCTTGAACATTGGAAAAATTATTCATAGCATATTTTGGATTGCCTTTTTCCAAAACTAATATTAGCTCATACTGATTTCTAAAACCATAACCCATCCCAATATTGCCCTTTTTCCAAACAATAAGGTGCCTTATCTTAAATTTAGTATATCTCATAAGAAAATCAGCCAAAAAAGGATAATGTCTCCAGTTAGTAAAATTGTAAAGGCTAGAATTCCGTCTGAGTACTCTATATAATCCAAATAAAGCACTACAATTTAGCAAAGGATTTTCATTATTCTCTATCCTTTTGTGCATCCTACCATAACTGCGATTGTCACCATAAGGAGGGTCTATGATGACTAAGTCAATTGAATTACTTGGTAATTTCTTCAATCCCTTTAAACAATCCATACAATAAATTTTATTCAATTTGAAACCGCCTATGTTCATAGCTCTTTCCCAAATACCAATTTTGCCTCATCAAAGATAATCATGTTCCTGAGCTTTCCTCTTTTCCCTTGGGCTATTCTGTAATTGAAGACCCAGCACAACAGCATGTTAACCAGCCAGGCTTGAAGCTCCACGCTCAGGCCATTCAATTCAAATACAACATTCCTGTTCAGTAGTTCCTCCAGGGGGAATCCACTGCTGCAATCAAAAACACTGCCAAGTCTTTTTATTAAGGCTGTGGTCTTGTTCAGGCATGTAAAGATTTTGCTCTTGTCGGAAGTCGAGGTATTCTTATCCCTAACTCTTTCCTTCAGCAAAGCATGCAAGTCGAGCATGGTTGGAAAATACTTTCCTCCGTCATAGACATCGTATTCCTTATAAAGCTGGTCAATGTAGTCAATGAGGATGAATTTTGAGCCGAGCCTTACATCAAGGGCTTGCGTAAAGACATCAAAGAAAATCTGGAGCCAGTTGAGCGGATCAACATACTCTGGCGGCTTTAGGGGGTTGAACTTAAAATCCTGCCATCTTATGACAATCATGTCGGGATAGAAGTGCAGGAGTCTCCTATAATCCTGCTTGAAGTCAATCATCCAGCATGAGATGTCTGCTTCAATTAACTGCTTTACGATGTTTAGCACAAGCGTTGTCTTACCGGCTCCTGCCCTTCCAACAATCAGCAGATTCTGGTTAAGCTGCTCCAGGTTCAAGCCAAAATTTAGGTTTTGTTTGCCTATGATAGTCCCGATGTGGATTTGTCCGCTTATCGCTTCCGAAGTTGGCAAATTATTGAAAGGGTTTGTATTCATTTGCATCCTTATTATTCTCGGCTCAAGCCTCTTCTGGATTATGGCCATCTGGCACTCAACTATTTCGGGCTTGTGCGAGAATGCCCTGATGACCTTGAGGCAGTTCTTTATGACTGGGTCATTCTGCGAATCTGTTGCGCGGATGAGCTCCAAAAGAGCCATATATCTATTCAGAAAGCTCCTGTTTTCCATCGGTTTGTCCTTTATCTTCGGATTTATTCTTGTTTGGTTCCTTTCCTAAAAGTTTCCAGGTATCAAGGTTTTTAACTGCTTTCTTGTAATGCTTTTCGCAGTACGGGACTCTTTTTCCTAGCTCGATTTCCAGAAATCTAACACATTTTATGCACAAGCTCTTGGTTTCGCATCCCTGCTCGTAGCATAGAAACAGGTGCTGGTCAGAGCACTCATAGCGGCGGCATACATCACAGCGGCCAGCTACCTCGTTCCCGTGAACTCTCTTCCCGCACGCGGCGATTATCAAAACATTCAATATAGAATATTCCATTCCATTGCCTGTCTCTCTCATGCCTTCATGCTTTATGACTATGCCATCGTCAGTTAGGTTTACAGGCTTTATGATAATTTTCTGGTTGCTGATTGGCTTGGAAAAATCATCAATGGTCTGGTCTGGGTCATCAGGGTTGGTGTCATGCTGCGGCGTGATTCTTTGAATGCGGTCGCGCATCTCGCGCAGAAAGTCATCATATACCTTTTTGGGGTCAAGACCGGACTCGCGGAGCTTTTGCTCCAGGATCAGCAGCTCCTGCATTATGTTTTGGTCCGGCTGCACATTATGATTGAGCATTTCCGTTACCAGTGCTTTTTTTCTTATGTATTCCTGTTTTAGCTTATCCATCTTTCTCCTCCTTACCCGACAATTAATTGGATTAGTGATAGAATCGCAATCGTTATATACAGAACACGCTTCACTATCAGCTGGTTGCCATACTTGGGCGCAAGCAGGAAGGATATTCTGCTCGGCAGGAAAATCATGCACAAAAGGCAGAGTCCAAAAAGCAACGCAAACAGCCACTTGCCGATTTTTCCAACAAATCCTGAAAGGTGGATGCTGAAAAACAAATACGTGACAAAGAATGTTATGAAGACCTGCACGGCGCTATTCCTTATCTTAACCCATCCAAACCATAAGCTGCCCCAGACAAAGATTGACCACAGGCCCAACCTTATAATCAATGTCTTCAGATCCACCGGAAGGCCCCAAAGAAAATTAGTAATTTGTTCAAAAGCTATCTTGATTATGTCCATTGTGTTCTCCTTTCAGACCTTGACTACGGTTATTTTTTGCCTTTCGTTATTCTCACAATTTTGTAACTGACATAAGGCCACCATCTGTTAGCTTCATAAATTGCTTTTTTCTTTGTTCTAAAAAGTGGTTGAAATTCTCCTACCGGTTTTGTTTTAATTACCTTGTATAAATATCTTTTTCTTCTTGCCATTTTACTCACCTCCCTTTGACTTTGCTTTTGGCTTATTTATTCCAAGCACTTCATAGAATTTGTCGAAGTCGTTCTGCTCTATGGCTGATAGTGCTTTCTTGTAAACTTTTTTAGGTGCCAACATCAATTCGTAAAATCCCAAGCCATTCTTAATGCCGCCGAATTTGCTCTTTGTCATCTTCGTCACCTTTCACCATTTAAATGACCAAAAGCAAGCCGGATATTCCCCGGCAGGGAGATACTTCAAAAATGACCTTGTAGCTCACAACCCTTAGATTAAGAACTTTCTTAATTGTCTTATTGAACTATCTTCCAAAAAAAGATATAATTTTTTTACTATAAGGAGATTTCCAAAAAAGCTTTCATAAGAAGAGTTACTTTTGACTGGTTCTCCGTGACAGATATGAAAAGGGGGCCACTTGGCACTGGATTACGAAAGGCATGTAGCTAGTTACTTTCAGGCAGCAGGGTATTATATTGAGAGGAGACTCAAGGACCCTATCGAGCAATTATTCGAATTAGATGTGCTAGCGATTGACTTTAGAAAAATGGAACTAGAAGAAATTCTCATAGAATGTAAGGGAGGAGAGGAGAAAACTAAAGACCTATTCAAACAAATAGGAATCATTAATTATCTTGGTATAAAAAGAGGAATATATACTGCAAATCCTCAAGATGATAGAATTTTTCGAGAAAAATGTGCCATTGGATAAAAATGTAATATAAAAGTAATTCCAAATTATGAAAAAAAATTCCTAAAGAAGGTCTTGATAGACAACGGGTTCATGAAAGAGGGAATATCTGACAGACTATGCTACCATTGGGAAAATGTTTTTTCTGTGGAAGATGACTATAGAAGGATTCTGACTAATAAAACTTTGTGGGACAAATATGAGAGCATTCGGAAAGCAAAAAGTTGTTTTCAAGCAACCAATAATAAAATATGGTTAGAAAGACGGCCTTGGGAAAGAGCTAGCGAGCTTTATCGGCTATATCTACAAAATCCAAAATTAAGTGCAGATATGGGAAGAGAGAAAGATAAAGAAAGGGGTTTAAAAGCTAACGGGGAATTGAGTAATTCTTTTGAAGAAGCAATAAATAAGGGAGACCATGTTGAAATCCAAGCAATTTGGTATTTGGAGCACTTGTGCAGAATAAGAATTATAGAATCAACAATAAGATATGTTATTGAAGCAACAAAAGACGTAAGCGTCCTTGAGCCAGATGTTTGGAAAATAAAAATTGGCGATAAGATTCATAGGTTGCCAATACCGAGAGCTCCCGAAAGCCTTATTAAGGTAGTTAAGAGTTTACTCGAATTCCCCGAACTTGCATTTAAATTTCCCGTCTTTATGCAATATTTCTTATGGGCCTGGGGCGGATTTATTTGGCTCCCAAAGGAAGACGATGAGTACAGGAATATCGCCTCTCAAATAGGAGTGAGTCCCGACTATATACCTAAATATATAGATTTATTCGACAAATTATTCCCTATCCCTGGAGGAGAGTCTTGGTTCAGGACTATTTGGAGAAATTCATTAAAAATCATGATCTTAGTCCCTTGGCACTTCATCGGCTTGGGAGTGAAGATGAGAAAAATAATTTATGGAGAGAATGCAATTGGAGATTACGACCTTTGGTTAGAAAGAGAGTTAAGGAAAAGAGAAGATAGCCTCCGGAGATATCCCCATAGATTGCCAAAATAGAGGCCATAAAAGGAAATTGTATTTCATCCTTTATCTAACTTTAATTGAATCTGGACAATAACAATCTTGGCTATACGGAAAATGTTAAGAATTTAGCCCTGAAAAAACTGGGCAAGAAAGGAAGAAGCGTGAAAAAGGATATCAATCCAGACTTAAGAAAGGCAATCTCGCATATACTGGGAGAAATGGAATTCGTCAATATAGCGACCTCTGTTAAGGAAAATTTCGAGATGGTGCGAAATTCTCACGACTCTATCCACGAGTTTGTACTTCTCGCTTCTCTTTCCCATCCAGCCGGGGCAAGTTGGCACTCAAAATCAGCCTTCCTCACTTATCACCAGGACGCATTTCACCAAGCACATAGGTCTTTTTTAGAAGCTCTTTCAGGGCATTATAACGCAGGTTATGTGCTTTTGAGAAGTACCCTTGAGTTACTCGTTAGAGGGGCTTTTTGGGAATGCTTTGCTCATGAGAAGTTCAGAAATAATGCCAAAAAACTGTACGAGAACCAAAAAGGTAGGTCGCTTAGAAAATGGATAAATGACATCATCAAACTAAAACCTTCAATAAAGGAAGAATTTGAGAATACATCAGCCGGAATATTTGACAAAATATCTCCTTTATTCAAAAATCCGGAGTTGCGAAGGAAATGCATTCCCCCGATTGGCACAATGATAGCACAACTAGAAGAATGGAAAATTCTCGACACGATGCCAAATCCTTCTAAAACTGTGTATGACCTCTACAGTGATTTATCAGCCGATATCCATGTGATTCCTGACAGAACAGACATTGGCAGAAGGCTCCTTTCGCAGAAAGACCTTTTTGAAACCGAGGTTATTCCCAGTGAACTAACTAGTTATATGAAATTTTTGAGTCAGGTAATTGATATATCCACAATTATTGAATTCAATGTTCTGAAAGACTGGCTTCCCGCAAATGACAGCATAAAAAATAAACTTAAAGACAGATTGTCAATATTAGAAGGTCTAGGCTTAAAATATTCTGTTAAAAAACTTCAGAAGACAATCTGTAGTGAACTGATGAGGTGAACTTTCAAATTAATTAATCTTTAGGATTGAGTTGAAAAATGGCAAGGTGAGCGGCCTTTTAAGCCTTAAGGGAAAGCACCACGAAACACAAATTGAATTGCGCTCTGACGGCACCTGGGTAAGTAGCTATACCAATAAGGGCAAGGATAGTAACTGGAGCATTTCCATTGAAAACGGTAAAAGCTCTGTAGCGCTTCAAAAAAGGCTTTGATTAGGAACGAACGGAAATAGATTTGCCTTTAACGGCGATTATTCCCGAAAGGCCCTAAGCAAGACTTATAGCATCAGGCAATAGATCTAAGATAAAATCTTGAAAAAACTGTTGAATTTTTCCAAAAAATGACGTATAATAGTATAAAGAAAAACGAAATTCAGATTAGGATTAAGACACCGAAAAATATTTAAAGAAACGACACTAAATATTATAAGAATTTACTTGACAGATTTGAAAAAATCTATTAAACTCACAATGGAAACGAAAGGAAATGAAAACGGAGGTCAATAAGATGAAACCCAGAGATGGTGTTTAGAATTAGAGGATACAAATATATAAAGACTTGAGGAAGAAAAGGGAGATTTTTTATTCTCCCTTTTTTGTTTTTTCAAAAAAACTCTTGTAATCTTTATATTCCTTACGGTCAATCTCCTTTGATTTTAATAGTTCTTCTCCCCAATCCTGAAATATCTTAGACGCTTTTTCCTTAATTGTTGTATCCCTTACATCATAGGAAAATATTGTAAATAAATAATCGTCAATTAGGCACAAAATATTGTGCTTTCTACCCACGACAAGGGACTCTTGAGCATACTTTAAAGCTTCGTTGTATTTTGACACATCTTTTTGTTCTGCATAATAATATGCTAAATTACCATGGACCATTCCCCAGAAGATTTCTTCTTCCTTACCTTCAGGTGCTCCAGATGGGTAACTTTTTTTCGTGAATTCAAGCGCTCTTTCTGTCAATTCCGCAGCCCTTTTCAATTTTTTCTCCTCATAGCGGGTGAATCCATCCCTAAAATAGATTCGGGCCAGAGCAATATTTGTTTCTTTATAAGTTTCCTCAAGTTTTGTGTAAACATTCTTTATGCGTTCACTACGCTCGAGCTCGTCAGCTACACGTTTTTCAACCGCTTTAGGAAAAGCGTAGTTCCATCCCAAAAAGCCTAAACCACCAAGGACCAAAGTTATAACTACTCCAATAAAAATCCAAGCGTCTCTCACAGAAGATAAGAACCATTTAGATAGTTTTAACTTCTCTTCAGAGACAACTGAGTATATTTTATGAATCTCATCTATCTCTTTTTCTAATTTATTGTAGTCTGCATCTGTATAGATAGTTCCTTCCTTTGCTATTGCAGGAACAAAAGTCTCCGGTTTCTTATCAATGTTATCTATGGTTGAAGATAATTTTGAGCAGGTAAGGATATTTAGCACCAAAACACCTATAAGGAGACCGCATGCCAAAATACTTACAATTTTCAATTTGTTTTTTCCACTGGACATATTTTCCCTCCATAAATAATTTACTTAAAAAACATTATCGAATCTGGCATGTCAAAACCAAATCTACAGAACCTATTCCGAAACAATGCCCTCGCTTTTCCTCATAAGCTTCAGCTCTTCAGCACACCGACGGCACTTGCCAAGGTGCTTTTTTACAACCTCGGCCTCTTCGGAAGTTAACCTATCGTGTAGGTAATCCAGCATAGTCTCGGTCTTTAAACAGCCGGCAAATAATTTATTGTGCTTCCTTATCCTTGCTCTTTCTTTAAGAATCGACAAAATATCGTTGAGCCTTCTTACCCCGAATCCTTCACGACGTTTAGCCATCATTCCCCCAGCTCAAGAAAACCCGGAAAATTCCTGACAATCCAATCACGTCCTTTGATTTCTTCCCGCAATTCCGGATACTCCCTTTTCATTATTTCAAAAAGCCTGACCTTTCCTCTCAAAATTCTGCTAAGTACCGTCTTTACAGGTATGTTCAGCTTCTTGCTAACTTCACTGACGCTCATGCCTTCAATATATCGGTGCTTTATCACTTCCCTGAAAGCTTCGGGCAGGCCCTCAATGGCACTCTCAATCATGTCCAGGATTTCCTTTGAAATTATATTTTCCTCGACTTCATGATAAAACAAATGTCTGAATTTGTCAGGCACCTGTTCCGGGCCGAGGGCTTCATCAAAAGATACCTCCCCTTCTTTTATATGACCGTTTAAGGATAAAATATTCCCACCTTTCTTTAGTTCCCGCCGTTTTTCCCTGCATTTGTAATAAACTATGCTGGCAATGAAAGACGCAAGATCGCCCTGCTTGAAGTTCCCTATTTTCCGCAAAAGCACTGCGAGAGAATCCTGCCACACGTTTTCTCTATGTTCCCTCAAGCCCCACTTTTCGCAGATGTGAAAAGCAAGGCCTGTAAATTTATCCATAAGTGCCTGCCACGCGTTTTCATGACCGCGGACGCAGGCTACCGCAAGCTCCTCATCGTGCAACCCTAAGTAAAATTCTATGCCTGGCTCCCTTCTTTCGGAAAAGCTTATAGGCACCGGCACCAGCTCGGGAGGAAAAAGCAGCCTGCGAATTTTCTCAAGTATGGATTCTTTAACTGCTTCTTTAGCCTCGGCAAGTTTTTCTCCTTCAAGTGCAATGGTAACCAGTTTGAAACAGCGCAAGGTATTAAGTAGTATATTCCCTGCTTCCGTTACTTCGGGCGGAAAAACCTGAGGCAGAGGTTCAGTCAATTTGATAAGATCTATTTCTTCTTTGCATCCTTCGCATTCCGCCGCATGACTTTCCACGACGCTTTTTTCTTCTTGAGAAAGTATGCCTCTTACAAGGTCAAGCATTGCCTCGACGCTTAGACATTCTTTCAAAAGCACCCTTTCCTTTTCAAGGCTTTTCTGCATGCTTGCAAAATTCAATGCCAGATTGTAGGAAGCTTCTTCTCTCAACTTTCTGGTGCATTTAATACATTTATCGAGATGCGCGGAAATCTTGTCGAGGTCAACCGCTTCCCTCTTGTCAATATAGGCAATAATCTGTTCTGATGTTAGATGTGTCATGAAACACCCCCAAGCCTTCTCCGGCCCTGTTACTCAATAATCGCCTCGGCAGGCACTTCTTCCTTTCCCGGTCCTTTTCTCTTCTTTTGTCTCCAGTAGCTAATTACTAAAAAGACGGAAAGCAGAGTAGCACCTATAAAAGAAACGAAGAACATTCTAAAAGGGTAAGTTGCACACCAGTATAAAAATTTTATACCTGTGGGAAAAATGCTGCCCAAAACCACGCCAGACAAACAGGGAATCAAGGCAATAAAGAAATTCTTGACGTGAATTTTCCTCCATATTCTCCCTGCCAAAAAGAGAAAGAGGAACTTTCTGATGGAAAAGCCCGAAATGGAACCTACCAGGCTTTTCTGGAAAAGTTCCATGCTCTGAAATTGTAAAGGAACGATGTGCTCGATAACTAAGGTACAAATTACCAAGGGATAAAGGAGTATTAAAAGAATGGAAGGTAGATTATTAATTGATATGTACCCTTCCTTTCCCAATCCTCTTACCAAAAATTCAAAAAGAAAACCCGCTCCAAACAAAAGCACGCTAAAAAATAAACTGAGAATGACTATGTCGCTAAGAGAAGAGCGTTCCGTTTTTTTCCCTGAAAGTCTAACCTGTTCTTCATTTAACGCTTTTATTCTTTTCATAGGATCGGGATGCCAAATTACCCTCCTACCCACAATATCGGAGAAAAACTGCTTAAACTCTGATAAAATCCCTGTTTCTTTCAGGACTTTTGCAGGTGTGTAAGTGTCAGAATCAGTCTGCCCAAACGAGAGCAAGGAAAATTTGCTTCCGCCGGTAAACAACAATGCAGATTTCTTTATTGTTTTAGCCATTGTCTCGCGGTCAGTATAGCGATAAGTTACGTGCCTGTCGGCAAGATATTCCCGCTCTCGCAGAATTCCGCTTATAAAAGTACCGATAATGCCCTTTAAAACAACGAAGCCAAAAGACAATATCGCCGCCCCAGCAACAACGCTCCAGTTGAATATACTACTCAGTCCCTCTGTTTTGAAGGAAGCTCCTGATACACAAACAGCACCTATCACTAAGCCAGCCCAAGCAACACCAAACAATCTTGAGCGAACAAACATTTTTGACCAGAGCGGTAAAAAATAATCCTTGTTAAGAACATGACTTATTTCGTGAAAAAAGACAGCCTCAACTTCTTCTTTTTCCAGTCTTTTGTCTTCAAAAGCTTTTACAAAATCTTTGCTGAATAATAAGGCAAGATTTTCTCCCTTACCTACAATTCCGCAGCCGGAGAAAATCGGCGAACCCCTTGATCCTTCATCCAGAAGAAAAACCCTCACCTGGCCTTTCAGTCCGGCAATTTTCAGGCAGCGAGAAAAGATATTAAATAATTCCTGGAGTACTGCATTCCCTTCCAACAGTTCTGACCGGACTTCGTAATTCTTGTTGACTTGCAGGAAAATTCGGTAACCGAAAAGGAAATGAACTATAGCGGCTCCAGGTATTGCAATCCCCGAAATCAGAAAGAAAAAAATTGAGGAAGAAGCAAAAATAACCCCTGCCTTATCACTTGGCCAGCCCTTAACAACTTTGTCGACAATCGGAGAAATTCCAATTTTTAAAATCGGGAAGAGAAAAAATACTACAACAAGAAAAAAGGGAAAAAATATCAAAAAATAGGTGGGGAGAATTCTTAAACTGCTTTCCCTTACAGTGAGATAAGCCTTCCCTTTAAAGAAAGGAACCAAGCGCGAGAAGATACCAAGGAAAACTGCAAAGACCACAATCCATAAGAAGATTCCAACAATTTCCATAATGCTATTTAACTCTTTCTTGTTTAGGCTTATTAAAATTAATAAAAACCTACTTCATCCGCTTTTCTTATAGCACAAAAAAGCCCTAAAGTAAAGTCAAAAACTGCCCGCCCCCAGCAGGGCAGTTTTTTCTGACGAGCTTCCACTGAAAAGCATAAAAAGAGGTTCTCGGAAATTTGAAGCTTCCTTAACAACCGATACTTCCTTCAAATTTTCCTGCGCTTCCCTATTTTAAGCTTTTCGCCCTTCGGGCACGCTCCAGCTCGTTTTTTTGTTAATGTAATTGAGGCCGATTCAAAATCAGTCGGTCAAAATCAAAAATTGAATGGAGGCAGGAAAAATGCAATTTGGTAAATGGAAGATAACCGAGAGAAGCGGAAAATTCAAAGAAGGCGGAAACTGGTCGCAACAGCTCAGGATAAGGACCACCATGATGATAGGCGGAACAGGTTGCTTTCTGGAAGAAGGCGTAATTTTAAGTGACCGGAATACGGACAGCCAAGGCAACAAATCAGAAAACACGCACAAAGGCTACCATTACATCAGCCTAATGCAATTGAACCAACAAATTTATTTCGCCTTCAGGCACAAAAGAGGCTGGAGGGTGTTAAGCGACGACGCCCTTACTTACGTTAAGGATTACAAAACCAGAAAAGAGGCGGTAACGGATTTGATTAAAAAAGCGTACAAAATTGGAGAAGCAAAAATTCATTTAAATTGAAAGGAGGTAAGAAAAATGGAAATCGAACAATACGTCAAGAAGTTTAACGACATAGCGGCAAAGCTTAATGGCAGAGGCAAGCAAACTATCGCCCTTGCAATAATGCAGGAAATAGCAAAAGACCGGAGAATGGCAGAAATTGCGGAAGCAAGACAAAACAACAATGGCAGTCCTGCAACCGCAAGACAGGTGGCATATGCACGAGCCCTGGGAATAGAACTGCAGGAAAACACAACGAAAGAGCATGCAACAAAACTGATTACCGAGGCAATAACAAACAAGCAAAATGGAATGCCAGCAATGTAGCAGACAATTCGAACAGGAAAACGAGGAAAACCTATGCCCCGACTGCTTAAGGGAGTGGCAGAACTGCATCTTGGTAGATTGACAATTTTAGCTTCGTCATACACATTCATTCTGCACGGGTTAGGATAAGCTTTCACTTCTGAAAAGTCATTTGTTGGAGAATAGCTCATTACGCTGAAGATGGAAAAATGACTTACAACTGCTTTTACATTATTTTCACTTGCATTAACCTCCGAATTATCTATTAATTCCCATTTTCTCTTGATAGAATTAAGACAAAAGATTTTCAATGTGCTTTCGCGTATGTCAGTGCCGACCACTATGTGGTCCTGGTTTTCGTCTGGATAGCCCCTCGTTTCCTTAGATTATTTCTGCGACTATCATGAATAACAAGAAGAGAAGTCCATTTAGCCACCCGGGCATATTCAAATTAAGCTTTTTTTCAAGTAGTAAGTCAAAAGGTGGAAATATTATTAAGCCAGCGCATATATAAAGAAATCCAACGACAATATCTCTCACAACACCTAGAGAAGAAAATATTGAAAAACATCCCAAAATAATAAATATGGCGCCAATTAACGAACCAGCAACCAATAAAAATTTGCTTTCTCTAAGTTTTCTCATTGTAAATTTAATATTGAATAATATTTAAATGCTTCGTTTTTGAGTTTCATAGCCCCTTATGTAGAAATACCGTATTCCAATAGGAAGCGATTGAATTAAAAGATAGATAAAATTCTAATGCCTAAGAAAAAAGATAAAAAATGCACTTTTGGATAAAGCCTTAAAAAATCTATATTGTTGTATTTCTACAGAATGCCAATGGAAACCATAAACAATCAGACAGGATAAAAAATGAAAGAATGATTATCTTATTAAGGAAGGGTTATCTCTTGATCGTTATTACGGTATTTGAAATGTCCATAACTATGACATTTAAAAACCTTTGTCTTTTTAAGGAAGTCTAAAAATAAGACACGAATAAATAAAGACACCTTGGCGATTAACATTATGTGAGAAAATTTACTTGAATTTATTACGAAGTAATAATGTATGTAATCTTACATACAGAGAACCGTATAACTGCTTATTTATTCTGTTAATTTCTTCCAGCATTCAGCTACTTTATCAAGAAATTCCAATGCCCACTTGCCCTCTTTGTCAGAGCGAGACCTAATCTTTATACAAAGTGTGTCTTCCATGTTTTTCCTTGCTTCTTTGGCTTGGCTATTAAGGTAAAATGCTAAATACACCTTTCCTGTAAATTTTCCCAAAGCTGAACCCATTCGATCTGCTAAATCCCATATTTCATTTACCATCCAATTTGCATATTTCTGTGCTCTGTGCGGACTTTTAGCCATTGTTGCCATTTCATCCTCATCAAACTCAAAATAATGGTAGATGTAGTTCCCTGTTTCTTCATAATGATACTCCCTTGCCAAAACAATAACAGAAGATGCTAACAGCAAAGTGAGCACGAATATACCACATAAGATTCTTTTCATGACAGTTTCACCTCCTTATTATGTAATGCGGCCATCTTGACTGCTTACAAATTTTCATTTTACTTAATGTACCGCTTGGGAAAATTTTACCTAAAATTGAATCATAAAAGGAACGGACGCGGTATCCTACTTCTGTTTCACGAAAACACTGCAAGTGAAGCTCTTTAAGGTCCAGTAATTTGTATTCAGTGTATAATCCATAGGTGTAATTTGTATTTCACAATGATCAGAGTCGAAGATCCTACTGGGACTACTCATCTCAAAGTCTATCTCTTCCGGCCCAATCACCTTGAGCGCATGTCGGCGTGCACCCGCGGGTTTTATTCTTATTTTTCCTTGTTTTCTTCTATTTGAATACCAAGTAATTTCAAGCTCGCGAGGCCATCCTTCCCAGTGAAACCAAATAGATACTTTTTCAACAACCTCGTCCTTTGTGTTTTTAATTTCGAATTCTTTATCAATCTCTGGTGGAAAAACTATTTCCTCATCAAAAAGTACCAATTCTTCCACTTTTTCTATTTCTTCTGCCGCTTCAGTCATAGATATCGATGAAATAGTAGATGTTTCATCTGGCTCTCTATCGAATTTCTCTCTAATATATTTCTTGCTTGCCCTTATCTCATCTATTATCTTCATTCGGTCGTGAAATCTAAGGTCATTAAGCACGCCTTCGATCTCTCGCTTTAAATGATCGTCTGTAGCTAAATTCAACGCATTCTGAAGCGCCTTTGATGCTCGTTCGTACGCCACACGGTATTCAGGGGGTTTGAAACCAAATCCTGAACAATATTCAAAATTGAGGTATCCAATCATAAAATCTGCCCTAGCATTCTTTGGATTTTCAGATATTATCTGCTCAAAACATTCTAACATCTCTTGGGAATACCGTTCGCCATCGGTACCTGGATAGTATGGCCCATAAAACAAACGTTTAGCAATTCCTAAGTTAAAATATATCTTGTGCAGAATTGATATGTAATACTTTTGTATTGTCGATTCACTTGATTTTAATGCCGACACCTGTTGCTTGGCCAAATATATCGCGCTATTGTATTTAGAAATGGCTTTCTCTATAGATATCTTCTGTCTTGGATCACCATATTGATATGTCTGGGCTTGGTCAAGATACGCATTTCCGTCGTTATATTGATTTATGAAATTCCTCTGATCCTCAGCTATTGATAATGCAGAACCAAGCCCAATAACACACAAAATTAGACCAGAACATATAAATAGACTTTTTCTATTTTTCACATCTTCCCTCCGAAAATGTTCCAAATTTCTCTTATTCTTGACATCTTACAAACAGAAATTTTATATTTCTTTCTATTTTACGTCTATTTCTACGGGAATTTTTTTCAGTTTTAATCTTATAGGAATTAGGGTATAATTTCCTGGCTGTTGGAAGTAAAAATCTTCTTTTTTTACCTTCTCCCAAAATTCTCTCTGCGAGTCTGTTTCAGTCTTGATAACGAAACTTCGAGCTTTATTTTGGTCATATTCAAATTTAAATTGCTCTTTTATATCATCAGGGACTGAATCAAATACAATCGCTGTATGTTTCATTAAAATTCCTAATGGAAAAACACTTTCATAATAATATAAAGGATGTTTTATTTCTAATTCCGTTATTTTATTTAACCCGCCTAAGTCACAAGGATTCACGCTGAAAAAAGCCTTCCCATCCTCATCAGTTTTGGTTTCATAAGGTCTATCAGTGATACCGCCAGAATAATATTTTATGTCACCTTCTTCTCCTTTTAACTTAACAACAGCACCTTTTATTGGACATTCAGATTTTTCATCAAGAACCCCAACTTTTACTATCGGTCCTGAGTCCCAGCATGTCCTTTCTTCTAATGAGGATTTTTTGCTTGGCTTTTGCATTTGACTCGATTGGCTTGTTTTATATTCTTTCTCATGAGTTTTAGTTGAATTATATTTTTCAGTTTCTGTATATGTTTGCTCTAATTTGTCAGGAGGAAATCCTTTTTCCTTTATTTTCCATCTGCCATCATCTTTTATTAAATAATAAACATACTCCCATTCTTCTTTAACTTCTTCAAGATTGAGAGCTGTTAGATGCTTTGTAAATGAAATTTCCTTTACTATTGCTTTTGCTTCATCACCGTCTATTGATATATCTTTGACACCATAATCAACCATAAACGCAATTAGATAAGAGTGGGCTTTTTCTAGCTCTCTTATTCTTTCATTACGTTTCTCTGCATTTTCAAAAAATTCATCTTTAATTATCAATTTTATATTTTTGGTCTTATATCCTCCTTCCAGCCTTTCAAATATTGCCTTAATATAAGCATAATCGTTAGAATTTTCTGTTTCTTTTTCCTTCTTTTCAACCCCAGAAGATTTTGATGATTCATAACTTTCCTGTATGTTAATTTGTTGAACTAACTTTTTTCTCTATTGCAGTATTTTTTGGGGATGTTTCCCACCTTGTTCGCACCCGAAAACCAAAAGACCAAAACCTATAGCAAAAACTAGAAAAACGAGCTTTTTCTCTATTCCATTGATAATTTTCTGCCATATTTTTCCCATTCTCCTTTTTGGAAGTTTGTTATAAGAATTATTCACCCCAGTTCAATAATTTTCAATTCAAATGGTATTTTAAGCATTCTGATGGTCATCTTCAGTTCATTGCTTATTTTGTAGACTATATTAGCTTGAGATTCTATGAATGTCCCATAATGTTCTGTTCTTTGAAAATATAAATTTTGAGCATCAGCGCCACAATATATTAAAGAAACATCTACTCCTATGTATTGTGTTCCGACAACTTCGGTTGCTGTTTCCTTCAAAATAATGTCTCCAAGATATGCGGTCTCATTAAAAATTAATTCATCATAAGAAGCTATTAATTCCGGTCCTCCGGGACAAACCCGCGATGGTTTATATTTATATTCTGCACCAAAGCAGAAAGAGTAAAATAAAATTAGTGGTATTAAAATTAATTTTCTCATTCTATAGATTTTTATATCAAATTAAATGCTTTTTTGTCAACCAAGATCTTTTAGCATGGAGAAAGTTATGAAGATAGAAAGATGGGCTGTCATTTCCACCTGTTAATATTGGAACAATACATTGTGATTGAATTATACTAAAATTCTTGACTACAATCAATAGCAAGTTTCCAGGCTGTATTAACAGTCAAATAATGCAAAAACCTCATGCCACGCCGCCACGCGCCTAACACGCCTCACACGCAGCACACACGGACACGCAGCCGCACAGCCAAGCGTGTCGCCGCCCCCCGACAAAGAACGTAAAACGTGCTTCACCCCGTTCAGCTAACCTTTTAGGCCTTTCGGTAAAGGAGTTTCCTCGCCGCCACGCTGCAGAAAAGGACGCCTTACCCCGGACGCCAAACGCGGCACGCGCAGACATGCGGCACACGCAAGGCACGCGGCAGGCACGGCGAAGGCAGGCGAGGTTGCCATGGAAAACAATTCGAAGATTACAAATAACATGGCGGACGTATCCACAATAAATACGATAGTTATGATAATAAGAAGTGAAAATAAAAATCGGCTAAAAACTATAGGAGCGACCCAGCTCGCAGAGGTCGTCCTCCACTCTGGGTTATCGAGGTTCCGCTCTGATAACCCGAGGTCGTCCTCCATCTCGCAGAGGGGTTCGCCCGGATGCCGCAAGCTGCATCCCCGTATTTTTTGTCATTCCGTTAGTCTCCCCCCATTTTAAGGCTTTCGGTCTTACGACACGAAACCCATAAAAGGGGACCCCCCGACTTTTTCACTTCATGACAAAAAATTCAATTTTTCAAAAAAAACTGAAAGGGGGTGCTCTGAAAATGCATGACGAAACGCGGATGCTCATCAGCATTGCCGAGCAGGCAGAGCTCGCAAAGCTCAGACTGAATGAGCTTGTGGCGAGCATAAAGCCAGAGATCGCAGACCTCAGGCTTAAACAGCTCATAATGAGCATAGAGGAATTCCTCGTGGCGCTCAAGGGAAGCCCGCGAGGTTGAATTCCATTCCTGCCGGTCAGGCTCCAGCCACGCCGGGACACGGGCAGGGAAGTATGCAGCGGCTTAACAAGCCCAAACTGCATAAAAATAACGAAATAAATAATAAACTGAACAATAAAATAAACAATAAAATAAACGGTAAAACAAACGGTAAAATAGATAATAAAATAAATAATAAAAAATATATAAAATATATTCGTTCGGTAGCCCTCCGCGGGCTACCTCACAGATGCCGCAGGCGAGACCTTTAGCATTAGATTAAATAAGATAAAAGAACGAGGTTCCAAGAATAAGGTAATAAATTAAAGAGAGATAAAAGTAGGGTTTTGATTCCAATAGGAAGAAAGGATAATGAGCCTATGGAATCAGAAACAAAAGAATATCCGATAGATTTAGTGTAAATTTTATAAACAGGAAAATCAATGCCCTAGTCATGAAAAGCCTATACGAGAGCCTAAAGGATTTAGATAATAGAAAAAAGGAATATAAACGAAGGGACGAGATAAGCTACCATCTTCCTGAATGGATCCATCTTATGGTCGAATATTTTAACAAGAACTATGCTCAAAAGTCACTACTTTATGAAAAAAAGAGCGAATACGAAAAACCAAGCAACCTCTATAACAACAATTAAAGAGACAACTAATCTGTATTTCCAGTGTATATGGATCTCAACTTATCTATTGCCTCCAATATTGCTATCGCTTCTCCAAAACGGCTCTTGGCTTTAGGGTTTTTTGCTATTGCGTTCAATAGCTCATCTGCGCTCTTTGTCCTTCTGTCAAATTCCATTGCCGTCTTCGGGTCCAAGATATTGCCACATACTCCGCAGAACGAGTAATTTTTCCGATTTATTGCTTTGCATCTCGGACATTGCTTTACTCTTTCTTCCTTTGCCGGCTTTTCTTCCATTCTAATGCCATGAATCTCCAACATTGCATCATTAACATCTTGTGAAGTCAGATGAGAATACTCCGACAGCATCGTGCTATCAGGCGTCCAGCCGAAATAAACCTTTGCCTGGCTCTCGTTTATTTGTTTATTCTTGAGCAAGTGTGTTACCCTTGAGTGTCTAAAAAGATGCGGATAAATACGTTTCTTTAGCCTAGCTTTTTTGGTTAATCTAAGGACAAGCGCTCTAAGTGCTCCGTATTCCATTCTCAGATTTTTATTTCTATCTCCTATCAAAATCCATAGAGGGGCATTAGGGTTGTCTTTTAAAGGATGCATGTTTAGCCATGCGGTCAAGAGAGGGTCTGATTCAACTATTCTTACAGGCCTATACCCCGTCTTGCCTCTTAAGTCGATTATGAAACTGTGTTCGTCTTTTGAAACATCCCTTATCCTTAAAGTGCCTATTTCTCCAATTCTTGCACCAAGCTCGTATAACATAGAAATGAATGCTTTATCACGGGGATGCTCAGCTGCCTCAATTAATTCATCAATTTCTTTCTCTGTTAAAATATCTGAAGCCTGCACCCTTGGCTGGTCTTTCTTCTTTATGTTTACCTTCAGCCAACTGACAATAGCAGGATACTCAATCTTATCTTTATAGTCATCGCCAAAAACAAGCCATTTGTAAAACTTTTTTAGGATACATTTGTACCCTTGTTTTGTCCATACCGAGCAATCATTTCTTGAGTCTATCTTTAACACGGCATTTTTTAAATCTTCTTTGGTTGCCTTGTCAAACTCTTTTTTGAGGTAATCTCTTGCCAAGATAACTAAACTTCCGATCAATTTTATTCTTCTGGGTTTGCCCAATCCTTCAATCTGGCATATCTTGTCAAAGTTATGAATAAGGTCTTTATTCCGTCGACTAATAGTAGATTTTTCAAGATTCTCCTTTACTTTTTCGTATTTTAAGTCGTAATTATGGATGTCTTTTGCGGGCTTCATATTACTTATATAGAAGCCACGCTAGTATTTAAAGCTTTCGGTTTATACTACTTGTTTAACGCCGGGAGAGGACGTTAGACAACTTGTGCAGGTCAGGGGGCTTTAAAAAGTTAACGTCCTTTATCGCCCGCAGCAAAAGTGATCATAAAAAAGTTCGGTTTTTTACTATCTATTTTTATCAAATCTCAGCATCTCATCTGCTAGACCGTACTTTACGGCCTGCTGAGCGTCCATAAATAGGTCTTTCCTCTTCATATCTTCTTGTATTTTTTTCAATCGCTGACCGGTCAAATTTGCCATCTCTATCTCAAATCTTTTCTGCAATCTGCGAAATTCAAGAACATCATTTTCAATTTCATCTACTTTCCCAAAGGTACATGCATAAATCTGATGAATCAGCACCCTTCCATTGGGAGAAATAAACCTTTTCCCCTTTTTCCCCGCAGCAAGAACAAGCGCTGCTGCCGACATTGCTTTCCCTACACAGACAGTCCACACCTCTGGCTTTATGAATCTAATCGTATCTACAAGAGCAAACATGCTGTCCAGCGAGCCACCGTATGAATCAATCAGTAGTTTGATTTCTTTTACAGGATTGTCTCTTTCAAGGTCAAGGAGTTTATTAATAATTTCTTTTACACTCTTCTCGTTTATAGTTCCTGAAAGGAAAACCGTCCTTGTAAGCTTTTCTTCTTTACTCCTTTCTTCCGATTCTTCTGACATTTTCCAATTTGTTTAAATTAGGTTTGGCATTGTAAGGGAATAATCGCTTTATTATGTTCGGGGTCTATGGCGTAATAATTGTCATCCGAAAAAAGCCGTATGATGCCGCCATCAAATTCCTCCGTGCTTGTTCCTGTATATAATCTCACCCGCTTTCATTTATCTCAATGACTTCCACTATCAGGGCATCGAAGAAGCTTCCCTAAACATTCAATGCATACAACCACTCTCTTTACGATTTTGCCTCTGAAGGCAATTACTCTCATAACTAGCTTAGACCTATCCCTTTCACCACAAAACTTACACTTCATCTTGCGATCAAAGGTCTTTGGCTTTGACTGTTTTCCTTCCATTTGCTTTGGCCCTTTTCGCTGCCTGTTGTATTAGTGCCTCGACTTCCCTACTTAAGGCTTCGGGAAAGTCACTTCCAATGTTCATGCCTTTCGCTGCTTCTTTTATTTTGCTTGAAACG
>Ga0315282_10003606_pt1 | contig 27743 bp, 25 predicted proteins | sample YL17G07_20_MG_FD_203693 | JGI IMG/M metagenome (GOLD analysis project Ga0315282, IMG submission 203693) | Sediment microbial communities from Yellowstone Lake, YNP, Wyoming, USA - YL17G07_20 | ecosystem: Environmental > Aquatic > Freshwater > Lake > Sediment | place: USA: Wyoming | collected...
AGTCTGTGATTAAATTGCTAAATGACCCCCCCTCGTACGAAAGCACAGACCGGCTTAAAGTTTTTCTTCCTGCTTCTGCGAAGCGCTTCACAGAGACAAGCAGGGTGTGTTTTGCGGTGAGGTTTACTGGGAGGTAACAAATTGGCACGCTCAGGAGATGATAAATCATTCGTTTTGTGGTTCACGGGTCTGTCAGGTGCAGGAAAGACCACTCTGGCGGACAAGGTTTATGATTGTATCGCAAGGAACGGCTGGCGAGTGGAGAAACTCGACGGCGATATGGTGCGTTCGGTTTTTCCGTCGACGGGCTTTAGCAAGGAGGACAGAGATGCACATATCAAGAGGGTGGGCTTTCTGGCTTCATTGCTCGAGAAGCATAGTGTTATTGTAATAGCATCTTTTATATCACCATACAGGGAGGCGCGTCAGTTTGTCAGGGACCACTGCCGCAATTTCATCGAAGTTTACGTTTCGGCTTCGCTGGAGGAATGTGAACGTCGGGACCCAAAGGGGTTATACAGGAAGGCCAGAGCCGGCGAGATAAAGAGTTTTACCGGCATCGATGATGCGTATGAGGCTCCTCCTGCTCCTGAGTTAGTCGTAGATACTGAGAACCACACGGTTGAAGAGTCGGTTTCAACAATTCTGAATTATCTTAAAAGACACGTTGGAGAAGGCCTGGTGCTTGACTGATGGCGCGAAGTTTAATGTTGGATGCGATTGACAGAAGTGAAGAAGGTGGGCAGTGGGATTTAATTATCCGGGCGGGAAAGGGATGGTTTGACCTGCACCTTCGAGACCTGTGGCGTTACAGGGACCTGATATCTCTTTTCGTCAAGCGGGACTTTGCTACATTTTACAAACAGACGGCCTTTGGGCCGCTGTGGTATATTATTCACCCGCTTTTTACAACTGTAGTCTTCACTGTGATTTTCGGAAAGGTTGCGAGAATTTCGACGGATGGAGTTCCGCCGTTTCTTTTCTATCTTGCCGGCAATGTCTCCTGGAGTTATTTCGCAAACTGTCTTAATGAGACATCGAATACATTTGTGAAGAATGCAGCCATTTTCGGGAAAGCGTACTTCCCGAGACTTACGGTTCCTATTTCCGTAATTATCATTAATCTGGCAAAATTTGGGATACAACTTATCCTTTTTCTTGGTTTTTATGTTTATTTTATTGCAGCAGGTTCGTCCGTTCGACCGACTTTTCTCATACTACTACTTCCTGTTTTAATTCTTCAAATGGCGGTACTAAGCTTAGGCACCGGTATTTTGATTTCCTCTTTTACGACGAAATATCGTGATATGATTTATGTGATGACTTTCATAGTTCAGTTGTGGATGTACGCTTCATCTGTGGTTATCCCCGCATCGTTAATCCCCGAGAGGTATCGGCCAATTTATATGCTCAACCCAATGGCATCAGTAATAGAGTTGTTTCGCTGCGCTTTTCTGGGCCAGGGGGTCGTGAACGCTGTTTATGTGGGTATTAGTTGGGCGGTGACTTTAGTCGCTCTTTTCGGCGGGATTATTCTGTTCAGCAGAGTTGAGAAGAGCTTTATGGATACGGTTTGAGTATGCCGCGGACAGTCATAAAAGTTGATGGGCTTTCCAAGCAATACCGCTACGGCGTGATTGGACATGGGACTTTATATAAGGATATAGAGAGCTGGTGGGCGCGTCTGCGCGGCAAGGAAGACCCTAACGTAAGGATTACGGAACACGTTGGGCCCGGTCTGGATGGCGAGTGGTTCTGGGCGCTGCGTGATGTTTCGTTTGAAGTACAACAAGGTGAGGTGCTCGGCATTATTGGGCGCAACGGGGCGGGCAAATCGACGCTTCTGAAGATTCTGTCGCGTGTTACTACCCCTACAAAAGGGGTGGCTAAAATTAAGGGCAGGATTGCATCATTGCTCGAGATAGGCACTGGTTTTCACCCGGAGCTGACCGGCCAGGAAAATATCTATCTTAACGGCGCTATTCTTGGGATGACCAAGGCTGAAATAAGGAGTAAGTTCGACGAGATAGTTGACTTTTCCGGTTTGGAGAAGTTCATCGATACACCTATAAAGCGTTACTCATCTGGAATGTACGTTCGGCTGGCCTTTGCGGTGGCGGCGTATCTGGAGCCCGAGATTTTGTTTGTTGATGAGGTGCTGGCGGTCGGGGATGTTGAGTTTCAGAAGAAATGTCTCGGCAAAATGGAGGACGTCGCAAAAGAAGGGCGAACAATACTGTTTGTAAGTCATAATATGGCAGCAATTCGCAGTTTGTGCCGACGAACCATATTACTTGATAAAGGTGAGCTCTTAATGGACTCGGCTACGAACGAGGCGGTGGCGTATTATCTGGGGCAAAACCTTGTTGAAGGGGCAGTAGCTTCAAAGGCCGATATAGAACAAAGGATGGAGGGCAAGATTAATCGGCGCAACCCCTCAGTGCGTTTTCGCCGAATCGCGCTGCTTGACCAGAATGGCGTACCGAAAAATTCGTTTGATTCCGATAAGGACATTATCGTCTCGATTACGTTTGAGTGCTTAAGAGCGGTTCGGAATCTGCATGTTATGGTAAGTGTAGTTGACGAGAACAACTTTCCCATACTTTTTACTCAGAACGTGGATGACTCGACTATAACCACAAACTTTTATCAGCTGGACCGTGGTGTTTATGACGCATCGTGTATTCTGCCTGGCAATACTTTTGGAGGCAGGAGATTCTTTCTGACTGTTTGCCTGGTGAACCTTAAAACCGAACATGTTACCGTCAAGAAGATTCTTGAGTTCGAGGTGAAATTCCAGGGGTATAACAATTCGTATGGCGAGTCTGGAGATGTTTTTTTCAGGCCTCGACTGAAATGGATGATGCGGCCTGTAGACGGAGAAAGATTAAGTATTCATCAAAGGTAAAGCAATAGTCGGTGGTGATGCTGATTTTTGGTCGGGAATTTTAGATTGCCCATAGAGTACTAATTCAAACGGAGAGTTACATATGTTGGACGGTAAGGTAGTTTTGATTACGGGTGGGACAGGTTCATTCGGCCAGGAATTTGCGAAGAAGATACTTGCCGGGCATAATCCTCATAAAGTCATTATATATTCGAGGGATGAATACAAGCAGTATATGATGCACAAGAAGTTTGAGGCTTATGAGGAGAGGCTGAGGTTCTTTCTCGGCGATATAAGAGACAAAAGCAGGCTTTTGAGGGCTTTTGAGGGAGTGGATTATGTTGTGCATGCTGCAGCTCTCAAGCAGGTGCCGGCTTTGGAATATAATCCGACCGAGGCAGTCAATACCAATGTGATGGGAGCAGACAATATAGTTGATGCCGCTATAGACAGGGGTGTGAAAAAAGTTGTGGCTATTTCGACAGACAAGGCGGTGAATCCCATAAATCTGTACGGCGCAACAAAACTGGTGGCGGAAAAGATATTTGTTGCCGCAAATGCTTATGGCGGAGGCAGAGTCAAATTTTCGGCTGTCAGGTACGGCAATGTTATGGGTTCGCGAGGCAGTGTTGTTCCGTTATTTGTGAATCTGAAAAATCGCGGCATCAAAGAATTTCCCATTACGGACGAGAGGATGACGCGTTTCTGGATCACATTAGGAGAGGGCGTTGAACTGGTTATAAGGGCACTCAAAGAAGCAGAAGGAGGAGAGATATTTGTGCCGAAGATTCGGTCTACCCGGATTGTGGATTTGGCAAAAGCGATTGAGCCGAGCTGCACGTTCAAATTTACGGGGATAAGACCGGGCGAAAAGCTTCATGAAAGTTTGATTTCGTGTGATGAGGCACGCAACGTTAAGGAATTTGATGGCATATACGTGGTTCTGCCTCAGGCTTCTGAGACGACCAGTGCCCTGCCGAAATATGGACGTTATCCCCTGGTTCCTGAAGGATTTGTACTTCGCAGCGACGGGGAGGACATATTGTTAAGTCGGGACGAGCTTAGAAAGATGCTGAAGGAAATGGAGATTGAATAGACCCATACCTTATGGCCGCCAGTGCGTTGGGGAAGATGATATACAGGCGGTTGTTGAAGTGCTGCGGTCTGATTTTCTTACGCAAGGGCCAAAGGTAGAAGAGTTTGAATACTCGCTTTCGGCGTACTGCGGTGTGAAATTTACGGTGGTTTTTTCTTCGGGCACTGCGGCGCTGCACGGAGCTTACTTTGCTGCCGGACTTGGCAGTGGAGACGAGATAATAACGTCTCCGATTACATTTTTGTCGACTGCGAACGCCGGGCTTTTTTTGGGTGGACGTCCGGTCTTCGTTGACATTGAGCCCGACACGGGCAACATCGATGCCGAGTTGATTGAGCCGGCTGTAACGGATAAGACCAAAGTAATTGTGCCGGTGCATTTCGCCGGTCATCCGGCTGAGATGGGAAGAATAGCTGGGGTTGCCAAAGAGCATAATCTGATAGTGGTCGAAGATGCCTGCCACGCTTTGGGGGCCAAATACGAGGGCACAACCATTGGGGACTGCAAGTATTCAGATATGGCGGTATTTAGCTTTCATCCGGTCAAGTCGATTACTACTGGGGAAGGTGGTGCGGTTTTGACGAACAACAAAGAGTACTATGAGAAACTCGTTATGTTCAGGCAACACGGAGTTACAAAGGCCGACATCGCCTTTGTCAATAAGGATGAGGATGCCGGCCAGTGGTATTATGAGATGCAGCACTTAGGCTACAACTACAGATTGACGGATATTCAATGTGCTTTGGGAATTTCGCAACTCAAAAGGCTCGATACATTTATCCAGAAAAGAAGGCAGATAGTAAACGCATATAACCGGGCCTTTAAGGACAATTCATTTTTTGACCTGCCGCCGGAAAAAAGCGACGTGGAATCTGCATGGCACCTGTACGCCATAAGATTGAAGGACGCGTATAAAAGTATGAAGCCGAAGATATTCGAAGAATTGCGTCTGCGTGGATTGGGGGTTCAGGTACACTATATTCCAGTGCACCTTCAGCCATACTACCAGCAGCTTGGTTACAGCCGAGATTTGTGTCCTAAGGCAAAGGATTTTTACGAAAGGCAAATCAGCATACCAATATACCAGGCGATGGGCGATGAAGATATTGAGTACGTTATAAGCAGCCTTTTGGATGTGCTTAAACACAGTTGAATTAACTTACAGACTCGAGAAAAGGTAATGAAAGAAATTACTGAACAAATTCGCATGTGGACAGGAGCTTTTGGCAAAGAATATACCGACCGTAACGCTTATACCTTAGAGCAGATAGACGAGTTGTGCAAAAGGAATTATGGGGTTAGCAGAACTGAGTTAAACAATGCGTTTCTGGGTGGTTTGGATAGGTCGATCAAAATACTGGAGGTCGGGTCAAATCTTGGCGATCAGTTGTTGAGCCTGCAGAAGATGGGGTTTAAAAATCTTTATGGTATCGAGGTGAACAGTTATGCGATTGAGCGAGCCAGGACCAACACCAGGGGGATTAATATTATTCAGGCAAGTGCTTTTGATATTCCTTTTAAGGACGGCTATTTTGACCTTGTATTCACATCTGGAGTTTTGGTCCATATTGCACCGACAGATGTAGAAAGAGCGCTCAAAGAGATATACAGGTGCAGCAGAGAATACATCTGGGGGTTTGAGTATTACGCTGACAGTTATACGGAGGTTAGATACAGGGACCAGGACAATCTCCTCTGGAAAACGGATTTTGTGAGATTGTACCTTAAGCAGTTCGAAGATTTGGAGCTTATTAAAGAGAAGCGATTGAAATACTCGGATAGTAACAATATAGACACAATGTACCTTCTGAAGAAAGTCAGGTGTTCTGGGTGATGTGTAGTCGGCATGCCAAGTTAAAAATTTATTTATGTGACCTGGTCTATGATACCATGAAGACGAATTATGTCGTTCCTTTGAATGTTGCATATATTGGTGCGTGTGCTAAAGAAAAGTATCCCGGGCAGGTGGACATTACAATTTTTAAGTATCCTAAGCAGCTTGAAGAAGCACTACGTGATGCGCCTCCTGATATTCTTGGTTTAAGTCATTATAGCTGGAACGCCAGACTTGATGTTCTTTTTCTCAAGATGGCCAAACGGCTAAATCCAGATGTGATAACCGTAATGGGCGGCCCTCATATCAGAACGGATGCAGATAGTATTCAGAGTTATCTTTCAATGAATCCAGACCTTGATTATTATATTCTATACGAGGGCGAAGAGCCCTTTTCGGAGGTTGTGGGAGAAATTATTGGAGGGCATATTCCGGAGAAACCGCCGCCCGGATGTGCCAGGATTGTTGATGATGAGCTTATTTTCAAGCCGGTACTTTTTAATGAAAAGCCGAAAATCATTGATTTACCAAGTCCATATCTATCAGGCTTGTTAGACCCTTTTCTGGCTGATTCTAAAATGATACCTCTTTTAGAAACCAACCGAGGTTGTCCTTTCGGCTGCGTATATTGTACGTGGGGGATTTCAGTGCTTTCGAAGGTTCGTCAAAGAAATCTCGATGTAGTCTATGAAGAGATAGACTATGTTGCAGAAAAATCTGTGGGGCAGGTTAGCTGGATGTTTTGTGATGCAAATTTTGGGATATTGCCTCGCGATTTAGACATAGCAAGAAGAATTCGCAAGGTAATAGACAAGAAAGGGTATCCCATTAACGTTATGTTATATCATTCAAAAAACACCAGCAAACGAAACGTTGAGATTATAAAAGTTGTTGGCACTAAAGTAGGGAATATAGCCATTCAATCAGCTGACCCTGTAGTGCTTGAGAATTGCGGGCGCGGTAATATTAAGATAGATGAACTCAGGAAACATATTGCTTATTACAAAGACAACAATTTAGAGGTTACAACGGATATTTTGATAGGCTTGCCAGGCGAAGACGCTGAAAGCCATTTGCGAACACTTAATGAGGCATTTGATATTGGTTTTGATCGGATACATCCATATAACATAAGGATGTTACCCGGTTCAAAATATGAGACCCCAGAGTACCGCCAAAGGTATGGAGTAAAGACAAAATACAGACCCATTTTCGGTGCTTATGGTACTTATGATGGGGAAATCGTACTGGAAGTTGAAGAATCAGTTCGAGCTACGAGTGCCATGACGGAAAAACAGCTGGATGATTTTAAGGTACTTCATTGGTTGATTTATTTTTGTTGGAATGCCGGTGTTTTTAAGCCTGTTTTACGGTATGCGCAGAAATATGGATTAAATCCGGCTGCGATTTTACACACAGTTTCCTCATCCAGGAATCATCTATTAAGAGAGTTATTTGATGATATGAGAAGTAAATCAATGAGCGAATGGTTTCAATCGCCAGATGAAATGCTCGAATTTTATCGAATGAAGAGTAATTATGAAAAGTTGATCAGCAGTTTTGTTAAATTGAACCAGCTTTATGTCGCGATTGCCTATCAGGAGCCCAAGATTATTCAAAGTTTACAAGATGCGATAACAGAAATCATAGTTTCAAAACTTAAAGCGAAAGAGTTGTATGATGAAAGTACTATGGAATCGCTCACAGATTTTTCTGACAAACTGATTCGTAAAGATTTTTTGCAGAAGGAATTTAGTTTAAGGAGTAAGTATCAGAGCAAGCTTTGTTCAATTGTATTCAATGATACAAAACTGTTAAGGGAAGAAGCTGTAGAAGTGGAGTTCTCTTTCCCAAAAGAATGTGTAGCATTTTGCGAATTTCATTTAAATCCGAACGGCAAGAAGGACCTTTCATTGCCGAACCTTACACGTTTTCTTGAGATAGGTGGCATGAATATGCTAACCAACAGGGTACAGGTAATTAGTAACTGAAGAAGGGCTTCGGTTGATACCGGTTTAGTATAAATTTTTGCAATAGGGGCAAATGCAAATAGGGGCTGTTGTTCAAGCAAGGACATCTTCGACAAGATTGCCAGGCAAGGTTCTCAAGGATTTACCGTATGGCAGCGGTATAACCGTCTTGCAACAGGTAATTAGAAGATTAAGGAAAGCGACGAAACTCAATGATGTTATAATTGCCACCACCGTGGAGAAGGAAGATGCAGCGATTGTCAAATTGTCTGAGAAAGAACATGCCAGATGGTTTAGAGGTAGTGTGGACGATGTATTAGAGCGGTATTACTTATCTGCGAAAGACTGTGATTTAGATATAGTTGTGAGGGTTACCAGTGACTGTCCGTGCATAGACCCTGAAATAGTTGATTGGGTGTTGGAAAAACACCTGGCTGCAAAGGTTGACTTTACTTCAACCGTGCTGCACAGGACATTTCCGCGCGGTCTGGACATAGAAGTATTGAGCTTCGATGCGATTGAGAAAGCTCATTTCGAGGCTACGGAAGCTTTTGAAAGAGAACATGTCTGTCCATATATATACAAGAGCAAGCCACACATGTTCAAAATCTGCGACGTGAGGGCATCCGAGAGGTTTTATGGTCCTGATATTAGAATTACACTCGACACGGAGGAGGATTACACCTTACTGTGTACGGTTTTTGACTACCTCTATCCGGGGAATGAGTTTTTTGGGGCCGAGGACATAATAAAGCTGTTTCGTAACAGGCCCTGGTTAAGCAATATCAATAAGAATGTAGTTCGGAAAGGGATATTTGATTCAGTTGGTCAGGAGATTGAAGAAGCGGTAAGGCTGTTAGATTTGCAGGGTCTTAGAAGAGCCGGCGAAATTTTGGCAAGGCATAAGCAGTGAAAGTTTGCATATTAACCGAAGGCGGCGAAAGGGTGGGTTTTGGGCACATTGCGAGGTGCACCTCTATATATCAGGCCTTTGAGGAAGTTGGCATAAGGCCTGAACTTATAGTTAACGGCGATGAAACAATTCGTGGCTTTGTGGAAGATAAGAATAGCAGGATTTTCGACTGGTTGAGCGACCAAGAAACTCTTTTTGCGGTTTTAGGAGACACTGATATTGTTTTTGTTGATTCATATCTTGCAGATTACGAGCTATATGAAAAGATTTCGGATATCGCAAGGATTGGCGTCTATTTTGATGATAACATGAGGATTGAATATCCAAAGGGCTTTGTAGTAAACGGGACGATTTTTGCTGAGCGGATGCCCTATCCTGAGAGAGACGGTGTCAGGTATCTTTTGGGTTCTCGATACACACCTCTTAAAAAAGAGTTCTGGGATGTGCCGGAAAAGCCCATACGCCCTATTCTCGAAACTGCGATGATAACGTTTGGCGGAGCAGATATACACAACCTTACTCCAAAAGTTTTAAAACTGCTGCGGAACACTTACCCACGGCTGTTCAAAAAGGTAATTGTAGGAAGCGGCTTCCGGAACGTAGCTGAGATTGAAAAACTCAAGGACAAAAATACTGAATTGATATACTGCCAGGGTGCCACCGAAATGAAAAAAGTTATGCTCGAATCCGATGTTGCGATATCCGCCGGCGGACAAACGTTATATGAGCTGGCAAGAGTTGGCGTTCCGACTATTGCAGTAGCTGTTGCCGATAATCAATCAGCCAATGTTCGCGGCTGGCAGGAGGTGGGATTTGCTGAGTATGCAGGAGACGGAGCGAACGGAGAACTGGCAGAAAAAATAAGCTGCAAGATAGAGCTAATGAAGGATAGCAACGCCAGAGAGTGTAAGAGTAAACTCGGCAGGAAGATTATTGACGGAGCGGGCAGTTCGAGAATAGTCAGGGATGTGCTCTCTGATTTTCATAAAAAGCAGTTTGTTTTAAGGAGAGCGATGTTGGCTGATGCCGAGGACTTATTTAATTTGACAAATGAGGATACTGTAAGGCTGAATTCATTTTCACAGGGCAAAATAAAGTGGGCGGAGCACACACGGTGGTTAAATGAAAAGCTCAGCAGCGGCAATTGCGTGTTTTTAATTGTTGATTATTCGGGTGAATTTGCCGGCCAGGTGCGTTTTGATGTGGTTCCTGCGCAGTGTCCTTTGCGAGAGCCGCAAAGTGAGGCGGTGATAAACATCAGTTTATGCAGGAGTATCCGGGGCTTGGGTTTGTCAGCCTTTGTTATAAATAAGTCGATAGAAGAACTTCTGAGGGTGCGCAAGGATGTGAGACTAATCAAAGCTTATGTCAAAGATGGCAATATTGCCTCAGTGAAGGTCTTTGAAAGAGCTGGCTTCAGGTTTTTAGAGGATACGATGTTTAACGAGTGCAAGACGAAGGTTTATGAAAGAAACGTCGGTAATGGGTGACAGCACTACTTTCAGTCTGGCAGAGAGAACGAAAGGTTCGGTTTTTGTAGTCGCAGAGGTTTCTGCCAATCATGGTCGAATTTTTAACCGAGCCGTGGCCCTGATAAAAAAAGCAAAAGAATGCGGTGCCGATGCAGTCAAGTTCCAGGCTTATACGCCGGACACGTTAACCATTGATTGTAACAGCAAGTATTTCCGGATTAAGCACCCCAAATGGGGAGGGCAAACACTGTATGAGCTTTACAAAAAGGCTTATATTTCGTGGGAGTGGCTTAGAAAACTTAAAAAAGTTGCGGATGATTTGGGCATTTTGTTTTTTGCTACGGCTTTTGATAAGACCAGCGTAGATTTTCTGGAAGAGCTGAATGTTCGGTTCCACAAGGTTTCATCGTTTGAATTAGTTGATTTGCCACTTATAGAATATGCAGCGAAAACAAAAAAAACTCTAATCTTATCAACAGGAATGGCGACTGTTTCGGAGGTCAGGGAAGCAATTAATACCTCAAGAAAAGCCGGTGCGAAGGAAATTATTTTGCTGAGATGTGTCAGCAGTTATCCTGCGAAACCGGAGGAAATGAATTTGAGGACGATCCCCCATATGAAGGAGCTTTTTAACTGTCCTGTCGGTCTTTCTGACCATAGTTTGGGAATCGGAGCTTCTGTTTGTGCGGTGGCTTTGGGCGCAAGTGTTATTGAGAAACACTTTACCCTGTCAAGAAAAATTAAGACACCCGACAGTTTCTTCTCAATAGAGCCGGAAGAATTAAAAGAGTTGGTGACAAATATAAGAATTGCAGAGAAGGCCTTAGGCAAGGTTCATTACGGATTGACTAAGGGAGAGCGGGAATGCAAAGTTGTCAGGCGTTCTTTATTTGCTGTTGAAAATATCAGGCGGGGCGAGCTCTTTACGGAAGAAAACGTGAAATCCATCAGGCCCGCATACGGTCTTAAGCCAAAACATATCTCGGCGATTTTAGGCAAGAAAGCAAAACGGGATATTAAAAGAGGAACCCCGCTCAGTTGGGATTTAATTGTATCATGACAACAAGCACCAAAGCAGGGCAAAACAATCCGATGACACAAAAAAAGTTCGACTACACCAAAGATGAACTCAAAAAAGCTCTTGTTTCTGTCGGTATTCAAAAAGGGGACATTGTTTTTTGCCAGCTCGGAATGTCAAAGCTGGGAACACCGAAAGAGATATATGAGAGCAAATCAAAGTTCGATGTTATTTATGAAGCTATAACCGAAACTATAGGACCGCAAGGGACGCTGTTGGCCCCAACATTCACCTATAGTTTCTGTAAGGGTGAAATCTTTGACCCGCTGGAGACGCCTTCAGACGTTGGTTACTTTGGGGAAGCACTTCGAAAAATGAAAGGGGCCAAACGCTCTCTTGACCCGATGTTTTCCGTTGCAGGGATAGGGCCAAAGGTGAATGAATTATTGGATGATTTACCAAATGATTGTTATGGAAAAGACTGTGTTTACGACCGTCTCAGGCGGAGAGATGCTAAACTATGCAATATAGGCGTTGATTTGTTTTATACATCGCTTAATCATCATACAGAACAAATGGCAGGAGGCGTTCCGCACCGTTTTTTGAAGCTTTTTTCCGGTTATATAAAAAAGGATGGGAAATTAGTTAAAGAAAACTGGATATATATGGTGCGAATTTTGGGAGATTTCAGCAAGCCTGCTTTTGACAAACTTGAGCCTGATGCTTCCAAGTTAAATTTGTGCCGTTCTGCGAAGGTAGGTTTAGGAAGAATAATATGTGCCAGGTTTCAGGATTTGTATGATTTATACCGGTCAAAACTTTCCGAGGACCGGTGGTATCTTGCACAGGGGCCAGCCTGCGACACTATCGAATCAGAAAAAGAACGGGTTGGTGTGAAAAAATATGATATAGATATGCCCGAAAATGCCAACATTGAGCAAATGGTCCGCGTCCTTTGGCATCTTCCGAGGGACATCGTTTCGGACGGCTATGATGCGGCACTTGAAGCACTGGCTGGCCAAGTTCCAATGACCATTCACGAATATCCAACCGGCACAGAATGCTTCACTTGGATTGTTCCCGAAAAATGGACCTGCCATGAGGCATACCTTGAAACTATGGATGGCAGGCGGTTGTTTTCATATTCCGCCAACCCCCTGCATGTGATTTCTTATTCGCTGCCTTTCGAGGGTGAGGTTAGCAGGGAGGAACTCCTTCAGCATTTGAACGTGCATCCCAAACTCCCAGATGCTATCCCATTCGTTTTTAAATACTACGAACGCGACTGGGGATTGTGTTGTAGCAAAGTGCTCAAGGACGGCCTAACCGACGAACGCTATCGCGTTGTAATCAAGGCGGATTTCAGTTACAGCACGCTCAAGGTAGGAGAAGTCATCGTGCCAGGCGAAAGTGAGAAATGCTTTGTCCTGTGCGCCCACCTCTGCCATCCCTGCATGGTCAACGATGATATAGCCGGCGTAGCAGTTGGCATAGATGTCATGCGAGAGCTTCTTAAACGAAAGAAGCTTCGTTATACTTATCGCTTCATTATCCTGCCGGAAACGATTGGCTCAGCTGCCTACCTAAGTCATAATGAAGAGCTGATACCTAAAATGATAGGCGGACTTTTTCTGGAGATGCTCGGCACCGGCCACCATCACATGTTAAAGCCTTCGATAGTAGGAGATGTTCAAATAGACAAATGCATCCATCTCATTGTTAAAGAACACGACCCTCAAACTTGGCTTGGTGACCCAATCAATGACCTACTGAACGATGAGCGCATGTTCAACGCCCCGGGCATTGGTGTTCCCATGCTCTCGCTATCCCGGACCGTGCCAAGGCACGACATTGATTCCCCGTACAAGGAGTACCACTCGAGCTTCGACACGCCGGAGAACGCGGACTTCCAAAATATGAACGATTCCCGTGATTTGGTGTTAAAGATTATCGATGCCTTGGAAGAAAACCGTATCCCAAAGCCCAAATTTAAGGGTGAATTGTTTTGTTCCAGATTCAAGGGAATTGAGTATAGCACGATGGGGCGAGACATTTTTAACATTATCTTTCGCTTGGACGGTCATCGTACCGTAGCGGACATTGCCCAGCAATCAGGTATGAGCTTCACAAGAGTCAAAGAGATACTGGACATACTGGAAAAAGAAAAACTAATCGAGCGGGATTAAGCATCGAAGCAAGCTATTGGTTATATTCTGGCACTGATAAGAGTAATGAAGGAAATGGAAAAAGAAAGCTCGAAAATTGTTGCTACAATTGAGGCGAGGATGACGTCTTCACGGCTGCCTGGGAAGGTGATGCTGCCAGCAAATGGTAAGCCGATGCTGGAGCACTTAGTTAATCGGCTAAAACAGGTCAAATCAATCCAGGAAATAGTTCTTGCTACCACAGTAAACCAAACTGATGATTGTCTGGTTGAATTTGCTCAGCAGCAAGGCATCGCCTGGTTTCGTGGCAGTGAGGAGGATGTGCTGCTTAGAGTGATTGGTGCCGCTGAATCGGTCGATGCTGATATTGTCGTGGAGGTAACAGGGGATTGCCCTGTTATTGACCCGTTGCTCGTAGAGCAAAGCATACAGATGTTTTTGCATAATTCCTGTGACTTTCTGAGTAATGGCCCCATTCCCGGCAACCCAATCGGCTGCGGTTATCCAATCGGCATGGCGAGTCCGGTCTTTAGCCTGGAAACGCTCAAGCGTTCAGCAGCGATGACCAAGGAGCCGTTAGATCACGAACACGTTGCCCTGTACATTTATAATCATCCGGAACAGTTTTCCCACCTTTACCTGATTGCATCTGCCGACCTTTACTGGCCTGAACTTGGATTGACTATAGATGAGCCAAAAGACTACGAACTATTGAAGAAAATCATCGAGTACTTTGGAGATACCAATCCATATTTTAGCTGCAGAGAAGTGATAGAACTGTTGAAATCAAAACCAGAATGGGTCGCTATAAACAGGGATGTCAGGCGTACAGTGATTCCCGCGTGGGAAAAGGAATAACGATGAGCGAATTGGCCCTTTTCGGAGGCCCTAAAACTATTACCGAGGAATTTCCCCGCTATAACCCTATCGGGAAGGAGGAGGTTGAAGCGGCCAAGGCCGTTGTTCAAACAGGCATTCTGTCCCCATTTTTTGGCAGTTGGAATTCCGGCTTTTACGGAGGAAAGAAGGTTCAGGAATTTGAAAGAGCGTGGGAAAAGTATTTCGATGTCAAACATGCGGTAACAGTTAACTCCAATACTTCCGGGTTAATTGCTGCTGTTGGGGCCATTGGGATAGAACCGGGGGATGAAGTAATCGTCAGCCCCTGGACTATGTGTGCCTCTGCTACTTCCATTTTATTCTGGAATGCTATCCCCGTGTTTGCTGATATTGAGGAAGGTACGTTTAACCTCGACCCTGTGTCGATTGAAAAAAACATCACGCCATATACAAAAGCTATTATGGTTACGGATATTTTTGGCCATGCAGCCGACCTTGACGCCATAATGGCTATTGGGGAAAAACACAATCTTAAAGTGATAGAGGATTGCGCTCAGTCGCCGGGAGCCTTATATAAAGGAAGATTCGCCGGCACGATTGCAGACATAGGGGTATTCAGTTTGAACTATCATAAACACATTCACACAGGAGAAGGCGGAGTTTGCGTGACGAATGACTCTAAACTGGCAGAACGCATGCAGCTTATTCGCAACCATGCTGAGGCGGTGGTAGGGGACAAGGGCGTTACTGACCTGTCGAATATGGTCGGGTTTAACTTTCGGCTAACCGAGATTCAAGCTGCGATTGGGATTGAGCAGTTGAAGAAACTCAAATCTTTAGTTGGCCAGAGAGTTGCCGCCGCTGCCCGGTTGTCAAAAGGGCTCAAGGTTCTAAAAGGGCTCCGAATACCCGTTGTTAAATCTGGTTGTACCCATATCTACTACGTCTATCCACTTTTGTATGATGAAGAGGAAACAGGGGTTCTGCGGGATTTAATCGTAAAGGCGCTTCAGGCGGAGGGAGTCCCTGCATCAGGCACCTATGCTAATTTGCATCTGCTTCCGATGTATCAGAATAAAATCGCGTATGGAACAAAAGGTTTTCCCTGGAGTGCTGAGTTCTATAAGGGAAATGTTTCATATCAAAAGGGGATATGCCCTGTTGCGGAAGAGCTACAGGATAGTCGATATATTGGCATTGGGATGTGTCTTTATAGATACACAGATGAGGAAACCGACTTAATCATCCAGGCATTCCGCAAAGTTTGGAGCAATTTGAAGGAGTTCAAATCGTAAGTTCAATGGAAGTATTATCTCCGACTGGTTTGGCATTCAGAGATAAATAATGCGGAACACAGACGTCCTAATTTTTGTGGAAGACTCCGGTGCGGCAAACTATTTAGCACAATTGCCGGCTGCACTGGCTGGCCGGGGCTGGTTCGTAAAAGTGTTGGCCGACGGACATGCAAGGCAGCACCTGCTTCAATTAGGGGTGTATCCTGAGGCTGTACAACATTCGGCGGCTGCCGACCAAGTTTTGGCTTCGGTAAGGCCACGTTTATTAATAGTAGGTACAGGGTTAAACCCAAACACTTTAGGATTAGCGCTTGTGGCTGAAGCGCGCTCAGCCAAAATCGAGAGCATTGGTGTAGTAGATGCTTTGGTGAATCCTGACCATCGCTTCAGGGGTCAAAGTGATAAGCCGTTGGCCTATGCGCCTGATTGGTTGTTCGTGGTGGATGAATCAACAAAGGCGGCTTATATTGCGCTTGGTTATCCAGCCGAGCGAGTTATCGTCTGTGGTCACCCACACTATGACTACATGCGTACAGTTAGAATGAAACTGGAAAACGAAGGTCAAGATGCTATTAGGCAACGTGTGCTGCCGGGAGTACCTAAGGAGCGTAAAGTAATCGTTTTTGCAACCGAATGTTCAGCTCGGCTCTACCGGCCGCGAACCGGCAGTCCCGTAAGGGATGGCCAAGTCCATTTAGCCGATTACACACTTGTCGGAAGAGAGACCGGTAAGGGGCGAACCGAGGTTGTACTGGAAGAATTTCTGGATGCTGTCCAGCTTGTGAGGCCTCGTCCCTACCTGGTATTGCGTCTTCATCCAAAAGACACCCTGGAAGATTACGTGGAGTACGTGGACGAATTTGATTTAGTCAGCAGCGGCGGTTCTCCGTTTGAATTGATATATGCGGCTGACCTTGTCGTCGGCTTGACTACTATGTTGATGCTGGAGGCAGTTTTGCTGGGCAAACTTACCCTGTCTGTCGTACCAAGGGCAGTAGAGATGGACTGGCTGCCCAGTGTTCGCGCTGGTGTTACCCCTTGTGTGTCAACAAGAAAACAACTCAGAGTTGCTCTCGTTGACCTGTTATGTGACAGTTCACATACGCCATGTGCTAATGTTGATGATGTAATTCCTTTCGGGTCTTTGCAAAGAGTTGTAGATTTCATCGAGAGGCTTCTGGAATGGGCGAAAACAAGTTGAAATCAGCTATTATTGGCTGCGGCCAGATTGCAGGGGGATACGATGAGTATGCGGAGGATGACCAGATTCGCACTCATGCCAAGGCTTACCAGCAACAACCAGCTACTGAGTTGGTGGCAGTAGCTGACCGGGACTATCGGCGAGCAAAGGAGTTTAGTGCACACTGGGGCGTTCCGGAAACTTACGCGGATGCCGCTAAGATGCTGTCTACGGTAAAGCCGGACATTGTGAGTATTTGCACACCAGACAACACGCACGCAGAGATGCTTCAGCTGTGCCTGGAATGCCGAGGCATCAAAGCTGTCTGGTGTGAGAAACCATTGATGACTGAGATTAAAAATGCCGGAGCAATCGTGTCTGGCTACACACAAAAGGGCGTAGTCCTGTCTGTTAACTACTGGCTGCGATGGGATGCCGAGATTCAGCGTATCAAGAGCGCTTTGCAGAAAGGTGAGTTGGGAAATATCCAGAAAGTGGTTGTGTATTACACAAAGGGCATTTGTCATAACGGCTCTCATGCTGTTGATTTGCTCCTCGACTGGTTTGGGCTGCCCGGTGAAATGCAAGTTTTCGGGAGCCGCGTGGACCTCACTGATGATGACCCTACGGTAGATGCACGTTTGTTGGTGGGCGATATCCCCGTTTATCTTATCGGAGCAGATGCAAGAGAATACAGCATTTTCGAGATAGATGTTCTGGGAACTCTGGGCCGTGTTAACATCGAGGTTTCTGGTCGAGAGACTAGATGGTTTCAGCGTCAACCTGACCAGCTTTTTAAGGGATATCAAGTGTTGAGGCTGAGTCCGCAAAATAATTCGTCGTTTAAGCTGGATGCGTCGTCGGCGATGGCCGGGGCACTGCAGGAGATTATAGGGGCGATTTCAACCGGGAAGCCGGTTCGTTCTAACGGTCATACAGCCCTTGCAACCTTGAGTGTTTGTTGTGAGCTGGCCGGGCAGGCAAAAAAGCTTATGAACGATAAACAGCGGCTGATGAAGATTCAATTGCGTTAAATCCATAATAAAATTAACCGCCAGGAGGTTTTTCTCAATGACTCGCCTAATGCGTAAATATATGCATCTATATGTAAAACCCTGCGGCTGGCTTGTTGTCCATCCCGTAGCACTGTTGAAAGGTGTCAAGCTTCTTGTTCGTGCACGCAAAAATAAGCGGCTTCTGTCAACTTTGCCCCGTTCAGGTACTGACTACATTACATGTTTACTGACGAGTGCAAGCGATATAAAAGATGGAGGAACTGGTGAATATAAGTATGTGAATGATGAGTGGGTATATAATATTAATCTATTATACCCTTCTGTATTACACAACTTGATTGTATTTCTGGAAAAAGAACACCATATTCATAAAAACTTCATAATGTTTGCACATCATCCTATCCAGAAAACCAATATCTTGAATGTCAACTCGATGAAGGTTGTATTCACTGTCAGAAATATATTCGACCAGTTGGAGTCCTGGTTACTGCATACTTTTAATTGTAGTTCGGCACAGGATGAATTCATCAGGAAAGGTTACGTTGAGCGGACAATAGGGCATTTTAACTACTGGGGAGACTTTATCTCCCGACCCGACAAGACCGCAGAAAAAGACTACGTCTGCATTCGCTATGAAGACCTCATCGCCGACCCCCTCGCCAATCTCAGAAGGGTGGTGAAACTCTGGGCCCTTGATATTGACGATTCCATTTTGGAAAAGGCTGTTGAATTATGCAGCCGCGAAAAAATGGAATCGAAAATCCCCCCTGAGGTTTTAAGCTCCAACAAAAGGCTTACCGTCCGTGAAAATCGAGGACAGTTGTTTTCCAAAGAAAACCGCGATTACATCAACCTCGCTATCCGGGACAAACTGCGGCACGATTTTGGGTATAATTACCTACATGCACCAGCCGTGAACTCGTAGCTTTGGACAATAATCTATGGAAGTAATCAAAACTTTACCCCGAAAACTCTACCGAAGCCTCAAGGCCCTCGTGGACAGAAAACACGAGGCCGCCTTCATCAGGCACAACAGGCATACTTGGCGCGATTTTCACCGCGATGGTGCCCAGGCCGAGATACTCCTCGAAGCAGTCAAAGTTGCCAGCAGTATAGTCTCGTGCAGCTATTTTGCCAACTACCTCGCAAAAAAGCACAATGCAAGGATTGTCGCCTATCTGGTCGAGAACAAAAAGGTAAACGAAAGAATCTACAAATCCTTCAACTGCGAAATGCTCCGCGTTGCTGTCTCGAACGAACAACGCCGCGCTGTTGACAGATTGTTCGACGAAATCTACCCTCGGTTGAGTACCAAACGCGACGTTGAAAACCTCAAAATAAACGGTGTCTGGATTGGCGACCTCCTCTACGATTCCCACCTGCGAAAACACCGGCTCCCCGTACTCGAAATCAACGACTCGCGATTCAAGGATTCGCTCAAGGACGCCTTTGCCTATTATGTTTACTGGCGCGATTATCTTGATACCCACAACGTCAAATCTGTTATCGTCAGTCACTGTGTTTATCATTGGTACGCTGTCATCCTGCGCCTCGCCGTCAGCAGACAAATCCCTGTCTACCAGGTAAACGCACAGACCCTGTACTATATCACCGACACCCACTACTACCGCGCATATAACGAGTTCTTCGACTACCCGCAAATCTTCAGCGAGCTGAGCGACCGCGAAAAAATCGACGGTCTCCAGACCGCAAAACAGAGACTCGACCAAAGATTCTCGGGCAAAGTCGGTGTCGACATAATCTACTCCACCAAATCCGCCTACACCAAGAAACAGGATAAAAAGGTCCTTGCCGAGAGCCCGAGAATAAAGATTCTCGTTGCCGCACACTGCTTTTTTGATAGTCCGCATCCTTACGGCTTAAACCTTTTCCCTGACCCCCACGAGTGGTTTGCCTTCCTCGGGAAAATCTCAGAACGAACCGACTATGATTGGTACATAAAAACACACCCCGATTTCCTGCCCGGCAATACCGAAATCATCCGGGAATTCGTCAGACGATTTCCAAAATTCACTCTTCTGCCTGCAGAGACCAGCCATCATCGGATAATCGAGGACGGCATCGACTTCGCCCTCACCATCTACGGTACAATCGGCGTTGAATATGCTGCTCTCGGTGTTCCTGTTATCAATGCCTCAATGTGCAACCCCCACGTTGCCTACGACTTCAATATTCATCCCATGTCCATCGAAGAGTATGAGCAAATCCTCCTTAACCTGCCAAACCTGAAATTCCACATAGACGTCAACAAGGTTTATGAGTGCTACTTCTGCCGCTTCCTCAACAATGCAGACAACTGGCTCTACGATGACTACCACGGATTCCTTGAAGAAATCGGCGGTTATCGCAAACAGATAGGTTCCGTAAGCTATCAGAAATTCTTCGAACAATTCTCGCAGCGAAAGCATCACCAAATACTTCAAACTTTGGACAGATTCGTGGAATCAAAGGATTATTGCCTTCAGAAGAAACACTTGTCTTCCGCCCGCGAAACTGCCAAATCATTTCGCTCTATTATGCCTGAAACTCTTGTGGCAAAGGAGGAATTATGACTGACATACCGTTTCTCGCAGGAAAAGACATTTACCTGCGTCCGCTTGTCGAAAGTGACTGCGACGGACCCTATCCCAGTTGGTTCAACGACCTCGAAACCTGCAGGGGAAACTCCCACCATATCTTTCCATACACCCCCGAAGCCGCACGCGAATACGTCCGGCAGTCAAACACCGTTAAAGACAAGCTCGTCCTCGCCATCATCCGCTCCAAAGACAACGCGCACATTGGTAACATCGCACTCGACAACATCAATTACATTAACCGCACCGCCGAGCTGAGCGTCATAATCGGCGACAAATCCTGCTGGAACAAAGGATATGGAAAGCAGGCCGCAAGGCTGATATGCGACCATGGTTTTCTGGCCCTGAACCTGAACCGAGTTGCCTGCGGAACGTTTGAGGACAATGTTGGAATGCGTAAGTTGGCTGAGTGCCTTGGTATGGCTGAAGAAGGAAGAAGACGCAAAGCTGTATACAAGCTTGGACGCTATGTGGATATTATTGAATATGGTATGTTAAGAAGTGAATATGTTGCACGGTTTAACCTTGGCAAACTTGCAGAGTAAGTGTGCGCTTATTGCTACGGACCTTAGCGGGAACTGTTCTTGTATACAATCAGGTTCACGATTTTTTTAAGGTGTAAAGTTTATGGGGACTAATCAACAAAATAATATTCCGGTAGTTATCCTTGCCGGTGGCTATGGGACCAGGATAAGTGAAGAAACCGACCGTAGACCCAAACCCATGGTTGAGATTGGTGGCAGACCTATTATTTGGCACATAATGAAATATTATTCCCATTATGGATTTGATGATTTTATCATTCTTTTAGGCTACAAAGGTTATTATATCAAAGAGTATTTTGCTAATTATTTCCTTCATCAAAGTGATATTACGATTGAGTTATCTACTAATAAGTTGGAAGTGCACAACAGTACCAGCGAGCCTTGGAGAGTTACGTTATTGGATACAGCTATTGATACAATGACCGGTGGGAGAATTTTGAGGGCACGTCCCTTCATAGGAAATAGGCGATTTATGCTGACTTATGGAGATGGAGTCTCCAATGTTGATTTAAATTCGCTGTTAAAGTTTCACAAATCCCATAAGAAGGCAGTTACTTTGACTGCAGTGCAGGTGGAAGGACAATACGGTTCTATCGATCCTTCTGAGGGAGGACGCATCCTGCGGTTTATGGAAAAACCCAAAGGAGATGAGGCCTGGATTAACGGCGGTTTTTTTGTCTGCCAGCCTCGGGTTTTCGATTATCTGACTGAGGGTGAGGCGACGGTTTTTGAACGTGGTCCTTTGGAAAAGTTGGCAAGTGATGGTGAATTGTATGCTTATAAACACCCTGGTTTCTGGAAGTGTATGGATACTTTGCGGGATAAGATTTCTCTCAATAAGATGTGGGAACAAAATCAGGCTGAGTGGAAAGTGTGGGAATGAAGGGGTCTTTCGGACGAGTTTATAGTGGCAAGAGGGTTTTGATCACAGGCCATACAGGGTTTAAAGGGTCATGGTTGGCGTTATGGTTGTGGCGAATGGGTGCCAAAGTCATCGGTTATGCCTTACCACCTTCCACATCACCCAGCCACATAAATATGCTCCATATTGATTGTTTATCAGTAACCGGCGATATTCGCGATGACGGCAAGCTGCATAATGTTATCCAGAAAGAGCGACCCGAGATTATTTTTCATTTGGCTGCCCAATCACTCGTTCGCAGGTCATATCAAGAGCCGGTTGATACACTTGATACTAATGTCATGGGGACTGTCAAACTTTTAGAAACTTGCAGGCGGTCTCCAAGTGTAAAAGCGGTGGTCGTGGTCACCAGTGACAAGTGCTATGAAAACAGGGAATGGCCGCGGGGGTATCGTGAAAATGATGCGTTGGGCGGATATGACCCTTACAGTGCTTCCAAAGCCTGTGCCGAACTCGTAACCTCAAGTTATAGACATTCATTCTTCCCCATAGAAGAATATGGTCATCATCATTCAATCTTATTGGCAAGTGCGCGTGCTGGTAACGCCATCGGAGGCGGTGATTGGGCGGAAGACCGCTTAATTCCTGATATTGCCAGAGCTGTGAGCAAGAATAAAAAGGTTTCTATTCGCAATCCTGATTCAATCCGTTCATGGCAACACGTACTTGAGTCACTGTCAGGTTATTTGATGCTGGGACAAAAATTACTGGAAGGGGATACCAGATTTGCTGAAGCATGGAACTTTGGCCCAGGTAAGGAAGGAAATATAAAAGTAGAAACCGTGGTACAAAAATTAAAACAGCACTGGAGCAGAGTTGATTATGATCTGTCGCCTTCGCGCCAAAATCCACATGAGGCAAAGTTACTGCAGCTGGATTCTTCAAAGGCTTGTTTAAAATTAGGTTGGAACCCTGTTTGGGATATTAATAAGGCTTTGGAAATGACCAGTGTGTGGTATCGTAATTTTTACGAATGCCAGGAAGTTATCAGTGAACAGCAATTGACACAATATGTGCAGACAGCCAAACATAAGAATTATGACTGGGCCAAATTATGAGATTCTCACAAACCCCATTTCAGGGGGCATGGCTTGTCGAAACAGAACCTTTTCGGGACCATCGGGGGAAATTCGTCCGATTCTTTTGTCAAAATGAATTGAGAGAGATTCATAATGGCAGGCCTGTTGACCAGATAAGTTATTCGCTCACGGTCAAAAAAGGGACAATTCGCGGAATTCACTATCAATATCCGCCCAAAGCTGAAATTAAATTAATTCGTTGCTTACGAGGGGCTGTATTTGATGTGATGGTCGACCTGAGGCAGAACTCTCCGACTTTTTTAAAGTGGCATGGAGAGATTTTATCAGGGGAGAATATGAAAATGCTGTATGTTCCCCAAGGTATTGCTCATGGTTTTCAAACGCTTGAGGAGAATTGTGAGATGTTATATTTACACAGCGGCTTTTACAGCCCATTACATCAGGCAGGCCTGCGCTGCGATGACCCAAAGATAGGGATTCAATGGCCGCTGGGAGTTGCGGAAATTTCGGAGAAAGACTGCAATTTTCCTTTGCTGACTTCAGATTTTCCAGGAATCATCCTATGAACTGTCGATTCTGTCAGCATAAATTGACAAAAGAATTCGTCGATATGGTTAATGCTCCGCCTTCAAATTCATTTCTTACGGAAGAACAACTAAGTGAACCGGAAACCTTCTACCCGTTAAAACTATACGTATGCGAGAAATGTTGGCTTGTCCAAGTTCAAGAGTATAAAAAAGCAGAAGAAATCTTCAGCGGAGACTACGTTTATTTTTCTTCTTATTCCCAAAGCTGGCTGGAGCACGCAAAGACTTATGTGGATATGATTATTGAAAAGCTGGGATTGACCCCGTTATCCCTGGCCATTGAAATCGCTTGCAATGATGGATATTTGCTTCAGTATTTTCAACAGAAGCATATTCCGTGCATTGGGATTGAGCCTTCGGAGAATACCGCCGGAGTTGCCAGGGAAAAGGGTATTGACGTGATAGTGGATTTCTTTGGAGAAAGGCTGGCCAAGCAGCTGGCGGAAGAGGGGAAAGCTGCGGACCTGTTGATTGGTAATAATGTGTTGGCTCACGTCCCTAACATCAATGACTTTGTCGCTGGATTAAAAATAGCCCTTAAACCTAAGGGAGTTATCACAATGGAATTTCCGCACCTGATGCGGCTGATAGAGAAGAATCAGTTTGATACGATTTATCATGAACATTTTTCCTATTTTTCTTTCCATACCGCCAAAGCTGTTTTTGCCGCTCATGGATTGGAACTTTTTGATGTAGAAGAACTTCCTACCCACGGAGGTTCTTTACGTATTTATGCAAAACATCTTAAAGATACTTCCCATCCGGTCTCGTCTGCGATTGTTGAACTGGAACAGGAGGAAACCCGTCAAGGAATGTTCGAGCTGGAATACTATCAGTCCTTCCAGCAAAAGATTGACCGAGTGAAAAACTCTCTTGTTTCGTTTCTGATTGAGAAAAAGCGGCAAGGGAAAAAAGTCGTGGCATATGGAGCTGCGGCAAAGGGAAACACTCTGCTTAACTACTGTGGAATCAAGAAAGACTTAATTCCTTTCGTGGTGGATGCCTCTATCCACAAACAGGGAAAGTTTTTGCCCGGAAGCCATATTCCGGTTGAAGCACCGTACAAGATTAAGGAAACCAGGCCGGATTACCTGTTTATCCTGCCTTGGAATATTAAAGACGAGATCATGGAACAAACGAAATATATCCGTGAGTGGAACGGTAAATTTGTTATTCCGATTCCCAAGCTCTGGGTGATGTAGGTTTCTTTGGCATGGAGAAAGATTATGGGGAATTATAACTCAATACTACTATTAAAGCTTCCGTATAGTACACATCCGGATGTATTGACGATAGATGATAACTTCAGGACCAAATCTACATTCAGACCAATTCCTTCATTGGCTCTGGTATCATTATGCGCGTTTGTGGATAAGTACAAGACATATGATTATCATCTAAAGGCTGTCGATGTAAATATTGAAGCGTATACCACTCCTGGAGTTCCTATAGATGTATCTTCCTATCGTCAGTTATTAAACGATTGCATAAAAAATAATGATTATGACGTCATTGCTTTATCAGCTACCTTTGTTTTTAATGTTCGGTGGGTTGATGCTGCTGTGAAGCTTTCCAGAAAATACCACCCTGAAGCTAAAATAATTCTTGGAGGCGGCTACCCCACTCTTTTTCCTGAAAAATGTTTAAAAGAACACGATGTCGACCACGTTGTCATCGGAGAAGGGGAAGCATCCCTTTTACACATACTCAATTATTATAATAATCACCGCGATTATGAATTTGAAACAAAATTTCCCTTTGAAGGATATGGGTCAAAAAATGAAAAGGGAGAAATTACGATTTTTCCGGCAAAACACAGTTTTATAAATATGAAAGATATTCCGCCCCCGGCGTGGCATTATTTGAAGGTGGAGAGATACTTTAATAAAAGCGGAGATAGAACTCTGCCCATTGAAGGGAGCAGAGGTTGTCCCTATAATTGTACCTATTGTTGTACATATCTTTCCTGGGGCAAGAGAGTTCGTTATAAGCCGGTTGAAAATCTGATAAATGAATTGGTTCAGACAAACAATGAGTACAAGCCAAGGTTTCATTTTGTTGATGACAATTTTTCCTTTTCAAAAGAATGGTTTACAGAATTTTTAAAAGAACTCATAAGCTTGAAATTGCCTCTGGATATGGATATGCATAATTTCTCAGTTAAACGTCTTGATGAAGAAATTATAGATTTATTAATTAAGGCGGGCATTGACCATGTTACTATAGCGGTTGAGTCTGGGTCGCGGGAGATGCAAAAACGCATAAGAAAAAACATCGATTTTAATAAGGTAAAAGAAGTAGTTAAGATTTTTAAGAACAAAGGAATGCATTTTCATATTTTGTGGATGTTAGGTTTTCCTCATGAAACCATGGATCAAATCAACAGTACATTAAATTTGGCACGAGAACTCAAAGCTGATACCAATCATTTCTCCATAGTGTTACCTTATCCTGGGACACAGCTGTTTGAAGAAGCAAAAAACGAGAACCTTCTGTCGTTTACAGGGGATAATTTGGATAAATACGAATATAAAAAATGCGATTATCTTAAGCACGAAGAACTGGACTGCACTCGCTTGCAAGAAATAAGCTATGATGCGAATATTGAGATGAATTTTCTTAATAATCCCTCTCTTGATACTTCCAATGGCAGGGAGTACATTCTGAACTATTTTGAGGATCTGTTGTTGCGATTACCCGAACATGTCGTTTCTCACCTTCTGGTAGGATATATCTATAAACAAAAAAATAATATGATTGAATATGAAAAACATTATGATTCCGCCATAAAGCTTCTTAGAGACCCGGGATTATACAATACCTTTGCCAAATATCTCACCTGGGATTATCCTATAATAAAAGACTTTAAAAGCTACATTGAAGCAAGAAAGGTCAAAATAGTAACGCAAAATGTAGCACCGGCATCACGCCAGCTTCGTCTGAGTACATCTTAAGTCTTTGCCGGCTGGATGCCGGTGCTACAGGGAAAAATTTTCAACCGTTAATTCGCATTAGTGGCATCCAGCAATCCTTTTCTTAGAAAATGGAATAAATAATGGATGTAGTAAGTTCCTGTGGCTTATGTAAAGGGAAAGCTTTCCAAGAGATATTTGATTGGGGAATGTTCTCATCGGGTTTTCCGGTAGAGCCGTACGAGGCATCCACCAGTCAAGTTTGGCAGGAAAAGTTAGTATTGGAGATTTGCAAGCGTTGCTTTCTGGTGCAGACAGTACATAAAATGCCCCATGAAAAGCTCGGTCGAGAAAACTTGTATCTTTCCGAGTGTTCAAAATTAATATTAGACCATTATGAATATTTATCATCATACATTCCATCTTTGCTCTCCTTGCCTAAAGACTCCTTAATTCTGGAAATAGGATGTGGAGACGGTTCTCTTTTAAGGAAATTCCGCCAAAAAGGTTTTGAAAATGTCATCGGCGTTGAACCGGCAATTCATCCACAAAGGGAATACCCCTTTGGAATTATTGCCGACTTCTTTAACTCCAATGTGGTTGAGACCTTAAAGAATGCGGGGAAATATCCTGATTGTATCATATCGAACTCCGTACTTTATCAGGTCCCCGATTTAGACGTATTCTTCACCGACCTATCCAGCTTGATGAAAAAAGGCTCGTTCGCGGTTATAGAAGTAGAATATTTTAATGATGCCGTGAGAAATTTACGCTTCGATGGATTTTCCCATCTGAGATGTTATTGGTTTACCGTAAATTCATTAATCTATGCCTTCAATAAGTATAAATTGCAAATCATCGATATTGAGCATGACCCTGACTATCGTGGAGGCATATTACGAGTTATAGCTACCAAAAATAAGCATTCAAAGGAAAATCTTAAACCACATCTCTTGGATTGGAAAGATAGGGAGTTAAGAGAACTCAGCTCTCAATCACTTAAATCTTTCGGAGATAAAATAAATCAAATTATAGAGGTTGCCCAAGGCAAGATAGCAGAATTGATAGAACAAAAAGTATCAATCTACGGCTACGGTGGCGGAATAAAAGCAGCTACCATAGTCAACTCTTTAAATTTGACATCTAAAGAGATCAGAATGGTGGTTGATATGGATCCGAATAAACACGGCAAGGTTATTCCAGTAGCTAACATTCCTATAAGACCTGTTTCTGATTTGTTTGAACAAGAAGAGAGTGGGAAAAAGGCTGTTATAATGCTGGCGTTGGATCATGCCGTGGAAGTAGAAAAACTGCTTTTAGAAAAACTAAAGAAAAATTCAATGATTATATATATCTTACCTGAATTCAGAGTCGTTACCGTTTGAACATCGGAGACAAAAATATATGACAGCCAGTGCCTTTGTTCAAGAGAATTACTATGTTAGAGGGGGCTT
>Ga0315282_10003608_pt1 | contig 27737 bp, 18 predicted proteins | sample YL17G07_20_MG_FD_203693 | JGI IMG/M metagenome (GOLD analysis project Ga0315282, IMG submission 203693) | Sediment microbial communities from Yellowstone Lake, YNP, Wyoming, USA - YL17G07_20 | ecosystem: Environmental > Aquatic > Freshwater > Lake > Sediment | place: USA: Wyoming | collected...
GAGCTGTGCGCCCCACGCGAACGCCCGCGCCATCTTCGCGCGAAACGGCAGGCCGCGGTCGAGGTCATCGCCGGCGAAGTACTGGAAGCCAAAGGTGATCGTCCGCCCGCCGTACACTGCGGGGAACAACGGTATCACCTGGCCGCGGTTGGGCGGCGTGTTCACCAGCAGGAACGCGTCGAGCAGGTCGATCCACGGGTCCGCCGACTCCTCCGTGGTGAGCATGCGTTCCTTCGGCAGCGTCTTCCTCGCCCGCTCCAGCAGCCGCCGATACCCCGCGGCCCAGAACCCGCCACCGCCGACCGCGTGCCCGTGATTGGAGTCGAAACACAACTTCGCGCCCGCCGCGGAGATCTGATCTATGTAGACTCCATCGACCCCGCACTCATGCACCAGCCGGTCCACCAGCGACGTCACCTTCGCCTGCCACTTCTCCGTGTACGGGCACATGACGACGAGCGGAACGCCCGAGCCGTACGTCTCTTCGTATCGCTTCATGTGCTCGTCCTTGGCGCAGGCGGCCTCGGCATTCTCGCTGGCCCAGCTCGCGGTTCGGGGATCCCGGAGGCGGCCGTTGATGTACGGCATCACCTTGATCCCTGCCGCCTGCAAGTCCGCGACGCCCTTCGCGAATCCCTCCTTGGTCGGGAAATACTCGGGGTAGTGGTCATCGAACGGAATCTGGTGCCAGTTGTACCAGTGGAGCGCTGTCGGCACGCCGAAGTACGCCGCGAATCGCTTCGTGGGCTCGACCGCCTCGGCGGGCGTGCCACCGCCCAGGCACCAGATGTCGATGTCCTTGAGCCATTGCGGCGTGCTCCGTCGTGTTCGCAACTCGCCCTGCGACATCCACGGCGCGTGCTCGATCGCCCACGTGCGATGCAGGCGCGCCGCGTCATACCAATCACCCGCGAACGCGCCCACCGCCGCGTCGTAGGGTAAGCCGTATTCGGCCGCGGGATGATCCGCCTTCGCCATGTACGTGTCTATGGAGAGCCGCAGGCGCCCGGCCTCGGCGTCGGGCTCGCACGCGAGCTCCTTGTGGGTTGCGGCTGGATCATGCGCCGCGAAGTAGATGCCGCCCTCCTTGCGCCACACCGCCATGAACTGCATCGCGGGCGTCATCGAAGGATACGTTCCGCGCACCTCCCCCGCGCGCATGGCGTCGTCGAACAGGAGTCCCCAGCCCGTCGGAAACGCGAGGCTCGTGCGCGGCAGCGCCGGCGCGTTCGCGATGATGGGGAACGAGATGCGAAAGAGGCTGAGCTTGCGCTCGGGGTTAGCGACGTCGAGCCGCCACCGGGTGACGGGATCGCCGCGCTCGACGCGGATCACGGCTTCAACGCTCACGTGGCTCCCGCCGATCGGAACGCCCGGCCAGCGCAGCACGATCTCTGCCGCGTCACCGGCCCGCGCCTCGAGCACCGCGGCCGGGGCGTCCGCGCTCGATACCGACACGTGCTCCCCCTGGGCATCGCGGAATTCGAGTTCCCAGAGACTGTCGGTTTCCTTCGGCTCGGACAAGAGCTCCGCGGGGCGCGACCCCCTCGCCAGACTCTTGAGCACGACCGCCTTGCCGAGCCGTGCGAAAGACAGCGTCACCAAACCGTTGCCCGCGCGCACCTGGTTCTCCGACTTCTCCACCCATGGTTTCGGCATCGCGTTCTCCTTCGGAGCGGCTGTCGCAATCGCGCACATGCATCCGCATCCTAGCGCCGCCGCGATCAACGTCGCGGCCCCGGCGCGTTGCGCAAACCATCTGTTGGATTTCATCACTATCACCACCCCGCGGCCTCCGTCTGCCGTCTCTTGTGTCAATGCGCCCTCTCGTTTCGCTTGCCTAGCACGCCTTCCCTGCGGGTTGCGCCGGAGCAAGGCCGCTCAGTGATCGGGTATGCACCTGCGCTATCCTTAACGCAACAGCTTGCGCCATGTCATTCCGAATGAAGCGGAGCGAAGTGAGGAATCTCGCTATCGCCAGAGGATCCACGCCTGATCATGGATTGGGGGGTGCGCTTAGGATCGGACACCTGCCGCAGGGGAGCCGTGGATCATCGGCGAACACGCCCACCGTGTTGCACCGCCATGCAATGCGGAGTCTGACGCAAGCTCACAACGTTGGGCTGGACACTCTATGGAGGTGAACCATGGATAAAGTTGGCATCGCCCTCATCGGCTGCGGCTTCGTCGCCGAGATTCACGCCGACTGCTATAACCGCCACGTGCCGGACGCGCATATCGCCGCCGTGGTTGGGCGCAGCGAGGCGAAGACGCGCGCCTTCGCGGAACGCTTCAACATCCCGCGCTGGTTCACGGATTACCGCGACGCGCTCGCCCTCGACGAAGTGCACATCGCGGACCTCTGCCTCCCCAACTATCTCCACGCCGAGCTGACGATCGCCGCAGCCGCCGCGGGCAAGCACGTCATCTGCGAGAAGCCGCTCTGCATGAACCTGGGAGAAGCGGACCGGATGCTCGCCGCGTGCGCGCAGGCCGGCGTCCACCTGATGTACGCCGAGGAGCTCTGCTTCGCCCCAAAGTACGTGCGCGCGAAGCAACTCGTGGATGAAGGCGCGCTGGGAAAGGTGTATCTCGTGAAGCAGAGCGAGAAGCACTTCGGCCCGCACGCCGAGTGGTTCTGGGACGTCGAGCGATCCGGCGGGGGCGTCATGCTCGACATGGGCTGCCACGCGATCGAGTTCTCCCGCTGGATGCTCGGCAAGCCCAGAGCGACTTCGGTGTACGCGCAGATGGGCACCTATGTCCACGGCGAGCGAACCAGGGGTGACGACAACACCATCGCCATCATCGAGTTCGAGGGCGGCGCGGTCGGCATGGCCGAGGAGAGCTGGGCCAAGCGCGGCGGGATGGACGACCGTGCGGAAATCTACGGCTCAGACGGTGTCACCTACGCTGACCTCTTGCACGGCAACGCGCTAGAGACCTACAGCGAGATCGGCTACGGCTACGCGGTGGAGAAAGCGCCCGAGACGAGGGGCTGGACCTTCACGGTTTTCGAGGAGGCGTGGAACTACGGCTTCCCGCAGGAGCTCGCGCATTTCGTGGACTGCGTGAAGCACGGCGCGCAGCCATTGGAAAGCGGCGAGGACGGCCGCGCGGTGCTGGAGATCATCATGGCCGCCTACGAATCCGCGGCGAGCGGCCGGCGCGTGGCGCTGCCGTTCCGCACCGATGCGAAGATCCCGATCGAGCCGTGGCTGAAGCGGCGCTGACAGATGCCGGTAGGACAAGTCCAACCTGTTCACAACACTAACCTGCAAACCGAGGCAGGATGCAAGCCTGTCGTAACGCCGGTTTCCGGTGGTTTAGGCCCCCAACCCGGGAACTAAGCCTGCGGAGACTTGTTCCACACGAATGTGCTATAATGCAATTACAATGCCTCAACGAGCAAGAAGCCAGAAGAGGACGGGGAAGAGCGTGTCAGAAACCCGCGCGCGGATAAAGCTTGTGATCGAGCGGACTAAGGACGGGTATGTCGCCTATCCCCTCGGGCTCAAGGGCGTGGTCGTAGCCCAAGGCGACACGTATGACGAGGCGCTAAAGGAGGTCGCTTCGGCGGTGCGGTTCCACGTCGAAACCTTCGGACGCGCCGTGATTGAGGAAGCATCGGAGGCAAAGGAAGTCTTCACGGCCGAGACCGAGGTCGTCGTGGGTTGAGCAAATTCCCCGTTGATGCGCCAAAGCCGCGGGTGCTACACGCGTTGCGCGCCCTATGGAGTTTCATGTATCAGCGGACGATAGCGCTGATACACGAAACTCTTCCGGACGAGGTTCGTTTAGCGGACGGCGCAGGGTATCGCTCTATCGATACACGAACCTCGGTAGGTTTCGAGGTCGTGCGCGAGGCTGAGCATATCGCGCTGCGACGTGAGAACCCTGATGGTTCGTTCACCCCGATGACGGTTCCGAATCATCCAACCCTCAAGGCGTCAACGCTCCGCGCAATCTGCACCCAGGCCGGCATCGCGCGGGACGAATTCCTTCGCGCCTACGAACGGTCACGGTGACGCACTGCTGTCATCGCCCGGCCGTGGAGCACTCCAGTCTTCTTCCCTCATGACCTCATAGTCCACCTACGACTGCTATCCGCAACGCCAAGGTCAGGAAATGCATCACTATGGGCGCCACAAGGCTCCTCCTCCACGCATAGACGAGCGCGAAGATCAACCCCATCATGCCGACGGTGATCATCCCAGCGACGCCCTGGTAGGTATGCTCGACACCGAAAAGCACGGTCGAAAGCACCACGCCTGTCGAGACGCGTCCTGTCAGGGTCGCGAACCGTAGGATCAGGTACCCGCGGAACACTGTCTCTTCGGCGGCAGCGATGACCGCGGCAAGGACAAGAGCCAAGGCGAGTTGCGCCGCCCCGTGCGGGAGACCATAGACTGGCGTCCGCATCAGTGGGCCGGACAGCCCGATCATCCAGACCAGTGCAGCGACCACGCCGGAGGCGATGTGCAAGGGAATGTACAGGGCGATGCCCAAGGCGACATCGCGCCATAGGTTCTTGCCCGTCCAGCCGATCCGATGCCTCGGCTCGCCGTTGCGCCAGAGAAAGTACAAGACCAGGCTGACGAGTCCAACTTCAAATGTGATGGTGCGGAATGCCTGGAGAACAAAGCCAAACGGTGCTGGCCGTCGAGAGAATGCCCCCAAGACGAGCGGCGGCATCAGCACGATCAGGAAGACGGCCACCTCAACGGACTGCGCGAGCCGACTCGACTGACCACCGGTGCCACCGGCTTTCTGAGCACTGTCTGACCCGTTCGTCATGGATCGCTGGCCTGACCGTTGAGAAGCAGTGACGCAGAGCACCTTGTGGCGGTCCTGCCGCCGCCTATTCCTCCCGCGGCAGCTCGAGCTCGACCTCGAAATCGGCGTCGGCCATCTCCCGCACGATGTCGGCGAGCCGATCGACGATCCGTCCCACCTCGCCGAAGTCGAAGAAGTGCCCGCACGAACACGACACCGGCAGCCGCCCTTCGAGCAGGTCAACCGATATCACTTTGCTGCACTGCGCGCAGACGACCCGGACGCGATGCAGCTCGGACAATCCGACCGTGTCCGCTGGCGGCCCGGGCGGCTCGCCGGAGAGCACTCGCTGCGCCTCATCCAGCCGCGACGCGGGCACGAACAGCGCCGCCACGCGTGGCCGGCGAACCGTCGGGATCCCCGCGGCGCGAAGCTGCGTCTCGATCAGGTCCAACTGCACCTGGTTGTCCACCTGGCACAGCTCGGCGGGCTGCATCCGCTCCAGGCCAACGGCCGCTGCAGCGCCCTCCGGCAGTGACGCCGCGAGATCAGTGCCGCAGTCCGCGCAGCGCGCCGCATCACCCACGTACTCGGTTCGGCAGTTCGGGCAGAATGGCATCGTCGTTTACCCCTCGTAGAGCTCAGGCGCCGGTCTCACGTATGGCCGGCGCAGCCCGTGGTTTCCGGCATAGGATTCGGAACGCGCCGGCCGCTATCCTGCGTCCCGACCGTTTACGCCCGTCTTGGAGGTCATGTCCTGCCTTGCGCCGAACACTTGCTGGTACATAATTCGACACCCGATGTCACTGATCGAGAGGCAACCCATGATCCTCAAACTGCTCGCTGCGCTCGTGGTGCTGCTTGCGTGCGTCGGCCAGGCCGCCGCGGCCGGCAATATCGTCACCATCGAGAAGGGCGGCCACCTGCTGCTCAACGGCAAGCGCTTCTTCCCCCTCGGGCTCTACGCCAAGCCCAAGGGCGACAACCCGTACAAGCAGATGGCCGAGGCGGGCTTCAACCTCGTGCAGTCGGGCTTCGACCCGAAAGAGCTCGACGCCATCGCCCAGGCGGGCGTCTTCTGCTGGATACCTCTGGGCGGCAACCTTGACCTCTCCGCCGATCGCCCGGCCCGCGAGGCCGAAATCCGTCGCGTTGTCGCCGGCGCCAAGGATCACCCCGCGCTCCTCATGTTCGAGAGCACGGACGAGCCGGCGTGGACCTGGAACGACCCCGCCAAACCTCGCGTGCTTGCCGAGAACCTCGCGCTGGGTTACCGGCTCGTAAAGGAACTCGACGCCAACCACCCGGTGACACTGAACCACGCGCCGCAAAACACCGTTGCCACTCTGCGCAAGTACAACGACGCCTGCGACGCCGTGTCGGTGGACATCTACCCGATCATCCCGCCCGACATCCTGCACATCTATGGCCTCACCCCGGACCGGCATCACGGCGATCTGCGCAACCAGACCCCGTCGTGCGTGGGCGAATACGTTGACAAAATGCGCCGGGTCGCGGGCCCCGACCGCCCGGTGTGGATGGTGCTGCAAGGCTTCGCGTGGGCGGACCTCGATCCGGTGACCAAGATCCAGTCATCGGTCGCCTATCCGACCTATGAGAAGACGCGCTACATGGCGTGGCAGTCTGTGATCCACGGCTGCAACGGGATCATCTACTGGGGCACGTATACCCTGGAGCAGCCCGGCGATTGCTGGCGCGGCATCACGCGCGCCGTCCGCGAGCTGGCGGATCTGCACGATGTGCTCGTCGCCGACGAGGCGCCGGCAACGGTGGAGAAGGACTACGACGAGATGGGCTATTCGATTGACCTCGGCGTTGAGGTTTCAGTACGCGATGCCGGCGCGTTCCGCTATATCCTCACCGCGAATTCGAGCATTGACCCGGCGGGGGTGACCTTCCGGGGGCTGAAGGGGATACCCGACGGCGACTTGGAGGTGCTGGGCGAAGCGCGAACCGTCGCGGTCAAAGACGGCGCGTTCCACGACACCTACGCCGGCCTCGGCGTGCACCTCTACCGCGCGCGGAAGGGCGGCTAAGCTGATGCATTGGGCCGTCGAATGCGAACGTCGCGGCGGCACTCCAGCGCGGCCCGCATTGCAGCTTAGGCCCGAATTGTGCGCAGGACCACAGCAAAGGCGCGCGGAGCATATCAACCGGGCGCGCGGTCTCCAGACCGCGCGGATCACCGCAACTTCTGGAGAAGTCGCGCCCCGTCCTGATTTGCCAGGTGAAACCTCCGCGCTCGTTACCCATGATCTCGGTAGACAATCGCGCCGCCCCCGACTGACCTCGACGCTTCTCCTCATCCTTCTCACCGTGTGCATGGCGGCGAGCCGGGTGGTCGCCGCCCAGGAGGCTCAGCCCGTGAAATCGTGGGCGCAGCTGGTGGATTCGGTCAAAGACGACGCTCGCCTGGCGACGGCGCGAAGCGCACTGATCGAGCGGGCCCGCAGCGCCGCGCAGTTGGCGATCGTGCGAAGAGCGTACAAGCTCGAAGACGTCGGCAAGCATCGCACCTGGCTCGACGGCCGCATGCGCTATCTCGAACCCGAGATCGCCGAGACCTTCGCCCTCGCGATGAGCGATTTCGGCGCGTGCAGCACGCTTGCCGCCGAGCTGCCTCTGCTTGCGGTCGCGTACCGCCTGACCGGGGAAGAGGTTTTCAGGACACGGATCATCGAGCAACTCGAAGAGACGGCGACCTGGTCGCCGCTCCAGCGCCCGGGGTGGACGCTCTTCGCCCCCGGCAACCGCCTGCCTCCCGAAGGCAAGGACGGCAACTGGCTCGCGACCGGCGTCGGCATCAGGGCCCTCGCTGATACGCTCGAACTGATGCCGCCGGACGCCATCCCTTCGGCCTTGCGCGGTCGCCTGGAGGAACTGCTCGCGCACGAAGTCGACGGAGTCGTTGACGACTGGAAGACCAAGCGCCCCTGGTTCGTCAGGGGCGACGATCCCATCACCAACCAGTGGATGCTGCCCACCGAGGGCCTGGTGCGCGCGTGCCTGGTGCTGGGGCCGGAGCAGCGTCGCGAAGCGTACGAATTGGGCGTGCAGAACACGCTGAAGGCAATGGACAGCCACGGCGCGGCGGGCGAGTTCGAGGAGGGGATCGGTTACGCGTCATTCACCGTCACGTCAATGCTTCATACCGCACACGCGATGGCGGTGGCGGGAGATCGCCGGGCGATTGATCACCCGTTCCTGCGCAATTTCCCGACGTGGATGGTCCACCACATTCAGCCCGGCGGATTCCTCATCAACTGCTTCGACGCGGGGTCGGCGCGCGCCATCGACGCCCTGCGCGTGCCCCTATCATTGCTGGCCGTCTGTACCGGCAGCACGGTGGCGCGCTGGGCGCTGGAGTATCAGGTCGGTGGGCCGTCGGCCGACATCGCGGGGCTGCTGTGCCGCGCGTTGCCGGCGGTGGGCTCGGAAGCCGCGCCGCCGCTCTACGCCGCATACGAGCGAGCGACGCGCGTCAACTGGCGCGATTCCTGGAACGACGACGCGACCGGCGTCTGGGTGCGCGGCGGCCACCCGCTGGATCAGCACGACCACCACGACCGCGGGCACGTCAACTTCATCTCGCGCGGCCGGCCGATTCTGATCGAGGCCGGCACCCCGAGCTACGACAACCCGCTCATGGCGTCGCACTATGCATCGGGCGTCGGCCACAATGTGCTTCAAGTCGGCGATGTGCTGCCGGAGACGCGCGTGGCGCCGATCTCGGTGCGCCGACTCGACGCGACCGGCGGCGACGTCACCGTCAATCCCACCAAGTGCTACGACCACGTTAAGCAGTGGCGGCGCAGAGTGCAATGGACGGCGCAGAAGCTCGTCGCTACCGATGACGTGGAGCTGGAGGCGGGCGGGAGCGACGCCGTGCGGTTCCGCTGGCATCTGGGCACGACCGAGCCGGTGACTATTGCCGGCGCCGGAGAGGGATTCACGGTGAGTTGGGCGGATGCGGCGATCAGACTTCAGGGCTCGGTGCCGCTGCTGGTTTCACAGGAGATGCTGCCGGACAATACGCTCGCTTCCCCTGCCGGGCCGCAGCAGGGCCCCGACCACTTGCATACGTGCATTATCGTGCGCACGCGCGATGACGTGGAGGCGCTGAAGCTCACCACAACCGTGGCGCCTCACTCGAAGTAGCACGGCGTGCGTGCGTTTGCTGTGCTGTCAGCCTCTCGCCCGTGTATAATGGTTGAGGGATCCCCCGCAATCATCTCATGCGCGTCGCTCTCATAATCAACCCGGTCGCCGGCAGGAACCGCGGCATCGCCGCCGCTCTGAATGCGGAAGCGGAGTTCCGCAAAGCCGGCTGGGACGTGACGGTGGTCCTCACCGAGCGCCCGGGAGACGCCGTGCGCCTGGCGCGATCGTCGGCCGACCAGGGCTACGACGCGGTCCTGGCCTGCGGCGGCGACGGGACGCTGTCGCAAGTGCTCACCGGCCTGCTCGATACCGGCATTCCCGCCGGAATCATACCGGCGGGCACCGGCAATGACTTCGCGCGAACGATCGGCCTCAGCCGCAAGCCCGCCACAGCAGCAGCCCAACTCATCCGCGGCCGCGTCGCCGACGTCGATCTCATGCAAGTCAATGATGGGGCGCTCTGGTCCATCAACATCACAGGGGCGGGCTTCGACGCGCGAGTGACGGTGCGCATGAACCGGGGCCCGCGGCGCATCAACGGCCTGCCCGCGTACCTTGCGGCGATGATGCGCGAATTCATCGAATACCGCCCGACCCAGGTGCGCCTGCGTGTGGACCGCGAGCAATGGGAGGGCGCGGCGCTCCTGGTCGCGGTCGCCAACGCCCGCTCCTATGGCGCGGGGATGATCGTAGCGCCGATGGCCCAGATTGACGACGGCCTGCTTGACGTCGTCCTCGTCGAGCACGTCGGCCGCATCGACTTCCTGCGCACCTTCCCGCGCGTCTTCCGCGGAACCCATATCACCCACCCGGCAGTGCGCATCTGGAAAGGCAAGGAGGTGAGTATCGAGACCCCTGAAGAACCGTGCCCGGTCCTGGTGGACGGCGACGTGCAGTGCGAGACGCCGATCCAGGTCCGGGTATCAGAGGGGCGGGCAAAGCTGCTGCTGCCGCAGCGGGCCTAGGCCGCCGGATGCAGCGCATGGGGAAGAACCGCTCAGACCGTCTGCCGTCGACGAATTTCCGGCGCGCCGCCGCTTGACCGGCGGGCGTCAGCGTGTAGAACTGCTCGTTCTCCCGGCGCACGAGGGGAGGCTGATGTTGTTCAAGCGTTTCCATCGCCTGTACCCCCTCCGCGGAGCGCTGCCGGTCATCGGGCCCGCCAATGTCTTCACCGCTAACTCGAATCCAGTCGAGCCCGGACTCGCCCGTAGTGTGACGTTCGATTCGGCAGGCCGCAGCCCAGGCTTGCTTGAGGATATGCTCCTGGAGGTCGCCCAGCCGTCCCTGGCGCAGGAACTCCTCGATCCAGCGTTGCTCTTCAGACGATGCACTCATTCCGGTACGCGGTTCCCTTTCACCGCATTGCGCATGCTGCGTCACCACGAAGCGTAGGCGCTCCCGTCGCTGCCGACGCGGTCGCTGGCCGAATGGACCGCGCCGACGGCGCTATCATACCGCCAGTCACGACGGTCAGTGATCGGATCGTGGGGGAGCAGCATGTCGCCGGTTCGCAGGTAGGGACCCCGGTAGGACCCCAGATCAAGCTCGTAACCGGCGCCGTCAACCGTCGCGCTCACGTCACTGGCCCGCCAGGCCAGGATGTCATCGAGACGCGGCGGGTATCCCCCGCAGTCAGCATGGAAGTGCTCGACGGCGGCGCGGAAGTTGCGCAGGTCGCCGCGCAGAGCAGTCTCGTTGGAACGCCGGGCCGCGCCCAGGATGCACGGGATGATAATGAGCGCGAGGATGCCGATGACGACCAAGAGCACCATCAACTCGATGAGCGTCAGACCGCGGCGGGGGCGAGCAGTGGACGACGGGCGAAGAGGATTGTCGGTTGTGTCGCGTGCCAAAGGCCTCATGTTTCTCTCCCAGGTAGTGGGTCGAGGAACGTGGTCGGAGCGGCTAGGCTGTCTCCGAGAGACCCTTGGCTTTGCGGCCCCTTCTTGCGAAGGGTGTGCCTTTTATCCAACGACGGTATCTACATCAGATATTCCATATTCCCGCCCCAGACGCGAACCAGATTCATGTGGCGACGCTCTCGTGTGATGCAACCCGTCGTCAATGTGCGACCAAATGGGCGGTGTTTCGCGGGGGTCGTTCGTATCTGCGGTCCAGATAACGACGGGTTTGCGGTGGCTGCGCACAGGGACATGGGCCGAATCCGACTGGCCCGTGTCGCTCATGGGATGCCCGTCCAGCACGGGATTGCACCGTTCTACGGCGGCGCGGATTGGATCGTGAGCAGGGCGCCCCGATGCATCGGGGCGCCGCAGCATCACGCGAAGAAATCGAGATCCGCACAGTGCAGCTCGGGCAGCGCCGGCGCCAGCGCCAGGTAGTGATCAACGTCAATCCCGAACTCGTTCGGGTCCGCCATGCCGACGATCTCAGCCGCCGCACCCGACGCCGAGACCTCCGCCAGGTCGAGCAGCCGCCCACACGCGCTCTCTCATCCTTCGACCTCCAGCTCCGGCTCCAGCGGCGTGCAGCCGGGCTGATTGCGCATCCGCAGTAGCCACTCCGGGATCGGCTCCCCCGCGTCCGCCACCGCCAAGTCGGCGAGGCGCTGGCAGACACCATCATGCTCAGCCGCAATGTTGCGCCGCAGCGTCGGGTCCGCCTCGATGTCATACAGCCGCTCCGCCTCGCGCCCAAGAAAAGCGTTGTACCAGTACCTGCCCTCGCGCACCATCACGAACGGCCCCCACGCGGTCGTCGTGTGATCGCGATATGTGTCCGCCTCCCCCCTCAGCAGCGGCGAGAAATCCAGCCCCGTCATCGTGTCGGGCGGCTCCAATCCCATCATCCGCAGCAGCGTCACCGGGATGTCGTGCGACAACACCAGCGCGTCGCTTTGCCGCGCCTCCACGCCTGGCCCGCGCACCAGCAGCACCAGGTCCGCAATCTCCCGCGACATTGGGTGCCCCTGCTTCGAGACCAGCCCCCGCTCCCCCAGGCAGTGCCCGTGATCCGACACCACCACGATCATGGTGTCCTCCGCCAGCCCCAGGCGCTCTACTGTGTCCATCAAGATCCCAAACCACCGGTCGACCATCGTCACCTCGCCGGCATAGTTCGCTCGCAGGCGCGCGAGCTCCGTCGGCGTCAGCGGGTGCGACCCGCCGTAGCGCGACAGGCTCACGTTGCGCACTTCGTCGCCGCTCAGGTCGTACAGGCGCCGGTAGTAATCCGGCGGATCCCACGGCTCGTGCGGGTCGAACGACTCGACCGTCAGAAACAGCCGCTGCGCGTCGCGGTTCTGCTCCAGCCACGCCGCCGCCGCGCGGAATACCTGCGGCGCGAAGTAATCCTCCTCGCACCGGCGCTCGGCGACATTCATCAAATACTGCCGCAGCAGCCGGTACCCGTGCCGTTCCTCCAGCGGCCGATTCGAGTCCGCAAGCGGCATGTACGACTCGATCAAGTCCCGCGCCGGCGGCGGGCCCGAGAGGTAGTAGTCGTTCTCCTGGCCGCGTATCCACGTCCACTGCTGGAACCCGCGGTGGAAGTTCTTCGACGGCTTGAACTGATGATAGACGTCGCTGATGAGCCCGGTGCGATAGCCGGCGGCGCTCAGCACCTCCGAGATCGTATGGCGCTCCTCGCGCATCGGCCCCCATCCCGGCGCGCCGGCAAAATCACCTTTGTAGGCGCGGTGGTCGGCGAACGGGAAGACTCGCGCCCCGGTGTAGAGCCCCCTGCGGAAGGGCAGCGTGGGTAGGGATTCAGGATACGCCGCGGTGAACAGCACGCCCTGGGCCGCGAAGGCATCGAGGTTTGGCGTTCGAATCCAGTCATTGCCGTACGCGCCGATGTGATCCGGCCGCATGGTGTCGAGCACGATCACGATGCAGTTCATGGTTCTCCGACCTCCGCTGATTGTGAGCTACAGCATACCCGCGTGTCGCGGCGATGTCAAAGGAGTGGCCAGGTACCCCGAAGAATCCACCCATGGCCGGATGGTCACGGGCGCGCTACCGTCGCGCCGTCCCGTAGCCCTTAGCTGCAAGGCTCATGGCCGCGGCCGTGTCATTCAGAGCGCAGCGGCGCGCGAGCCGCGAAGCGAAGACTTGTCCTGAGCATAGTCGAACGGAATCTCGGTATCGCTTGGGCGGTTTCTCTCGATCATGAAGCCGCCCCGAAGCGGTGCCGACCCTGGCACATCGCCCCGATCGAGGAGGTTACCATGGACTTCTACGAAGTCATCAAGACGCGGCGGAGCGTCCGCTCCTTTGCCGCCAAGCCCATCCCCAATGACGTGCTCGAGCGCGTGCTCAACGCGGCGCGCATCGCCCCCTCGGGCAGCAATCGCCAGCCCTGGAAGTTCATCGTCGTGCGCGACCAGGCGCTCAAGGATAAGCTCGTCATATCGTGTCACGACCAGCGTTTCCTCGCCCAGGCGCCCGCGGTAGTTGCAGCGTGCGGCCGCGATATCAACTTCGACCGCGGCGATTGGATGGGCGAGTACTCGATGATCGTGGACGTCGTTATCGCTATGGATCACCTCATCCTCGCCGCGCGCGCCGAGGGCCTGGGCACGTGCTGGATCGGCTCCTTCAACAACGACCAGATTGTGGAACTGCTGGGCATCCCCGATGGCTGGTGGGTCGTGGCGCTAACCCCGCTCGGCTACCCCGAGGGCGAAGCCTTCGCCGAAACCACCGACCGCAAGCCGCTTGCCGAGATCGTCTGCTACGACCGGTGGGGAACATGAGTCGTAGGGGAGCCTCTCTGCGGGCTCCCCACCCCACCGTTTTCGCTGCTGCACCGGCCTGCGCAGCGACCGCAGGAACTTATTCGGCGAGTGGTGTCATCCCGAGTCCTTCGGCTTTGCTCGGGATGAACTCTGCGAGGTCTAGCCGCCTACGGCGGCGATCTCGGCCGCGCGATTGCGAATTCCCTGCCGGGATTCCTCGCCCAATCGCCCAGTGCGCGATTTCGCAACGCGCCGCAGCGCTCGAAGTGACATCCCCCCGGGCGTGTGCAAGGTCCGGGTTTCGCTCTGTCATAGGCCGTCACAAAATGCCGCGCCTTCTCCCGAAAATCAGGTCCGTCCTCCCCGCCCTCCTGCTGTCCCTGGCCGCGGTCACGAGCAGCGCCGCGGCCGCTTTCGACCTGACCCCAGCCGAGCAGGCATGGGTTCGCACCCACGGCGCCGCCTACATCTGGGAGGAAACGCGCGAAGGCCCGCAGGATCCGGGCTACAACCTGACCGAGTTCAACCTCCTGTCGAAGCGAATCGGCTTTCGTGTCGTCCGCGCCGTCCTCGGCGGCTATGGCAACGACATTGTGAGGGACCCGCGGCTGCCTCCACCCAATCGCACTTTCCTCGACAACCTACGCTCCCGACCGTACCGCGATCTGATCGACAACTTCGACACCATCATCTTCACCGTGGGCATACCGCCTCAGATCTGGGAATCGGCGTGGACCCGCGGGCGGTACCGCGAAATCACCGAGTACCTGCTGCGCACCTATTCCGGCAAGACGTTCATCCTCGGCCACTGGGAGGGCGATCATTGGTGCCCCGGCGACCACACCTGGCAGCAGGCGATTGCCCTCTTCAATGCGCGACACGACGGCATCGTCGCGGGCCGCGCCGCGGTGCCGCGGGCGACCTCCAGGGTCCTCGAGATGATCGAGATGGTGAAGCTCGATTACTCGGGCCGCGAGTTCATGGTCAACAACCTCGTCCCTCAGTCGCACGCCGACCTCTACTCGTTCTCCACCTGGGCGTATGTCAACGAGCTGCCGAAGGCCCTGGCCTACCTGAAGCGGAAATGTCCCGACTCGCCGCGCTTCGGCAATGACAACGTGATGATCGGGGAGATCGGCATTCTCATCAAGCGCCCCCCACAGGAACGGGTGGCGTTCTTCCGCCAACGGATAAAGGAGATGATGGCGGCGAGGGCGCCCTATGCCGTATTCTGGGACCTGGCCGACGGTGACTGCGGGCTGATGGACGGCAAGTACCATCGCGGTCGCAAGTCCCTGCCTTACTATCTCTTTTGCCGGGCCCTCCATGCCGATGACGCGCGACTGGCGGTGGATGATTTCGAGGCCGACCCGCTCGGCCTGCCCGGGGGAGAGCGCGATGAAGCGGGCGATCCCATCAATAACCTTGGCGGCCGCAGAGGCGCCTTGGGCGCAGCTTGCGGGGCATTGGTCTGGCAGCCCGCAAGTCCGCGTCGGCCCGCCTCGCGCGTGCTCGGGCTCAGACTGCCGCAAGGGGGCGCCGGCGCCGGCTGGGAGGAGCAGCTCCTGGGTGAATTCGATGCCCGCCGCTACCAGGCGCTCGGCTTCCGTGCAAGAGGAGATCTCTCGGGTCTGTCCCTCAGCCTGACCGACGGTCGGGGAAAGCGAGCCCCGGTTCCGCTCACCATCGATGGCACGTCGAAGTGGCGGCATATCCGCATTCCCTTGAGCGCCTTCCGAGGCCTCGATTGCGGTCGATTGCGCGCCGTCTCCCTTACGCGCGCAAGGCCGGGAAACGAGAGGCTGATCTTCCTCGACGACATCGCCTTTGAACGGACTCCTGGAGTCGAGTCGCGGCCAACTGCCGGGGCCGTGTCTCCCAAGGCAAGCCAGCTTGCTCTGGGCAACCCCGTGCAGCCCTTGCCTCTGCCAGAGGCGCCCGGCGCCCTCAAACAGGTCGCCTTGTCCGTGGCAGCCGGCGCGGCCTTGGTCGCTCCGACACTGACCGACGGCCACCGCGGCGTGACGCTGGCCGACAGTCTGGGCGCCTGGCACAGCCTCACTTTGAACGCCAATGGCGACGGAGAGCTGAGGCTGGATCCGCACGGTCCCTTCTTCGATCCCGCGAACTTCGAGCGGATCGGCCTGACCGCGCATGACCTCCAGCGCAATGAGGAGTTCCTCAGCCTGCACCCGCTCGCGGCGGATCGTCAGGGCTATCTCGAATGGCGCTTCTCCTCGCCGTACCCGGCGACGGCCTTCCACGTCGTGGTTTACGGGAGGGACAACCGTTCCGCGGGAGGCAGGCTCGGCATCTCCTTCAGCACCGACGGCGCCAACTGGCAGGAGTGCGCCATCACCAGGGGCGATGCCACCTGGCCCCATCTGCTCGAAGGCCTGATCGGCACGGCCCCGCCAGGCTACGAGCCGAGCCGCCGCATCTGGGTGCGTTTCTGGGTCGAGGCCGCCTCAAGTGACAAGGACTGGTATTGGAACGCGAGCATCGCCGACATCAAAGTGCGCCTCGCGCTCGACACCACGGGCCTCAGGTTTCCGGATGCGTCGCATCTGCGCTACCGCGACCGCAATCCCGAGAGCCTCGGCTACCGCGGTCTGCTAGACCTGGACTGGTGAACCCAGGGCATGACCGCGGATGTGATCAGCTTTGGTGGGGCAGGCGTCCCGCCTGCCAATGCAGGAACTGTACGGCGGCCTCGCGCCGTTGTCTCAACGGCCTCGTTCGTCCTTCGGCCCGCGATGGGTGTGTTATTCAGAGCGGAGCCCCGACCCGTCGGGGCGGAGCGAAGACTTGTCCTGGGCGCCTGTCCCGAGCGAAGCCGAGGGGAACTCGAATGGAGTCTCGGCCGCGGGGATTCATCGTGCTCCGGCCCTGGGCGGATTGGGCAACAGGCTCCCCATCCCACCCGGTATCTTCGTGTTTTGGTGCCTTTGTGGTTCCATCGAAATCGAAAGGAGATCACCCATGCTTCCGCGCTTACTCATCACCCTCGCCGTGGGCACGTGCATCCTCACCATCGCCTGCGCCAACGGCTTCGACTGGCTCTGGAAAACGCCCCGCAAACACATCAACACCGTCATCCGGACCGCCGAGGGCTCGAAGATCCTCCAGGGCCCGAAAGTGGCGCTGATTCCCAACGGCGACCTGGTCACGGTCGTCGCGCACAACAACTACGCCTCCGACGCCGTCACCAGCGATGTCGAGATCGAGTGGTTCATCTCCCACGACGGCGGGCTGACGTGGCACAAGGCCGAGCCGCTGCAGCCGGATGTCGCGCCGGGGCTCGATAAGTACTCGACCTGGCCGGTGCGGTTGAAGGGCGGGGCGTTGCTGACCATCGGCTCTTACGGCTGGGAGAACTCCACCGACACGCCCGAGAAGCGCAAGGAACTCGCCGCGCAGGGCTACTACCTTTTCACGCCCGAGGAGGGCAATGCCAAGGGCGTCGTCTCCATCATCCATCGCGTCTGGATGAGCCGCAGCGACGACGGCGGGAAAACGTGGAGGACGAGCGACATCGCGCTGCCTGCGATGCCCCACCTCGCTCTCTACGGCGACCCGCTGGTAACGCGCGGCGGCGTCATCATCCAGCCCATGTGGGGGCGCTTCGATCTCCGCCGCGAGCCAAAGTACGTCTCGAGCCTGGTGCTGCGCAGCGAGGACGACGGCGCGAGTTGGGAGCTGCGTACCATCGCCAAGGCCGTGGATGTCGATTTCAACGAGACTTCAATCACCGAGGCGCCCAACGGCGACCTGGTAGAGTCTCGGCGATTAGAGCAGCAGCCGAGACTCTTCCGGAACGGGGTTCATGAGCGTGATTCTCGGGTCTGCGCGCGTTGCGGTAATACACGAACCCCAGTAGTGGCGCTGATTCGAACCGCGGGGCAGAGGGAGTTGTGGAGCGCCGTCTCAACCGATGCCGGGAGGACCTGGTCCGCGCCGCGCGACTCCGGCCTGCTCGGCTCGACGCCGTTCCTGGTCACGACGAAGGACGGGTTGATAGTTGCGGTCTACATGAGGCGTGCGACCCAGCCGGGCGGCGGCGGGTTTGCGCAGACCGGCGTCTTCGCGTGTGTCAGCCGCGATAATGGGCGCACGTGGGACGCGGAGCATCAGGTGTGCCTGGTGGATGCGGGGACGGAAGCCGTTGACGGCTACCCGTCGGCGGTCGCGCTCCCCGACGGCTCGGTGTACGCGGTCTACGGATTCCACGGCGCAAGGGCCATCGGCGGCACCCGCTTCCATCCGCGCCACGGCGCCTTCGGCCACCGCTAAACCTGCCCTATGGTGGCGCAGGTTTTCAACCTGCGAACGAGAACAGGATTGCATCCTGTCGGGCCATGTTGGCGGAGAATGGTAGTGACCCCCAGCACTTCCTCTCCCTCTCAGGGAGAGGATTGTGGAGAGGGTGAGAGGGCGCCGGGCTAGCGCCAAGCCCCCCGCTGTCAGAGGCCTGATGGCATCGGGCCGCAGACCTGTCCTGCCTGTCCTGTTCACCCTGAGCGACGCCACTGCGGAATCGAACGGGAGTGAGCGAAGTCGAGGGGCCTACCCCAGGAGCGCAGGCGTCCTGCCTGCCCTGAGCCCGGTCGAATGGGTGCCTGTTCACCCTGAGCAGGGTCGAAGGGTCCCCGTTTCCAGAATGACTAGGGGGCAAGCGCAAACGTCACAATCGAAATCCGCGGCCGCCGCGGACCCTTGCCTGTGGTCTCAACCAGTCCCACCGCAACCTGCCGGCCATCTGCCGAGAACGTTGGGTCACAACAGTAGGAGGAATAATCCCCGGCCGCTGCCCGCGCGATGTTCTGCGTCACCGCGCCCACTTCGATCCTCCCAAGCACTTTCCGCGTGACTGGGCGAACCGTACGATAAACCAGCACATGGTTACCTTCGCCGCGTTCCTCCACGACCGCAAGGCCCTTGAGGCCGGGAGCCCAAGCTGAAGACTCCGGGATGCCCGTGATCTTGTCCGTAATCTTGCCGCCGCTTTTCGCCCTCACAATGCAAGCGGTCGCAGAATCACCTGACTCGGTGACGGTGATGAAACCAATCTCGATTGAATCGGCTGACCACGTAGGCGGCGCCCCGTTCGTAATACTCGGCAGGTCGCAGATCCTCTCTCTCGTCTTCGACCTAACATCGTATAACCATAGCGACCCTAGAGGCGCAGCCGGAAAGGCCCTTTTCGGCTGCGAGCCTCTCCGAATCGTGCGTGGTAGCGCCTCAGTTTGGCCGACAAAACGGCTTTTCGGCCGGACCTCTAGCGGTCCCGAGACGGCGCGCATATCAATGCCCGCATAAGCCAGACGCCTGCCGTCCGGGGACCATGAGGGCGTCATGAGCGCCATGTGGTCTTCCTCAATATGCCCTACGGTATTTCCCGCATCATCGAGTATAGATATCGCTATCCGGTCCCCATCCGATGTGACGAACGCGATCCGCTTTCCGTCCGGACTCCACGAGAGCGCCGTCGGGCCACCGTCAAACGGCATCAGGAAGTCCACCGATGCCTCTCCACCCGGGGCTTCCGTCTCCGTCTCCCTCTGAGACCGCGTCTGCGCTTGCGTTGAGGATGTGCGCAGGCCCAAGTCCCAGACATCAGAGGCTAGACGACCAATCTGTCCCGATCCGGGATCTATGAGCCGCAGTGACACCACTTCCTGTGGTCCCCACGCCCACCCGTAAAACGCGATTTCCTTGCCCGAGGGCGACCAAGCGGCAGCGACCACGTAGTCAGGATCTGTCTTGAGCGCCCGGGACTCCTTCGTCGCCGTATCATAGACGTACAGCTTGCCGTCTGACCAATAGGCGACAGACTTGCCGTCGGGTGCCCACGACGTGACGACGGTCGCGATGTTGCATCCCGCGACAGCAAGCGCGATCACGACTAGGGCGACCGCCACCACACAGCGACGGACGATCGAGCATCTCCTCAACACGGCCCAAACGCTTGGCGCCATTGCGGTGCTCCTCCCCTTATAGCATTTGTCGTATCTGGGACACCTATCGGCGGTCGTGAGGCGAATAAGTTCGGTGCAAGGTGATGGATTGCGCGCCGCGCCGAAATGCGTAGGGGTCGGCGATCAGCGGCATCGCCAACGGCAAGCATCGTCCTCCGCTGCTGGGGACGACATTATCCAGAATGCGGCTAGCCACGGGCCCCTCTGCCGGTCGCGGTGCGGCACCTCATTATAGCATAGCCGAACGCCCTGAACGAGCGTGGGCGTTAGGCCCAAGGATCAAGGGGTGACGTAGGGAATGCAGCGTGGCCGACGCCGGCGCAGGCAGGATGGGGCCTCAACGTCGCAACCATCTCCCCGGCACCTCCGCCACCTGCTGGCTCAAGTCCTCGGTCTCAACGTGGGAGTAGCGCAGCGTGGGGTAAGTTGGCGTGCGCCAACTGCTTGAGCAGGTCACACGGGCGCACCCTTGAAGTCTCCCCAGGTTGAAGTGCACGTACTCCCCGTCGGGCCAGCTCAACAATTCTCCGCTCGTCCGCCGCTTGCACCCCCGCCGTCGCCATGCCTCACGCCGCGGAGCCGAGTCCCTACGGCGCGGTCCGTTTCTTCCCGCCCGCCGGCACGTATACGATCTGCGTGCTGCCCGCCGCCGCGTCATCGGCGATCCAGAATGTGTCGGCCCCGTCGCCGGTGACCACCTCCACCGACAGCCCTTTCGCTCCGGGCCGCCCGACCCATCCTTTGAGCGCAGCCGATTGCACACGGCGCCCCTGTCGCGTCAACTCGATCACCGACACGAACACGGCGCCCTCGCCCTTGCGCCGGCAGATGACGAGCGGCATGCGAGTCGTCGGCGGCTGGCCGGGCGCATCGGCCAGGAAGACCTCCGCCGCGCCGCATCCGTCCGCCGCGGTCAGTCGCACCTGTCCGCCCTCCACCTCCCACACCGCGCGCCACATGCCCGCGACCTCCGCGCGCCGCAGCTCACCGAGATGCTGGTACCCATTCTCCTGCGACAGCGGCGCACTGACGGCCGGGGCCTCACCGTCGTACCGCACGCGCCCGGCATTGTGATAGACCCAATCGTACGTACGCGGCCGCTCCGAACGGGCGCGGTAAACGTCGAGGATATAGCCCGGCGTCATGACCACGGTTCGGTCGAGCGTGACCCCTTCGTACGCCTCGGTCGCCACCGCCCGCACCGCCCGAAATCCCGCGTCCCGGTGGAACAGAACCAGCTTTCCCTCGGTCGGCGCCTGGCTTTTCCCGTCCACCACAATCGTATTGTGGGCCAGTGTCTGGCGGTACCACGTCCGGTGCAATGGCACGCTGTATGCGAGGCGCCCCGCGTCGGGCGCCAGCTCTTGCCCGAGCCCGTAGAGCAGGATCTGCAGCTTCTCCGGATGCCCGTGGCCGCCGCCGTGCGGGCCATAATCGAGCAGCAGATAGCGCCCATCCGGCCCGGTGTCATCGCGCAGGATGGCGCATCCGAGCCCGTCCAGGTTCACGCTCTCCAGGCGCAGTGTTGCATCGGCCGGGATACTCTCGGCGCCCCACAACAAAGCCTCGATGCTCTGCCGGTTCCCGCGGTCAATCACCGCCGCGTATCGCCCATCCCCAAACCGCGCATACGCGGCCTCGTACAACCGCTCCTGACCGCCGAGGGAAAACCGGTCCGCGTCATTAAGCGCGGGGAACGTCAGGTCCGGGTACACCAGGCTGAGCGGCCCATCGAAGAGCGCCTTGTAGCGCGGATCCTCGTGCAGCTTGATGCCGCTGCGAGCAGCCGCCTCGGCCGTGTACACCAGGGCCGAGAGCGCATAGAAGTGATATGACGGCGCGCCCTCGTACCACGATCCATCGGACAGCACGCTCGCCTGCATCTGATAGCGGAAGCCGTTCTCCGAGTCATCGAGCGCGGCGTGAATCATCGCTTCATCCCCGAGGCAGAACCCCACCGCCGCGATTCCCGCGTTGTGCCACGACTGCCAATTGCTCTTCCCCATAGGGTTGCGCGAGATCACCTCGACACTCGGCCGCAGGAAATCCTTCTCGATGCGCTCGCGCTCCGGCGACGACACCGTGTTGAAGATCAGGTCATACGCCCACGCCACCCGCACCAGATCCACCGCCTCGTCCAGGGTCTGCGCGAAGCGCTTTCCTCCCGAGCGCGCATCGCCTCCTTTGACGTCATGGATCCGGTAGCGCGGGTACTTCTCGGCGTACGCCAGGAAGATGTCTCGCGCGCGCTGCGCGTAGCGCGGCGCGCCGGTCAGCGCATACGCCAACCCGAGGTCTTGCAGCTGCGACGTGTAGCGGTGATGCGTGAAGCTGACCACCACATCGTCATACGGCCAGCCGCTGTAAACCTCCCAGCCATAGGGGCAGACGTGGCGCGTCGGCGCCTCAGTGCGCAGTCGCACGCCGTGCTTGGGGCAACTGTAGTAGTGCGTCCACTGGCCGCCTTTGCTCGGTACGGCCACGGTCCCGTTCAGCGCCTGGTCGGCGCTCGCGATGATGCCGTCGTAAACCGCCTTGGCCCAATCGTACTTCCGGGCCCGGTCGCGGGCGCGTGCAATCTCCTCGGAGGTCGCGTAGAGGCAGGGGTGTCGGCGGTTCTCATCGGGCATGCGTGCTGGCCCTTCGGACACGGCGGCCGCCGCGCCGGATACGCGCCCCGCGGAAAGGCCCGGGCGCCCTCTCACATCCCCCGGCGCCAGCAGCCAGGCACCCGCCGCAAGTATCACCGCCCACCAACGCGCGGTCATCGATCCTCCGCGTCCACATCAGCCCAACTCAACAATCCGCCGCTCCTCTGCCGACTGCACCACCGCCGCCGTCACCCGCAGCACCGCGAGCCCGTCGTCCCCGGAGGGCCCCGGATCTCCGCCCCCGAGGACGCTCTCGACGAAATGCTTGATCGCTTCGAGCACGAATCCCCGCGGCTCGCCCATCGCCTCCGTCCACAGGATGCCGCTGCGCCGGTACTTCTCGGGTGTCGCCCGGTGCAGGCACATGTCACCGGCATCGAACTCGAGCAGCCCGCCGGTAAAGATGAGCTCCATGCGATTGTCCACCACCGTCGGCAGGCTGTTGGGCAGTATCCAGCACGACTCGAAGCACGCGAATGCGCCGCCCTCGAACTCGACGGTGGCGACATATGCGTCGGGTGTATCGAAGCCGAGCCCGGTCAAAATCCCCGACCGCGCTACGGCATACACTCGCCTCGCCTCGCGCCCGAAGAGCCAGCGCACGCGATCCACGGTGTGGCTCATCAGCCAAAACGGCAACCGCGTCCGCGCCGACCACCCGCGCAGCATCTCGGTCGGCACCGAGAGCGTGTTGCTCAGCCGCGCGTAGGCATAGATCGGCTCGCCCATCTCGCCCTTTACGATCGCGTCCTTCGCAAGGATCATGGGCAGTTGCCAGCGGTTGCTGAAGTTCACCATCAGGCGCACGCCGGCTTTGCGCGCGGCGGCTACGATCGCCTCGCCATCGGCGACCTTCGTAGCGAGAGGCTTCTCGACCAGGACGTGCTTGCCGTGCGCGGCGGCCGCAAGGCACGGTTCGAGGTGGACGTCATCGGGCGTGACCACCGACACCGCGTCGAGCGGCGCGTCCTCCAGCATCTCCTGATAGCTTGTGTACCAGCGCGCGACGCCGAACTGGTTCGCCACATCGCGCGCGCGATCGGCGTCGAGGTCGGCCACTGCGGCGATCTCGACCTGGGGCAGCGCGGCATAACACGCGAGGTGCCCCCGCCCCTGCAGCCCCACCCCAATCACCCCAACGCGAAGTCTGTCCATCACCAACCCGCCTTGCCTTTCTGCGCAATCTGCGGAAGACACAAGCCTCTACTGCGCCCACACCCACACCGGGCTCGACCGCGCCACGTTGCCGTCCGCCTCGGTGACTCGCACGAACACGTAATGCCGGCCACGGCCCAGCGCCACCCGGGTCAGCCAGTGGTGTACCGCTGCGTTGGGCGACACCGACGCAACGGTCCGCCCGTCCGCGATCAGGTCAATGCGTGTGATGCGCTCCCCCGCATCGGGGTCGCGCACATCAACGACACACGGCAGCTTCCCCGCCGGCCGGCTGACAGCGGCGCCCATGTCCTCGCCGTCCACGACGAACTCCAGCCGCATGTTGCGGTCCCAGGTGCTGTAGGTGCGCCGCGCGCGCAGCGCCTCCAGGATGCCCCGGCGAGTGAGCTGCTTCGCCAGCGCCACCGTCCAGTGCGGCCCGTCGCCCCAGGTCGCGTCGTGCTTGTCCTGCGACCCGTCGGCGCCCACCCGCCATCCCGCATTGAGCATCTGGATGTACGAGGCCTCCTCGTCCGGATTGCGGGCTTCCACCCCGTACATCGCTGACGCCGCCATCGGCGAATACCGCCCATGGTTGAAGTCGCCGATCCCGGGGTGGTTGAAATGAGCCATCACTCGCAGTTCCCCGAATTCGCGATAGGCCGATTCGAGATCGGTCGAAAGCCGGAAGCGATCGCCCATGAAGTAGCAGATGTGCCCCTGGCTGGTCGTCCATTCGACACCGTAGAGGGCCGCGAAGGACCCCGGCTTGTCAAATGCGTCGGCCTGATGCACCACATCGGCGTACTCGTCGAATGTCAGCTCGGCGTCATGATCGGTGACCGCGAAGAAGTCAATCTTCGCGACGTCTCGCGCATGGCGGTACGCGTCCACGGGCATCTCCACGCCGTCGGAATAGGACGTGTGCGCATGAAGGTCGCCCCAGTAGAACTGGTACGGGTTGCGCACCGTCACCGGCTGCTCCGCTTCCAAGCTCATCGCCATCAATGCGCGGATCGCGCCGAATTGCTGGCTGCCGGCATCTGCGCTGGTTGCGCTCGGCGATGACACGACGAGCAGCCGCTGCCGCCCGTTCGCCGCGCGTGTCGTGTCCAGCATTCCCTGCCATACGCCGCCCTGGCGCTGCAACTCCGCCGACGCCGCGCCCAGATACGCGACCACCCGCTGCGGCGGCGCCGCGGTCGAGATCTTCGCGCTGACCTCGATGGTGCCCGAGATGTTCTCGCCGGCCTTGGGCGCCACGATCTCGATCGACTTCGACCCGCCCGCCAGTATCTCCACTTGAGCGCTGGCGGTCGCGCTCTTCGACTGCCCGTCAACCGTGACCTGGGCCTCGAAGTCGAGCCAGTAGAAGCCGGGCATGATGCCGTCGGGCACCGGGAAGCTGACGCTCCAGATGCCATCGCCCGCGGTGTCGCCCATCTGCCCGGAATCGTTGAGCGGCAATAGCAGTTGCGCCGCCTCGCGCGGCCGCACCGTCGCCGATGTGATGACCACGCCCGGCCGCGCCGCCTGCAACCCGATCTGCGCCTGTTCACCGGTCGCCGCTTTCCCCTTGATGAGCACCGCCTTGACCAGCGGCGCTTCCGCCGCGGATGCCCACGTCGCGAGCGCCCCCGCTAACGCCGCTACCGCCACCACGTAGACCATCAAGCAGATTCGCCTCATTGTTTCACCCTCCGCGTTAGCGTTTCGCCTCACCCTCTCGCCATCCTTCCCATCAACGATTCCCCGCCCCTGCGTGCGCTTGCGCAGGAATCCGCGCTCACGGCGCCGTAAGTCCTTGGAGCCCATGTCGGGACGCGATCGCAACCAAGAGCGGAGACACGCACCACCATGAATCTGTCCAAGACCGAGCAGTCACTTGTCAAGGCGTTCGAGGAATTCGAGATTATCGACGGCCACGAGCATCTTCCGCCCGAGCACGTCCGCACCGGCCAGCGCGTCGACGCCCTCACCCTATTCGCTCACTACACCCGCACCGATCTCGTCACCGCGGGTATGCGCGGCGAGGACTACGACGCGCTTCACAATCCCAACCTGCCGCTCGATCACCGCTGGAATCTGTTCAAGCCGCACCTCGACAACATCCGCTTCGGCTCCTACGCCCGCCCCGCTTTTATCGCCGCCAAGGAGTTCTACGGCTTCGATGACATCAACGATGATACATGCCGCCCGCTGTCCGAGGAGATGCAGAAGCAGAACACGCCGGGTATCTACACCCGCATCTTGCGCGACAAGTGCCGCATCCGCCACGCGCTGACCCAGGCCGGCCGCACCGATTACGAGGGCGACTTGCTCGTCCCCCTCATGCCCATGGACAACTACGCCGCGCCCGGCAACTGGAACCACATCGCCGCCCGCGCCCACGATCTCGGCGAGCGCGCCGCCACTCTCGACGACTATATCGTGATCTGCGAGAAGGGCCTGGCCACGTGGAAGAGCGAGGGCGCCGTCGGCATCAAAATGGCCGCCCGCCCCTACGGCAGCCCCAACCGCGCCGACGCGGTGTCGCTGTTCGAGGCCCTGCGCACCGGCGCGCAGGCGCAGCTGCCCGACATGAACCCGCTGCGGGATTACCTGCTGGAGCAGGCGCTGCGCCTCGCGGCTGAGCAGGATCTGCCGGTGGCGGTACACGCCGGCATGTGGGGGGATTTCCGCGACCTGGCGTCACATCATATGATCCCGGTCTTCATGCGCAGCCCGAAAACCCGCTTCGATCTGTACCACATGGGCATGCCCGACGTGCGCACCACCGGCGTCATCGGCAAGAACTCCCCCAACGTGTGGCTCAATCTGGCGTGGACGCACGTCATCTCCCCGGCGATGACGCGCTCGGCGCTCGACGAGTACGTCGACATGGTGCCGATGAACAAGATCACCGCCTTCGGCGGCGATTACGGCAAGCCGGTGGAGAAGGTCTACGGGCACCTGGTGATGGCGCGCGAGGATATCGCGATGGTGCTGGGCCGGCGCGTGGACGCCGGGCTCATGAGCGAGAAGCAGGCCATCGCGGTCGCCCGCAAGTGGTTCTTCGAGAACCCGATGGAGTTATACCGCCTATCGTAGGCGGCGCCTGTGCGATCACGCGCCGCCTTCCGCCATCAGCGAGGCGCCCGCGCCGCAGCAAGAGGCAACCGAATGAAGCTCTCCGATACCGAACGATCGCTCGTCAAGGCCTTCGAGGAATTCGAGGTCATCGACGTCCACGAGCACCTCCCGCCCGAGCAGGTCCGCACCAGCCAGCCGGTGGACGCCCTGACGCTCTTCTCGCACTACACCAGCACCGACCTCGTCACCTCAGGCATGCGGCCCGAGGACTACAGCGCCCTGCACGATGCCCGGCTGCCCCTCGACTATCGCTGGAATCTTCTCAAGCCCCACCTCGACAACATCCGCTTTGGCTCCTACGCCCGCGCCGCGTTCATCGCGGCCCGAGAAATCTACGGCTTCGATGACATCAGCGATGAGACGTACCGGCCCCTGTCCGCAGAGATGCAGCGCCAGAATACGCCCGGCATCTACACCCGCATCCTGCGCGACAAGTGCCACATCCGCCACGCCCTGACCCAGGGCGGCGGCACGGATTACGACGGCGACCTCATGGTACCCGTGATGTGGCTCGACCAGTACGCGGTGCTGCAGAACTGGGAGCAGGTCGCGGCCCGCGCGCATGAGTTGGGCGAGCGCGTTGCCAATCTCGACGACTACATTCTCGTCTGCGAGAAGGGCATCGCGAAGTGGAAGAGTGAGGGCGTCGTCGGGCTCAAGACGTTCGCTCGGGCCTACACCGGGCCCAACCGCGCCGACGCGGTGTCGGCCTTCGAGGCGCTGCGCCGCGGCACGCAGACGCAACTCCCCGACATGAACCCGCTGCGCGAGTACGTATTCGCCGAGATCCTGCGCCTGGCCGCCGAGCAGGAGCTGGTGGTGGCGATCCACGCCGGCATGTGGGGCGATTTCCGCGACATCGCGTCACATCACATGATCCCCACCTTCGCGCGCAATCCGCGGACGCGCTTCGACCTCTACCACATGGGGATGCCCGATGTGCGCACCACCGGCGTCATCGGCAAGAACTTCCCCAACGTCTGGCTCAGCATGTGCTGGGCGCATATCATCTCGCCGGTGATGACGCGCTCCGCCCTCGACGAGTACGTTGACATGGTGCCGGTGAACAAGATCCTCGGCTTCGGCGGCGATTACGGCAAGCCGGTGGAGAAGGTCTACGGGCACCTGGTGATGGCGCGCGAGGATATCGCGATGGTGCTC
>Ga0315282_10003609_pt1 | contig 27734 bp, 28 predicted proteins | sample YL17G07_20_MG_FD_203693 | JGI IMG/M metagenome (GOLD analysis project Ga0315282, IMG submission 203693) | Sediment microbial communities from Yellowstone Lake, YNP, Wyoming, USA - YL17G07_20 | ecosystem: Environmental > Aquatic > Freshwater > Lake > Sediment | place: USA: Wyoming | collected...
TTGACACAGGAAGCAACACAAAACCTGCGCCATTACTGGGTTTTGGCGCCTTAGGGGCGGCGTTGAACTTGCCAATATGCAAGCAGTGAAATGCAGTTATGTTAGATTAACTCGGAAACCAGGGCTAAGTCCTTCTGTCACCTCAATCCCCTATACCTGATCGAGCAACTCAAGGTAGCGTTCCCGGGCAATCTGCGCGGTCCTTAGATTGGTCAATATATGTGTAACCGGCACAGCATGCGGGCTGGTCTTGATGACCACGGGTCGCTTGATTCCCGGCTTGGTCAGGATCAGATGATCGCCTGCTTGGCGCATAACAGTGAAGCCTTCCAGCTCAAAGACCTTGACCAGCTTTCGATAATGAACAGGCGTAATCTTGCGCGGAGCCATTGCGCCATTCAACTGACTGCCACTAGCTCGGCCGCCACTGGCTGTCGTGGCACCCAGCTCTGGTTCTCTTGCGCGAAACCGGCTTCTTCCAAGACCTCAGTCAGGGTGCCCATTTGCTCACACGCGTGAACAAACGCTTCCAATGCCTCGCGTAACGATTGGCGCGCCTCTGCGATCGTCTCGCCGAAGCTAGAGACATCCAGATCAGGACATACTCCTACGTAGAGGTCTCCTTCTCGAAAAATCTCAGCGCGTACCAAGATTCGATAGTTCATAGCCTTGCGCTCCCAGATTGATTCACCCAGACAATTTCGGATTGCGAATTGTCTGAGTTGAATTGAGGTGATTTAAGAACTCCTTCTATCCTATTTCCAGCGAGATCCGGCAGCTTCAAATTGCCTTTCAACCCACTCGTTTGTCGGTTTTTCTAATGTTGGCACACCGCGTATCCGTTGTTTTTACCGCCTGATCGGCCCTTCCTCTGCTCACCTGCTTGGCAGGCTGCCGGCACATTTTCGCTGACTGATCCCTGCAATCGGAATCATCCAGGGCCGCTTCGGCGCCCGGCTCCTGAAATATTTTTGCATGACTGCATTTTGTGCGGGACATTCTCTTCGCTTTCGGATAGGGTAAGCAAAGCAGAAGAGGAGAACAGTCATGCTTCCATCGAAGATTTCCTTCTCTGGCCGTAATTTTGCCGCGGCCGAGCTCGAACTCATCCGTGAGACTGTCCGTGATTTCTCCAACCTCAGTCTTACCGAGTTGTCCAAAACCATCTGCGAACTTCTCGAGTGGAAGCGCCCGACCGGAAAACTCAAGTACGAAGAGTGCCGCGCGTTTCTCGAATACCTCCGCGATCAAGGCGTCGTTATCCTGCCCGATCTTCGTGCCACGGCCGCGCCCGGTCCGCGGCATGTTGTCAGCACCTCGCAAAGCGACGCCCAAGCTCCGGTGACGGGTAGCGCCGGCGATTTCGATCCCCTGACCCTCCACCTTGTCCAGGCTTCGAACCCGACGCTCAATTCCTTGTTCAAACAGTATGTCGACCGTTACCATTACCTTCGCTACCGCATCCCCTTCGGCGCGCACTTGCGCTATCTCGTCGAGTCCAGCCAACTGCCCGGACGCTATCTCGCCTGCCTGCAGTTTTCCAGCCCCGCATGGATGATGGCGCCCCGCGATGCCTGGATCGGATGGAGCACCGACGAACGGAAACGCAATCTTCAATTCGTCGTCTCGAACAGCCGTTTCTTGATTTTGCCTTGGGTTTCGGTCCGCGGGTTGGCGAGCAAGATCCTGTCCCTGGCGGCACGCCGCCTGCCTCAGGACTGGCTTGCACTTTACGGTTACCGACCTCTGCTGCTCGAGACCCTCGTGGACCGTTCCCTTTATAGTGGAACATCTTACAAAGCCGCAAACTGGATCCACCTCGGCGCCACGCAGGGCCGCGGCCGCATGGACCGCGATCATGCCGCCCACGGCCAGGCCATCAAGGACATTTTTGTTTACCCGTTGTGCCGTCATGCTCGCGAACAACTCCGCACCGCAGAATCTCCGATCTTCATCGATCGTGAGGAAGAAGATGCGGCGCTGCAAATAGAAAAACTATCGGTTGCGGGTGCTGAATGAAGGTCTTGGCAGGGAAATAAAAAGAGGCTTCCGGAGAGCATCTTACTTGGCCGTAGGGTCTCTCCGAAAGCCCGTGGAGCTTTAAGGTGATGGATCTCACCCTGTTCTCGATTGACAATATATTCGCAAACCTCAAGAAAATCAACCCCGCTATCAACTGGGCTCACGCCAAACCGTTTCCCAAAGAACAATCCCGCTGTCCCAAGCTCCCCTACGATCGAGACGCCCGCATCGGCGTGCGCCGCAAGCCCTCCAATCCCGACAAGACCGAAAAGATCTTCGGCTATAACGCCATGATCACAACCTCGATCGAACCTGAGTTAGGCATCGAACTTCCTGTCGGCTGCATCACCATTACCGGCAATGCCGCGGAAGGGAATCAGTTCATCCCTCTGCAGGAACAGATCCGCCGCTTCCATTCCCCCAATCCCCGGATTCATCTGCTCGACGCCAAATACGATGAGCTGCATAAAAGAAGCTTGGCAGTGAATCCGTGTCCCAAGTCCTTATCGGAGGCGGAAAAACGCTGCTGACGCCGATTGGAACCGCATTAGCGGATGGAGGCAACCGGGATTTCTTCAGTACGCTGAGGCGGGGTCTTACCCGTGGCAATTTCCTGAACCCGCCGCAGCGTCTCTGCCGAGTAATAGCGATTGCCGCACTTGTCGCAGACACCGATCAGGGGATTCTCGAGAATTACAAAACCCATTTTGTGTTTGAAAGCTTCACGCTGGACGAGTTTTTCGCGAACGATGCCTTCACAGTACTCGCAGCGGTAACCGAATCGGCCGGACCTACGCATTATCGGTCCCCTATCCAGACGCCCCCTTTTTTCTGGCGACCTCAAACTCGTCCGGGGGGTCACGCACGATTTTTCCAATCTCAGCCTGACCGAACTGTCCGAAACCCTGTGCGAGCTTCTCGGTTGGAAGCGGCCGTTCATCAGAAGCTCGAGCCGCTTTTGAACCACGAAGACCTCGAAGACCTCAAAGAAAGAGGTTTTCTCCAACCAACCTCCGGCTTGTTCAAGCTTTCGTGGATCTTCAAGCCGCCTTTCGGTACTCCACGATGCCAAAACTCAATCCCTCCCGCTCGGTCTTCTCTGACGACATGCTCCAAATCCCGAACTACCTCCATTTCCACAAAGCTCTCGCCGCATCGATCACAGACCCACGCCGGAACCTTAGACACCACAATCACCTTTTCTTGGTCCAGTTCGTATGGCACAATCGTGCGGCCAAGGGCCATCCGTCCCTTACATAGTGGACATGTCATCCTCCACCTTCCTCTCTTTGAAACCGTCGCGCCATTCCACCAGAATTGGCTTGTAGACAGTGATCACCCACAGCATCTCGTCCTCTTCGTCTACGGCTGAAACCGCGTGAATTGGCCGTCGCGCCTTCGTGAAACCCAAAAGCAATGCGCTCGGTAGCGGACGATCCTTAGGGTAACTTTCTACAACCCGCAGTCGAAAGATCGGGAACTTGAACCCTTTGGCCTGATTTAAGAACTCCTGTTGCAACTTCCTGAACACGGAATTACGCGGGTCCGATGCAAATGGCTCCTAAATTGTCTCAGCGGTCCCGATCAAATCGAACCTTGAGGGAATTCATTCGATCTGCAGAAAGTCATCCGGAGTTATTCCCGCCTGTTTGAGAATGGCCCGAAGGCTTCCCTCTGGGGAGGTCGCCAGGATGATTCGGCACTGTGGTGTAGCGCCCCGTTGCGGGGTTTGACCAGATCTCATGACTTCCGGCTGCGTGTCGGCGGAACTCGAAGCCACGCAGTTTCAGCCTCCGAACGACATCCCGATATCGATATCCCGAAAGGCGTCCCAACTCAGGCTTCCACGACGACGGGGAAATCTGAACGGTCGGTGACTGCCGGCAAAGGACCCGCCGCGCCGTTCAAACCCTGCTCTTCGACGAGCTTTCGAGCAACGTCGCGCGCGATCTCCAGAGTTTCGGCTACGGTCCGGCCCTGTGCGACTAATCCCTGAATATCGTCCGTGGTCGCAAGATAGATGCCTTCAGGCAGCTTCTCCACGTGGATTTTAATGACACGTTCCATGTTTTAATACCCCAAGCAATGTTGCGTGATGCATGAGTAACGATACCGGATAGGCCGAGGAAATTGAACCGACCTGCATAATCAGTTTGCGGCGTCATCTGGCGACAAGGCGATTTAAGGATCCCTCTGTTTCATTTATCGGCGGATGCGTCCGCCGCCCGCTGGCTTTCAATCCATCCTTTATGGTTTTCGAACAACAATTCTGTCCAATGATTTGATCACTGTCTGGGAGTTGCCTTCATTCTAACGAATCGCAAGCCTCTCAAGATATCGAGAAGCGGAAAAAATAAAGGATAGGGAAACAGACACTCCCTCTGCTTACTGCTTCGCCCCTTGACTTACAGTGGGCGAATGTCTGTAAGCCATAGAAAACATTGCGTTTCTTCTTATACGTGGCTGTTATTTTACGAGATGAGCTACGGTTGTGTCAATTGCTTTTGTTCATCGGTCTGAACATAATGACCCGCGCGCACCCACGCTCATATGAATCCCCTTCGGCTGGCTAAAGCCTGGTGTTTCTATGAGGGCTCCGTCTCCTCCTCTTGCGCGTTGGCTTGGCTCACGAGATCCTGCATTCCCTAAATGGGAAAGAGGAAACCGAATTTGTCTTGCAGGAATTATTTGAGCAATAGCTTCAGCCCGGCTGCCTTACAATCCGAACCAAGGTGATCCTTGCATTATCCGTGCTTGTGCGTTGACGTTCCGGTTGCCAACTCGTCGTTACTGCCGGGCAAAGGCGAGTGCTCACCGCTTGATTCTGCCATCACGGAACGAAAGTAGTTATGGATAAGACAACCTACTGGTGCAAGGAATAGTGCGAGGAAAAAGGTCAAGGCACCGTACATGGCTGCTGAACGCGACGTTAGGGCTCGGTCGGTTCTGATCGAAAAGGGTTGGGTAACGGTGAATAGCATTGTGCGGGGGTTGAGGTTTTGGGCTGACAGCTCTTTGTAAACCGCGTTGATCTGATCGAGTGCCTTCAAAATCCCGTCCATTGCGTCCTGGGTACGCGCTTTGATGAGCTGCACGGCGGGTGTCTTCTCTGCGGACACCTGATCCGAACTCGTCGGTTTAAGCTCCTTCAGCGTCGACATCAGGTCGTCGTAATACATGGACTCTTTGTCCAGGGCCGCCCCTGTAAAACCCTCTGCAATAATCTTGTCAGTAAGCTCTTGCCGGTATTTGACATCGCTGTTCTGAGTCGAAAGCGCTACCAGACGGTCCAGAAACGACTCTCCCAACTGAGGAATCAGAGCGGGTGTCTCCAGGTTGCCTTGAGCACGCCCTGCCGTGCTCCCCGTTCCCCCTTGTTGCCCACCCTGAACGGCAATCGTCCCCTTCTCCATCATGTAAGCGCGCAGCGAATCCTGCAAGGTACTGGTCCTCTTAAGCTCTTCCTCGTGTTCGAGCTTGATCTGGAAGAGCTGGTTGTCCAAATAGGCCCTCAGCAATCTGAGGTCTTTTGACAAACCCGTCCGACGAATCATTCCGACCAGGGGTTGGAGCTTGAACCGGAGAATGTCTTCCAAGTTCACCCGTATTTCCCCGAGGGAGATACGCTCCGGGCCGACACGAATTACCGATGCACCGGGCAATTTCGCGATTCCATCGATACTGGCTAGAACTCTTACAACCTTCGCCCGGAGGATATCTACGGCAACGATGTAGTCCTCGTTTTCAATGAAATCCTTCTGAAGAATGTTTCGTGAATAGACGGGAATATTGTATTTCAGCGCTCCCTTCCGCTGATCTGCTTGTTGCGCCCAATTAGCCAGGATATCGTCGAGGACCTTGTTTATCATGGATGCAGGCATCGTAACTGCGCGTTCCTGCCGCCTGAGGTTGAGAGAGTAGGTGGGTGCTGTGAGGCTCTTACGCTTATCCTGGTACTCCGCTTCGACTCGTGCACGATCAACGGGCGTCAGTTTGGTGTCCGCGAGCTTCGCCTGGTATTCGTAATCCAGCAATTCGATATCCGGGTTGGATTCCATCATGAACACCGAGTTCTTGAAGTCTTCGAAGTTGCCGAAGTACCGGTCCAGGTTGTTGGCCGCGAACACGTCACTGAGGACGGAAGTGGAAATGATCTCGGAGGTGGAGAACTTTACCCCGTTGGGATATTCGCCTTTATCAACGCCATCGAATACCAAACGAAATCCCAGGCTCGCAATTCTTTCACTGGGAAGTAGCAGGTAGGCAGCCAGGACAGCGATGACGAAAACCGCCATCACAGCCGCCACAGAAAAGGCGATCCACTTGCGATACCTCCAGAGGGTCTTGAAGATCGGGCGGAGGGAAATCTCGTCCTCACCCAGATACTCGGGTGATCTCGGATCGAAATCAGGCTGCGATGCCTGCGATGCTGAGTGCGTGTTGTCTGTTTGCATGCCGTCAACGATAAGGTCAATCCATCTTTCTGTCAACCGTTTGTTGTGCTTAGGCATAGCAGAGGAAAAGTTGTGCGAAAGCTAACGTGCCCAGCCGCAGGTCTGGTGTGGTTTGGGGTGGCTCCACGCACGAGAGCGGACGGCTATTGGACGGAATCTCGTCGAAGGGGGATCCGTCATAGGGGTCTTCGCGGTTGGGGTCATTGCTTCTGTGACGCACTTGGTCACCAGGTCAGCAAGAGGATGCGTGAACCCTATTGGCGATCGATTCCCCGATCCCGGGAGCCGAGGTTTCCGGCGCTGCGCAATTACTTGCCCGAAGTAAGCTTTCGATGATAAGAATGTCGATGCCGCCGTGGGCGACCACGGATTCTGCCGGCGGAGACACTGTCAATGGAGCACAGAAAGATTGCCATAGCTCGGGCTGCCTATGCGAAGCTGCTGAAGCAGTCTCTCGGGCTGATCGTCGAGCGCTTGTCGGCTCTGCCGGAAGTGGAGCGAATCAGCGTGTTCGGCTCTTATGCCCGCGGCCGGGCAGACCTCTTCACAGACCTGGACATCCTGGTAGTGATGAACACCGAGGAATCATTTCTGGATCGGCTGCGCCGGCTCTATGGCCTGTTGGCTGCGCCGGTAGACATGGATCTGCTCTGTTATACGCCCCGGGAATTTCAAGATCTGAAGCAGACTTCACTCTTGAAGCGAATCCTTATGGAGGAGCGGGTGCTTTATGAGAAAAAGCGCGCGTGAGCAAGGCCGGAGATGGCTGGAGCAAGCAGAGGAGGACCTGCGCTGGGCGAAAGATCTGGCGGAACGGACAGATTTCTGAGAAAACTGAACCGCGAAGACTTCGAAGACCTCAAAGAAAGAAGAGATAAGGGGACTTTGGCTGCACCTGAGGCGAGTTCGCAACTGCGTTTGATTTTAGTCGGGAAAGCCTGCATTATCTTTGGTTTTGCTGGTGATTTATGATTATTGCGGCAGATGAGGCTATACCCTATTTGCAGGCGGCGTTTGCCGGTGTCGGCGAGCTGAGGTTGTTTTCGGGCAGGTCGGCGCGACGCGAGGACGTGCGCGGGGCCGATGCGCTCCTCGTGCGCTCCGTGACGAAGGTGGGCGCGGATCTCCTGGAAGGGAGTTCGGTCCGGTTCGTCGGAACGGCGACCATCGGCATGGATCACATCGACCTTGAGTATCTGATGTCGCGCGGCATCCACGTCGCCAATGCGGCCGGAAGCAACGCGAAAGCGGTGGCGGAATATGTCATAGCCGCGCTGTTGGAAACGGCAGAAGCGAAGGGCTGGAGATTGTCCGAGAAATCCATTGCGGTCATCGGCGCCGGGCACATCGGGTCTCTGGTCGAAAAGATGGCGGCCGCGCTCGGCATGGAGGTGCTGTTGTGCGATCCCCCGCTCCGGGAGAGCACAGGAGACAAACGCTACCGTTTTCTCGACGACGTGCTCGGCGCCGACCTTCTCACCCTGCACGTGCCGCTGACCGCGGAAGGCCCGTATCCGACCCGGCACATGATCGACGGCGGCGTCCTGCAGCGACTTTCGCCACAGCAGTATCTCATCAATACAGCGCGCGGCGCCGTCGTCTGCGGCTCAGACCTGAAGAGCGCGTTGCGTGAGCGGCGGATCGAGGGGGCCATACTGGACGTATGGGAGGGTGAGCCCAGAATTGACTACGATCTTCTTGACTTGGTGGACCTCGGCACGCCCCATGTCGCCGGCTCCAGTCTGGACGGCAAGGTATGCGGCACAGCAATGGTGCTGGAGGCGCTGTGCCGCTTCTTTGGCATCGAGGAGAGGTGGGACACCCGAGGTATATTTCCCGAACCGCAACGCCTGCGCCCTCAAGCCGGGGTGGAGGCCCAGAGCGCCGTTCGATCCGTCGTGCGTGAGGCCTATGACATCCACAGGGACGACGCAAGCCTGAGGGCTTCAAAAGGTTTGCCGGAGGATGCGGCCGCAGAGCGCTTCGACCGTCTCCGCATCGATTACCCATTGCGTCGCGAGTTCACTCATTTCGTTGTCGAAGTGCCCGTGGGGAGCAGCCTGGCCTCGACGTTCAAAGCGCTAGGATTCCAGGTTGTCAACCGCGGACTTCCGGCGTAATTTTCATTGCGCGCGGCGCGGGCGAGGTTTAGGATGTCCGCTCGGCTGATGCCTGCAGGTCTTGCACTCCTTTGTCCGGCAGCCGTCAGAGTGGAGACAGCATTCGGCCCGAGACTTGGTATGGTCGAGTCGAGAGCAGGAAGGCATCGCATAGAAAAGGACTAATACATGCTTAATCTTCAGAACAAGAAAGCAGAATCGCTGCCGGGGCGTCGGGTTCCTGCAGCAAAAATCCAGTTCTTACCCGAGGACCGCGTTTGGATCGCCGAGCGGATCCAGGAAGTGCTCGCGAGCGGGCAGCTCACGTTGGGCCGCTATGGGGCGGAATTCGAGCAGAAGTTTGCCGCCTCTTGCGGCGTGCGATACGGCGTGGCGGTAAACAGCGGCACCAGCGCGCTCGAGATCATTCTCCGATGCCTCGGGATCGAGGGAAGGGATGTGCTGGTGCCGACCAACACGTTCTTCGCGACCGCAGCCGCAGTAGTGCATGCGGGCGGAAATCCCGTCCTGGTGGACATGGATCCCGAATCTTTCGCCATCCGCCCCGAGGACGTGGAGGAGAGGCTCACACCGAAGACCGCTGGGGTGATCGTGGTGCACATAGGCGGCCTGGTTTCCCGGCGGATGCCGGAGCTGGTCGGTTTGGCTGCGCGCAAGGGGATCTGGCTCGTCGAAGACGCTGCCCATGCCCACGGGTCTTCGCTCTCGGGCATCAGCGCAGGAGCGTTCGGCATTGCTGGCTCGTTCAGCTTCTATCCGACCAAAGTGATGACCTGCGCCGAAGGGGGCATGATCGTGACCAGCGAATCCAAGATTGCCGATGAAGCCCGCATTTACCGCGACCAGGGGAAGGCCAGCTTTACCCAGAACGCCCACGTGCGCATGGGTTACAATTGGCGCATGTCTGAGCCACACGCCATTATCGGGCTCAAGCACCTGGAGCGCCTCCCCGCCATGGTCGCCGACCGGCAGAGGATCGCCGCCATTTACGGCCAGGCGCTGGCGCGCATGCGCAACCTGAGCACCCTGGCCGTGCCCACAGGCGGAGTCTGCAATTACTACAAGTACATTGCCGTGCTCCGTGAGCCGCGCGACCGCAAGGAGTTGAAGTCCGAGTTGCGGGAGCGTTTCGCCGTGTCGCTGGCGGGGGAGGTCTATGAGGAGCCTCTGCACAAGCAGCCCGTGTTTGAGAAATATGCCTCCGGCGCGCTGCCGGTTTCAGAAGACCTGTGCGCCAGGCACATCTGCCTGCCGATCTTTTCCGGCATGGCGGATGACGAGGCGCGCCAGGTAGTGCACGCGCTCGCAGAGACCATTGGATGAAGGAGACCGTAATGCAGAGAGCAGTCGTAACCGGAGGCAGCGGCTTCATTGGCTCGCACGTCGTGGATGCGCTGAAAGATGCGGGTTACGAGGTGACCGTTTTGGATTACCGCGTCAGCCCGCACAGATCCGACGTGCGTTTCGATAACGTCGATCTGTTGGATCTCTCGTCAGTGCTCGCGGCGACGCGCGGGGCCAGCCATATCTTTCACCTGGCAGCGGTGTCCAACGTCAACTACGCGTACAAGTATCCCGTCTACACGACCTCGCTCAACGTCGTGGGCACGGCCAACGTGCTGGAGGCCGCGCGCATTAACGGCAACACCCGCGTTTACATGGCCTCGACGGTTTGGGTGTACAACGGGTCGCCGAATGACGAGCCGGTCGACGAGGCCGCCCCTTTCTATCTGGATGGCGCCGGCCACATCTACACGTCGACCAAGATGGCGTGCGAGATGATTTGTCATAACTATGCCAAGCTCTACCGGGTCCCCTGCACGATCCTTCGGCTGGGCATACCTTACGGACCAAGGATGCGAGAGGAGCTGCTCATCCCGATTTTCATCAAAAAAGCTCTCAACAACGAACCGCTGACCATCGCCGGGAAAGGCGCCCAGTTCCGCAATTTCATCTATGTGCGCGACCTCGCCGACGCCCATGTGCTTGCTATGTCGGATGCCGCCGTGAACCAGACGTACAACCTCGAGGGGCCGCGAAAGATCACGGTCCTTGAGGTCGCCGAAGGCATTCGCAAGAACATCGGCGAGCATGTGAGAATTGAATTCGTCCCCGAGCGCCCTGGAGACTTCGGCGGCAAGGAGGTGTCGGCCAAGAAGGCGTACCGGGAGTTAGGTTGGAAACCGGACACTCAGTTCGAGGACGGGTTGAAGCGCACCATCGATTGGTTCCGCGCCAAATGGCGAAAATAGCGGCCCGCTGAACAGCCCCGAACTTTTCAAGACCAAACCACGAAGACCCCGAAGACCTCTAAGAATTTATCCGTGAGACTATGTCCGTTGATTCGGGGCTCGGCCGACTACGTTTCTAAACGCACACATGGGCGGCCTACAAACGCATCCCGCTGCCTTCATTTTCTTAGAGGTCTTGGAGGTCTTCGTGGTTCGTCCTTCGGACTCTTGTGTATTTCGAGGCCTGGGTGGTGGTACCATCGGCTCTCGACCAGGAGCGCCGATCGGCAATGGAAGTGACGACTCCCGAGATCTCGGTGATCATCCCGATTTTCAACGAGGAAGCCAGCATATCGGCCCTGGGCCAGGAGCTTACAGAGAGCCTGGGGTCTCTGGGAAAGACTTGGGAAGTCGTTTTCGTGAACGATGGTTCCACCGACCGGTCGGGAGAACTGCTCGACAAGGCGGTTGACGAAAACGAGCGCTTTACAGTCGTCCACTTCCGTCGCAACTTCGGACAGACCGCAGCTATTTCTGCCGGCATCCGCTTCGCTCGCGGCAAGATCATCGTGCCCATGGACGGGGACCTGCAGAACGATCCGCGCGACATCCGGCGGCTGCTTGATAAGATGGCCGAAGGCTATGAAGTGGTTTCGGGTTGGAGGAAAAACCGCAAGGATCCTCTCACAAAAAGAGTCCCATCGAGCCTGGCCAATGCGGTCATCTCCGCCGTGACAGGCGTGCGGTTGCACGATTATGGATGTACGCTGAAGGCGTACCGTCGCGAGGCGCTGAAAGACGTCTTCCTCTATGGCGAGATGCACCGCTTCGTGCCTGTGTATGCAGCGATGCGCGGCGCCCGCGTGGCCGAGATCGTGGTGGGGCACCGTGCCAGAGCGGGAGGCAAGTCGACGTACGGGCTCGAACGGACCGGCAAGGTTCTGTTGGACCTGATCGTAGTCAAGTTTTTCCTTTCGTTCATGACGAAGCCCATCCATTTTTTCGGCGGCTTGGGCAGCCTCTGTGTGATCGGCTCATTCCTTTCTCTGCTTGGGGCCATCGTTTTCAAGTTCATCCCGCCGGATGGCCCTTGGGGCCCCTTCCGGCACAGAGATTTCCTCGGGACGCCGCTGCCGCTTCTTGCAGTCCTACTGGCCGCGATTGGGATTCTCATGATTCTGCAGGGCGTGCTCGCCGAGATGGTGATGCGCGCCTACTATGAATCCCAAGGCAGGGATCCTTACGTCGTCCTGCGTGTCCGCAAACGCGGTGACAGTCACCGCTGTCCCAAGCCATGAAGCATCCTCCACCGACTGTGCGTTCCAGACCGCGTGGACAGGGGTGACTGTCGCCGGGTTTGCGGGATTGATGTATGGGGCGGACTTTCAGCCCTCGTGATGAATTGGGTGTGGGGGATGAGGCCGGATTGCCCCGACCTGAGGCCTTGCCCTGACCCTTACGCACATCTTGGGGAATGGATTCAGAACCCCGTCGCGTAGCGGCGGTTGAGGCGGACCCGAGGTCCCATTCGATCGTCGCTGCGCGACGAGAAGAAACGATGAACGCGACGGACCGCGGCCTTGAAAGGCCGGGCCGCATTCGTCGGCCGCTGACGCGGCCGTCCATGAGGATGCGGCCAAGGAACGGGAAGTCAATCGGGGATACAGCGGCCGATGCGAAGTGATTTCTTTAAATTCGGATAAGATGCAAAAAGGCGCCGGGCGACCTGCCTGTCCCGCCTGCCAGTCCGTGTTTTCTTTTGGCGGGTCGACTACGATTTCTTTCTCTTTTCGGCGAAGTTCTTGCAGGTCGAATTCGCTTCTCTTTGGGGCGGCAAGTTCCGCCATCATCGGCTGCTCCCGCCTGCGCAGCTCGTCGATGAATTGCGCGGTCCGGTTTGGTTTCTGAATGGCCGGGGCTGGCTGCCCGGGCTTCCGCTGGCTTCTGACGAGGACAAAATTCTCATTGCCCTGCTCATAACGGCCTAATCATATTACCGCCGCTCCCCCAGAATTCCAGACAATTCCCGGCAGTCGACTCGACCGGCACCACCGTGCCTGAGACGCCCTCTGCAACAATCCCGAGATTGCGCCTTTCGCAAGCGAAGTCTTACGGCTGCCTCAGCCACAGGCAAGATCTTCTAAATTGCTAATTTTTTTCACGCAAATGCGAGATCTGATGGTATAATCCCTGCTCAATGAATGGGTTGAAGGCAGTCGCCGATTCCTGGAGCATTCTGGGTATTTCTTTTCGTTGTGGGGTGTTGCTTATGGCTGTTGTCCTTCCAGATGCTTCTGTTGAACGGTGATTCTGCATCAGAGTTCTATGGAAACACGAGCGATTCGGATTGTTGTGGCCGACAAGCAGACGATCTTCCGCGAGGGATTGAGCAATCTGCTGTCGAAGGAACCTGATCTTGAGGTTGTCGCCGGGGCGGCGGATGGCCGGGAGGCCTTGAAGCTCGCGTCCGAGCTCAAGCCGGACATCCTGCTGCTTGATTCCATAACTCCCATTTATTCCGCTATCGATGTTCTTCGGCGCCTCGCGTCTCACGGCGAGCGAATCCGCGTGCTGGTGCTGGCGACCGCGCAGGAGAGGGCCCGGATCAGCGGGGTATTCCGGCTGGGAGCGCGCGGAGTCGTGCTGAGGGAATCGGCGACCGAGGTGCTGATCGAGGCCATCCGGAGCGTCGTGAAAGGCATGTATTGGAACGTTGACCATGAAGCCGGGGATCTCGAGGTCGTGTTTCGGGAACTTGCAGAGCCCGAGGCGAAGGCGGCGCGCCCGAAGACATTCGGGCTCACGCCGCGGGAGCTGGAGATCGTCTCGGCCGTCGTCTCGGGCCATTCGAACCGGCAGATCGCGGAGAGGATATCGATCAGCGAGGGCACGATCAAGCATCATCTGACCAACATATTCGACAAACTTGGAGTGTACAACCGCCTGGAGCTGGCGCTCTTTGCGATCCACCACGGCCTGGCGCAGCGAACGGATCGCTCGGGCTGAAAAAAGCGGCGTTTGTTGAGAAAGTTTTTTCGCCTCGCGCCGATGGTATTAATAGACTTTCTTCGCGCCGAAGGCGCGTTGGAGTGCGGCACGCAGGTGATGCTAGGCCGGGTGACAAAGCGGCGTCGAAGCGATGTACTCCAAGGTACTTCGGGCAAAAGGAATTCTTGATGTCTGATCCTGAACAGAATGTCCGGATTCTGATTGCCGACGATCATCCCATGTTTCGCGATGCCCTGCGAAACCTGCTGGAGCAGGAACCGGGCTATCATGTGGTAGGGGAAGCGGCCGACGGCGGCGAGGTCATTGAAAAAGTAGAGGAGCTGAAGCCGGACCTGCTTCTCCTGGATGTTGCGATGTCGCAGATGTCAGGTCTGGAGATTCTTCGCAGCCTGTCTGCCCTCTCGATCGATGTCCGAATCATCGTGCTGACAGGCGCCATCAAGAGATCGCAGGTTGCCGAGGTGCTGAAGTTCGGCGCCCGTGGAGTGATTCTGAAGGAGATGGCGACTGCGCTGTTGTTCAAAGGCATTCGCGCCGTGCTGGCCGGCGAGTATTGGGTCGGGCGCAGCGATGTGGCGGAACTGGTCGATTCCCTGCGCGCCGGGACGGTTGCGGGCGGCCCGGAGGCGGTATCAGGCAATGGCTTCCGTCTCTCGCCACGCGAACTGAAGGTCGTGGCTGCAATTGTGGAGGGCTGCACGAACAAGGACATTGCCCGCAAGTTCTCACTCAGCGAGCAGACGGTGAAGCATCACCTAACGAACATCTACGCGAAGGTGGGCGTTTCGAACCGGCTCGAGCTTGCGTTCTTTGCCCTCCACCACAAGCTCACTCGCTTATGAGAATCAGCGCACCGAAAAACCTAAGCGAGTGCCGCCGCTTCTTCCTCAAGCCCCAGAGTCCCAAACAGCGCATCTACGAAGCCCTGCGAGCCTATTTTGTCGATAACCGCTCCCCAAAGGAAATCGCCCGCCAGTTCGGTTACAGCATCGGCTCCTAGCACGTCCTCTGTCACCATTTTCGCCGCGACCCGGATCCGGTCGTTGCTCCCCATCACGGGCCGTAGGCTCAGCCTGAGAAGTCCGCCGCCCGCAACCTGATCGTCAGCCTTCCAGGGATCTGACAAACCGACGAATTCTTAGGCGAACGGTTGTCCGTGGAAGTCCGGGCTAGCGGGACAATGGGAACGGTCTCGTGAGCAAAATCGCCAATCGCTGAATCCCGGGAATGGCTCCTCCGGAACTGCTAACCTGAATACGAAGCGGTCAACCCAACCACCAGGAGAAGAGACGAGATGATGCTGACGTTATTCCTATCTTTTTGCTTCAAAAGCCGACGGTTAAAAATCGGGAGATTGTCATGAGTCACAAAAAAAGTTAAAACCATGTTGAGTTAGCAAGGGGTGGGGGAAAGATCATTAGAACGGGGTGGGGGAAAGACCGCGAGAATTGACACGCGCGCTGAGCCGGCGCGTTCATGAGTTCTCGATCAAGACCCGGTTAGGCAAATCTGACACCATTCTCGTCACGCTAAATGCGGACGATGAAGCGGCAGGCTTTGCCGCCTCGTTTGATCGATTCCGTCAATTGCACATCAACAGGTTTTCCGAGAACCGTTTCGTACATCTCCTTGACCCACTCGCGAGAGCAATTGCAGTACGTGTCAGAGAGTTTCTCAGTCCCCGATTGGACCAGCGGACAGAGACATTTGCTGTAAACCAGGTGTATTTTGTTTCCGTCGCGGCGCACGTTGTTTCCGCCAACCCACTTCTTCATGGCGGCCAGGAACTTGTCCAGGTCCCCCTTGCAGGCCTTGGCAGTGTTGACGGCCCCCTGGCGGGCGCAGGCCCGGCCGGATAACTCCATTAGTCTTATCCTGGTGCCCTCGTCCAACTGGCGATCCATGTTGCTCATCAGTGTCTTGATCCAATCTTGGGCGAACTTTTCCTTCTCGGTCACAGTGGGCTCCTCCTGGGCTAAAGATACCGCACCGCCGCCTTTCGATTCAGCGATGAGAAGCGCGGCTCCGGATGCGACGCCGGCCTGGCAGGCCGTCTTGATGAATTCTTTTCGATTCATGATCACGACTCCCGTTCTGGACACGGTTCGGGTTGTTGGAGGGACCGGGCGACAGATACAGATCCGCTATCTTCAAAGCCAGGGCAGTGGGGTTCAGGTCGCTTCGGTTGCATAGAATGATGATTGTGAGCTTGTCGTCGGGGAAGCGCTGGATCGCAGTCCTGAATCCGACTGTCTCCCCGTAGTGCCACATGCGGCTGTGCCCCTTGTACGGATTCAGGAACCATCCGAAGCCGTACGCGGCAGGTGAACCGTCCGGTTCCTTTGGGGACCCATCCGGCGCGCTCACGGGTGTCAGCGCCGCTTGCATTTCCGCTGCGCCGACCAGCGCATGTTCACGGAGCGCCCGATCCCACTTGGCCAAGTCTGCAAGCGAAGAATAAACGCCTCCGTCACCGAGCGTGGCCGAGGTCGGGCTCTGATCGGTCTGGCGCCACGTGCCCTTGACCATGCTGTGCCCGAAAGCCCGGTTCTGCACCGTGTTCCTGTCCTTTTGATAGGCGATCGTCTGATCCATCTTCAACGGGGCGAAGATCCGCTCGCGCAGGAATTCGGCGAAGGGCTTTCCGGATGCCTTCGCTACAATGAGTCCGAGCATAACGTAGCCGGAGTTGCTGTAGTCCCACTGGCTGCCGGGCGCGAACTTCGTGGTCCCTTGATGCTTCAGGAGTTCAAGCACCTCGGCGTCCTGGATCTGAGAAATCTGGCCTCCCGAAGCGCGGGAATCATACTTGGGCATGAGGTCTTCGTAATCCGGCAGCCCCGAGGTGTGGTTGAGCAGGTTGCGGATACTGATGAGTTTTCCGGGCTCCGGAAAGTCGGGGAAGATGTCCGAAAGTCGGGTTTCGTAGCTTAGCTTGCCGTCGTGCACGAGCAGCATGGTCGCCATGGCTGTAAACTGCTTGGTGACGGAGGCCAGCCGGAAGTTGGTGTGCGCGTCAATCCTGTGGAGCGTCTGCAGGTCCTGGACTCCATAACCGCGTTCGAAGACGGCGTGCCCGTCCTTCAGGACGAGTACGGCTGCCCCCGGTGCGTTGCTCGATTTCAGCGCAGCGAATAAGTCGTCTATCTGTTTTGCTGTCACCTCGTGGGCGGCCGGCGCCGCTCCGCAAAGCAGAAGCGAACACAACAGGATCACGACGCCTGTGATTCTTGACATGCTATCTCCGGCTGGGCCATCTCTGCGTAATCGTTAAGGCCGTCAGTCTCTCATCGTACCGACACTTACTGTAGGTCAAAGCCAGCTCCACCTAAAGGCATTTTGCGCAAAAACAAATCAGGAAGAAATGTCGGAAGCCGAGATTGTCATCAGAAGCTGAAACGGCCGCTGGAGAGGACCGCTACTGGGATTCCTGCGCGCGGAACCGCGTGGGAAGGGGGACTGCAAAAATTCCGAACACTTTTCCCACCGAACTCGTGATATCTTGCTTTGCAGTGCATTGCATGGTTGCTCAACTGGGAGGCTTGTCAGGGAGGCATGATGGGCTGCGCGGAAAAGGACTATGCCGGCATTCTGGGTCGGTTCTTCAGCAAGGCCAATCGAGTCGGCCTCGCTTCTGCCTATCTGTTTGGAAGCCAAAGCACGGGCAAGGCCCATCGGGAGAGTGACGTCGACGTGGGAATTCTCTTCGATTGGCAAACACATCCTACGCGCAGAGCCCGGTTTGATGAGCGATTGGAACTGTATTCGAGTTTGATCGAGGTGCTTGGCACAAACGAGGTCGATGTGGTTATCCTGAACGACGCTCCGCCGCTGCTGGCAGCCAGGGTTGTCGTAGAGGGCCGGCGTGTGTTTTGTGCAAAGCCGCTTCTCGACCGGTCATTCTTTCGCGACGTCCAACTCCGCGCCGCGGATCTCCTGCCTTTCCTGAGCCGCACCCGACGGCTCAAACTTCTGGCTCTTCAACGATGACATACCTCGTCGAACGCCTTGCCGAACTTCGTCGTCACCTGGATCACCTGCAGGAACTGCGTCCTCGCATCAGCGGCTCCTTGGAACTGAAACGGGACATGTCGCTGCAAAACGACGTGCTGTTCTCGCTTCTGATGATTTGCCAGCAGGTTGTTGATATCGCGGGAGAGCTTTCTGCGCGCCGAGGCGAACGTTTTGAGGACTACACAGGGGCAATCCGGAACCTCGCCCGGGATCAACGATTCCCTGGCGATCTGATCAATGAACTGGAGCGGCTTCCCGGATTCCGCAACATACTCGTGCGCGAATACGTTGTTTTGGATATGGAACGGGTCGTGGAAGCACTTGACCGGCTCGAATCCGTAGAGCGATTCGTCCGAATAGTCAGCCAGATCGAATCCGCCGAGTCGTAATACGAACTGGGAAAATCCCGGGCAGCCATCCGCAATCGATAGATCAGAGATCGACCGATGATCGGCTGCTCTTGGATGGACGTTCCACCTGCGCTTCGAGGGATCGAACCGGCTGGGAGCGGCGGGGAGCAGCCGATTTAACCGACAGGAGTCGGGAACTCATGATGCCCGAAATACGTCTAAGGGTTTGGAGCGGTGTGAGCCGGGCAAAGGGCCATGTATATTCTCGCCTCCCTGACGTTGAGTTTGTCTTTAGTCCATCCGATTCAGGACACCCCTCCCGCAGTTCCGAATCCCATGGATCTCAACCTTGAAATGAAGCAGTTTCTCGACAAGAAAGTCGACCGGGGATTGATGCCGATGGAGCGTCTGCAGGCATTGGTTTCGGCGGTGTTTCAAGACAGCGAACTCAAATTTACCTATGCCCCGGAGACCCGAACTGCAATTGAGACCTTCACCCATCGCAATGGCAACTGCCTTTCCTTTGCTTAATCCCTCCCGGCAGAAAAACTCCATATGACAAATTGACAGCGATGCTGTAAATTTGCATTGCAATTTTACATTTATGCTGTAAAACTCTTGGTATGAATGAATCGGTGATACCGCGGCGGCTGACGCCGCCGGAGCGATCCTTTTTTCTCTTTGGACCCCGCGGCGCCGGCAAGAGCACCTGGTTGCGTTACCAGTTTCCTGATGCCGCTTGGTTCGACCTGTTGGAATCCGGACTCTACCTCGAGCTTTCCCGCGCGCCTTCAGCTATCGAGTCCATAATCGGAAACAGGCCGCCTCGTTCCTGGGTGGTTATCGACGAAATCCAAAAAGTCCCGGAGCTGCTCGATGAGGTCCATCGGCTGATGGAATCGCGGCGGTGGAGGTTTGCACTGTGTGGCTCTTCGGCGCGCAAGCTTTTGCGGCGGGGCACAAACCTGCTCGGAGGAAGGGCGGTCACCCGGCGTCTCGAAGGTTTCTCCTGCAGCGAACTCGGCGCACAGTTCGATCCGGAATTTTCCATCGACTGGGGATGCCTTCCTGCTGTTCAACTTGACCGGCGGAATGCTGCGGATACTCTCAACTCTTATGTGCACACATATATCCGCGAAGAAATCAAAGAAGAAGGGATCGTGCGCAGGGTCCCTCCCTTTGTTCGGTTCTTGGCCATTGCCGGGCTAATGAACGGCCAGTTGGTCAATCTCCAAAATATCGCGCGGGAAGCAGCCGTTCCTCGGAGCACTGTTGATGTTTATTTTTCGATTCTGGAGGACACACTGCTGGGGTATTTCCTTCCGGCCTACCGCCCGAGCCTGAAGGTGCGGGAGCGGGCCGGGCCCAAATTTTATTGGTTTGACCCGGGAGTTGCCAGGGCTGCTGCGGGGCTGCTATTTGATCCCGCGGATCGGACGTGGAGGGGGACGGCGCTGGAATGCCTGATTTGCCACGAACTGCGGGTTTACAACCACACCGCGAATCGCAACCGCCAGCTCGGTTTTTATCGATCGGCCGCCGGTGCTGAGATCGATTTCATAGTGGAAACGCGGAAGCGCACCGCCCACGCTCCTGCGTGCGTCGTCTGCATTGAAGCAAAGATGGCTGACAAATGGGATCGCAAGTGGGAGCGCGCGGCTCGCTCACTGAAGGAAGATGCCGGCATCCGGGTCGAGCGCATGATCGGAGTGTACATGGGCAAGCGGGCCTATCACTATGAGGACTTCGATGTCCTTCCGCTCCGGATGTTTCTGGATCGTCTCTATGCGGGCGACGTCTTCTAAGGTGAGGTCCCCGATGCCGAACCTGGATATCTGCCTGAGGACATATCAGCCGGGTATTGCAGGGACAGGGTTGAGCAGATTGGGGACTGACGACGTCATCTGAATGAAGAGTACGCACCCGGCGAAATAAGAGACTGGTCCGCGAATGCTCAATATCCGATCGCGGCGCCGCCGCGACGTGGATCGGATGCGCCCTGCAGCGTTCCGTTCGGCAATACCATGATGGCCTGCACGTCGCCGATGTATGGGTAGAGTTCCTTGGGGTTGTATGTATCGCGAAGCTTGTGGCCCATCGCCTCCAGGGCCCGGATGGTCTCGGCAGAAAGCGACGCGCGTTCGTAGTCGATGCGATCCGGCAAATGCTGATGGTGCAGGCGCGGCGCATTCATCGCCTGAGTGATCGTCATGCCGAAATCGACAATGTTGGAGATGCTCTGAAATACGTTGGTAATAATGGTTGCGCCGCCGGGGCTCCCGGTGACGTAAAAGAGCTTTCCCTTGGGATCGACAACGATCGTCGGAGTCATCGCCGACAGCATCCGCTTGCCGGGAGCGATGGCGTTGGCCTCGCCCTGCACAAGGCCGAACTGGTTTGCGGTCCCCGGCTTTGCCGCAAAGTCATCCATTTCGTTGTTGAGGAAAAAGCCGGCGTAGGGCACGACGGCGTGGATTCCGTACAACGAGTTAATGGTGGTAGTGACGGCAACGGCGTTTCCTTTGCTGTCAACGACTGAAAAGCGGGTGGTATTGCCATCGGCTTTTAGAGGACTGAGACCCGGCCCCACTTGCTCTGACGGCGTGGCTCGCTCCATTCGGATCGAGGCCCGCCGCTCGGCGCCGTATTCGGCGGAGATCATGCGCTGGATCGGCATGGCAACGAAGTCTGGGTCGCCGAGAAAGGCATTGCGGTCGGCGTAAGCGCGCTTCCATGCTTCCGCCAACAGATGCACGTGCTCGGGCGAGTGCCAGCCGAGCGATGCGAGTGAATAGCCCTCGAGGATCTTTGCCGTGGCGGCCAGGGTGGCCCCGCCCGAGGACGGAGGCGGCATGGTGATTATCGAGTATCCGCGGTACGTGAAGCGGATCGGCTCGCGCCAGCGCGCCTGGTATGAGGCTAGGTCCTCGCGGGTGATGATGCCGCCACCACTGTTTCATGGAAAGGCACCATTTCCCGGGTGATTTCCGCCCCTGTCAGTGATATTTTGCCCTCACGTACGAGAGCAACTAACCACCAATTATCCAAAGGAGTCCGCCATGCGCCATGCCTACCTGTCGATCCTGGCCGCTGCTCTGGCTGTGACCGCCGCCATGCCGGGAGCCGCCCAGCAGAAAGCGAAATATCTCGACAAGGACACGTTCTTCCAGATGGAATCGGTGTCCAGCCCGCAAATCTCGCCCAATGGGTCGCAGATCGTTTTTGCCCGCGGCTTCGTTGATATCATGAAGGACCAAAACTCGTCGAACCTCTGGATCATCGATATCAAGGGTGAGCGATTGAGGCAGCTCACCGACGGTCCCTGGCGTGACAGCGCGCCGGCATGGTCTCCCGACGGCAAGCGCATCGCGTTTCAGTCGGACCGCTCGGGCTCGACGCAGATTCACGTGATGTGGAGCGATACGCGCGAGACGCTTCAGCTTACGCGCGTTGAGCGAACGCCTGGCGGCCTCAAGTGGTCTCCCGACGGCAAGTTCATCCTGTTTACCACGAGCCTTCCCGACGAAACACCGATCCTGCCGGTAAAGCTGCCTCCAACTCCTCGCGGCGCCCAACTCGCCAAAGGAGCCGTCATCGTCGATCGCCTGTCCTGGGGATCGGACGGGGTCGGGCCGACGACGAAGAGCTTCACGCACGTCTTTGTCGTGGATGCGCTCGTCGGTGGAACGCCGCGGCAGATCACGTCGGGCAATTACAACCACGGCAGTCCCGAGTGGTCAGCCGACGGCAAGACAATCTACGTATCGGGCATCCGCAAGCCCGACGCCGAGTACGCGCGGGGCGACTCGGAGATCTATGCAATCGACCTCGCCTCTCTCACGGTGAAGACGCTGACCGATCGCGAAGGGCCCGACGGCAACCCGGCGGCATCACCCGACGGCAAATGGATCGCCTATACGGGTTACGATGACAAGAACTACACAAGCACACTCAGCAGCCTCTATCTGATGGACGCGAGCGGCGGAAACAAGCGTCTGTGGCTGCGCGATCTGCCCAGCTCGCCTGGAGGAATCGAGTGGGCCGCCGATGGTTCGGGCGTCTACTACTCCATGGAAGAGCGAGGGGAAGCAAACGAATACTTCGTGCCCCTCACACCCGGAAGCGCCCCCAAGAAGATCACGAGCGGCGCGCACATGCTGACGTCGCTGTCGTTCGCGCACAACGGCCAAGTGGCGGCGATCCGGTCGTCGGTCAAACAGCCGGGGGTTCTGGTCACCTTCGCGTTGACCAATCCGGCTCAGATGAAAAGTCTTGTCGACGTCAACGCGGACATCCTCGAAGGCATCACTCTCTCGGACGCCGAGGAGCTCTGGTACGTGTCCTCCGATGGCCTGAAAATTCAAGGCTGGCTCATGAAGCCTGTCAACTTCGACCCGTCGAAAAAGTATCCGATGGTGCTCTGGATTCACGGCGGACCGTGGAGCATGTACAACGTCGCATGGAGCTGGCCGTTTCAAAACTGGGCGGCTAATGGCTACGCGGTGCTCTGGGTGAATCCGCGCGGTTCGACCGGCTACGGCCAGGACTTTGTCAACGGCATCCAGTTTGCCTACCCGGGCAAGGATTACGACGACCTGATGGCCGGCGTCGACGCGGCACTTGCCAAGGGGTGGATCGACAAGGACAACTTGTTTGTCTGCGGCGGGTCCGGCGGAGGCCTGCTCACGGCATGGGTCGTCGGCCACACCAGCCGCTTCCGGGCGGCCGTGTCGATGCGGCCCGTGATTGACTGGCAGTCGTTCGTCGGCATAACCGACGGCTCGAGCTGGTACCGGCAGTTCCAGAAGTACCCGTGGGAAGACCCGATGGAATACGCGGTGCGCTCTCCGCTCAACTTCGTGGCCAACGTGACGACACCCACGATGATCATGACGGGCGAAGCGGACCTGCGCACACCCATCCCGCAGACTGAGGAGTATTATCGCGCGCTCAAAATGGTGCGAAAGGCTGATACTCTGATGGTGCGCATGCCGGAGGAGTTCCACGGCTGGCGCCGCCCATCCCACCAACTCTTGCAGCAGCTTTACCTGATGGCTTGGTTCGAAAAATACCGTACCAAAGAGAGCAAGACCAGCGTCCCGACGCTCGCCGAGCGCGATCGTTAGATGCGGAAATGCATTGGGAAGGGACACGTTAACCAGGCACGATTTCTGCCGCGAAGGCGGAGCGCGGGAGAAACCGGCCTCTACCGGTTCTGCCCAGCCACTTCCCTTTTTGAACCACCACCTCCCCGCGGGAGAGGACGGTTTCTGCATTTCCCCTGACCTTGAGTCCTTCGTACATCGAGTAATCCACGCGCATGTGGTGGGTCGCGGCAGAGATGGTGTACTCCCGATTTGGATCCCAGACTACGAGGTCCGCATCGCTGCCGACAGCGATGGCTCCCTTGCGCGGGTAAAGGCCAAAAATCTTTGCCGGCGCTGTCGACGTTATCTCCACCCAGCGGTTGAGTGACAGTCGCTCTTGGTTGACGCCATAGTGATGAAGGAGCTGCAAGCGGTTCTCGACGCCGGGACCGCCGCTGGGGATTTCGGCGAAATTCGTGCGCGCGCGTTCCCGCTTCTCCTTGAAGTGCACCGGACAGTGGTCGGTGGAAACCACCTGCAGGATGTTCTTGCCGAGGCCCTCCCACAATTTCTCCTGGTGCCGCTTCTCCCGCGGCGGCGGCGTGAAAACGTACTTCGCGCCTTCGAAGTCCGGCCGGCCGAGATCTTCGATCGAGAGCAGGAGATAGTGTGGACAGGTTTCCGCAAATACGTGGATGCCATGCGCGCGGGCCGCAGCAATCTTTTCCAGCGCATCGGCAGTGGAGACGTGCACGATATACACGGGGGCGCGGGCCATCTCCGCCAGGGCGATCGCCCGGCCGGCCGCCTCGCCTTCCGCAGCAGCCGGCCTGGTAAGAGCGTGATATATCGGCGCGGTCTTTCCCTCAGCAAGCGCCTCCTGCACGAGCAGGTCGATGATGCTGCCATTCTCAGCGTGCACGCACACGAGACCGCCGTTCTGTGTCGTCTGTCGCAAGGCGCGAAAGATGGTGACATCATCCACCATCAATCGATCCGGATAGGCCATGAACAGTTTGAAGCTCGACACCCCTGCGCGAACCATCTCGTTCATGTCATCGAGGTGCGCCTCCGGCAGGTCGCTGATCGCCATGTGCAGACCATAGTCGACCGTTGCCTTTTCTCCCTTCTTCAACCAGAGATCCAGGGCTTCACGCATCCTCGCTCCCCTGGCTTGGTTTGCGAAGTCGATCAGACATGTGGTCCCGCCGAAGGCTGCTGCGCGAGTCCCGGTTTCAAAATCGTCAGTCGACACCGTCCCGGCGAAAGGCATGTCCATGTGGGTATGGACGTCAACACCACCCGGTATGACGTACTTTCCCGTTGCGTCGATGACTTCGTCGGCCTGAGTTTTCAGGTCGGGGCCGATGGCGGCGATATGCTCCTTCTCGACGTAAATGTCGGCTTTGTAATCCTCGTCGGCGGTGATGACGCGCCCGTTGGTGATCAGGATCGACATTTCAACTCCCAAAGGAAAACTCAGAACTCCCGACGCACCCGGATTCTAGGTTGTCCGGTTTTGGAGTGCGGCGGCTTGACGCCGCTTTTTTGGTGGGTTATCAAAGCGGCGCCGAGGCGCCGCACTCCACAGTCACCCGCCGGATGCCATTGCTCGGGCGATTCGGTTGTGCCGCTCAATCACTGGGCCCAGGTCAACGGTCAGCAGCTTGCCGTCCTCTATCACCACCCTGCCATTGATGACCGACAGATCCACGCGCTGGGGAGCGCAGAATACAAGCGCCGCCAGGGGGTCATGAAGGGCGCCGGCATAGTCCAGGCACTCCAAATCAAAGCCGATCAGGTCAGCCGCCTTGCCGGGCGCCAGCCGGCCGATGTCGTCACGCCCGAGGACGCGGGCCCCGCCGACGGTTGCCAGCGAGAGCGCTTCCATTGCCGACAGGGCCGCCGGGTTGGCCGACACTCGCTGAAGCAGAAGCGCCATCCGCGCTTCCGCCAGAAAATGAGACGAGTCGTTGCTCGCGGAGCCATCCACTCCCAGTCCCACGCGAATCCCCGCGTCAAGATAGGCGCGGACCGGCGCAATGCCTGAGCCGAGGCGCATGTTTGAGCTCGGACAGTGGCAGACGCCCGTGCCCGTTCGGGCCATGAGCGAAATCTCAGCCTGGTTGACATGGACTCCATGGGCGTACCAGACGTCACTCCCAACCCAACCCAGAGTTTCGGCATGCTCCACCGGCCGCCGTGAAAACTCCCGCAGGCAGTACCGCTCTTCGTCGAGCGTCTCGGCCAGGTGAGTGTGCATGTGCACTCCATAGGAGCGAGCCAGGGCAGCCGAATCGCGCATCAGATTGGGAGTCACAGAAAAGGGGGAGCAAGGGGCAACGGCAATGCGAAGCATCGCGAAGGTCCTGGAGTCGTGGTACGTTTCCACGGCGCGCTGCGTCTCCTTGAGAATGAAGGCTTCGTCTTCGACGACGCTGTCTGGGGGCAGCCCGCCTTTACTCTCACCCAGGCTCATCGAACCGCGGCCGGCATGAAAGCGGATCCCGATCTCCTGCGCCGCGCGAATCTCGTCGTCAACGCGACATCCGTTCGGATAAATGTACAGGTGGTCAGATGCCGTGGTGCAGCCGGACAACATGAGCTCCGCCAATCCGACCAGCGCGCTGGTGTAAACCGCTTCGGGGTTCAACCTCGCCCAGATGGGGTACAGGGTCTTGAGCCATGGGAAGAGCGCAGCGTCCTGGGCTGCCGGAATGGCGCGCGTCAATGTCTGGTAGAGATGATGGTGAGTGTTCACCAGGCCCGGCAGGATAATCTTCCCACGGGCGTTGATGACGCGGTCAGCCACAGCCGGCAGTTCCCTGGTCGGCCCGACCTGTTGAATGACATTGTCACAAACAAAGAGTCCGCCATCGGAGATGCGCTGATGGTTTCCATTCATCGTCACCAGCAGGTTTGCATGTTTCACAAGCAGCGAGGGCATAACGCTTGTCCCTATTCAGAGGGAAAATACGGTAACAGGCTGCGCTGTCCACGCGCCGTGGAACGCACAGTCAGTTGAGGGTTTTTCATAGCCTGGGACCGCGCGGCCGTCACCCGTATCTTGCGACTGGCAGGAATGCCAGGGAAGAAATTACCCCTTGGAGAATCACATACATCTCGCCGACATCCGTCAATCCCAGCTCACCCTCGAACTTCTTCTTCAACTCCATCTCGCTGATGCTGAAAACCGCGATTGACAGGACCACTCGCAGGAGATCGTTTTCATAAGTCATATTGCCGGCATTGTTTCCCATAGAAAGTTGCGACTGCCTGCCGCGGTCACGCCTCCGGATGATCCACTCCCCGTTTTGGCGATCGATGTGAAAGGCGTTGTCATTCTCATGCGCAAAATCGCTCAGGTTAAAGAAGAGCCGCGGTTTTTCTTTATAGGGCTTGCCCTGGCGGACGCAAAAGGTCGCGCAGTTGCCGCAATCATTGCACAAATCGTGCAAGTGAATGATCTGCCTGGACTGCTCCACGCGGAAGTCCACCTCTCCCGACACCGTGAGCACATCATCTTGACAGAAGAACTTGGGCAATCTCAGTCTCATGGGCGAGATCTGGTAAGTGTAGTTGGCCCGGTTGGGACACACCTCCACGCACTTGTCGCAGAAGGTGGAGCACTGCAGGCAGCGGTTGGCCTCGTTGCGCGCCGCTTCTTCGGTCAGCATGGCCTCGATAGGCTCAAAACCTCTCCGTTGAGCCGGAGCAATCCTCTCCGGCTTGTGTTGCGTTTCTCTTCTGGCGCGCATGCGTTTGACCTGCGCGATCTCTTCCTCGGAAAGCGCCGCTGGGTGGGAAGGCAACTGCGCGAACTCGATCTCCAACTGCCGGCAGATAGCCTCAGCGGCCCGACGCCCATCAGCACAGGCGGCAATGATGCTCTCGGGTCCTCTGACTGCATCTCCGCCCGCGTAAACACGAGGCACGTCCGTCAGCCCGGTATCATGATTCGCAACAATGGATCCATTCTCGTCGAGTGAAATGGCGCTGCCTTTGAGAAAGCTCAATTCAGGGCTTTGGCCGACGGCGATGATGATGGAGTCGGCGCTGATTTGGAACTCGCTTCCCTCGATGGGAACCGGCCGCCTGCGCCCGTCTGGGCCGGGCTCGGCCATTCGATTTCGGATGCACTCCAATCCGACCACCCGGCCATTCCTCAAGACAATCCTGACAGGAGTTGCCTGCTCTTCCAGGACGATGCCTTCCTCGTGGGCATCTTCTTTCTCTTCTTCTCTGGCAGGCATTTCCTTCCTGCTCCGCCGATACACGACGGTCGCCGGGTTGCCGGTGAGGCGCCGGGCGACGCGCGCCGCGTCGAGCGCTGTGCCGCCTCCGCCGATCACGAGCACCTTGGGACCCAGTTCCATCCGATCCCCGCGCCGCACTCGCTGCAAAAAATCAAGCGCCGCGAAGACTCCCTTGCCTGTTATTCCTTCGA
>Ga0315282_10003610_pt1 | contig 27727 bp, 23 predicted proteins | sample YL17G07_20_MG_FD_203693 | JGI IMG/M metagenome (GOLD analysis project Ga0315282, IMG submission 203693) | Sediment microbial communities from Yellowstone Lake, YNP, Wyoming, USA - YL17G07_20 | ecosystem: Environmental > Aquatic > Freshwater > Lake > Sediment | place: USA: Wyoming | collected...
GCACTACCCTCGCCATCGCGCACCGGCTGTCGACTATCCGGGACGCGGCGAGGATCTACGTACTGGACCACGGACATGTGGTCGAGTGCGGCACGCACGACGAGCTCCTGGCATTGGGCGGTCAGTACGGGCGGCTCTGGGCGCTGCAGTCGGGTCCGCGTCAGGCCGCCGACGGGGGTGGACAGACCTGAGTGTCATGTCTGAGACGACTGGAAGCCGGCCTCGTGTACATCAGCTCGAGCCGTTCTACCGGATCGTTCGCTTCTGCTACAACGTAGTGCTCGCCGCCCTCTTGCCGGCCGTGTTCCTGTACGTGCTCTACCGCACGACGCTCGGGGGAAAGCCGCGGTGGGGCTTCATGCAGCGCCTGGGCCTCGTGCCGCCGGAGATCGCCGAGCGCCGCGCCCGGCACGGGGACTCGCCGCTGATCTGGGTGCATGCGGTGTCGGCCGGCGAGGCGGCCGCGTCGCACTCCATCGTGCGTGAGCTGCTGGCGCTCAGCGACCGCATCCGCGTCATCATCTCGGTCACCACGGCGACGGGGTACCGGATCGCGACTGAGAAGATGCCCGATCAGTGCGGCGTCTTCTTCCTGCCGCTGGACCTGCCTCTGTGCGTTCGCGCCGCTCTGAGCGCGATAAGGCCGGACATACTCGTTCTCATGGAGACCGAACTATGGCCCAACCTGCTGGACCGCGCCCACGCCATGGGAGTGCGCACCGTCGTCGCGAACGGGCGCGTGTCGGATGCGAGTTACCGCAACGCGGGCCGCGCCTGGCCGCTCTACGAGTGGATCCTCCACTGCGTCGACCGGCTCTACGTGCAGTCGCAGCTCGACGCCGACCGCTTCGCGGGTCTACGCGCTGACGCCGGCAGCATCACGGTCACCGGCAACTGCAAGTTCGATGAGGCGTTTCCGGACGTCGACGGTCCGTGGCGAGAAGCGCTGCGCGATGAGTACGGCATCCCTGCCGGCGCTCCGGTGCTTGTCGCCGGGTCCACCGGCAAGGGCGAGGACGAGAAGGTGCTAGACGCTTTTGCCGACCTGCGGCTTAAGTGGCCTACGCTCCGTCTGATCCTCGCCCCGCGCCACCCCGAGCGTGGGCAGGACGTGGCGGAAGCCGTGCGCGCCCACGGCTTCGAGGCGGTTCGCCGCTCGGCAATGACGGCCGGCAGCGACAGCCCGGGCGGTCGCGACTGCGTGGTCGTTCTGGACACTATCGGGGAGCTCACCGCTCTCTACTCTATAGCGGACGTGGTGTTCGTGGGCCGCACGCTGGTCCCGCTCGGCGGCAGCAATGTGCTGCAGCCCCTTCACTACGGCAAGCCCGTCATCGTCGGCCCGTGCACCACGAACTTCCGCGACACGGTGCGCATAGCCAAGGCCGCCGGGATCTGCTTCGAGGTGCAGTCGCCGGAGGTTCTGGCGGCGGAGGTCGACCGACTGCTGTCGTCGCCCGAGGCCCGGCTGGCGGTGGCTGAGAAGGCCGACTCGGTGTTCCGTGAGCATCGAGGAGCGTCGCGCAGGATAGCGGACGGTATCGCGCGGATGCTGGGAGTCGGGGGGCCAGAGGGTGCCGCGTGACACGGGTCGGTGGCTGCACCTTGTAAGCACCGCGGACCCCACCCCCGCGGAGCGACTGATGCTCGCGGGACTGACCGCCGGCTCCTGGGCATGCTCGCTGCTGTCGAATGCACGCAGGGCTTGCGCGCGCTCGCGCGGACGCTGGGTGCCGCCCCGTCCCACGCTGTGCGTGGGGAATATGACCCTCGGCGGCACGGGCAAGACGACCTTCGTACGGTACCTTGCGCGCCTGCTCCTTGCGCGCGGCCTTCGCCCCGCGATCGTCATGCGGGGCTACGGCCGTTCCGGCAAGGGTGTGCTCGTGGCGCACGGCGGCCGGAACCCGCCGGCCGGGCCGGGCGAGGCCGGCGATGAGGCGGTCATGCTGGGCGAGAGCCTGGAGCGCGTTCCGGTTGTGGTCGGCGCGAGTCGCGCGGACGCGATCCGACACGCCGTGGGAGAGCTGGGCGCCGACGCGGTCCTGATGGACGACGGCCTCCAGCACTGGGCCGTAGCTCCGCACGCGGCACTCGCGCTGTGGGACGCGAGCGCTCCTCCCAGCTCGGCGCGCCTGTTCCCCCGGGGCACACTAAGGGAGCCCGCCTCCGGGCTGCGTCGGTGCGACCTCGTCGCGGTGACGCGTTGCGACGCGCCGGGTGCCGACCGCGCTATCTCGGAGGTACGGGACCTCCTCCGCGCGGAGCCGGTCACGTCAGTACACCGCGCAACCGGGCTGCGGTGCCCCGACGGCGGCATCGCGCCTCCTGCGTCGCTCGCCGGGGCGGCCGTCTACGCGGTAAGCAGCCTCGGCAACCCGCACGCGTTCCGCGGCTCGCTTGAGCGGCTTGGCGCCATTGTGGTGGGCGAGTCGGTGTTCCCGGATCACCACGCCTACTCGCGGTGGGACCTGGCCGGGGTCTTGGACGAGGCAGGGCGCGTCGGCGCGAAGCGCGTCGTGGTCACTGAGAAGGACTCCGTGAAGCTCCGCGCCTTCCCCGAGGGTCGCGAGCTCTCGGTTCTGCTGGTCGACGTCGACCTCACGGGCCCGGGAGACGCGGAGGCCGTCGACGGACTGCTGGATCTGGCGCTGTCCCGCGGGAGGGCGACGTGACGAAGCGGCTGAGGAGGTCCAGGTGGGGCCGCGGACTGCGGCGGGCGATGCTGAGGCCCGTGTTCCGTGGCACCGTCCGTCTGCTGCGCTGGGCGGCGTGCGGGCTGTCGCATCGCTCGGCCATGGCGGTAGCGGGGCCGCTCGGACGCTCGTTCTACGCGCTGTTCTTCTGGTGGCGCAGGGCCGCGGTCGATAACCTCTTGCGCGCGTTTCCTGAGTGGACCCGGGCCCAGGTCAGGCAGTGCGCTCGCGACGTCTTCGTGTGCTTCACGAAGACCGCTCTCGAGTTCCTCCGTTCCCGCGAGATCGAGGAGGCCGAGTTCAGGTCACTCATGCGCATCCATGGGCTCGACCTCGTGACGGAGGCCGTAGCCTCCGGGCGTGGCGTGCTCCTGCTGGCGGCTCACTATGACAACTGGGAGTGGCTTGGCCGGGGCATCGCGATGGAAGGCCTGCCGGTGACCGTGATAGTGCGCGGCAACAACGACCCTAAGCTCGAGTGGCTCATCAACGAGACACGGGCCGCTCACGGCCTCACGGTTGTCGACAGGAAGGACGTCCGCGGGGCGCTGAGGGCGCTGAGACGCGGCGAGGTGGTCGGTGTCCTGCCCGACCAGAACCAGCTCGCGAACCCCGTGTTCGTGGAGTTCTTCGGCAGGCCGGCAGCCACCGCCCCCGGCCCGTACGAGTTCGCGGCCCGTACGGGGGCGCTCGTCGTTCACGGCACGGCGCGACGCGCGGCTGACGACTCGCACGATGCGTGGATCACCCCGGCGGCGCTGCCTCAGAGCACGGGCGACCCGAGGGAGGACGCGCGGAGCTTCATGCAGGTGGCCGCGACCGAACTCGAGCGCAGGATTCGCGAACAGCCGGAGCAGTGGCTGTGGATACATAAGCGCTGGAGGACTCAGCCGGGAGAGGAGACCACGGGACGCGGTGACGACTGACGGCCGTAGGAGCGTGCTGGTCATACGCCTGTCGGCGATCGGAGACTGCGTGATGACCTCGGCGGCGGTGCGCGCGCTGCGCGCCGCCTGCCCGGACGACTTCATCGTTTGGGTCGTCGAGCCGAAGAGCGCCGGGGTCGTCGTCGGCAACCCGCACGTGAACGAGGTACTGCTGTGGGATCGGACCTCCGGGGGATACTTCAGCCCAGCGGCCGCACTGGGTCTGTGGCGGACGCTCAAACCGTACAGATTCGACATCGCGCTGGACTTCCACGGCCTCGCGCGGAGCGGCATGATCTCCGCCCTCTCCGGGGCGGAGATGCGGGTAGTGTCCGTTGACTCGCGCGAGTGCGCCTCGCTCGCCTCGAACTGCGTCAGCCAGGTCCGCGGCCCGGAAGAGTGGGTTGTCGCACGCAACGTCGCGCTGCTCGAGGCGATCGGGGTCCACAGCTCGGAGCGCCGAACCTGCGTTCCTCTCACCGACGAGTCGGTTGCCGAGGCCGACGGGGCCCTACGCTCCGTGGGGCTGGCGGACGCGCCACTGCTCTGTCTGCACCTGAAGGGGAGCTGGGCGCACAAGTTCTGGCCGCTGGACCGATTCGCCCGAGTGGCGGAGCACGCCCTTGCGCGCTGGGGGCTGGCCGCGGTCGTAACAGGGAGCCGCGCGGACCGCGCTGATGCGGAGCGGCTGTCGCGCATATCCGCGGCCCGCGTGGCCGACCTCGCCGGAGAGCTGTCGCTGGGCGCGAGCAGTGCGGTGGTCGCGCGGTGCTCGGCCGTCGTAAGCCCCGACACATGCACGGTTCACATGTCCGCCGGCTTGGGCGTCCCCACCGTGGCCTTATTCGGGCCCACGAGCCCGGCGCGGGTGGCCCCGCGCGGCTCGCACGTCAGGGTCGTGATGTACGAGATGCCCTGTCACCCGTGTGTGCGACGCCCGACGTGCGTTAGCTACGACTGCATGTTGAGGCTGCCCGCGGACCTCGTTATCGGTGCGCTCGACGACCTGCTCGCACCACGCTCTGCGAGCCGTCCGCGCGGCGACGCTCGATGACCTCGCGGTAGACCTCGAAGACCTCGGCCGCCGCCGCCCGGGGCGTTAGCTCCGCCGCGACACGCCGCGACAGCTCGTCGGCCTCCCCGCGCCACCGTGCGCTGTCGGACAGCACCTCCGTGAGGCCGCGCAGAACGGCGTCGGCACTCACGTCCTCGGGGCAGGCGCCCCAGTCCCCGAAGTTGGCCGCGAGCATCGCGTCGAGGTTGCCGGCATTGACAGGCCCGAGGTACCCCCGCCGGCCGGCGGCCACCACCGGGCAGGCGCACGCGAGCGCCTCCCTGGCGACGAGGCCCGTGCCCACGGTCACTGTTGCCAGGTTCATCAGGTCCGCGAGGCCCGGCCGCGGTCCTTCCAGTACGGCCACTTGTCCGCAAGCGCCGGTGAGCCGCTCGATAGCCGCACCCACGTCGCGAGCGCCCTCTCCGTGGCCGACGATGAGCAGAAGTGCCCCCGGGAATCGCCGCAGGAGGCCCGGCATGGCCTCCACAAGGGCCCGCGCCGGCCGCTTCTTCCGGTAGGTCAGCCGGCTCACATGCAGGATGAGCTGCCCACCGGGCTCCCGAAGATACCGACGCGCCACGTCCTCGGGCGGCGCTGCCGGGCGGCAGGCATAGGTGTCAACAGGCGGGAACGACACGCGGACGCGGTCGCGCGGCACCCCGAAGGGCCCGCGCAGCGTTGTGGCGATCTCCTCGCTGAGGACGAGCACCAGGTCGCTCCAGTAGCGTACGACGGCGCGCATCGCGAGGCTGCGGCGCGCGTGCACTGTCATGATGTAGGGCACCCCGGTGAGCCGATGCAGGACGTGTGTGACCCGCGCGGACCTGTAGTGGTGGGCGTTCATGATGTCGAAGCCGCACGCGGCGATGCGGCGCGCAACGGCCCGCAGGGAGCGTCGGCCGAGGTCGGGCTCGCGCGCCACTTCGATGCCGGACTCGGAGAACCGGTTTTCCAGCGGCCCGCCCTCCGTAAGCACGGAGACCTCGTGGCCGAGTTCGGCAAGCCCACGGCTCAGCAGCAGCGCGTAGGTCTCCGCCCCGCCGTATGGCAGCTCCCTGACCACCTGAAGGATGCGCAACCCCGTGGGACCCCAATGCGGGCTGCCCGTAGGGGCGCTGGAACAGAACCCTTGCTGCGCCCCTACTGCGGCACCCTGAATATCAGCACCGCGCCCATCACGGCTAGCACGAAGTTCGCGAACCACGCCGAGATCCACGCCGGCGCCGTTCCCTCGTAGCCGAGACGAGTCGTGTAGTGAAGTGTGATGTAGTACAGCATGATGATCGCGAAGCTCAGGCCGTATGATAGCCCCCGCCCGCTGTGCTCGGGGCGCACGCCCATCGGGCATCCCGCCATCGCGAACACAAGGCACGCAAGCGGCACGGAGAACCGCAGCGCCAGCTCCGTCGCGAAGATGTGCAGCTTGCGCTCGGCTTCGGAGTCCTTTCCGGCGGAGTGGGCCACGATCTCCCGCGTCTCCGCGAGCTGCTGCCTCATCATGCCGATCGTGAGCGTGCGGGCCTCAAGGTCCAGCCGGTCGATCTGCTCGGGCGGGCGGTAGAGCATGATCTCCGTCTCCTCCCACTCGAGCGGCTTCGGGTTCATCGTCTGCCTGGTGTGAGCTCCCTCGAGCCTCCACCAGAAATGGGAGTCGTAGACCGCGCGGACGGCTCGTGTGAGGAGAATCTCGTTCAGAGATCCATCCTGGTCCCACTCGTATCGGAGCACGGTAAGGTCGCGGAGCGCCGGCACCTCGGCGTCGAACTCGCCGGCGAAAACGATCATGTTGACCCTGCCCAGGGAGTCGAGATCACGCCACATGCGGTTAGAGCGTCCGTGGCTCCCAACCTCCGGGGCCACCTGCGTAGTCAGCTCCGAGACCTGGAAGTTGCACCAAGGCGCGACCACCTCCGACACGAAGAAGGAGAACAGCGACGCCCCCAGGGCGAAGCCCATCGCCGGCATGACGAGCCGCTTGAACGACACGCCCGATGCGGTCATGGCCGTGATCTCGCCGTCCGCGGAAAGCTGGCCGAACGCGTAGATCCCGGCGAACAGCACCGCCATCGGGAGGCTGAGTGCGAGGTACTGCGGGCTCGAGTAGACGAAGTACCTGAGAGCATCCCAGCCCGTGGCGCCGCCCTGCCAGAAGTCGAGCGCCCGGCGGACGGTGTCCAGGGCGAGCAACAGCCCGAGGAACATCGCGAGGCCCTGGATGAACGGGTTCAGGAGCCTGCCCGCAATGTAGCGGTCGAGGACGAGTGGCGTCCAGCGCCTCACTTACTCCTTTGCTCCCCTCAGGCTGAGGCCGCGCGTGAGCGCGTCACCGAAGTACAGCCGCGCGGCGGCTTCGTCGTGGACAAGTTCCTCGGGCGTGCCTTGGGTCTGGATCTGCCCGTCGTAGATGATGTAGGCGCGGTCGGTGATCTCGAGGGTCTCGCGGAACGAGTGATCGGTGATGAGGATGCCGATGCCGTCGGTCCTGAGCTCCATCACGATGTGCTGGATGTCCTGGATCGCCCTCGGGTCGACGCCGGTGAACGGCTCGTCGAGCAGGATGAAGCCTGGCGACGAAGCCAGACACCGCGCGATCTCCACCCTTCGCCGCTCGCCCCCTGACAGGGCCTCACCCATCGACTGGCGCAGATGGTCGACCTTGAGGCGCTCGAGCAGCTCCTCGCACCGGGCGTTCCGCTCAGCCTTGCCCATCGGGGTAAGCTCCAGGATCGCCATTACGTTGTCCCACACCGACAGCTTGCGGAACACGGAGCTGCTCTGCGCGAGGTAGCCGATCCCTAGGCGCGCGCGCCGGTGCATGCGGCGGTCGGTGATGTCATTGCCGTCGAGGTAGACCCTGCCCGCGTTCGGCTGGATGAGTCCGACGACCATGTAGAAGCTCGTGGTCTTCCCCGCACCGTTCGGGCCCAGTAGGCCCACCACCTCGCCGCGGTCGAGCCCGATCGATACCCCGTCCACCACGCGCCGCCTGCCGAAGACTTTGACCAGGTTCTTGGTCGCGAGGTGGTGCGTCAGCGCCTCGTCGGCGGCCGGGCTCGCATCGTCCGGGGCGTCCGGCTGTTCCGCCACGGCGGCCTCGCTAACATCTGGGCCGGTCATCGGCCGTCCCCACCGTTCGTCTTGTCGTCTCTCACCGTGACCTCCGCCGGCCCGCCCCCCGCTCCGCCCGAAGCTATGAACGTCGACCGGTCCTTGCGATAGACGTCGATGTACTCGACATTGCGGAAGCGCAGCAAGGCCTTGCCCGTGGCCTCGTCGGTGACCGTCACCTCCGGGTTGCCCGTGAGGCGCAGGCGACTGCCCACGTCGCCCTCTGTGACGTTCGGTACATCCGAGGGCAGTGGCACTTCCGGCACGAACGTGGCCCGTTGCGCGGTGCCGTCTACGATGCGGAACTTGGGTTGCGCGGCCTCGCCGGTCGCGCCTTCCTTGGGCTTCTGCTCCAGGCGGCCGTGGAACTTGAGGTTCCCCGTCGCGGTTCCGTCCTTGATCCTATTTGTGTCCGGATCCAGCTTCAGCCGCACCTCGTCCGCCTGGAACGACGAGTCGCCGGTGCGCACCTCGGGCCTCCGTGTCGCGAGCATGTCCCCCGACTTCCTGTCCATCTCTATGTGGGGTGCGATGACGCGGATGTCGTCCTGGCCCTCCTTTGCGGCCTTCACGACGGCGTCCACTTGCTCGAGCGTGAGGACCGACTGCTCGGACGACGGCTTGCTGTACGAGGCGCTGGCGGCGGTGGCCTCGATGGGCCGCCTTCCCTCTTCCTTTGCGGGGTAGCTGACATGAACGTCACCAGTGAGCAGGTACCTGCCCTTGCCGGCCTCCTCACTCGAGTCGGCTACGGCTCGGCTCCCGGTGCAGACGGTGCCGTCGCGCAGGGATTCGATGCGCACCGAGCCATCCGCGACAAGCTTGCTCTGGTCGACAAGGTCGAGCAGGTGGTCGCAGGTGACGACGGTTGTGACCTCCTCGGTCTGGGGGTCGGCCAGGGACACCCTCGGAGAGCCCCGGATGACCGCATAGCCACCCTTGGCCCCGAGCCCGCGCAAGGCCGAGAGCTCCGCTGGCTCGAGCGACCCCGCGTGCGCCTCCACCGTGCCCGGGTCGTCGGCATTTCCGCTGAACATCACCGCGCTGCCGCTCTCGATGCGCGCCAGTCCCTCTTCGGAGCGGCTCTCCATGTGGAAGCCGTCCAGCAGCTCGACTCGGTCGGACGCCACTCCGCCTTCGGCGGTCTCCGCGAAGTAGACGACCATCCGCCCCGCCGAGTACGTGTCGGCCCCCTCCACCTCGCTGATGCTCGGCGAGCCGGTTGCGATGAGCTGCGGGGGCTTGGACAGGAGGTAGTCGATGCTCGCCGCCTTGATGAGCCAGCCGTCGACGCTCTGGTCGCTTGCGTTCTCGAAATACGCCTCGGCCGTGGCCGGGGCTCCTGTGGCAACGACCTTGGTGAGCGTGCCGGCCTCGTCGAACCAGCTCACGATCTCCGTCGCGTCGAAAACCGACTCCGGCAGGCGTGGCTGCTTCATCGTGCCGTGGACGCCGCCCGTCAGGCGGGCCGTGCGGTCTGTGCTCGTGTAGAGCGCCTTGCGCGCCGTAATGACGGCTGTGCGCACCTTCCGCACGCGCGTCATGGACGCTTCCTCGATGACATGCTCCGATGTGACCTTGACGTCTCCGAAGGACTCGGCCGAGAGCACTTCATCCGGGCTGTCGGGGTTGATCGACACATCGACGCTTTCCGCCGTCATCACCGTCTCGCCGATCTCGATCTCGGGATCCCCCAGTAGGCGTATCACCCCGCCGGCGACGTCCGCGACGATCCGGTCCGCCCGGACGATGGCGTTCGAGAACCGTTGCTCCTGCGCGGGAGCCGATTCCTGCGCCCACGCGCCCTGCGCCGCGCCCGCCGCTGTCAGCGCGAGCAAAGCAATGACCGCTCGCTTGCCATCACTGGGCGGCAGAGGGGTCACCTCGCACCAGGACAGCCGCGACGTCCGCTTCCCCTCGATGGGTTCGAACCAGGCGTCCACCACGGAGCCGTGGAACCTGGTCCGGCCATAGTCAAATCGGGCCTCTTCCTCAAAGCGCGCCTCGCGTTCCTCGATGTAGTACAGGAGGCGGTTCGCCGTCGCCTGGTAGGGCACTTGCGCGCCGCCGCCCGACTCCGCCTCAACTCCCTCATCGAAGGTTAGCAGGTTCCGGTCGGCATCCACGAGGAGCGAGGCGGCCGACACCGTCATCTCCTCGCGCCCTTCGGTGTAGAGGAGGCAACGCGCGTTGGCGACCTGGACCAGTGACGAGCCCGCCTCGTGCACGACATCGCCGGTGACGAGCTCCCACAGCACGTCACCCGTGGCACCGTCGCGCTGCATCAGCCGGCCGCCCTTGGCTCGCTCGACAGGCAGCGGGCCCTTTGCTCTCGGCCGCAGACCGCCGGTCGTCCAGATGGCCAGCCCGCCGAGGAGCGTTGCCAGCACCACGCCGGTCGCGACGTACACTGTTGTTCTTTCCCTATTGTCCAACACAGCCACCACGGGGCGACCGACGCCACCGACGCTCAACTGAGGGATACGCCCGCCTCGTCCGGTGCCTTCAGGCGGGAGCTCGCCTCATCCTCCGCATCAGCACGCGGCCGAAGGCCATTCCTTCGTCGATTCTGAGGAGTGGCACGAGCAGACAGAAGAGGCACCCTCCCACGAGCAGCGGCAGGCCGGCTTGCACCAGCCGCTCGTGCGTGGTGCCGGGCGGCTCCCCGCGCGACATCGACAGCCACACGCAGTACGCCGCCCCGGCGGCGATGCCCGTGGCCAGGATCACCCGGCCCGCCGACGTGAGGATGCGGCGCCCGTCGATCCGCCCCACGCGCCTTCTCAGCGCCACGAGCATCGTCGCGAAGGCTGCGGTGCTGGAGATCGAGGTCGCCAGAGCGCACCCGACGGTGCCCAGAACCGGAAACATGCTCACCGCGAGCACCACGTGCAGTCCCACCGACGCCGCGCCGATAATGCACGGGGTCCGCGAATCGTTGAGCGCGTAGAACGCGCGGGGCAGGAACTGCTGCCCCGCAAGACCGACGATCCCGGCTGCGAACGCAAGCAAGATGGTCGCCGTGAACCGGCTGTCCGAGTCGGTGAACTGCCCGCCCTCATACACCGCCCGGACGATCGGCAGGCCCAGGACTCCGAGCATCGCGATCGTCGGGATCGTGAGAAACAGCACGGTCCGCAGCGAGAGCGACAGGTGGTCCACGTAGGTGTCGAGCTCCCCGCGCGCCACGTTCTCCGAAAGCGTGGGCAGAGCCGCGACACCGGCCCCCATCGCGAACATCCCCACCGGCACCATCGCGAGCCTGTAGGCATTCTCAAGGCACGTCGCCGCGCCCTGGCGCGGGTCGCCGGTCGCTAGCACCTTCGAGATGAGTGTGTCGATGTGGATGATGCACAGGCTGAAGATAACGGGCACCATGAACAGAAGCACCCGGCGCAGCCCCTCGTCCTTCGTGTCGAATGTGAGCTCGAAGCGTGCGCCTATCCGAACCAGTGCGGGCACCTGCAGCAGCATGTTCCCGACCAAGGCGCCGACCAGAACCGACCACGCGGCGGCCTGCAGGCCGATCTCCTTGCCGAAGAACACGATCCCGCCGATGATCGACAGGTTGTAGAGGATCGGCCCCATCGCCGGGGCCAGGTAGTGGTGCCTCGCGTTGAGCGCGCCCATCGAGAGCCCGCCGAAGAACATGAAGAACTGGCCCCAGAGCATGATGCGGGCGAGCTGGACGCAAAGCGAGTGCACGCTCGGGTCGAGTTTCGAGACGATCACCGGAATCGCGTAGGGGGCGACGACATAGAGCCCTAGCAAGAGCAGGCCGAGTGAGCCGCCGATCACGCCGAGCAAGGCGCTGAAGGTGTGCCAGGCCTGCCGCTCCTCGCCCCTCTGGTACCGCTCGGTGAAGTACGGGATGAACGCGCTGGCAACCACCCCGCCCCCGACCAGCAGGAACACCAGGTCGGGGAGTGAGAAGGCCATCACGAAAGCGTCCGTCTCAGGCGACGCGCCGTACCAGGTCGCGAAGACCTTCATCCTGACCAGGCCCACGATGCGCGAAAGCCCGATCGAGGTGACCATCAACGCGGCCGCGCCTATCACGCGGTTCCGCCCGGCTTCGCTCCGATCCAATGCCTCAGACCTCTCGGGGACCATGTATGGCTGAGCAAGATACCCGGAGGTCCCGATGCGCGCAAGGCATAGGCGCTGACCCGGGGGCGAATCCGACGGGCCGCATGGGGTGGCGCGAGCGGCCACTTACCGCGTCGCCGGCTTCTTCCCCAGCTTCTCGTCCCAGTCCACCTTCGCCGTGATGTGCATCATCGCCGCAAGCGTGATGATCGCCGCGATCGTGATGGTGAGCCCTGTGTAGCCCTGGAAGAAGAACGCGTACGAGAAGACGACAAGGAAGAGGAGCTGCGCGGGCGCCACCATTAGGAACGTGTACCTCGGCCCCATGAACCTGACCACGTAGCTCGCCACCATCAGCACCGAAACGACGGCCGAAACGACAAATGCCACGTTGATCTCGATCAGGTCCACCAGATACGCGAAGAGCAGGTGGAACGCGAAGAACGCCGCGCAGACGAAGAGGTAGTGCATCGGGTGCATGTTCCTGCTCTTGACCATCCCCACTATGGCCATGACCGACAGGAAGAACAGCAGCCCCACAGGCGCGAACAGGCTGATGCGCGCCGCCAGCGGCCCGGGGTTAAGGCGCTCGGGCATCTCGATGGCGACCTCGAGGCCCGAGATGTGGCTCGCGAAGTCCCATGCGAGCTCCCAGCCGTGGCCCGTGTCCACCTTCGATGTCGGGGACAGAGTGGGGAAGTCGAACCCGGAGAAGTCCGTCGTCATCGCGAGGCGGAAGTCCTTGACCGCCGCCACCTCCTGGGCGAACTTGTACGCCCACTGGTCGAGACCCCGAGTCGTGTAGCGCAGCCGCACGGTCGCGGTGTCGCCCTTCGCCAGGCCGATCCGGTGAGAGAGCGTCCAGTCCCCCGCGCCGCCTGCCGGCAGCCCCGTCTCGTCGTTGACGGAGAACAGGAAGTTGTCGTAGGTGCCCCTCGTCGTCGGCAGGGCCACCTTGACCAGAAGATCTGTCAGACCCTCGATCTGGTGCTTAACGGTGTACGTGGCGTCGAAGTCGACGACGTACGTTCGGTACCAGAGCAGACCCTTACGCCTGAAGTCGAGGTGCAGGTTGACCTTGATGTCGCTGGAGTCGGGCTCGACGGCGTGGACTACGGGCTTCGCGTTCTTGTCGTTCTCCGGCCTCGACTCGACCGTCATGACCGGAGCGAACTGCGTGATGGGGGCTCCCCAGAGGTTCTCCACAAGTGGCTGCAGGTCGCGTTCGCTGGTTTGCGTGCGGTAGCCGACCTCGCCCCCAAGGGCTATCCAACCCAGCGCGACCGCGGTGTACACCAGGAAAAGAGCACCGACTTTGCCGGAAGTCATGGTGGGCGCGTCCTCCTCCCAATGCCTCGTCGACTGCTACCGGCGGTGTCCTACGCCTCAGACACGCGTCGGAACGTGACGTTACGGGAGGAGTCCGCGCCCCAAGCGCATTGCCGGGGCCCCGGGGCTCGCGAGCGTAGCTCAGAACTCCTTCGCAAGCTCACGCGCGGTGGCCAGCCCCGCCTCGAGGCTCGCGGTTGCCACATCGGGCCCGAACAGCGTGCCTTCGACGACGACCTCGCGCACGTCCGTGATCCCGATGAACCCCAGAACCGTCTTCATGTACGGCTTCTGGAAGTCGAGCCCGGCCGACTCGCTGCCTTCCGGATACTGGCCGCCGCGTGCGCAGATGAGCACCGCCGGCTTGCCCGTGACCAAGCCGGTGTACCCGGTCTCGGGCGAGTAGGCGAACGTGTAGCCCGGCTGGATGATCACGTCGAGGTAGTGCTTCAGTTTGTACGGCACGCCGAAGTTCCACATCGGCACCGAGACGACGTACTTGTCCGCCGACTTGAACTCGGCGATGGCGTCCTCGACCGCGCGCCAGGCGGCGGCCTCGTCGGCCGTGTGCTCCTTGCCGCCTAGGATGGCGTACTTCGCCTGGAGTGTGTGACCGTCGAAAGCGGGCAGGGCACGCCGGGACAGGTCGATGGTCACGACTTCGTCGCCGGGGTTCTTGGCGTGGTACGCCTTGATGAACGCCTCGGCCGTCCTGACGGAATACGAACGCTCCCCACGCGGGGAAGCCTGGATGTGTAGCAGTGTCGCCACGGTTCGCCCTCCTTGCTGATAGCCGATGCCCGGTGCAGTCCGACCTCGATTCCAGTATGCGCGCGGCATGTGCGCGGCGCAAGTGGGCCGGCCGGTCACCGGCACGAACCTGTGGGGCAGCCGCCTCCGCTGCCGAGCGCTGCTTCACACGCGGGACGCCTGCCCAACATTCCAGCTCAGGCGGGCGGCTTCCGCGCGTGGAACTTCGCGCTCCACACATTGCCGGCGATCGACTCCGCGAGCCGTACCGCCTTGTCGGCGTCGCCGCAGCCGCACGTTTCGGACTCGACGAAGGCCGCGATCTGGGACGCGTCGTAGACGAGGCGCTCCCGCACCTCCACGTCTTCCAGGCCGGCCCGCCTGAGTCCATCGAGGTACTCCGCCTCGCTGATCGCCCCCGCCACGCACGCGCTGTAGTAGGCCGCGCTCGTCCGAACCCATTCGGGCAGGTCCTCGACCACGATGTCGGAGACGACCATCCGCCCGCCGGGCCGGAGGACCCGCGCGATCTCGGCGAACACGCGCTCCTTCTCTGGCGAGAGGTTGATCACGCAGTTCGAGATCACCCAGTCCACCGAGCCGGTTTCGACCGGCAGGTCCTCGATGATCCCCTTGCGCACCTCCGCGTTCGAGTACCCCGAGGCCGCGATGTTCTCGTTGGCCTTGGCGATCATCTCATCCGTCATGTCTACCCCGATGGACCGCCCCGTCGGACCGACCTTCGCGGCCGCCAGCAGCACGTCGATGCCGGCCCCCGCACCCAGGTCGAGGACCACCTCGCCCTCCTTGACCCCGGCGAACGCGAGCGGGTTGCCACAGCCGAACGAGTTCTCGACCGCCTCCGCCGGCAGGGCGGCCAGCTCGTCGCCGGAGTACCCGGCCAGCTTCGCCGTGACACCCTTCGGGGTGGGACCGCTGCAGCAGCTCCTCGTTGCGGGGCCCGTCACCGCGCTCGCGTACGCCTCCGACACCGCTTGGCGAATGTCCGTGCTTGTCTTACTCATCGTGAACTCTCCTTCCGTTCTCAGCCGCGCCGCTGCGGCGCGTGCTATAGGTTGTACTCTCAGGACAACAGGCCTCGAGCGCATCGGCGCACGCTCTGAGTAGGCTGACTACCTCCACGACGCGGACCCTGTAGTAGACCTCCTTGCCCCGCTTCTCCGCGCTCAGAACCCCGGCATCTCTCAGAAGCGCCAGGTGGCGCGACACGACCGACAGGTCGACCGGGCAACACTCGGCGACGCGACCGACGGTCGAGGGCTCACCAAGCTCCGCCAGCCGGCACAGGATGCGAAGCCGGTTCGGGTCGCAAAGCGCCCTGAAGAACTCGGGAGACAGTAGCTCGGCAAGCTCAGCGCAGCAGCTTTTGCATACTTGCGTCATGGTGCAAATATAACCTGGTCGGCAGGAGAAGTCAAGGCCCGGCCGGGCCGTCGATCGCGACCGTTCACTCCCCCTGGACGGGCCGCATGGGGTGGCGCCGCTCGTCCTGAGCAAGCGGCCCCTGTGGCCGCTGTGACGAAGGACGGGCCCCCAACCGGCCCCCTGTGGCACGGGCTCCGGTCATCCTGAGTCGGCCCAAAGGGCCGTGGCGAAGGACCCACCCGTGCTTCCGCTATGCCCTGCTCGCTACTACCGTTCCCTTGGGTCCTTGCTTCGGTTTCCAGTCGACTGTGTAGCCGTGCGAGCGGAGCAAAGCGGCTACCGGCATGGGGATGTCGGGGTAGCCCCCGTCGGGGACGCCTATCGCCGCGGCGATGGGGCCGAGCTTGCCTATCGCGTATCCTCTATCTGCGTCGGTGTAGACGTTGGCGCCCTCGACGGTCTTGCCGTTGATCTCGAGCCCTACCCATGCTTGGACTGCGCCGTCTGTGTGGAGCTGCCTGATGAGCCCTGCGGCCTGCCAGTTGGCGGTCTTGAACGCGCTCTCGACCACGCCATACGCCTTGCCCTTGGCCTCGACCACCTTGCCGTGCCCGTAGGAGGGGCCGCCTGGGGCGGCGCAACGCGCCGGGGCCCCATCCGGCCCGTCCCCATTGTGGCGCAGGCGTCCCGCCTGCGACGACCGCGATCTGGTTCCAGGTGCCATCGGGGAAGACCACGCCTACGCGCGCGCAGGCCCACTCGACGAGTTCCGAGCAGTCGAATGCGGGCGGGTCAGGATCGTTTGGCGCCGCCTCCGCGCCGAACACGTATGGCTTGCCGACTTGCCCGCGTGCGATCTCGACGAACTGCTCTGCTGGTGTTGCCATCGCATCCGGTCAGCACCCGCTGGCCTGCCAAGCACGTGCTGTCTACTCGCGGGCCTCCGGACTCGGCTCTATCGCCGGCCGCCATGCGATACAACCAAGAATGCCCTGCAGGTCCGCCGCCACCTCTTGCGGCGGTGAGTCGTCGAGACCCACGACCCAGAGACGGGCGCGCTCGTTCGGCCACCCCTCGCTGCTGTAAGCGATCCATCGCCCGTCGGGAGACCACAATGGCTCATCGTCGGTGGCTACCTCGTCCGTGAGCTGCCTCTGCTCTGTGCCGTCGGCGTTCATCACCCAGATCTCGTAGGAGTAGTGTGGGGGGAGCGGCTCGCCCAGCAGCAGGCGCGTCGAGGGCGGTTTGGCCTCTGGTTCGTCGTCGTCCTCCACCTCGTGCTCGCGCCGCAGGAACGCAATCAGGCGTCCGTCGGGCGACCAGCTCGGACGCTTGTCTTCGCGCGGGTCGTTGGTCAGATTGGCTAGCCCTGTGCCATCGCGGTTGACGGCAGAGATCTCCGTCGCGGGGCAGGGATCCACGGGATGCCCGTCGGGCGAGTCCTCCATAAGCGGACTCCAAGAGAAGGCCAGGCGTCTGCCGTCGGGTGACCAACGTGTATTACGCGGGATCGTGCCGCAGTCAAGCTCCTTTGCGGTCATTCGGTCCAGGTCGATGACGACGATGCGGAACATGGACGCGACGAGTTGCCGACCGCTAGGCGACCACTCTGCATCCGTGGTCTCCGCCGCCCAGAACACCGGATTGATGAAGCGCTCTATGAGAGGGCTGAGATCCTTGATCTCCCCCTGAGGGCCTCCCGGGCGCGTGGGAACGACCACGAGCCTGGGGTCCCCCATGACCGAGTGGTCCGCCGTCTCCGAGTGGATGCATGCGAGCCGGGAACCATCTGGTGACAGCCGCGGCAGAACGCCGATCGGGCACACGCACTCGGACGGCCCCCGGACGTCGTAAGGGCTCGAGTACTCAGCCTGAAAGATGCTAGGCGCCGTCTCCAGTATCTCTCTGGTGGCCTCGTAGACAAGCATGGTGCCGTCTTTCGACCACTGTAAGCTATTCATGTCCTCCGGCGATCCCGGCCGCCACGGGCCAAGGAGGCAACGTGGCTGGGAACGGGCGCCGGTAGTGCCCCACACCTCGCGACCGCGGAGAACGAACGTCAGCATCGCCGGGCCCCATCGCGCGCCCGGCGTCCCGTCGTCGGTAGCTACGTCGGCGCCAGCCCCGGAAAGCGTCACTTGGCCACCCCCTGCAAGAGACCGGGCTGCATAGGCTGCCAGGCCGAGGGCTGCGACTGCCAACACGACGGCTGCGAGCTGTGGCAGCTTGGTGAACATTCTGGTCGTCCTTCCCAATCACAGGGGTCGGCGCGCCGTCATCGGTGAGGGCTTGGCGTTCACTGGCCCGCCACCCCTACTCAGTGTTGTTCACGCAGGGCGACGGGAAACGGTGAGTCCTGCCCTTCGAGGTGCGCGGGTGCCAGTTCCAGCCGCCAGCGTCTGTGCCTGGCTCACCCTCGCACCAGCACGCACACGCGTCCCCACATGTAAGGTGCTCGGAAGGCTCCGAAAACCAAGGGGGCCTGGGTATCCAACCACAGCAATGCGCGCAGATCTCGTAAGGCTTGTGGCCCTCGCGGAAGCACTTCCGGAGGGCCTCGTAGTCGGCACCGTACTCCTCGTGGAACCTCCCCGGATGACACGAGTAGGCGGCTCGCTCAGTCCACTCACTGTAGCTCGCGTCTGTGGCCCCGCCCCACCCTTCGTGCCTGTAGTAGTGATCCCACAGAGCTGCGTGCACAAACTCGTGGATCATGGTCCCGCCGAGTGCAACCCTCTTGATGCGGTTCTTCTCTATCTGGTCCCAATTCCAGTTGTCGACACAGACCCATACTGTGCTCTCGTCCTCAACTGTTACAGCGAGATACTTAGAGTAGCCTAGGTGTGCACAGCCACCTCCCTCGCCTCTCGTCTCACAACGGATCGTCCAGGAGTCGGTGGTCACGACGTCGTAGAACTTAGGCGCCAGTTCCGCTCCCATCTTCCCCTTGACCTGGAGCTTCAGCCAGCTCTCGATGATGTGGCCTATCCATCCCCCATAGGTCTTGGTGTGTCCCGCGCCCGGGTCCTGCCGGTCGCACCAATCCGGGTCGATCCAGGCCAGCCCCGAGGGGTCTACCGAGGCTACAGGACACGAGCCGGCGTAGCGGTACCTGGGCTGCCCCTCGATCGGATCCACGCTCAGCCAGCTCCCTGTTGTCGGCCTGAGCCATCGTGCGCGGACGTACAGCGGCCCGCTCCCTTGGTCGTAGTATCCGAGCTCTCCTACGTATAGGAATGGGTTTGTGGTGCTTCCGGTTGAGGCGGCGAGGGGGCCGAAGGCCTTGTAGATGTAAGTGTCGGTTGCGCTTCCGTCGGCGCCGGTGAGGCGGTCGGTGCTGCCGAGCGCGTCGAAGTGGTACCACCGCGAGGTGCTGGAGCGGCGCTGGGAGATCAGGTCGCCATACGGCCCACCGGCAGAGACGCCGGCGCTTCCAGGCAGCATGGCCGCAGGCGAGACGCCTGCGCCACGGGTGCCCTTCTGTGCCGGCCGGATGCCGGTGTTCCAACCTCCCGACAGCATGGCGCTTGGCCCCCATGCTCAGTGCTGCGGGTTGCCCGTTGAGTCGAGGGCAGTATAGCACACGTGTCGCGGCCGTGACCGTTCCCCGTCCTACCCGGCGCCCTCGCCCATGGCCGCCAGAGCCCTTTCGATGGCGTCGACCATGCGGTCGTCGTTCTCCCTGAACGCCAGCGCGCGCAGACGGGGGACTGCTGATGTCTCCTTGAGCTGGCCGGCGGCCTCGATGGCGGTGCGCCTCCCCATCTCGTTGCTGCAGTCGAGACAGGCCATCAGCACGGGCAGCGCCTCTGAGCGCCTGCCCATACGCACCAGGGCCGCCGCGGCCGTCGCCCGGGTCTGAGCGTCGTCGTCCTCGAGGCACGCGAGCAGCGCCGGGACGGCGGACTGAGCCTCCATGCCACGGCGCGCGAGCCCGCCCGCCGCGATGGCGCGCACGTACGTGTCTTCGTGGTGCAACAACTCAGTGAGGACGGACAGCACCTCGTCTGAGTCATCCCCAGCCTCCGCCAGCGCTCGGGCGGCGTCCTGGAGGAGCCTGTCCTTCGTTCTGAGCCAGTCCAGCACTACCGGCTGCCCGACATCCCGCTTCCCAAGGCGCATCAACGCATCCGCGGCAGAGAGGCGCACCCAGTCTGCTTCGTCCTCCAGGCGCTGCCTGAGGCCCGGAATGGCGGCGCTGTCCCCCAGCTTCCCCAGGACGTCGCAAGCGATGTCGCGCGTGACCGGGTCGCCGGTCGACACACAGCCGATGAGAGCGGCCACAGCCTTCTCTCTGGGTCGGCCTATGTCGCCGATGGCCCTTGTGGTCGCCTGCAGCTCCCGCGCCGATGGGGAGCCCCCGAGCTTGCTGACCAGCGTCGGCATCGCGCTCTCGGCCGATGGCCCAAGGGCGCTCAACGTCGCGAGGACGCTCTTCCGGAACTCCTCGTCCGGGTCGGATAGACTCTGCACAAGGGCCGGAACGGCGCCCCCCGCCTTCGGGCCCATTGCGTAGAGCGCACTGAGGGCCCGCCTCCTAACCTTGGGGTCAGTCTCGCGCAGGCGCTCTGCGACCGGCTGTGCCGCAGGCGCACCGATCCTGCCGAGGGCGATGGATGCATACGCGGCCGTCGCCTCGTCGTCTTGGGCGAGGAGCTCCATGAGCTCCGGCGGGGCGGTGGTCGCGACCCGTCCCAGCGCCCGGGCCGCCTCATGCCGCACAACCGCCGGCAGGCTGGTCGATGGGCCGTCGGATGGTGCCTGAATGAAGGCGCTGGAGGCGTCGGCGAGCAACGCCACCAGAGCAGGCACGGCGGACCCGGCAAACCTGCCAAAGCGCCCGACCGCCCGGGCTGCAGACGCGCGGACGTTCGCGTCTTGATCCTCCAGGGCGCGCAAGAGCTCCGGAAGAGCCGACCTGGCGGCCGGCCCCATCTCCCCCAGTATCGAGACCGCCCGGGAGCGCAGCTTTGCGTCAGAACCGGCCACAGCTTGCCGCAACGCCGGAAGAGCGGCATCGTAGTACCCCAGCAGGGCCAGTGACTGCGCTGAGCTTGCTCGCACGGCTTCGTCGCTGTGCTTGAGCGCTAGCTTGAGCGCCTCCTCGACCTCCGGGGCGGTCACACCGATGCTGCCCAGCGCACGGGCGGCGTCTGCTGCGATCGAGTCGTCGTCCATGCACCGAATGAGGTCCGGAACGGCGACCTTGGCCGCCTTCCCCATGCTCGCGAGGGCACTGACAGCGTGGCGTCTGACCTCAGCGTCCGAATCGGCGAGGCACTGGGCGATCTGCGGCGCCATCGGTCCGGCCTTGACTCCCATGTTGCCGAGGCCGAGGAGGCCCTCGCGCCGGACTGCGGGCTCTTCATCAGTGAGGCACTTCAGCAAAGCGGGTCCCGCGACGTCCGCATATGGCGCGATCCCGGCGAGCGCGTTGGCGGCACGCTGCCTGGCCACCGGGTCGGTGCTGTCCAGCACCTCCTCCAGCGCCGGGGCGGCCGACTCGCCCATGCACCACAGCACACGGGCCGCCGCGTCGGCCGAGGAAGGACGACTGCTGTCGCGGAGCATGGCCACCAGCTCCGGGACGAGTGGTGCGAGGGCATCGGACCCGGCTTGATGCTCACGTTCCGCCAGGAGCCCAAGCGCCTCGAGAGCGCCGTCGCGGACCCGCTGGTCCCGGCTGTGAAAAGCCCCGGTCAGCGCGGGCAGAGCGGTCTGGCCCATGCGCGCCAGACTTAGCTGCGCCACGCTGCGTACGCCCCAGTCCTTGTCGCCAAGGGCCTTGACCAGGGCGGGGACGGCCGCTGGGCCGAGGCCGGCGAGTGTCTCTACGACAGGTTGGCTCTCGTTCCAAGCCAATATGTTCGGGTCGGCGCGATGGCGGATGGCCCGGAGCTCGTGGGCAACGCGGAGCTCGGCCTCAGATGGCCGAGAGGCAAGCCAGACGACCCCGCCGACAACCAGAACGCCCACAGCCACAGCCGCAACCAGCGCGAGTCGCTTCGACCTCACCGCAACCACCTCCGATGAGCACGGCCGGCGGACACATCGCGGCCGGCAGAGGAGCCGAGCCATCGCCTGGCCGAGAGCCGGAGTGGCCAGGCGCCGCACCCATTCGGGGCCGTTGCCGAGGCCCCCTTCTGCGCGCTGAGGCGCGCGGCGCCACCTCGCCGTCCCGCTACGCTATAATGCCGGTCCGGGCCGGGACGGGGACGCGGGTGAGGTCAACAGCAACCGGAGGTGTGCTACCGTGGCAGTCATAGAAGGCAAGAACCTGATCGGCGGCGAGTGGGTCGGCGCGGCCGCCGGGAGTTTCGAGTCGGAGAACCCGTCCGACACTCGCGAGATCGTCGGCGTCTTCCCCAGGTCGCGCGAGGCCGAGGCCGACGAGGCAGTCGCCGCCGCCCGCGCCGCCTACACCGCGTGGCGGAGGCTCTCCCGCATCAACCGCGGCGAGTTCGTCGACGCGTTCGCCCAGCTCATGAAGCGCGACATCGACGAGATGACGGAGCTCTGCGCGCGTGACGTGGGCAAGCAGTGGAACGAGGCCCGCGCGGACGTGATCGAGTCCATCCACATGGCGCAGTTCGTGGCCGGATACTCCAGGCAGCCGAATGGCCTCGTGGTGCCGTCGGAGATCCCCGCCAAGGACTCCTACGTCATCCGCAAGCCTAAGGGCGTCGCGGCCTGCATTCCGCCGTGGAACTTCCCCTTCGCGATCCCCCTCTGGCAAGTCCTGCCGGCCGTCGTGGAGGGCAACACGGCGATCCTCAAGCCCTCGAGCTTCGCCGCCGCGTGCGGCGACAAGCTGGCGAAGCTCTTCGTCGAGGCCGGCTTCCCCGCAGGCGTCGTGAACGTCCTCCAAGGGAAGGGCAGCGAGGCGGGCGACGCTCTGCTCGTTCACCCCGACGTGAACCTCTATCTCTTCACCGGATCGTGGGACATCGGCAAGCGCGTGAAGCAGATCTGCGCCGACTCAGCGGACAAGTTCGCCGCGTGTGAGCTCGGCGGCAAGAACCAGATTCTGGTCCTCGACGACGCTGACATGAGCATCGCCGTCCCGGCGGCGCTCATGAGCTGCTACAAGACCGCCGGCCAGCGTTGCGTGTCGGTCGGCCGCATCCTCGTCGATCGCTCGCGCGAGCAGGAGTTCATCGAGAGGTTCGTCGCGGCATCGAAGCGAGTGAGGATCGGCAACGCCCTCGGCAAGGACAACTTCTGCGGGCCCCTCATTAACAAGCCCGGTGTCGAGAAGTTCGTCCACCACAACGAGAAGGCCAGGCAGGAGGGCGCCGAGGTGCTGCTGGCCGGCGGTCCTCTCACTGAGGGCGACCTCGCGCACGGCCACTTCGTCAGCCCCTTCATCTACCGCATGGAGTACGACCGCGAGTCGTGGGTGCTGAACGAGGAGGCGTTCTCCCCGCACGTCGGTATCGTCCCGGTCGACGGGCTCGAGGAGGCTGTGCGCATCCACAACGAGACACCCTATGGTCTCGCGGCGGCGGTCATCACCGAGTCCTTCCGCAAGTGGCGCTTCTGCCGGGACGAGATGGAGGTCGGGCTGCTATACGTGAACCTCCCCTCGATCGGCGCGGAGGTGCAGCTCCCGTTCGGCGGCATGAAGCAGAGCGGCAACGGTCACCCCGGAGCGGCCACGCTGATTGACTACGTGACCCATCGCACCGCGTTCACCGTCAACCACGACCACGAGATCAGGATGGCCCAGGGCCTGTCGGCGGAAGTTGGGTAGATGGGGGCAACGCCAAGCTACATCGAGATCGTCGAGGCACCGCCGCCACTCGGCTTGGTGAAGCACGCGCTCTTTGACTTCGACGGGACGATCTCCCTCATCCGCGAGGGGTGGGAGGAGATTATGGCGCCCGTCATGTTCGAGGCCATCTGCGGCGGCGACCCGCCCCTTGAGATCCGCGAGGCGGTCTACCGCTACATCGACCAGTCCACGGGCATCGAGACCATCCTCCAGATGGAGCGCCTCGCGGAGATGGTCCGCGAGTTCGGGCTTGCGCCGGAGGATCGGATCCTCGACGCCCAGGGCTACAAAGCGATCTATGTCGCTCGCATCAGGGCGCACGTGCGCGGCACCGTGGAGGCGCTCGAACGCGGCGAGGCCGATCCCGAGGAGCACCGTGTGCCGGGTGCGCTTCAGCTACTTGAGGCCCTGCGCGCGCGCGGCATCGCGCTGTACGTCGTCAGCGGCACCGACGACGAGGACGTGAAGCGCGAGGCGCGGGCCGTCGGCATCTTCGACGTTGCCGGCGGCCGGGTCTACGGGTCGCAGCGGACCTTCGCGGAGTTCTCGAAGGGCCGATTCATCAAGGACCTATTCGAGGAAGAGGGACTCAGCGGGCCTGAGCTTCTTGTCGTTGGCGACGGCCCGGTCGAGATTCGGCTCGCCCGCGAGCGAGGCGCGATCACCATCGGCGTCGCCTCCAGCCCGAGCCGCGACGGCGCGGTGAACCCGGCGCGCCGCGAGCGCCTCATCCGCGCCCGCGCCCATGCCATCGTCGCCGACTTCGCCCACTGGCCCGAGCTGATGGAGTGGCTGTTCCCGCCCGGCCCGTAGGGGCGCCCCAGTGTGGGCGCCCAGGCGCGGCCGGCGTCTCGGCTCACACGGAAGACAGGAATCACGCATGGGTAACTACGACCACCTGGAGCTACAGGGCGAGGAGCGCGCGCGCGAACTCGCGCTCGTGCGTGACCAGATAGCCGCGTGGGGGCTGACGATGCCGCCCGCCGAGCCGCTGCCGCTGCACTTCGGGCTCGGCCGCTTCCGCGCGATCGGCGAGACGGAGTTCTGGGTCGCGAACGAGGCCGAGCACGGCTATTGCGGCAAGTTCCTGTTCGTCTTCGACGGCCAGACCTGCCCGTACCATTGCCACCGGGTGAAGCACGAGACGTTCTTCGTGCTCAGGGGAGCGATCCGCATGAGGGTCTGCGACGAGGAGCGCGCGATGCGCGAGGGCGACCTCCTCGCGATGCCGCCCGGCACCGGCCACTCCTTCACCGGTCTCGGGCCGGCCCTTGTCCTGGAGGTTTCGATGCCCTCCACGCTCCGCGACAGCTTCTTCGAGGACAAGGCGATCGGGGACGGCGGGGTGATATAGGGGACCGGCTCCGAGAGCGAACCGTAGGGGCGAGCGGCAGTTCGCCCATCATCGAAGGCACCAGCTTGTGTGCTACACTACACGTGGTTTCACTGGGCAGCCCGTAGCGCTGAGCATTGGGGCCAACGCACATGCTGCAGGGATCTGGGCGCGCCGTCGTCGCGCCGGCACGGAACGGCACCCGTGGCGCAGGCGTCTCGCCTGCGGCCGTGCTCCCCGGGAGCGCCGGCGTCGCCGCCGGCAATCCGTACGGCGACCTCATCTCCCAGCGCCGAAGCAGCACGTCGCGCTGGTACCACTTCGACGCACTCGGCAGCACCGACCGCCTAACCGGCGCCGACGGCAGCGCGACCGACACGTACATCTACAAAGCCTTCGGCCCCCTCGCAGCGTCAACGGGCAGCACAACCAACCCATTCCGATACGTGGGCAAGCTCGGATACTACGACCAAGGGAGCGGGCCGGTGTACCTGAGGGCAAGGTACTACCAGGCGGGCCTGGGGAGGTTCGTGACGAGACGCCTGGACGCGTCCGGTCCTTCGGTGGACGCGGAGCCCGGTACACCCACTTATGGACCCATGCCGTGCCGCAAGGCTGTTGCCCTAGACCCCAGCGCGATCTACCCCACCATAGACGACCTGATGAACCAGTTGCGGGCGGACTACTGCCAGCGCTTCCTGGATCTGGCCAACCAGGCGCTGGACACCCTACCCTATCCCTACGGGGACAACCTAGCGAAGATGTACCACGAGATGTGGTACAAGTGCATGTTTGGGCCTGTGCCCATCCCGATCGGCGGCGGATGGGGAGGAGGCGGCGGGGGCTCGGGGTCGAGTCCACCGGCGCTGCCTGTCACGCCGCCCATCGCTGGGCCCTCGGGGCCGCCGCGCGGGCCCCTCGTGCCTGTGCTCGACGACCGGGGGATGTACATCATCTGGAGGCCATCTGGCTCGGGCTGCACGGTGACGCACGAGCCGCGTTGCGTCTGCAATCCACCGCCACTCGCGCAATGGGAGGACACCACTGCGGGCAAGATCGAGAAGTGTTACCAGGAGTACGACAAGTGCCGCAAGGAAGCTATCGCGCAGTTCCTGACAGCGCTCGGGCTGGAGGGTGTCTACGCGCTCAGCTATGAGACGGTTCTGCGCATCGCGGCGTGGGCTGCCAAGAAGTGCGCCGGGGAAGCGCTGAAGGTGCTCGCCGAGGCGCTTGTCGGGCCTTTGGCGGCGATCGGCGTGTTGGTGGACGTCTACGCATTGGAGGTCGAGCTCGGCGCCCTGCTCGAGGCCTTCGCCAGTTGCGAGGCGGCTCTGACGTCTTGCCTGCACCGGGCCGATCCGTGCAAGTACCCGCTGCTTCGCCCCAGGGACTCGGGCGACTACTGCGCGCCCATTGGTTTCCCTGGGGTGCCTGGTCCGTTCCCCGACCCGCGGGGGCCAACCACGGGCGCTGGCCCGGGATGGGGCTCTCCGCAGTGCCCCCCAGGAGGCGGCTCTGAACCCAGTGACCCGTTGCGCCATCCTACGCCTCCGGGCTGGACGCTGAAAGGGGCGGGCGGAGCCTAAGGGAGCCAGGCGTCATCAGCAATCCTATGTCCTTCTTCCCGGACGGTGATGTACAGTGCTGCACTTACTGACCGAGAACGGGTTTGTGAACAGCGCTGGGTGTACCCTCTTCATCATCGGGGTTGTGCTCATGCTGGCCACGAACGCGGCGTCGCGCGACGTGTTCGCCGGATATGAGGCCCTGTCGCTGACGCTGGTATGCCTGGACGTCGTGTGCCGCCTTGGGCCAGCCCGCGTGCGGGACACGCTAGCCTGGCGCGTCTGGCGTGCCCCCCTGGGGTCTGAGTTGCGCGATGCTGAGCACGCTCCTCATGCACTAGGCGGGCTCTTCGATCCGCGCCGGGGAGGACATGCGCTGCTGGTGCCCAGTTGGGTCTGGGGGTTGGTGTCTGGGGCGTGCGCGGTGGCGGCCCGCGCGTACGTTGTGCACTGATGGCAGAGCTGGCTGCGAATACCGGTGCCTGGCAGCGGACGCGCGACGACCATCACCCTCGCGAACGGCGCCGTGACGACCGCGACCTTCGACGCGGCAGGGCGTCAAACAGGCGTGAGGCATTCCAAGAACGGGACGCAGCTTCAGAGCTTCGCCTACTCCTATGACAACTCGGGGCGTAGGACAGGCGTCGTGGCCGTCGTCGTCGCCGGCGCGGACGCAGGTGCCACAGACGGGGGCCTGGCCCACAGGCGGGGACGCCTGCGCCACAGGTAAGCCAAGCGGGCGGCCCGTCCGGGGGACGCGGGCGGTGGCACCCCTACGGATGTCGGCGGGCGAATTGCCATTCGCCCTTACGGGACGGCGGCAGCGGGAGAGTACCTCACCACCATGCTCCCATGCTTCGGCAACCGCAGCTCGAGGCTGTTCATGAGCTCGGCGCCCGTCGCTGTCAGGTCGGTGACCTGGTGCGCGTCGTTCACGAGTTCGAGCGTGTACCTCCCATCCGGCGATAGTCCCTTGAGCGCGAGCTCGATCACCGGATAGGGCGACTCGGCGCGCCGGAACGCCAGCACGAGCCCTGCGTCCAGGTCGGGTCGGTGGAACTGGTAGGCGGCCCAGTTGTCGAGCGCGGTGCCGCAGGCCGTCAGCGGGTAGAAGTCCCCGTACCAGTACGGCCCGTTGGCCCGGGCCTCCGCCATCGTCGCCCTCGCGAGTTCGAGCGGAAAGTCGGGTGAGAGGAAGTCCCACTGGCTGATCGCCCCACCGGTCGCCGAGCTGCGGAACTCGTACGGTTCCGGCGTCCAGCCGCACGCGGTGAACAGCGGGATGTACTGGCTTAGGCCCTCGCTCTGCGCCTGGTTCCACTCGGCGTGGCCCGGTGAGCAACTTGTGTCACTCCGCCACAGCGGCATCGAGCGCGTGCACGTCTCGATGTCTATCCGTCGGCCGCCGCTCGCGCAGTTGTCGATCTCTAGGCCCGGGTGGCGCTTCAAGAGCTCATCCCACATCTCGTAGTGGCCCTCGACGTAGCGGATCTCCGTCATGCCCTGGCGATCCGGCGCTTCCGCGGCGCGCCAGAACGGTAGCGGGTCGATGTTGAAGTCGGTCCGGAAGATGTCGACGCCGTACTCCTCGACCCTCTGTGACAGAAGGTCGATGATCCACTCAAGGGCCGCAGGGTCGTCGAGCTTGTAAAGCCCACCCGCCTCCCCGCCGTGCACGAACTCGGGGTGCTGAGTCGCGATCTCGGTGCCGGGC
>Ga0315282_10003611_pt1 | contig 27717 bp, 24 predicted proteins | sample YL17G07_20_MG_FD_203693 | JGI IMG/M metagenome (GOLD analysis project Ga0315282, IMG submission 203693) | Sediment microbial communities from Yellowstone Lake, YNP, Wyoming, USA - YL17G07_20 | ecosystem: Environmental > Aquatic > Freshwater > Lake > Sediment | place: USA: Wyoming | collected...
GGGTGGTCTTTACAACCATTCAGAAATTCCTGCCTGAAGGCAAGGGCGAGCGGTATCTGCTGCTTTCGGACCGACCCAACATCGTTGTGATTGCCGACGAAGCCCACCGTAGCCAGTATGACTTCATAGACGGATTCGCCCGTCATCTGCGCGATGCCCTACCAAACGCATCGTTTATTGGATTCACGGCAACGCCTTTGGAGGTTGGCGACAGGAGCACGCCTGCCGTGTTCGGCGATTACATAGACGTTTACGACATTCAACGGGCTGTGGAAGACGGCGCGACCGTCCGCATTTATTACGAGGGGCGGCTGGCGAAACTGGAACTAAAGGAAGAAGAGCGGCCCAAGATTGACCCTGAGTTCGAAGAAGTAACCGAAGATGAGGAAGAGAGTACAAGGGAGAAACTCAAAACGAAGTGGGCGCGCATGGAGGCGATGGTCGGCACGGAGAAGCGGATCGGGCTAATTGCCGACGATATTGTGGACCACTTCGAGCGGCGGCTGGAAGCAATGGACGGTAAAGCCATGATCGTCTGCATGAGCCGCCGAATCTGCGTTGACCTTTATAACGCCATTACCAAGTTGCGTCCTGAATGGCACAACGAAGACGACGACAAGGGCGTAATCAAAGTTGTGATGACCGGGTCGGCCTCAGACAGACTCGAATGGCAACCACACATCCGTAACAAGCTGCGGCGTGAAGCACTGGCGAAAAGATTCAAAGGCCCGGGCGACCCGATGAGAGTGGTTATTGTTCGAGATATGTGGCTCACCGGATTTGATGCTCCCTGCCTGCACACGATGTACGCGGACAAGCCAATGCAGCGGCATGGACTGATGCAAGCCATTGCCCGCGTGAACCGGGTCTTCAGAGACAAACCTGGCGGCTTGGTCGTGGACTATCTTGGGCTGGCAGACCAATTGAGAAAGGCACTGGCGGATTACACGGAAAGCGGCGGGAAGGGCAAGCCAGTGTTCGACTAAGAAGAGGCTGTTGCGAAGACGCTGGAGTTTTATGAGGTCTGCTCGGCAATGTTCCACCGGTTTGACTACTCAAAATTCAAGACAGGTAGCCCGAAGGAGCGCACGGCTGTTGTCCCTCCAGCCACTGAACACATTCTGAAACAGGAGAAGGGTAAAGAGCGGTTCATGGATGCGGTGAGCCAGCTCTCGAAAGCCTTCGCATTGTCTGTCCCGCACGAAGAGGCAATTGCAGTTCGAGACGATGTGGGGTTCTTCCAAACCATCCGGGCTGCGCTGGCAAAGACGACTCGCGGGGCTGGCAAACCCGAGGAAGACCTCGATGCCGCAGTGCGCCAGATTGTGTCTAGGGCCGTGGTTTCAGACCAAGTCATAGACATATTCTCGGCTGCCGGGTTGAAGACCCCGGACATTTCAATTCTCTCGGACGAGTTTCTTGCGGAGGTCAAGGAGCTTCCCCATAGGAACCTAGCTTTTGAAGTCCTCAAGAAACTCCTGAACGATGAGATTAAGGCTCGGGCGAGGAAGAACCTTGTCCAATCCCGGCGGTTTTCCGAGATGTTGGAAGAAACCATTCGCAAGTATCAGAACCGCTCCATTGAAGCGGCACAGATCATTCAAGAATTGATTGACCTCGCAAGGGAAATGCGTGAGGCCGCTAAGCGGGGTGAGAAGCTTGGGTTCACAGATGAGGAATTGGCTTTCTACGATGCCCTGGAAGTCAACGACAGCGCCGTGAAGGTATTGGGCGACGAGACCCTGAGAACGATTGCGCGGGAATTGGTGGAGACCGTCCACCGAAATGTCACGATAGATTGGACGGTCAAGGAAAGCGTCCGCGCCAAACTCCGCACAATGGTTAAGCGGATTCTGCGAAAGTACGGATATCCCCCGGACAAACAGGAAAAGGCGACCCAAACAGTTCTGGAGCAAGCCGAACTGCTGTGCAGGGACTGGGCCGCCTGACTGGGCTCACTGGGCCGACCGCAGCGAGCAGTTGGTCAATGATCTCGCGCGATTTTTCCTCCGGCTTCTCGGACATTTGGCGTACACCTGCCGGAATTATACATACTTCCCATGACCTGTTCATCCCTTAATCATCCGGGTAGTTGGCCTGCTCGGTGCGGAACGTGTCCAGGAAAACCGTGAGAAAACACTTCAGCGCGGGCTGGATTCGCCAAGGCCACCGTGGACTGTCCATTGGGACTCAGCTAGAGCAGTCGAAAGGCCAGAACGGTTTTCGGCAGGCTCTGGAAACCGTCGGCGACTGCGCAGGAGTCATACAGCACCCCGAGCGCATTCGAGGAGCTTTGCGTCGAATCCGCGGAGAGGTTTCCCGAACTGATCACGCTGCCCTCAATCTCGATGCTTCCAGTGCTGTTGCTGGCCAGAGTTACAGTGCCGTCCACCACGATCAGCCCGCGATAATTGAACCCTCCCGTGATGGACAGGTTGCCGCTCACCAGAAGAATCCCGTCTCCCGTACTGTTCGCCCCGGAGATCGTCAGGGGCTTGTCGGAATAAACGACGGCCGGTTGCGCGGGCGTCGTCCCGCTGGGCTGCGTCCCCAAGACGACATCCGTTCCCACGTAGCCTGTCTCGCCGCTGACAAGGCTGACATGCGTCGGGTCGGCGTTCAAGATGGGGGTCACTCCTCCCCGCAGGGAGTTGATGAAGGCCGCGGGAGATGACGGAAGCGAGATGACCTGCTGCACGGGTGCAGGGATACCGTTCACCGTCGCTGACGAGATGCTGGCTGTGCCCACCGTGACGAGGCCCGGAACGCCGGCGGTACCGCAAGGCGTGGTGTTCACGGTGTCGTTGCCGTCCACCACCAGGTTCGGCGTGCTCCCCTTCCGCCCCGCGAGTCCGGTGAGCGTCGCCGCGCCTCCCGTCGCGAGACCGGCGAGCGCGGAGTAGCTGGAGACCCGACCCGCCACCTCCGCCTGCGCCATTTGTCGGATCCCGGAAGCATCCACCGCCAGCGCCGTAAGTTTGTACACGGGGACGCCCGTGCCCGTCACGTTCTGATGCGCGCCGTCCCAGTAGACCGGCGCGCTATTGTCGAGCATGCCGTCCTGATCGACGTCTTGGCCTGAGGAGTACTCGGTCTTCAGCGTGATGCGAACCCACTTATAAGGAATTGCGGACACCGTGCCGGCGCCGGGCTGGTCGCTCGAAACGGGCGTGAGCACCGAAGCACCTGTCAGTCCCCCGGAAAACTCCCGTGCGTATTCGATGTCGTAGTAGGGCGACGCGGGGTTCGTCGGCTGGACAGGATCCTGCATGGCCCCGTTCACCAAATAGGCGACTTGGTTCACGGCGGTGGGCAACGAATTGCCGCTCAGAGCGTCTGGAGCGGCGGAGTCAAGCCGACCACGCGCTTCCTCCAGCCCCGCCAGCGCCGCGTAATAGACTTGCGTCTGAGTTTGGATCGTCTTTCCCAGCTGTAACTGACTGGTGGTCAGCGCTACCATGGAAAAGGCAAACGCGCTGAGCAGAACGATCACGAGGAGGGCAATCAGCAGCGCGATGCCCGCTTCGGCGCGATGGGCGTTGCGCGTCCCTGAAAACCGCTGCCCGTACCGCCTTGAGCGCGGCCCGGCTACTTCGTGTGCCGATGTGGGTCTGATCCTCTTCACGGGCTCATCCGTTGGCACGCGGCTATCAGTGTGACGTTCACGGGTGCCTCACTTTTATTCCCGTTCGAAACCAGAATCAGGTTGATGTAAACGGTTCGGACATTCTGCGGAAAGGGATTCATGCTGAGCGGGTCCGTGTCCCAGGTAAACAGCGGCTTGCCCTGGATCTGGTTCTGAACGTTCGCCAGGTACGGAGCAGAGACGGTCGTGCTTGTGAGCAGCGTCCCATCAAGGGCCTTTTGAGTACTCGAGCGAACAAGGGTCTGCCCTCCGGCTGGCAGGACATATTCGAGCTGTTCCACGCGCCCGCCCCCGTTGGTGTCCGCCTCGAATTTCAGGTCGTAAGCCGAGATCGCCACAAACGGCGTGGCGACGAGGCCGGGGTAGCTCGAAACGGCGGCGGCCGTGAATGAACCCGCCGAAGGGAAACCGGCCATGCGAATCTCCCGGCTCATCTGGCTGAGCGCGCCGATCGCGTTGCTGCCCAGCGTCGTGGAACTCAGTTGGCTCTGGACTTTCTTCTCCGCCTGCACGACCAGCGCTACAGCCATGCCGGTGAGCGCCGTAAGAATCAGCGTTGCCAGCAACACCTCAATCAAGCTGAAGCCCGGCGCACCACGTGGACAGCGCTCACCCTGATGAGTGAGCGAAGGAACAGAGATCGGGCTTCTGTAAGGCGTCATCGCTACTGGGCCACCAGGGTCTGCAATTGGATCACGCGGCTGATTCCGCCGACAGGATTCATCGGCTTCGCGGCCAAAAGAATCTTCTTCCCTTCGCTCGCCGTCACAGTGATGTTCCACCGCGCCGAGTAGACCCCGCTAGTAGGGTCCGTTAACTGCACGGAGAATCCCACCGCAGGGGCTTGCGAGAAGTCAATATCGCCGGAGGTAGTCAGCGGATTGCCGCAGCTCGTCCCGGGGCTTCCGCTGCACGAAACGTCCACCGTGTTGCCATCCACGTCGGTGAAACCACCTGAAGGTTCGAACGCGTGTGTGCGGATCTGATCGAGTTCCTTCTGGGCCACCCTCAGCGTTTCGCCCGCCACTTGGCTTGACGTTCCCAAACGCAACTCAATCGGGAAGAGCATGGCAAGACCGAGGAGCGATACCGCCAGCAACGTCATCGCCACCAGTACTTCCACGAGAGTGAACCCTTCCTGTCGAGGCGTCATGAGATTCTCAGCGCTCGAGTTGGGTCGGGCCCGCACCGTTGAGAGCCTTCGAGATAACGGGTAGAATATCCCCTGCACAACTTGGAGGAGGTGCCAGCAACGATCTGGCCTTCGGCGAAATGCCTGCACATTACCCTTCTTCCTCTCCAACCAGCGTCTGTCCTTCTTGCGGCCTTCGGCAAGACCCGGGGCACCACAAATGCACCCGCTGCGGGCAAGCCTTGAATGATGCGCCCGGCCTGATCTACCGACACGAAGCCGACGGTACCTGGAGCCTCGTCCGCGATATCGATCTCGCGTCGTTCGCATCCCAGCCGGCACCCGCTCCCAAGAAGCGGCTCAGCCGGCGGGCTGCGATGCTGATTCTGCTCCTCGTCGTCACGGGTGCGACCATCAATCTCGGCTTGTGGCGACGGCGTGTCGTCGCCGGCCGCGGGGAGTCAAACGAGATCAGCTATTACCTCACGCACCCCGTCGGAACAATCGCGCCGCGCTTCGCTCTCCAGTACCGGAGGACGGAGCAAGGCCAACTGCGCATGGCCGGCCAGACGAATCTTCCCGACGGTACCGACCTCCAAGTAGAGGTGTATGCCGGAGACCTCATGGTCGCGATTGATTTTCCGGTCGCCGTTTTCGCTGGCCAATTTCAGACCCGCGCGCTTCTTCAACGCGGGAAGCCCTTCGTGCTCGCTGCCTACCAGGCTCGCCTCAGTGCAACTTTCGACCGACGCTCCCAGCCGCCGCCGGTCCTCCTTGTCGTCGGCGAGCGGGGCGAGCGACTCCGGGGGCCACTCATACACCGCGTTGATGCCACTTCCGGGGCAACGCTCCGCTATGTAGAAAACTTTTCTCTCTCTCAGTAGCCTGCCGCCGCTTGGGCCGAACGGCGAGCCCGAGCGCGGGGCGGTGTCAATTCACCAGGCCAGGCCCCTGCTTTTTCCGCCAGGCTTTAGAGTCTGGTTTCCACGCGGGCGGCTGTTTGTCCACCGCAAAGGTTTGTGGTCTCTCCTCCGGCGCGGGAGCCGTCGCCGCGCAGTGCGGGCAGTCGCTGACCTCGCTGGGAATTGCCCGGCCGCAGAGGGTGCAGTGTGTCTCACCGTCGTGCGGGAGCTGGATCACGCGCGCGATCTCCTCGGGGGTGGTCATACCACCGCGGATCTTCTCATGAGCGTCCTCGATGAGGGTGACGAAGCCCGAGCCGCGCGCGGCCTTCAGGGTCTCTGCCTCGGACGCCCTCCTGCTGATGGCCTCCCGGACCGAAGGTGTCATTCGCAGGATCTCGTAGATTCCAGTTCGGCCCTTGAATCCTGACCTGTGACAAGCTTTGCAGCCCCGACCGCGGCTGAAGGCAAACTCAAAATCATGCCAGCGCAAATGACGGAGCAGCCGTGGCGAGGGTACATAGGGTTCCCGGCATTCCGTGCAGATCGTTCGCGCCAGCCGCTGCGCGACCACCATCGTCACTGTGGAACTGATGACAAAGGGGTCCACCCCCAGGTCCAGCAACCGCAGTACCGTGGCCACCGAGCTGTTGGTGTGCAGCGAGGTCAGCACGAGGTGCCCCGTCATTGCCGCGTGAAAGGCGATTTCCGCGGTCTCGCGGTCGCGGATCTCACCCAACAAGATCACATCCGGGTCCTGCCGCAAAACAGAGCGAAGACAATTGGCAAAGTTGAGTCCCGCCTTGGGGTTGATCTGGACTTGGTTGGCTCCTTCCAGACTGTACTCAATGGGGTCTTCCACTGTCACGATGTTGACTTCGCTCGATCGGCGGTAGTCCAGCAACGAATAGAGCGTGGTTGTCTTTCCGCTGCCGGTCGGTCCGGTGACAATGATCATCCCCTGAGGCTGCGCCACGCCCTCCTTCATGGCCTCAAGCTGCGGGGCCGGCACGCCCAGCTGATCGGGACGCGGTATCCCATCGCTCGATCCCAGGAGGCGCATTACCACTTTCTCGCCGAACTGAGTCGGCAGGGTCGAAACTCGCAGGTCGACCACTTTGCTGTGGAAGCGGACCTTGAAGCGACCGTCCTGGGGCACGCGTTTCTCCGTGATGTCGAGCTTACTGAGGACTTTCAGGCGCGTGCTGAGACCCGAATGCAGCCACGCCGGGGCCTGAAGGAAATCGCGCAGCACACCATCCACCCGCAAACGGATGCGGATTGCGTGTTCGGCGGGCTCAATGTGGATGTCGCTCGCGTTGACGCGCAACGCCTCGGTGACGACGAGATCGACCAGCTTGATAATGGGCGGGATCCCCGAGGCCTGGAGCAGCGTATCACGATCCAGATCGATTTCGCACCCTCCCTCGGAGGACAGGATCTGTATCTCCCGCGATTCGGTGGCGAGATCGATGATGTCGATGGCCTGCGAACGAGAGAAAACCTGGTCGAGGGCCTCAAGTATGTGGGAGCGCGGGGCAACCACGGGTTTCACCCTGCAAGCCGTGTAAAACTCGATGGCCTTGATCGCCTCTAGGTCAGACGGGTCCACAAAGGCTACCTTCAGTGTCTGTCCTTCATTGGCGTAAGGGATGCACATGTGTTTTCGCGCCAGACTGTCGGGGATACGGTGGGCAGCCTCTTCATTAACGTCATGGGAAGAAAACGTGACCAGCAGCGGAATCCTGAGCCGCCGCGCAAACATTTCGGCCAGCCAGGCCTCCGTAATCTTGTCCTCGCGCAGGAGAGTTTCCCACAGCAGTTCATTGCGCTGTCGTGCGAGGCGACCCAGGGCTTCAGCCTCTTCGGGTTTCAGGATCCCAGCTTCGACAACCAGCTTCGAGATCTCGGGCATAAGGCCGGACATGGCGCACCTTCGACCGGATAGTAAATTTTAGGATCCCGCCCTACAACAAATCACAACATCTTCAGCCTGCGATACTAGTCGCGTCTCCGAGCAAACTCGGCGGGTGGCTACTCGTAAACTAATAGCTCCTCGAATGGCGAATTGCAAGGGTACTAAAGTACTGGTTTGATACGGGGTGAAATTCTCGCGGCGGTAAGACTGTCAGGCCGTAGGGGTCATGGGGTTCTGGCGTGCAACTTGCCTAAGCTAGATGTATCTCCCCTTCGACCAATCAGTATCTGGGTTCACAGAATCGTGGTTGTACACGTGCGGATTTGGAGCACTTTCCGATCGCAGGGGCCACCTTCGGGGATTAGTCAAGGCTGGCCGGGCTAAGCGGTCTATATGACCGTCCCGGTTCAGCCGAGATGGGGCCAGTGGGTCTAGTTCCGTGCGGCCTATGAATTAACGGCTAATCCTTCGCAGATCGGACTAATACCCGATTCCTGTCTATTTGTCTGCACAACGCCACTAACCCCATTGAATTCAATGCAAACAGAGTCTGGGCTACAGACCGGCCCTTTGAACGACGGGAACGGCCCGATCCTTGGGGCTGAGCCTCTACTTAGTGGTGGATGGCGCGGGCACGCAGCGTAAAGGCGAGTCGACAACTCTTTTGGCAAGTTCATCCGTTTTGCACTAGATCACCACCTCGGGGACCTCCATTTCTCTTCTTCGAAACACCGTGAGGAATGCGTCGACCACCTTGGGGTCAAATTCCGTCCCTGAACCTTTTACAATGATGTCCCTCGCATCGAACGGCGACATACCCTTGCGGTAGGGGCGATCGCTGGTCAGGGAGTCGTACACATCTGCCACCGTTATGATGCGTGCCTCCACTGGAATCTCCTCCCCACGGGTGGGGTGATAGCCGCGGCCGTTGAATTTGTCGTGGTGGGCCAGAACGATGGGGATGACCCGGCGAAGCGAGCCACCTACAGACCCCAGAATTTCAATCCCCTTCGCCACGTGCTCCTGCATCTCTTTGTATTCCTCCTCGGTCAGACGTGCTGCCTTATAAAGAATCTCACGACTGATATCGAGCTTGCCGATGTCATGAAGAATGGCGGCGGCCTGCACGTCCTCAACTCGCTCGGAATCGAGCCCAAGTTGCGTGGCAATCCTGGCGGCGTATATCGAAACTCGATAAGAGTGGTTTTGAGTGTACTTATCCTTGGAAATGAACTGGCGCAGGATGAGCAGGATGCCGTGGTAGGTCTCCCGCAGCTCGCGTATGCGAGCTTCCCTATGATCGTAAAGGGTACCCATGGCGTAGGCGGTGGTGATTAAGATCCCAGCCCAGAGCATGAGGTCGTACCACTTTTCTCCCGGCAGGGGTGCTCCGTCCGCTCGGGCGAACAGAAGCGGATTGGAATGCACGACGAGAATCACCACAAGCACGCTGGCGACGGCCGTCAGAGTCGCATGACGGCGTCCGTAGCAATAGGCGGAAAACAGCGCGGGCAAAGTATAGAGACCCAGTAAGAGACGATTCGGGGCGACCAAGAAGTTTAAAATCGCGGCGATGATGAACAAGGATAAGAATAGCCAAAGCTCCTTGTTCACTTTCGCCAAGTTACGCAACACCGACAAGCCCATTTCCTTCCTGTCCATACCAAACCTCCGCTCGCATTAGATGCGACGGATTCTGCAAACCTAGCCAAACGTTCATCCAGAATCCGGACATTAGCCCGACCTGCGGGGAACTAGTTGTGAATTTCTAGGGCCACACGGAACTCCAGCAACCCACAGGATATCTCTTGAGTGGCCTCGGATCAAGAAGCCGCGTTTCGAGGCAAGGTGCAAGTAGAGTCAGGAGGCCCCACGCCTTGTCCCCTTAGTTTTTTCAAGAATCCTTCGATTTCAGCTTCGGTATTCGGCCTCGTCTTCGTCCCGAGTTCATCGCTCAAGACTATTGGTTTCTCCGGCAGGGTGAGGGGCGTGGGCCGCATTGTCTTTCCCAAAATGGAAAACTCCAAGGTTGAATCGGGGGAAGTGGGCCGAGGAATGTTGGGGGGAATCCTCAGACTAGGGGCACGATCATACATTTTCGCGAAAGAGCCAGAATTTACGTCACAAAAGTCCCCACAGTGAGTCGTACATTTAGAATTGGGAAATTGCTGTAAGCTGTTGAAAACATTATGGTAGCGGGGGGGAGGATCGAACTCCCGACCTAGGGATTATGAGACCCTCGCTCTGCCACTGAGCTACCCCGCCACTGGCTCCGCCAGCGCAACCCGCGCGCGAGCAAAGCACAGTGCCATAGTAGGGCATCGGGGCTTTGAGCGTCAAGGAACACGCGGGGCTTGGCCCAGGGCCGCGCAGGGCCTTCATGCATACCGATAAAAGCCGAGCTGCGCATCACCGTGACGGAGGAGGCGCGTGCGCCGCAAGCGGCCGTACTCTTCCTCCAGCGCCACGTGCCGGGAATGCTCGGCAATGACCAGTGACGTGGGCACCAGGAGGTTGCTCCGGCCGAGTTGGCGCAGCGCATGGTGATATTCCCAGATCTCCTCGTAGGGCGGGTCCAGAAAGACATAGTCAAAGCGGGCGCCTTCTTCGGCCAACCTCTCAAACCCGGTCAGGACCGAGCAGGTCATCAACCGGAAGCCGGATTCGATTCGGAGCGCCGCCAGGTTCTGCCGAATGAGTTCGATCGCCGGGCGATGATGCTCGATGAAGACCACTTCGCGCGCTCCGCGACTCAGAGCCTCCAGGCCGACGGCGCCGGAGCCGGCATAGGCATCGAGAAAAGTCGAGCCCTCTACCTGGGGACCCAGGACATCAAACAGCGTCTCGCGCAACTGATCCGAGGTAGGACGCAGTTTCCCACCCTTCAGGGTTGCCAGACGCAAGCCGCGATATGTGCCGGAGATGATGCGCATGAACTTAAGCAATCAGCAGTCAGCCATCAGCTTTCAGCCCAAACATCTACAACTGTGCTCCCCTGCTGAATGCTGAGGGCTGATAGCTGACGGCTGAAATCACGCCACTGCTGCCAGGCCGTAGCGCCGCGGCCAATCTTTCCGCAGGAAGGCCACGCATGCTTCAAACTCCTCCCGCGATTCCGGGTGCTGGATGAAATCGGCCGCCTCGCGCTTGGCCCATTCCAGGATTTCTTGGTCGCGCAGCAAGTTAGCGATGCGAAACGCGGGTATGCCCCATTGGCGCGTGCCGAAAAACTCGCCCGGGCCGCGCAATTTCAAATCGATCTCCGCGATGCGGAAGCCGTCAGTCGTTTCCGTCAGGGTGCGCAGGCGCTCGTCGGAAACCTCCGTACGCGGCTCGGCGGCCAGCAGCAAGCAGCAGGATTTTCCGCTCCCGCGCCCGATGCGCCCGCGGAGCTGGTGCAGTTGCGCCAAGCCGAACCGCTCGGCGTGCTCGATGAGCATTACGGTGGCATTGGGCACGTCCACGCCTACTTCCACCACGGTGGTGGAAACCAGAACCTGAACCTCGCCCTGTTTGAAGCGTAGCATCACGTCTTCCTTTTCCTCGCTCGGCAGGCGCCCGTGGAGCAGGCCCACGCGGAACTCGGGGAAGACGTTGTGGGAGAGGTGCTCGTACATCCGCACGGCGGGTTTGAGGTCGAGCTTCTCAGACTCCTCGATGACGGGATAGACCACATAGGCTTGTTCCCCGCGCCGCACCTTCTCGCGAATGAACGCGAAGGCCTGCTGACGGTCCTCCTCGCGGAGGAGGCGTGTCTCGATGGGCGAACGGTTGGGCGGCAGCTCGTCGATGACAGAGAAATCGAGGTCGCCGTAAAGGGTCAGAGCGAGGGTGCGCGGGATGGGCGTGGCGGTCATCACCAGGACGTCGGGCGTGAGTCCCTTGCGGATTAGCTTGTAGCGCTGCATCACCCCGAAACGGTGCTGCTCGTCCACGACCGCCAACCCCAACTTGCCGAACGCTACATCCTCCTCAAGGAGGGCGTGGGTGCCCACGACCAGATGCAGGGCGCCCTGGGCGATGCGCCGCTTCAATTCCGCCTTCTCGCTCGGCTTGCGCGCGCTGATGAGCAAGTCCGCCTCGTAGGGCAAAGGTCGCAGCAGGTTCTTGATGTAAAGGTAATGCTGCGTGGCCAGGATTTCGGTGGGGGCCATCAGAGCAACCTGGTAGCTGTTCTCCATGGCCAGGATTGCCGCCTGCACGGCGACAATTGTCTTGCCCGAGCCCACGTCGCCTTGCAGCAGCCGGTTCATGGGGCGGGGCGAGCACATATCGTCGGCAATCTCTTTCAGCACGCGCTTCTGCGCGACGGTGGGGTGAAAGGGCAGGATCTTCTTGATCGCTTGCCGGACGCCTTCGGTGACGCGGAACTCAATCCCGGGCGCTGCTTTGGCCTTGCGGCGCTTCAATGCCAGCCCCGCGCCGACCCCAAAGAACTCTTCGAAAATCAGCCGGATCTGGGCTGGCGTGCGGAACTGGCACAGGGTCTCAAGCGGCTGACCTCGATCCGGGAAATGGGTCTGGCGGAGAGCCGGGGCGCGGTCCACAAGGCTGTTCTTACGGCGCACGGACGCTGGCAGGTAGTCCGGGATCCCGGCGTCCACCGCCGTCAGGGCGGTGGCAATCAAGCGCCGCAGAACGCGCGTCCCGAGCTTGCCCACAGACTCATAGATGGGCACCACGCGTCCCACCTCCAACGAATCGCTTCCTTCGGGCTCTGATTCCGGCAGGATTTCGAATTGCGGCTGGACCATTTGTAGATTGCCCTGGCCGAAGGGATCGCGCTCCACTTTGCCGTAGAAGAAGACGCGCTGGCCTGGCCGGAACACCTTGTTCTTCTCGAGGTAAACCGCGTTAAACCACTTGCAGCGGAGCAGGCCGCTGGAATCCGTGGCGGCCAGATCGAAGATGTAAAGGCCCTTGCGGGTCCTCATCAAGCCAGAAGTCAGTACCTTCGCCAGGACGGTGGTGGTCTGGCCGGGCAGCAGGTCGCGAATGCGGGTGATCCGCGTCCGGTCTTCGTAGCGAAAGGGAGTATAGTAGAGGAGGTCTTCGACGGTGTGGATGCCGCGCGCAGCGAGCAGTTCAGCCCGCACCGGGCCGACGCCCTTCAGGTACTTCACCTCCGCGGCGAGCTTGGGCGGCGAGGTCGGCATTCAGGCTCCATTATATCCATAAGGCCCGCAGAAGACATGAGCGTAAACAGCGCGCGTTGGATCAAGTCCCTCCTTGCCGTCCTCCTCGGGAACGGTCTCTACTTTTCCCTTGCCCCCCACCTGCCGGCGGCCGCACGACACCGCCCCTTTCGCCTCGACCTCGGCGTTCTGGTTGACCTGTGGTTTTGCTTGTTTGTTTATGGGATCTTGGAGGCAGCCACCTTGTTGAGCCGCAGATTCAAGCCGCGACAATAGACGAGGCGACCTGGAGAGCAGGGGGGGAGGAGCGTGGATGACCACGCGAATCCATGTGGGAACATCAGGGTGGCATTACGCCCACTGGCGAGGACCCTTCTACCCCGAAACCATCCGCAGTGAGGATATGCTCGATTTCTACTGCCAGCGGCTGCCGACCGTCGAGATTAACAGTTCCTTTTACCATCTGCCCAGCAAGGAAACATTTCGGCAGTGGAAGGAACAGACCCCTGTGGGGTTCTTCTTCTCCGTTAAGGCCAGCCGGTACATCACGCACATGAAGAAGCTCAAAGACCCTGCCGAGCCCGTCGGGGTTTTCCTTTCGCACGCCCAGGAGTTGGGTCCGAAGCTGGGGCCCATCCTGTTCCAGTTGCCTCCTCATTGGGGGCGGAATGTGCAGCGAATGAAGGAGTTCTTGGAGGCGCTGCCAAGGGATCACCGCTATGCGTTTGAGTATCGTGATTCCTCGTGGTTTCACCCTGAGACTTATGCCTTGCTCGAGCAATACAACGCTGCGTTCTGCGTGTTTGATCTCGCGGGCAGGGAAGCGCCGCGTGTCTTGACGGCAGACTTTGCCTATGTGCGTCTGCACGGTCCTGCCGCGCAAAAGTACGCCGGCTGTTATACCCGGCGGCAGTTATCGGGCTGGCTCCGCTGTGCGGCCGAGTGGCTGGACCAGGGGGCCCGGGAGGTCTTCATCTACTTTGACAATGACCAGGCCGGCTTCGCCGCGCACAACGCCCTGGAGCTGGCGGAAATGGCCAGTTTGCGTGGGTGGTAGAGGAGCGCTAGGCACATGTCGTCCCGGCCCTCCTTCCACGTGTCAGGAGTTGGCGCTCATAGCGTCCACCCCTGATGGGCCCCTGCGGGCTTATCCGCCCCATAATGATTTCTTATTTCCCAAAGGGGGTGGTTCGAGGTAATCTGTAAGCCGACAGCAAGAGTGGGTGCAAGGGCTGGGCACCGGCTCACGGGATAGTGCTCCTCAGGCGGCCCCCGAAATTGGGCGCGCGCCGACTAGGATGGTCCGGGTTGGGGGCTAGAGGAAGGTTAGGCCTGGGAGGATTCCGGCGGAGCCAAAGACCCCTCCAGATGAGGCGTTGACGGAAGTTTCTAAAACCGGCGGCATTCCCTCATGTGCAGGGGGCAACTAGCCGATACAGAAGGGAGGTTTCTTGCATGGCAATCAAAGGAGAAGTAGGCGAGATGGCGGGGCAGGTGTGGGAACTGCTCTCGAGCGACGGGCCGCAGACTCTGGAGCAATTGAAGAAGAAACTGAAGCCCCACGGCGAGGTTCTAAGCTTTGCTCTCGGGTGGCTGGCCCGAGAAGATAAGATCGACTTTGTCCCTGAGAAGAAGACACTTCGCGTTCAGTCGAAGCAGTAGCGCAGATTCTCATCCTACGGGCTCTTTCACCGCGTGGGCCGCGATGCAGCTTTGGGGATTCGGAAGGAAACGCCATGCAGGCCGAGATCTCGGCGCTTTTGGTACACAGTCGACCGAGCCCGTTGCAGGGACTGGACCAGGCGCTTCAGGGTCTTGCGGTTAAGACCAGCCAGGCTCAGAGCATCAGCGAAGTGAAGGGCTTGCTTGAAGTGCCGGAGGCTCCGGAACTCGTGTTTACAGATACCCAGCTGCTCGACGGGACTTGGACGGATGTGGTCCGCTTGGGGGAGGCAGCAGCGGTACCCGTGAATGTAATTGTGGTGTCTCGCCTGGTGGATGTCCGGTTTTATGTGGAAGTCATTGAAGGTGGGGCTTTCGACTTTATCGCTCCTCCCTTTGAGCCTTCTGGACTCGCTCACGTAGTGTGCTGCGCAGCGGGAAATGTCTTGCGTCGCAGGGACGTGCAAACGCACGCCGGGGACCATGGCCAGGGAACTCTGGCATTGGCGGTGCCCCCGTCTGGGCTATAAATCAACAAGTGACGAAACGCTGGCCTTGGTAGGCTTGCCGTGTCGGGTTTTGCCAAGCGCCTCCCCGATTCCCTCCGACTCCCCTTTCTATCCAGTTCGTTGCTTCTTCACCTTTCCACCGTGAGGTTATGTGGCAAGGTTCAGACATCGTGGCAGAGGAGGCTTCGTGTCTTTACCAGAGGGTACTACCCTCTGTCCGACACCCGGAGAGCCCAGTCTGCGCTGAAGCCGTAATTTGACTTCGGTCGGGGCGATTTGTTATAAAACGAACACGGGGAGGATTGCACGGTCAACGGGTTTGGAGTTCGGTGTGGCAGCTAACCTGTTGAAAATAAGATGACTAGAGGCAGGAGACGAGTCCGAGCGGGTACCGGAGACCGCAGGCAGCGCTGGACGGCGAGGCGTGTGCGTCTACGCACGAATCGTGTCTCTCGCAGCCGAGCACAGGTCGCCTCAAGAACCTCGAAAGGGGCAACCGGTTGGCAAGCGGCGATTGGACCGAGGCCTGGTTCGTCGGCTCAGGAAGCCCCCGAGAAGCAGCGGGCCGAGTTGCAGTACCTCGCCGCAGTTAAGAACTTTGAGGTTGGGGTGCGGTATTTCCAGAAGGGGAATTACCAGAAGTCCAAGGAGATCTTCGAGAAGTTGGCCGGTGGGCCCACGCAGGAAGTGGCCAACCGGGCGCAGGTCTACTTGCGGATGTGCGAACAGAAGCTCAGTCGGACTGCGTCAGGGCCCAAGGGTGCGGCAGATCTCTACGAGTTGGGCGTGGCCCAGCTCAATGCCCGCGACCTCGAGTTGGCAGTCGAGCATCTGAGCAAGGCGCTCAGGTCAGGGCCGAAGCAGGATCACGTCCGCTACGCCCTAGCTGCGGCCCATGCGCTGATGGGAAATGTCGAGGCCGCCCTTGAGCACTTAAGAGTCGCCGTCGAACTCCGGCCAGCCAACCGCTTTCTGGCTGGCGAGGACGAAGACTTTCGCTCGCTGGCCGACGACCCGCGTTTCCAGCGCCTCATCCAATCAGGTGTCGCCTAGGCCTGCCGGACAAACTCCTGGTCACAAGATCTCAGTCGATATGAGGACGAGGGAAGAAGTCGGGCGATGAAGGTTGTGGCCATCGGCGGTGGTACCGGTTTGTCCACCCTTTTGCGGGGGCTCAAGCACTATGTGGGCCAGGTGGCGCGTGCCGCCGCGGTGCAGCCAACGATCTCTCGCCTGACCGCCGTCGTGACCGTGACGGATGAGGGCGGCAGTTCTGGACGCCTGCGGCGCGACTTTCGCATCCTACCGCCCGGCGACATCCGCAACTGCCTCGTGGCGCTCGCCGAAGACGAGACACTCTTCGCGCGACTTTTCGGGTACCGCTTTAGCAGCGGCCGAGGGCTGAAAGGCCACAGTCTCGGCAACCTGTTTCTCACCGCTTTGACCCACTTGACGCACGACTTCGCCAAGGCGGTTCGGCTTTCAAGCGAGGTTCTGGCTGTTCGTGGCGAGATCTATCCTTCCACCCTCGCCGATGTCCGCTTGCGGGCCCGCGTGCGCGACGGCCGAGTGATTGACGGGGAATCTCGCATCGCCAAGACTCGCGTCCCCATCCGGCGGCTGCAAATTGTGCCCAGCCACTGTCAGCCTCTGCCCGAAACGCTCGCCGCCCTCGCGGAGGCCGATCTGATCACGCTCGGCCCCGGGTCGCTCTACACCTCACTGATTCCCAATCTTCTGGTCCGCGGCATTCCGGAAGCAATTGCGCGCTCGAAGGCGTTAAAGGTGTACGTGGGCAATCTCATGACGCAGCCGGGCGAGACGCGGGGTTACACGGCTGCCGACCATCTCCGGGCGTTGCACCAGCATGCGGGCAGGAGACTCTTCGACCTGGTGGTGCTTAATAACACGGACCTTTCTCCGGGCCTGCACAAGCGTTACGCTGCCCAGCACGTGGGGCCCGTCTTGACCGACATCGAGGAAGTCTGGACCCAGGGCGTCGAGCCCGTCCTGGCCGACTTGTTAGTGGAAGATCACGTCGCTCGCCATGATTCTCGCCGACTCGCCCAACTCCTCGTCGACTTGGTTACCTACAGAGACCAGACTTAGCAGGTCCTGTCTTTGTGAGTCCCGCCCTGCGAAAAAAGCCGGTGTGATTCTGCCCGCCTGCGCTTCCGTGTGACTTCAATGGAGCATGACTCTCCGCCCGTGTAGGCCCTGGATTCCACAAATCGTTTCTTCGCCTTGGATGTTGTCTTTGGGCCCGCTGTCGGGCTGGGTACCGCAGATCTGTGGTATGGTTTCGAGTTCCTTCACTTCGCGTAGGAGAAACCTGACGGTGGGCGGTTGGTCGTGCCGCGGTGCGGAGGTTCAGCACGAGGCGAGGCCGAGTTCTCCGCGCCTGGGAACGGAACTGCGTCCCGATACGACCGCTAAGCCTCGCGGGGTGAGGAGTATGGATTTGCGACGTTTCTGGTTGGTCTTCATTTGGGTTGCTGCGCTCATGCTCCGCGCGCCTGCTGCGGCCGCGCCGGCGGAGTTGGATATTGCGCCCTTTGCCCGGCGTTGCTGTGTGGCCGATCGACACATTCTCCAAACCATGTTTGACTACGATGCGGCTCAGCGTCCCGGGCCGGGGGCCGAAAAAACCGCAGATGGGCGGTACATTTACGGCCTCCAGTGGGCCGAGGAGCGCGACATCAGGGAAATACGCGTTCGCTTGCGGGGCACGGGAACTCCTCCCCAGGCAAGCGTCGAGTACTGGTTTCTCAATTGGCCCTATCCGCCGCCGCACATGCCCACGATTGAAGACCCCGTGGACGATCCCTGGCAGGGCAAGTGGCTCAAGGCAGGCACGAGGGTTTCTTGTCAGGGCGGTGAGTGCCGCTACACCTTCCTCCCCCTGGAGGATTCCGAGAACCCGCGTGCCAAGAACCTGCCAGGCTTGGAGTACCGACGCACGCTGAAGCTGCGTCTGGTTTTCTCCACAGAACCTCATATCGAAAAAGTCGAAGTCTTCAGCGGCTCCCCGCAAAAGCAGGTTGACGTGCGGGTGGAACTGGGCGCAGGAGAAGCGGCGCCACACACATGGGAAGGCTGGCTTCGCGTCTATAACGGGAGGCTCAGGAGCGCCAGGCTCTGGAATGGAGCGACAGGTGATTTCATCCAGTCTCGTCGTTTTCGGGTGAGCACAAACGGGGCGCCTAAAGGGCTGCTCCTCAATCTGACCGCGGCTGAGCCAGCACTTCCCGGGTCACACGATGTCACCATCGTGACGATTGAAGCTGGGGAACGCGCCTTCTCCTTCGCGGTGCCAGACGTCGAAAAAGGGCCAGTGTATGTTCCGGAGTTTCACGCTTACTTGACGCGCGCATCGGATCCGCGGTCCTTTTCACCTTCCCTTATCAAGAAAGGAGAGCGAATCCGCGCGCGGCTCGCGCGGGAGCCGGAGCAAACCTACGAGCGAGCCTCAAGGGAGATCCCTCCGCTCGACCCGGTTGAGCGGCAGGGCGGTCGGCTCTACTTGCCGCTGGCGGCGGACGCGAGCTGGCAGAAGTTCGCCTTCGAATGGGGCGGCAATATCTTCATCAGCAAGCGTGGAACCAAGGCAAAAGGCGCGGAACTTAAGCGGTTGGAATGGGAAAGGGATCGCATTTCCTGGAGCCTGGGCACCGGTGCAATTCCCACCTTCCGCCCCGCTTCGCAGGACTCAAAGCTCACCGTCCTCGAAGACTACCTGCCGGTTGCCACCGCGACTTGGACGGCCGACGGCATCAGTTACAGCGAGGAAGCTTTTGCGACGCTGCTCTCCGGCCCGCTTCCACCGGATGACCGCGGACGAAGCGAACAGACCCCGGCAGTTCTGATGCTCAAGCTCACCGCGCACAACCCTACTCCCCAGTCGAGGGTCGCGCACCTTTGGTTGGCAACCGATCCCGACGAGGAGATCGCGTTCGAGCAGGGCGAGCTTGTGGCTGCGGGCGGCCAGCTGGTCCGGGCGCGGCTGCGCCTGCCGGAGTCGGCTCGCGTCACGCGCGCGCCCGTATCAGACGGCCCGAAGGTTTTGCATGGCGTTCACGCCGAGATTCCGCTGGGTGGCCAGGAGGCGCGGGAAGTGTTCTTCAGTCTGCCTTTCATCCCGCGACTTTCGGCGGCGGAGCGGGCGCGCTTGGCGGAACTCGACTATCAGGCCGAGCGATCTCGGGTGGAGAACTACTGGCGGGAAGTGACGGCCCGCGCCGTTCCCTTCGACATCCCGGAGCGGCGGTTCGTGAGCTTTGCGCGAGGGCTGATTTGCCGCATTCGCATCAGCGCTACGAAAGATCCCAAGAGTGGCCTCTACATGGTGCCCGCCGCCAGCTATCACTACCTGGTATATGCCAACGAGGCGGCTTTCCAGTGCGTTCTGCTCGACGCGCTGGGGAACCATCAGCTCGCCGCCCAGTATTTGGATACCTTCATTCAGCTTCAGGGGTCGAAACCTTTCGATGGCACTTACCCGGGCGACCAGCGCGCTGTCTACCACGGAGCCCGCGTCGACGCGGAATATGATTACACCGCGCACCAGTACAACCTGGACCACGGTACAGTCCTCTGGGCCCTCGGCGAGCACTACTTCTTTACCCGCGACAAAGCGTGGCTCGAGCGCCTAGCCCCGAGCATGAGGCGCGCGGCCGACTGGATTATCGAGCAGCGGAAGCTTACTCAGGTTCTCGATGCCGGCGAGAAGATTCCTGAATACGGGTTGTTGCCCGCCGGCCACCTGGAGGACAACCACGACTGGGGCCACTGGTTCTCGGTGAATGCTTTTGCCGCCGCCGGCATGAGACGCTTGGCGCAGGCCCTGGCGGACATCGGCGCGCCCCAGGCGACACGTTACGCCGAGGAGGCAGAGGCCTACACCCGCGACTTGCGTGACGCGGTACTGCGCGCCGCGCAGCTGGCCCCCGTGATTCGCCTCCGTGACAACACCTATATCCCTTACGTGCCCACCCGCCCTTATCAGCGCATCCGGCTTTTCGGGCCCCTGCGCGTTGCCTACTACTCCCGCTATCCCGAAAAGGTCTTGCCCACCTATCGCCTCTCCGCCACCCGCGAAGTGCTTTATGGGCCGATGATCCTTCTCACCACCGACATCTTCCATGCTTACGAGCCTCTCGCGGACTGGGTTCTGGACGATTGGGAAGACAACGCGACGATGTCGACCTCGCTGGGCCTGCATGTGCACGGGTGGGTGGATGACGAGTACTGGTTCAGCCGCGGCGGCATGGTCTTCCAGCCGAACCTGCAAAACCCTGTCCTTGCCTATCTCCGGCGCCACGAGGTTCCGGCCGCGGTGCGAAACCTGTACAACGATTTCGTCTCCTGCTACTACCCCGACGTCAATGTTTTCACGGAGGAATACCGGCAGTGGCGGTCTCCCAGCGGGCCGTTTTATAAGGTCGCGGACGAGGCGAAATTCGTCAACCGGCTGCGGGACATGCTGGTGCGTGAGGACGGTGACACGCTCTGGCTGGCGGCTGGGATTCCGCGTCGGTGGCTCGCGCCGGGTGAGAAGATTGAACTCCGCGCTGCGCCGACCTACTTCGGGCCGGTCAGCTACCGCATTGAAGCTGGTGCTGCCAGCGTCGAGGCGCAGGTGCAATTACCCGAGCGGAATGCGTTTCGGACGGCCTGGTTGGTCCTGCGCGCGCCTGAGGGGAAGAAGATCCGCGCCGTGCTCATTGACGGGAAGCCCTGGCAGGACTTTGACACTGCGGCCGAGCGCATCCGGTTGCCCTTGAGGCCCGGAGCAATGCGCGTTCAAGTGAGCTTCTGAGTTTGGCTTGAGGAAAGTGACGGGCTGAAATCAAACGCCCCGGAGTGAGACGAGGCCAATTGTCATGCTGATGATTTCCGGCCCAGAGGCGCCCCCGCTATTGAAAGGCCGCTTCCCCGCGTGGTTGGGCTTCTCGCTCCTGACGATCTTATTGTGGGGCGTGTGGGGCGCCATATCGAAAGTCGTGTCTGACGAGATCAATCCCTACACCAACCAAGTCCTGTTCACGTTGGGTCTGATTCCGCTTGTGCTGCTGGTGCTTCCTTCCCGGCGGCTTGCCGGGGGCGTCAACCGGAGACGCGGCATCTTCTATGCCTTCATCACCGGTATTCTGGGAGGCACGGGCAACATCGCTTTCTTCAAATCGTTGACCGCGGGTGGGGCGGCGGCGATTGTTGTGCCGCTTACGGCGATGTCGCCGCTGGTGACGGTCTTGATGGCTCTAGTCTTGTTGCGCGAAGGCCTGAGCGCGAGTCAGAAAGCGGGATTGGCGCTGGCACTTGTTGCCATCTATCTTTTGAGCCTGTAGCGCAACCGGCGGAACCCTCGGTGCTGCCCGCGAGGTGGAGAGTGGGCGGCGAGGAGCCCGCCGCTCTAGCAGGAGGACGAAGCTGATGCACTTCCCCCTCTGGCTCTTCTACGCGCTGGTCGCTTTGGTATTCTGGGGCATCACCGGAGTGACGCAGAAGCTCTCCACGAACTCAATTTCCAGCCAGTTGTCGTTCTTGTGGTTTGCCGTGGCATTCGTCCCCATAGCGCTGGTAATCCTGGTGACGGTGCCGCATGACTGGCATTTGACGCGGAGAATCATTGGGCTGGCGATTGTGGGCGGCGCGCTGAACGGCCTCGGCGCCTTCACCAGCTTTGCGGCCTTGGAACGCGGGGGCAAGGCCTCGATTGTGATCCCGCTGGTTTACCTCTTTCCCCTCGTGACAGTTTTCCTGGCAATCGTGTTTCTGCACGAGAGACTGACCCGCCTGCAAGCTGTTGGAGTGGCGCTGGCGATTGTCGCGGCCGTTCTGCTCTCTCGCGAGGCGCCGGCCCAAAGCCGGGAACCTTGATAGATGCCTCACGCTCCCCGATGATTGCAGAGTGAGCCTTTGCGCCGCTGAAGGCTGCTAGAGGGTGATGGTTAGCCCGCCGTCCACCACGAGGTCGGCGCCCGTCAGGTAGCCACACTCCCGCGCGGCAAGAAATAGCGCAGCGGCAGCCACTTCCTCGGGCAGGCCGGCGCGACGCAGCGGAATGCGTCCCGAACTCAGATAGTAAGTGACGAAGTGTTCGGTGGTGGTTTCATCCACTCCGTCGACAACCGACATGGGGGTGCGAATGAATCCTGGGCTGATGGAATTGACGACAACATGGTGCGGAGCGAGCTCGATGGCGAGGCTGCGAGTCAACTGCGCGATAGCCGCCTTGGAGGCCGCGTAAGCGCCGGCGCCGGGCTCGGAGATCATCCGGTGCACCGAGCCGATGTTCACGATGCTGCCCCCGCGTTGCTGGCGCATTTCGCGGGCAGCCGCTCGCGCGCAGACGAAGTATGCCGTGAGGTTCGTATCCAGGACCTTGCGCCATTCGTCCGCCGTCATCTCCTCGAAGCTGCGCGTAACGTGACTGGCCGCGTTGTTCACCAGAATATCGATACGCCCCCATTGGGCGGCAACGTCGGCAACGGCTTGCTCGGCGTTTGCCGCGGCGGAGAGATCGACCTCCCAGGCCTGCGCTTCATGGCCGGCAGCGCGAATCTCTCCTTCGACGTTCCGCGCGGCTGGGCCGTTGCGGTCGAGGATGGCCGCGCGCGCGCCCTCCGCGGCAAACAGCCTGGCGACGGCGCGCCCAATGCCGCTGCCTGCCCCGGTGATGATGGCTACTCTTCCGCTAAGGCGTGCCATGTGGTTATTGCCCTGAACGAGGAATCTGCAATCTGAATCGTCTTCGTGCCGCGTTCATTTCAGCCGTGGGACCAATTTCTCGATGTACTCGTCGAACACCTTCCGGTTGTTATCCGGGTCGGCGGTGGTGACATTGGGAGAGACGAAAGCGCGCAACTTGACGCCGCGCGCGCGGAGGCGCACCGCCGTCTCTGCCACCAGCGCCATGGAGATGGCAATAACGGCCAAGGTCGAGCTGGCGGCCACGGGCCCGCCCTCCACCTCCACCAGACTATCTTCGGGCGGGCAGCAGTTGTCGATGACCACGTCGCCCAAGTCAGCGAGTTTCTTCCCGCTCGAATGCTTCGCGCTGGAAAGGCGGGCATTCTCGAGCGACGTGACGGCGACCACTTTCAGGCCCAGGGACTTGGCGTGGAGCGCCACCTCGATGGGCGCGGCGTTGAGCCCGCCGTGAGAATAAACCACCATGGTGTCAATCGGCTCAAACTTGAAGTTTGAGAGGAAGGGCTTGACATACCCCTCGGTGCGCTCCAGCTGCAACAGTTCGCGCACGCCTCCTGAGCCGAGTACCTGGAACCACATCAGGCGGGAATCCATCAGAGGGTGGAAGCCGGCAAAGCTGCCGTAACGCGGGAAAACGTCCAAAACCGGAATGACCGAATGCCCACTGCCAAAAAGATGGACCAGCCCGCCTCGGGTGATTGAGTCCGCAGCGAATTCTCCCGCCCGCCGGATGTTCACCAGTTGCGTCGTCCGAATCTTGTCGTAGACCCTCTGTGCCAACTCCAGGTATCTTTCCGCCGACATCAGGCTTTTTCCTCCAATTTGATGAATGCATAACGCGCCGCACCCAGGATCCCGGCATCCTCTCCAAGCCGCGAGCGCACAATGCGGACCTGGCGCCTGGCCAGCGGCTGACCCCACTTGCGGACAGCGCGCCGCAGCGGCGCCAGGATCAGGTCGCCCGCGCCTGCGAGTCCCCCGCCCAAAACCACGACGTCGGGATTCAGCAAGCTGATGATGCTGGCTACTCCACGCCCCAGGTTTGTCCCCACCTCCTCCAGCACCCGGCGCGCGGTAGCGTCGCCGCGTCGCGCAGCGCTCGAGACAATCTCTGCCGTGATCTTCCCCCGCTGTTTCTCTGCGAGAGCTTTGATCAGACTCCGACTCATTTTCCGCAAGGCGTTCTGAGCGACGCGGGCCACAGCTGGGCCGGCGCCGAGGAACTCGAGGCAACCGATTCGTCCGTACTCTGGACGCCAATCCTCGTTGACGGCCAACCACCCTGCCGCCCCCGCCACACCGCGCGCGCCGGGAATCAGGCGGCCGGCAGCGATGATTCCGGCGCCGATGCCTGTGCCTACCGTGAGAAACACCAAGTTCTGCGCGTGGCCCCTGGCTAGCCAGGCTTCGGCGAGCGCCTGTACGTTCCGGTCACCTTCGACAAACACCGGGCGGCGCAAGGCTTTCTCCAGCAGCCGCTTGAGCGGGACCTTCTTCCATCCCGGCAAGTTAGGCGCCCAGACGGTCTCCGTTTTGGGGTCGAACGCTCCCGGCACGCCCACCCCTACAGCGCGAATTGATTTCCAGGAGACGCCTGCGGCCCTCGAGGCGGAGTGCGCGGCATCGAAGAGTGCGGCGAGGTCCCGGCTCACGCCCGAAGTCGGCGTGGGAAGCCGAACGTTCGAAAGCAGCCGGCCGGTGGATTCGACGATCCCGGCGGCGATCTTCGTGCCCCCCAGGTCCAAGCCGAGGGCAAGAGTCTTGGTCATGTGGTGCTTCGCTGCGCGAATTCAGCTTGTTCCACTGTGAGGTTCGGCATTGTACTCTGGGCGGAAGAGGAATTTCACCTGGATTCGTCGCCGCAGGATGAGGGGCGAAAGCCAATGACGCGACGCAACGAGGCCGTAGCCAGACCAATCCGCGATTCATCCTCACAAGAGCCAGAGGTTACTCGGTGGGAGTGAACAAGTACCGGCGACCCCCGGCGACCGGCTTGAATTCAAACCAGCCGGTGTGCGGTGACGTCAGTTCTACCTTCCCCAGGCTCGTGCCCTCGGGGTCATAAACCATCAACTCGCCGCCCCTCTTGGCCTGGAAGGCGATGCGGTCGTTGCCGTAGATATCAATCAGTTCCAGAACGCCGCCGTCCTTTTGGCGCCGCGCCACGCTGCCAGCGGCTGCCAGGTTGCCCGACTCGGTCCAGTGCCCGCGCCCATCAAGGAACTCGTATTCCGGCGCGCGCACGTAATCAATGCGCCTCCCCTCCACATTGGCGGAAATCTCGTAGAAGTCTGTTCTCGGGTTGAAGACGAGCCAGCCGGATACAGGCAGTTCCACAGACTTGCCCTGTTGGTCCTTCACCGTCCAGGTGCCGCGGGTCGAGCGGTTCACATACACTTCGGCCCCGTTCTCGTACACCACGTGCAGGCGGGAATCGGCAATCACGCCTGTAGCCTGCGCTTGGCTGGGGGTGAGGAACTTGCCGGTGCGGTCGGCGTACTCGATGAGCTTGGGCGAGGAAAAGGCGTACTGTTGCTGCAACTGCTGCATCATGTAATACGAGCGCGTCATCGCCTCGTGAGCGAAGGGGTCCGAAGCCTCGAATTCCTTGACCAGCCAACCCATGTTCCCGTAGCCAATCGTGGTGGCCAGAAACAGGTCCACGTAGTCCCGCCGCTGCGGCGACTTCATCCAGTTCGCATCGAGCTGGTTCAGGTAGTAGTCCGTGTAGCCCATGCCGTAGTCACATTCCAGCGGGTGAATCTTCCTCAGCATAAAGGTGACGTCCAACGGGTGGGTCAAGAGATTGACGTCCGTGTAAACCCAACCGTAGTGGCCGGAGGCCAATCCCGCGTACAGCCATTGGTAGGTGGCTTCGGATTGTGTCGGGCCGTACACCTTCTGGTCGTTGAGCAAGAGCTGGCCGTAAGCGTAGAAGGTGGCGGCGAAAGTTCCCGCGCCGGGCACGCGCGCGTCATAATCGCAGTAATACCAGGGAGCAACCGCGCTGTGGACGTCGGTGTAGGACATCTTCACCCCGAACTTCTCCTTGATCCGTTGGGCGTAGTACGCATCGAACTCCACCGCCTTGGCAGGCTTTAGCGCGTAGTTGCGCGCCCAGGCGCGTCGCCACTCGCCGTCCGGCATCCGTTGCACATGGTCGGGGCTCCAGTTGGTGTTCAGCGGGCAGAAATCGGTATAGTTGGTGTACACCCCCTGCAACCATCCCAAACCATTCTGGGCCTGGATGTACCACTTCAACATGGCGTCGCCGCCCTTCTGCGGTGCGGCGTGCAACCTCAAGGTGAAACTGTCGCCCTCGTCGCGCCAGGTCACTTCGTGGCTATGCTGCATGATCTTGTCCAACCCAAAGGAGCGAATCAGACGACAACGCTCGTGGTCTTTCGCGAATGATTCCGGCTGCGTTACGGTCCAAAGCACCTGCTTGCCCTCTTCTTGCCGCAGGGAAGGAGGATTGGCGATGGTAGGCAGCGTTTCTTCGTAGCGGGGAGAATTGGTGACAAAAATCCTTTCGTAGAGGTTGTTGCGCAGCCCGTCCGTTTTGGGGATGTAGCGCATGCCGCCGTTGATCTCGGCGCTGTCGCCCGTGGTTTTCGGTTCCTTGGTGAAGTAGGGTTCGGAGGCATTTGATCGATACCAGTCAAACCACACAGAGGTGAAGACGGGTTGAGACTCGCCGCCTGACATCAAGACCCGCGGGTTCGAATCGCCATAGGTGAGGTAAGGGACAGTGATGAGTTGGGGCCGGGTGACACCCGCGACGCGTCCGAAGTTCAGTTCAGTGGCCTCACCGCCCTCACACCAGACATCCAGCACCAGGGATTTCTGCCACAGGCGCAGTTGGTAATCGACCATCCGTGAGCCGTGGCGGAACCGGGCCTGCACGACGTCGCCCTCCAGGCTGGCCGCCACCAACTCGCCTTCGGCAACCTGTCCCGGCGGGGTGTCGGTGAAGCGAATTCCCCCAGCCGCCATCGGCTGGAACTCGGTGCCGTCGTTGACGCGCACTGCCAACTCGCTTAACGTGCCCCGCTGAGGCCGATATTCGTAGACCACTTTCGCGTCCCGCCCCTCGTACCGCAATTCGAACCGATGGCGCGCAACTTCCCGGACCTTTACTTGAAAATCCTTTTCCAGATTCGTCGGCAGGATCGTTTCCTCGCGCGTGGGGAAGGGCAACGTTCCGGGACCGGTATTTGTGCCAGCGATCTGGCCGCGGTAGGGCTTCAGGTTCCGCTGGGGCTGCGGTTCGAAAGCGAGCGGCCTGAGCTCCTCGGTGTAGAACGCGAGCGAGTCGCAGAAAAAGTGGCGCGGATCCTTGTTCTTCAGTTTGGCAAGCTCGATTCCTGAGAAGCGGACGGGAGGTACCATCTGTTTCAGGATCTCCCCTGGAACCCGGCGATGGATCAACCACCACTGCTTCCACTGGATGTCGGCAAGCGGGATGGTGAATTCCTTGCCGCGCGCGTCTGCAAGCAGAATCGAGATAGCGGCGGGCGGGGTTGTCTCATCCGTCTCCCAGCTCCACCGGTTGCCGTAGGCCCAGAGTTCAATCGAGTCGAAACGGCCGGGAATCGGAATGGGTTTCGGGGGCCGCGCAATCACTCGGCTTTGGGGGCCGGTGCCCGCGTAAAGGATCCGGCATACGTGCAAGCCCCACATCTGTTGCTGCCGGCTGCGGTGTAACTCGCCCTGCGCGCCGCCGTAAAGCTCGAGCGTCCAGCCCTTCAAATCCTCGAAATCCACCAGGGTGTGCGGATTATCTTCGCGCTGGACCCAGGTGAGCTCGTAAGGCTGTTGCCCCACCTGTTGCCACGGCGCGATTTCGTTGATGGCGGGCAGGACCTTTTCCGGCGCTGCTTTCTCCTGTCCGAGATGAATCGCCGACGCGACCGTAATGAGAATAAAGGCGACGAGGAATTTGCGCATGGTTCTTCCAGGACCTCCCGCAGGTATGGACGGACTCAGTCCAATTCGAAGAGTGGATTCTAGCGCGGGGCGGGGAGTGATTTCAGCAGGAGATTTGCGCGGCGTGTCGGGCCACGACCTGCCGGCCGGTGTTTTGCGGGGGCTGCGGCG
>Ga0315282_10003612_pt1 | contig 27713 bp, 30 predicted proteins | sample YL17G07_20_MG_FD_203693 | JGI IMG/M metagenome (GOLD analysis project Ga0315282, IMG submission 203693) | Sediment microbial communities from Yellowstone Lake, YNP, Wyoming, USA - YL17G07_20 | ecosystem: Environmental > Aquatic > Freshwater > Lake > Sediment | place: USA: Wyoming | collected...
GCAGGCACCTGGTACGAGATTGCATCGTTCCCGGCCTCATTTCAGAAGGGCTGTTTCTGCACGAAGGCGGAATACAGTCTGATGGAAGACGGCGTGATCAAGGTCGTGAACGCGTGCCGTAAGAACGGACCCGACGGTGAGGTCGACCGGGTCGAGGGGAAGGCGTTCGTCGTTCCCGGCAGCAACAATGCCAAGTTGCGAGTGGAGTTCTTTTGGCCGTTTCGTGGGGACTACTGGATTCTTGACCTTGACGAAAACTACTCGTACGCGGTTGTCGGCGTGCCGACCAGAAAGTATTGCTGGATCCTCTCCAGGACTCCGGAGATGAACCCCGATCTCTATCTCACACTGCTCCAGCGCCTGAAGGAAAAAGGATTCGACGTCTCCCGCTTCCAACGCACCTTGCAGACCTGCGCTGACTGACCCTTTTCACGCCTCGGCCGCTTATGATCGAACTCGATGACAAGAGAGCAGCACTCATCGTCTCGAGCGTCGCTTCCTTCATGACCCCCTTCATGAGCTCCTCGGTCAACGTTGCGCTTCCCTCAATCGGACGCGAGTTTTCCATGGATGCCATCGCCCTGAGCTGGGTGGCGACATCCTATCTCCTGACCGCCGCGATCTTCCTGGTACCGTTCGGCAGGGTGGCCGATATCTACGGGAGGAAAAGAATCTTCCTCTGCGGCGTCATAACGTACGCGCTGACATCCCTTCTCTGCGCAGCGGCGACGACAGGTTCGCTCCTGATCATCTATCGGGCTTTGCTGGGTGTTGGAGGTGCCATGGTTTTCGGTACCGCAGTTGCGCTCTTGACGTCGGTGTATCCGGCGTCGGAGCGCGGACGCGTACTCGGCATCAATGTCGCCGCGGTCTATCTGGGGCTCTCCCTCGGGCCGTTCGTGGGCGGGTTCCTCGTTCAACAGGTGAGCTGGCGAGCCGTGTTCTTGATCAACGCTCTCCTTGGAGTTCTCATCGTCCCCCTGATACTCTCCCGGGTCAAGGGCGAATGGGCTGAGGCGCGTGGGGAGGGGTTCGATATCCGGGGCTCGCTCCTCTACAGCGTCTCCTTAACCGCGATGATGTACGGATTCTCCAGCCTGCCAGGGTTCGGCGGGGTGGTGTGGATTGTTGCGGGGGCGCTCGCCTTCGGAGCGTTTGTCCTGCTCGAGTCAAAGGTGAGGCATCCTGTTCTCGATGTCGCCCTGTTCAGGAAGAACACGGTGTTTGCGTTCTCCAACACGGCCGCGCTGATCAATTACAGCGCGACGGCAGCCGTCACGTTTCTCTTGAGTCTCTATCTTCAATATGTCAAGGGGCTCAGCCCTGAAACGGCAGGAGTTATCCTCATCTCGCAGCCAGTCGTGATGGCGGTGTTCTCCCCTCTTGCCGGGCGCCTTTCCGACAGAATTGAGCCGCGTATCGTGGCATCTGTCGGGATGTCGCTCATTGTCATCGGACTGGGGATCTTCGCTTCCTTCGGTGAAGGGACAAGCCTTCTCCTCGTCGTGGTGAACCTTGCGCTCCTGGGTTTCGGATTTGCGCTCTTCTCCTCCCCCAACATGAACGCGGTGATGAGCTCCGTGGAGAAGAAGTCGTACGGCATCGCCTCGGCGACCCTCAGCACCATGCGATTGACGGGACAGATGCTCAGCATGGGGATTGTCATGCTAATCTTTGCCACCATGATCGGGAGGGTGGCAATCACCGTTGAGTACTATCACGAATTCCTCGAGAGCATGAAGGCTGCGTTTATCATCTTCTCTGCGCTCTGCATCGTTGGAATCTTCGCTTCCCTTGCGCGCGGAAAAGTACGCTCCGTTTCTTGATTGAGGCGACAAACGGGAGAGCATCCATTCTTTAACCACCAACCGTAGAACTACGAGGTAGCCATGACCAAAGCCGACCAGCTTTTCAAGCTCGTATCCTTTCTCCTCGTTCTTGTCCTGCCATGCTCATCACAGTACTCGAAGGTCTCGAGCGGCAGCAAGATCATGATCTCAGCCCATCCGCTCGCGGCGAAAGCGGGGCTGGAGGTCTACAAAAAAGGCGGGAATGTGGTTGATGTTGCCGTCGCGGTTGCCTATGCTCTCGGCGTTGTTGAGCCTCATGGCTCAGGCATCGGCGGCGAAGGGATGATGTTGATCTATGACGCTGGTCAGAAAAAGTCAGTTATCATAGACTTCAAGGCAATTTCCCCCGAGAAGGCGAACTATCAGAATCTTGATTTTTCCAGGAAGTCGGACTGGAGCCGATCGGTACGCGGTGCATCCGTACCAGGCGCAGTGGCCGGGCTTGAGCTTGCACGCGAGCGGTTCGGGAATCTCGGCCGGAAGACTGTGCTTCAACCTGCAATTGATTATGCCCTGAATGGTTTCGAAGTCGACAGCACGCTCTCATTGAGCCTCGAATCGTACCGGAAGCTGCTGGAGAGAGACGCATACGCCAAAAGTGTGTACTATCCGAATGGTACGGTCCCCAAAGCCGGTGCCATCATCAAGAACCCTGAGTATGGACGGTCGCTTCAGGCGATCCAGGCCGACGGCCCGGATGCATTCTACAAAGGAAGGATCGCAGACCTGATCGTGAAGGATGCGGAGAAACGGAATGGATTCATCACCAGGGGTGATCTGCTGGCATACGAACCTCTCGTGCGAGAACCGGTGAAAGGTACCTACCGTGGCTACGACATCATTACGACGCCCCCTCCGTGCGGCGGGATGTTGCTCATCGAGGCGCTGAATATCCTGAAGCATTTTGATCTGAACGTGTGCCGGAACGACGACGACTACTCGCTCCACCTCTTCGCTGAGGTGTTCAAGCTGGTCTTCAAAGACGAGAGAACGCATAACAGTGACCCGGCGTTCAATGCGATCCCCGTCGGCACGATCACGTCCGAGCCGTTTGCGTTTCAGCGCTTCCTGCAGATCGATCTTTCAAAGTCCCGCCACCCCCAGCAGGTTGAAGCTGGCCGCATCGAGGAGCGGAACACGACTCATTTTTCTGTGATGGACATCGAGGGAAATGCCGTTTCCCTCACGATCACGCTCAGCAGCCTGTTCGGGACCGGCCAGACCGTCGAAGGTGCCGGCTTCATGTTGAACAACGAGATGCAGAACTTCGAAGTCGAAAGGAATCATCCCAATAACCTGCAGCCGCATAAGCGGGTCGTGACAAGCCTGGTGCCGACGATCCTCGCAAAGGACGGGCGGCCGATCTATGTCCTTGGAACGCCGGGCGGCGATCTGATCATTTCGACGATCGCTCAGGTGATCGTCAACCTCGCGGATTTTGACATGTCGCTGCAGGAAGCCGTCGATGCGCCGCGGATGTTCAGCATCGGCACGCAGCGTGACCTGGAGATCGAGAATCGATTCCCGGAAAGGGCCTACCGCCTTCTCGAATCCCTCGGCCACGATGTGAAGCAGTACGATGCCTATCGTGCCTATTTCGGCGCTGTTCAGGCAATTATGTACGACGCGCGGGGCAACAAGCTCATCGGCTGCAGCGATCCGCGGCGAAGCGGGGCGGCGGTGGGCGAGTAAGACTGCTGGGATCTCTGAACCAGCGCCGTTCCGGAGCCTGAGGGCCCTTATCTGACCTGTCTTTCGTGAAGGAACAAAAAAGATCATGCTGCGTTTATGATGAAGTTAGCCGATGCAATTTCTGCTGCAGGGAGACCCGGAAGTCACCACAGGGCCCAGTTGCCGAACGAAATCCTTGACGATAATCAATTCACACCTTTCTCGCAGCTCTTTCCATCATCGCGTCGGCCCAGCAGAAGAAAAGGCTCACGTTCGATCAGATTTACCGGGGTGCGGAGACGGAGCTCCTCAAGCCGCTGCCCGACATCACAGGCTGGGAGGATGACACACACTATCTGGAGATGAGGCAGAAGGAAGGTGAACAGGAAGGGAAACTCTATTCTGTTGACGCAAAGACCGGAAAAGGGGACCTGTACTTCCTGGATGCCGACACAAAGCAGTTCAAGCGCTTGACAAAGACACCCCCGGAGGAGAAGAACCCGACGCTTTCCCCCGATGGCAACTATGTCGCTTTCACGCGTGACAACAACCTGTTCGCAATCGACGTGAAGAGTGGGAAGCAATACCAATACACCACTACAACGGTTATGCTTCACCGCGAGGAAGGAAACACCGACTCGGATCGATCTCTACAAGATAACAATGGATGGAAAGGACCTCACCCGCCTGACGTTCGGCGAGTACACACACAATGTCCGCTTGTCGCCAAAGGGAAGCTACTTCATCACAACGCACTCGAACATCTCAACCCCACAAAAGATGGCGGTCTGCAACAACAAGGGGAAGGTGATCCGGGAATTGGGCGACAGCATGGATGGCTGGAAGGGGATCGGCAACCAATGGTGGGCGCAGGAAGGAATGATACAGCTGTCGGTCGATCACCGCGGGTCGGGCCACTTCGGCAAAGAGGGTGTCGCATTGATGTACCGCGATCTCGGGAAGTGGGAGATAAACGACTACATCGAATGTGTGAAGTGGTTGCGGACAAAGCCGTATGTGGATGAAAAGAAGGTCTGCATCACGGGTAGCAGCTACGGCGGGTATGTGACCTGCATGGCGCTCACGTACGGTGCGGACTATTTCACATACGGTATCGCGGGCTCTTCGCCGACAGACTGGCGCCTTTATGATACTCATTACACCGAGCGGTATATGGAGACGCCGGACGAGAACCCGGAGGCAGACACGGGTGGGGAGGGGCAAAGGCGGTGCAAAATCGCGTTGAGGCAGCACGCTTCCTCTATCGCTACTTGCTGGAAAAGCCGTTTCCCGAGGCGGAGTTCGCGAAGCTGTATCAGATGAGCCCCTTTGGTCGACCCGGCGGGAGACGCCCGCGATAAGGCGGTGGGAACGGAACGAGAAAATCATGTCATTTCCACGTAAGTGGGAATCCAGATCCACGCCAAATCAGCATCTACGACGAATGAACTCACCGCCTGACATTTCTGAGATAGGTTCTCGCGCCCGGAGAATTGTCGAGATCCTGGCTCGCGAGCACCCGTCGCGGAGCGGACTCTTTCCGGATAGACTTGAATCAGCAGCCCGGTTCATTGAAGCTGAGATGCGGACGCTCGGCTATAGCGTCGAATCGCAGACGTATGAAAGTGATGGGACGAATGTCAGGAACCTCATCGCTGAACGGCCCGGCAGAAATCCGGCCGCGTCCTGCATCGTGCTCGGCGCTCATTACGACACGGTCCCCGAGACCCCAGGCGCGGATGACAACGCCAGCGGGGCAGCCGGCCTGCTTGAGCTAGCCCGGCTTTTGAGAGATTATCCCACCAGACGACCGATCAAGTTTGTCGCCTTCGCGCACGAGGAGCCGCCGTACTTCTACACCGTTCAGATGGGAAGCCGTCAGTATGCGAAGATGCTCAGACGGCAGAAGGCAAAGGTCCTTCTGATGTTCTCGCTCGAGATGCTCGGCTATGCCGATGAATGCTACGAGCAATCCTACCCATTTCCGCTCATGCGTCAGCTGTTAGGTTATCCAAAGAGTGGCAACTTTGTCGGCCTCGTCGGAAATGTTCGGACGATCAGGCTGTTGAGGGTTGTACGCGAAGCGATGCGGCGGGGATGCAACATCGGTGTTGAGAGTCTCAGCGCCCCCGGCTTCTTGCCCCCGTTGTTCCTCTCCGATCACTCATCGTTCTGGCGCTATCGATATCCCGCATTGATGGTGACGGACACGGCGTTCATGCGCAATCCACACTATCATCTTCCAACGGACACAGACAGTACAATCAATTACAGGTTTCTCGCCGAAGTTATCTCGGGAGTCTATTCAGCCGTCCTCGCGCTGGACGGCCTCCCCTGAGCCTCAGAGGGCATGCCGATGGCTGCGACGGTTCAAGTCGGGTGTTGTGGATCTTGACTTCCTGTTAGAAATGTTATATTTTTCTACACCATAGTATACACTTTACGTATACCGTCGTGCAAAAAAAGATACAATCTATAGGAGCACGCGAAACTGCCTTTTTGGTGTACATCCGTTTGCAGGGAAAGACCATATTCGAGTTCGCGGATGCTGTGCGCTTCTGGGGATCCCGTCACTACGCCAAAATTGCCATTCATCGCTTGGTCAAGAAACGTTGGCTTACCCGACTGGAGAGAGGTAAGTACCTCATTATCCCCCTCGAGGCCGGGGAAAGCAGACAATGGACCGAAGATTCCTTTCTCATCGCGGATGCACTCGTCCGACCTGCCGCAATCGCCTACTGGACGGCCATCAAACACTGGAATTGGACGGAGCAGATTCCACGAATCATCTACGTCCAGACCACCGCGCGGAAGAGAACGTCGAAACGAACGATCCTTGGCGTTCAATACGAGTTCGTGACAGTGCCCCCGCGCAAATTCTTCGGTCATGCACTCGAATGGAGGAACGCGATTCAAGTACGCGTCACTGATCGCGAAAAAACACTTCTTGACTGTGCAGACGATGTCGACCGCGCAGGCGGCATAGAAGAACTCATCAAAGCAGTCAGATCAGCCGCACCAGAAATCTCTTGGCAAAAGCTCGGTGAGTACAGCGCGCAATTCCCTAACAAGGCGGCACTGAAGCGGCTGGGTTTTCTGTTCGAGACGCTTGTGCCTCGCTGTCCGCAAGAAGCTCAAGGAGTTCTCTCGCGCTGGAACAACTCCCTCAGTAGCGGAATTGTTTTGCTTCAACCTTCACTGACGGCAAAGGGACGCATCTCGACTCGCTGGCGCCTGCGCGTCAACACGGAGGTCGCATGATAGAGCGCTCGGAAATCCAGCGAAGGGCAGCGTCTCTCGGCGTGGATCCTGTTGTCATCGACCATGATTACGCGATCAGCTGCGTTCTCCATGGCCTTGCTCAGCATCCGGATGTTCGACAGCATTGGATTTTCAAAGGAGGCACGTCTCTGGCGAAGTGTTATTTCTCTGTGTATCGCTTTTCTGAAGATCTAGATTTTACGCTGACTTCTAAACTCTCGGTTCATCAGATACGTGAAATCCTGGAAGAGACGAGAAAGCTCGTGCAACAGGGGACAGGACTACGGATGGATGCCCGGCAGGCATCTGTTGATCCCAGCAAAGATGCCTTTGGGATGGAGGGCTTGGAGGGAAGACTCTACTACCAGGGTATCTGGGTTTTTCGCGGTGATGCGCGAGCGATCAGATTCCACGTCGACTGGGATGAAGCAATCCTGTTTGGACCAAAGAACAAGCCGTTGAGTCATCCCTATTCAGACGCAGGCGCGATTTCATCCCGGTCAATTCTGACATACTCACTCGAAGAGACTGTCATGGAAAAGCTGCGTGCATTCTCAGGACAACGACGATATGCAATTGCACGTGATGTCTTTGATCTTCATTTTCTCAACAAACAGACATTTGACAAGGATAAGGTATTCGCGCTTTTCCCCAACAAGTGCGAAGTGAAAGGCCTCAGAGCTGACGACGTTGATCTTCCGACGATTCTGAAACGCAAAGAAAAATATGCCTTGAACTGGCGCACTAACCTTGAATACTTGGTCCCGAATGAACTGCGGGTTGAATTTGACGAGGCGTGGAACACGGCTGTTGGACTCGTGAAAGAAGCAAGGAACTTACGGTGAACATTCCCCACCTCAACCGCAAAAAGGCTCATGAACTCGCCCACATTGCGGACGGGGTGATTGGCTGCCGCGATGGCCTTTTGCGCACGTTGCCAGTGCGGTTTTTGGGCTCAAAGCACCTGATTTACTGAAGGCTCCCCTGCACGATTGAGTCGCAGAGGGCGGGATCCCCATGTCGGCGACAGTGCACATCGGCTGCTGCGGCTGGAGTTACCTGGATGAGCGGGAATTTGCGGGTCTCATCAAGCGGAAGTATTTGTCCAAGCTCCAAGCCTACGTACAACTCTTCAGCACCGTTGAGATTAATTCGACATTCTATCGTCTTCCGCGCCTTTCAACTGCTCAGAAATGGCGACAAGAGGCTGATGCTTCGAATCCCAAGTTCGAATTCACAGTCAAAGCATATCAAGGGATCACCCACCTGCACCGCTTTTCCGGCGAGTCGGTGTCGCTGTTCAACCAGCTGAAGGAGATTTGCCGCGCCCTCAAGGCTTCGGTCCTTCTGTTCCAATCCCCCGCAAGCTTTCGTCCGACCGATGCATCCCTGAAGGCCATGAGATCGTTTTTCAAAGAGATCGAGCGTGAGGACCTCGTCCTGGTCTGGGAGCCCCGGGGGAAATGGTACGATGATCCCGGGCTCATTGCCGAGCTCTGCGAAAAGCACAGGCTCGTTCACTGCGTTGACCCGTTTCGCAACGATGCACTCGCGTTTGGGGAGGCGAAGATCGCGTACTGCCGCCTCCACGGGTTCGGAAGGCCGAGCATGTACCACTACGATTTTTCAGAGGAGGAACTGCGTCGACTCCATTCGATCCTGAAATCCCTTCCCCGCTCACTTCATCAAAGCTACGTTTTCTTCAACAATGTCTCCTGCTATAGGAACGGGCTAGAGTTTATGGAGCTGCTGGAAGGTTGAGGATCTGGAGAAACGATCGGCTAGATCAGCAAACAGATGGTGAACGCCACGCCGAAGAGAATGGAGAGGTAGATCGTCCCGATGTTTGCTCGGACGAGCGCACGGCTGTAGAGGTGCCGGTGGAAGTACCGAACAATGGATGCTCCATAGACCGCGAGGATCACGATCGGGACTATCAACCACATTCTCCGAAGCTCGAACGCGATCGCGAGCGAAATGCCGATGGCCGCAGCAACGCTGAGGGCATAGATCAAGACCGCGTTCTCTTTCCCAAACGCCACCACAAGGTGGTTCTTCGCGGTAGATGCATCGGCTTCCATGTCCGGCACCTGATTGATCAGGAGAATGTTGGCTATCAGAAGCCCGATGGGGAGACCCACCAAAAGGCCTGTCCACGAATACATGCCTGTCAGCGTATAGAACATCCCCCCGGTGATGAGCGGTCCGAAGGTCACGCCGATCGCCAGCTCGCCGAGTCCCTTCCGGGCAACGAGACGGAGTGGCGGTGCGGTGTAGAAGTATCCGGCGAAAGCCCCTGCCAACCCAAAGACCAGAACTCCCATTCCGACCCGGAGGGTGAGATAGATGCCGATTGCCGTCGAGGTGAGGAGCAGCGAGGTTGCTGTCATCCTCGTGCCACGCTCAGTAATGAGACCGAGCTCAATGGCGCGGCTTCCACCGCTGTACTTCTGAAAGTAGCTCGCGTTCGCCTGATCGGTGCCGCTTGTCCAGTCGAAGTAGTCGTTGAACACGTTGGAAGCGAGGTGGAGGAGGGCCACGCCGATCGCGGCAAGAATGAAGTTGAGCGTTGAGAACGCTCCGCTCTCAAGGACGGTGGAGGCATACGCGGCCCCAATGAAACCGGGAATGATTGATGCACTCAGGAACGGCGCGCGCAGAATCACGAGGGCCGAGACTAACGATATCCACCACTTCCGGTCGGGCTGAACAACCTCTTCAATCGGGGTCGTGACGCCGCAGTAGCCGATCTGTTTGTTGTCCTTGAAGGTGGGTGTGATTTGAATCTCTGCGTTAAACCTGCTGCCGTCCTTCCGGATAAAAACCGTCCTGGTGTGGAACTCCCCTTCAACTCGCGCTTTCTTGAGCCACGTCCCCACGTTCTGCAAAACAATCCAGCCGGGCGAGAAGAGCGATACTCTCTTCCGGCTAACCACTTCATCCGGAGCGTAACCGAAGAGCTGCGCAGCTCCGGCGTTGTAGGTTTGGATGATCCCTTCCAGATCGCAGGTGATCGTGCTCTTCACCTTCCTCTGGGCAGCAGGGTCTGTAGCTAGATCCATTGGAATCCTTAGAATGACAGTGATGAGGAGATTGGCGTCTCGCTACCGGTTGGCGGTTGGAGTCCCATCAAGGGGTCAGTTGCTCGAAATCGTTTAGCTGAAACTCCTTGTCCTTCGGTCGTATCCGATCGTGCATCCGTCTCAGCGCAAAGTATGCATCCTGACTGCCGCGTTGAGCAGCGCTCCGATAGAGACGGGCGGCCTCTCCGGACTTCTTCGGAAGCCACGTGCCGGTTTCATAGCAATATCCGAGCGCAACCTGAGCCAGCACGGATCCCCTCTGCGCTGCCGATTCCAGGAAATCGATTGCCTGCTTCAGTTTCGTCGAATCTGACCCGGACCTCACCGCTAGTGCTGCCAGGCGGGTGCGAGCCTCTTTGCTCCCCAGGGCAGCTGCCCTATTCCAAAGCGTGATTGCCTGCTCGCGGTTCTCCGGTACCCATCGCCCAGCGTAAGAGCAGAGCCCGAGTTCGATCATCGCCTGGATATGGTTGACCGCGGCGGCTTTCTTGAGAAACTCCAGTGCCTGCGCCTCCGTGATGAAACCCTGGTACTTCGCCAGCAGATAGTCCAGCTTGAGCGCTGCCAGCGCAGCCCATGCAAATTCTGCATCTGCATCGTTCTTGTCTACACGCGACTTCAACTCCCTGAAGTAATCCAGCTGGTCAATCATCCGTGCCAGGAGCGCAGGAGCTCGCTGCGAAGACATCCGGATCGCCCTGATGTAGTAGACGGATGCAAGCACCAGATCTTTGTTGACACCCGCTCCACGCTCATAAGCTCGTCCGAGGATCGACAGCGCTTCCGGGCTTCCCTCTTCTGCGGCATCTTGGATCACTTTGAGTCCGGGAGCATCGAGGTCCAGTTTGCTGCTGGGCCGGTTCGAAAGTCCGAGCGCTCTTTTCAGCTGAGGGCTTGCCTCCCGCAGTGCGTCTTTGAGTAGTGCGGCATCACTCTGCGATGAGGTGTCTATGCCAGCGTCCTGGAAAACGAATCCCAGCGTCTGCTTGATCGCCGGTTTCTTGGCGCGTGAGGTCGAATCACCCTTCGCATCCGCGTCAGCCGGTTTCACCCCCAGGCCCCGCTGCTCAAATTCGGCAAGCGCTTCCTTCGCGGGACCGTAGCCGGTGCCGGCAGACTCCTTGAGCCAGCGATAAGCTTCCTCCCAGTTTCGCGGGAGGACGAGGTTTTCGGTCAAAAACATGCTTAGGATATACTGCGACTCCGGCGAGCCCTGTTGTGCCGAGGCAAGAAATTCTTTGTAGGCTTTGAATGGATTCCATTCAATCCCCATCCCATTGAAATAGAGAATGCCAAGGTTGTAGAGAGCATCCGTTAAGCCGCCTTCTGCCGCTCTTTGAATCCAGAACGCCCCCTTGACGGTGTCTGCTTCGACCCCCTCTCCAAGCAGGTACCGGAGGCCGAGCTCGTGCTGAGCGAGAAGGTCCCCCCCGTACGCCCTCCGCTCAAGGATGAAGATCTGAAGGAGATTGTAACTGACGTCTGAACGCTTCAGAAGTGTCGATGGGGATGGGGGACGGTAGCTCTTGAAGATAGGGCTGTCGGAACGATCCTGAGAATGGAGAGGATAGGAGAAGGCAGCGGTAATGAAGCAAGCAGCCAAAATTAGCCTGTCAGGAGTCATCGTCCTCAATCGATTTAGAAGCGAAGCAAACCAATTACGCTAACACTCGCGACAAAATCAACGTCGCGCGAGGTTTCGTATTTACCAACCAAGCTAGCCGCTGTCTGACCGTGCGAGGATTCTCCTCTATCAAGGTTCGGTGGCTGATTCAACTTGATCGAAGAACCGACGGAGTTTCCGCTGGTCCAATGGTCCATTCGTTCTGACGCCGCTGCAGACGTCAACGGCATATGGCTTCACCAGGCGGATCGCATCGGTGACATTCTCCGCCCGGAGTCCACCCGCAAGAAAGATCGGCACCTCAACCTCATCCCGTATCCTCCTGCTGATCCTCCAATCGTGTGTGCGGCCAGTTCCGCCCAATTCTTTGACGGCGAGGGAAGGGTTTCCTGAATCAAGCAGAACTGCATTGACGTAGGGAGCGACTCGTTGAGCTTCTCCGATCGCCTGATCCCCTGTGACGTGAACCACCTGCACCAGCGCGATCCCCGGCAGCTCGCGCCGCAGGTCACGATATGTTTCGAGCGGGACGGCGTCAGCCAGCTGAAGTGCGTTGACGCGCGTCCTGCGCTGTTGTTCGATGATGGATGCCGCGTCCTGCTTGCTTGTCAGCAGGAACGAGGAAACGCCCGGCGGGATGGTGGCAGCGATCTCGGTGATCAATTCTTCCGGGATAGGGCCCGGGCCGCTCGGCATTGCCGACACAAGCCCTATGGCCGAAGCTCCGTACGAGATCGCGAGGCGCGCCTCTTCCAGGCTAGAAATGCAGCAGATCTTGACACGGACTTTCATACGAACCTGGAATCAGGACGTCGCTTCCGAGTCTGAGAGTTCTGCGCGCTGCGCAGGGGGCTCGACGATGTGAAGTTGCTTGAGGGTCTTCGTGCTCCTCCGGGTGCCGAGAACCGTTATAGCCGCCACGGCTGCAACGATCAACAAGGAAGCCAGGAGGATGCGACCGCTCAGCACTTCGTCGGCAACGAGCCAGCCGATGAGCATTGCCACAATGGGATTGACATAGGCGTACGTCGACGCAAGCGTCGGCGTCGTGGCACGCAGCAGCCAGATGTACGAGCTGAATCCGATGAGCGAACCGAACACGGTGAGGTACGCGTACGCACCAAGGGACCGGTACGTCACGGTGGAAATCTGAAACGTGCTCAGCTCGCCGGAGACCGCGCTCAGCAGCAGCAAACCGAAACCACCCGCGAGCATCTCCATCGCCGTGGCGAGCAGCGGTGAAGAGGGGAGCCTGGCTTTGCGCGAATAGAGTGACCCGGCTGCCCAGCAGATGGAAGCGAGGACAAGAACGATCGCGCCGAGGATGTTGATCTCTTCACCCCCGACGAAATTGGCAGGATTGATCAGCACGATCACGCCGAGTGTCCCGAGAAGCAGTCCGGCGACCACTCCCGCCGATGGCTTGATCCCTCCTTGTACCCATTCGATCAAAACGAACCAGAGGGGGCTGATGGCCGCAAGGAGAGCCGCGATCCCGGAGGGTATCAGTTGTTCCGCCCATGTCAGAGCACCGTTGCCGATCACCAGCAGCATCAAGCCGATGATCGCCGCAGACCTCCAGTGGGACCATGTTGGCGAAGGCTCACGGCGAATTCTTGTCCACAGATAGAGCAATGTACCGGACACGATGAAGCGCGACCCGGCCATGAGGAAGGGCGGGATCGATTCGATCGCGACTCGGATGCCGAGGTAGGTAGAACCCCAGATCACGTAAACCGCCGCGAAGGCAGAGATCAACTTCAGGCGCGGTGGGTGCTCGATCATCTGTTAGTACTGTCGACAAGATGAATTATTATCAGGCATTTGCTTGACAACAAGCGGAAAGCTTTGGGGAGACACCGAGAAGGACGCTTCGAACGGTAGCAGGAGAGACTGCGAGGTTCACTGCTGAACTAAAAGGAGAACGGAGTTATGGTATTCCCGAAATCCGACCTGAAGCTTTTCGAGAACATCTCTGCCGATAATGTTCCTAGCCAGTCGTGCTTCCGCGAAATGCAGTTTAAGCGGGAATTGAAGATCAAGCAGTCTCACCTGAACACTATGTATCCACGCAGTAATTGGGCCACCCAACGAGGATAACTCCGTGTTCGTGCCGCTCTTCAGGTCGATTCCTAGAGCAATTGCATATTCACCTGAAATCAGGCTCACCAAAGCGCCAGTGTCAATAACGCCCAAACAATCTACTGCATTACCATTGTTCAGCATCTGAATCTCAGCAACAGGATAGAGTTCTTGATGATTGGGGAGAAGTCGGTAGTTAAGTATATGAGTGTAGTTTACTTGCGGCACTGCGGGCTGCCCTAGAAGTCTAGCGTGCTTGACTTTATTTCCGGTGGAACATATACGATGAACGGCACATGGATTCCTCGTTGGCGCGTTTCTTCCAATACCTTGCTGAACTCGGGTGATGCAGCAATGAGCTCGTCGGCTTCGATGGCAATCCAGTTGTCAGCAAACTTCTTTATGTCATCTTTATTACGCTCTAACCAAAGGATCTCTCTTTGCCGCGTGTAGCGCGGCGCCTGCGCGGATCCGGAGGATGCATCGGTTCCTCGCTCAGTCGCCGACAGAGACTCCAGGAACCTCATGAACAGAAGTGATAGCTGTTCCTTGACCTTTTCAGGTTGATTGTGCAGCCAACCCTCTGTTAGAGGACCGTAGAGTTCGGTTGGTTTGTGAGATTGCGACCATTCGCTGCACAGCAAAAAGACTTCCCACTCTGAGATTGATTGCCCTTCGGCAACATTCTCTAGAACAACTTCGGAACCCTCGCTTCTTTCCGTTTCGATGCTTTCGTCTCTGCTATTCATTTCGGTCACTTTTTCTTCGAACAAACAGTCCTGCGATTCCCTCTGCACCAATCAGAAAGTCCGTAACGAAGTTTTCCTTCAGTTCAAGCCTCTGCAGGAAAACTGCGTTAACAGTCAAGAATTGAGGGAAAGCTTCGATGTACACCCTAGACAACCCCGCTGTTGAGTTCTCGAATTCGACTTTCAGACCCGAGATAGACAACTCACCCAGTACTTTTTTTTCGTCTGGGATGTCGAGCGGGTTTTTGAAGGGAAGGCCGATTATCGGTTCGAACTCCTTCTTGTTGAAATTGAACCGCGCACTCCAGTTGATCGCTAGTCGTGGATGCTTGTTCTTCCGTGGTAAGACCGCGAAAAGCCAATGCTCAAGCTTGTCGATAACCTTGACAAACGGATGCCTAGTTGAGAGTCTTGTCCTTGACTTATGCGAAACAACATTAATGTCGATGCGTATTTTCTCCGGCTTCTTGCCTGTGATCTTTCGTGCGCTGAAGTGATAGTGAAAATCAACACCCTTATGCTTCTCAACCAATATCTTTCTGACTTCTCCAGTACGACTCTTTCGTTTGCCAAGAGTGGCGAGGGTTGTCCAACAGTTCTTGTCAAATGGTATTTCGAAATAGAACAAAATACGCTCACAGTTGTGATCTGCAAGTCTCATATGATCAACTTACTGGTCTATTATTCTGCCCAACAAGGTAAAGAACTAAGTGTCTAACGTCAAATAGTATCACGAAAGCTCTCAAGATTCGAGTTTTTTCTCTTTCTAGTCCTTCCAGTTCCACCACTTGAGGAGCTCGGGGTCATGATTCTTATGCGAGGCGTAGTAAACCGCGCAGCGGAAGGTGTACAGCAAGCACCGGTCAATCGGAGCGCCTTGCTGAACGCAGCGTTTCCGGTAGAGCCTCTCTGGGTCCTTCCCCCGAAGGTCCGTGACCTTCCGAATGCCGAGGTGCCAGAGGTCTTCAGCAATGCTCTTGCCTATGCCTGGAATGGCCTGCAACTGTTTCAAAGCCTCTTGTTTCATTGCCGGTGTCATCGTTTCCATCCTTTGTGTATGAACCTTCTTTGTCGGCTAACGCGGGATCGAGCCCGTTTGCGGGGTGATGACCTGTCCGCACCGCCAACCGAAATCCGGTAGCCGGATAATCTTGCGGAAGGAGATATCCCTCCGGGGGTCCGGGTTTTGTCGATTCGACCTTCGCCGGTTTCGTTAGCGTGAGGCTGTCGAGAACGGCTCCGCGGTCGTTGTACACCACCATCTTGAACGAAGCCGGCGAGACATCAACGATCGCGTAGTTGTAATCCTCGATGGACTTGAGGGTGTACGAAGCGGTCGATGGTGAATGGGAGGGTGCCCCCGCGGTGCCGATGATCATATGGTGAATCCCGTTTACCAGATTGTGCTGATAGAAGTGCGAGTGACCCGCGATGACCATATCGACATGGTTCGGCTCGAAGATCTTCGTCGTCATGGTCTTGCCGTCATCGTCCTCCCCGTGACCTCCAGCACAATAGGCGGGCTTGTGTGCAATGACGATCTTCCACACCCTTTTCGTGGTAGAGAGATCGCTCTGTGCGAACAGGTACTGCGGGCTCCCCTCGTCGTAATCGAGCTGTGTATTGAGCACCAGGACGTGCATATCCCCGTAGTCGAAAGAGTGGTAATCCTGAGTGCCCGACAATGATGCCGGTGCCTGCGTGAAAGCCTTCGTATTGGTGGACCATCCTTCATGATTCCCGGGGGCGTTGAAGAATGGAATCCGCCCACTTTCCGCAAGCTGGTTCGGCCGGAAGAATTGACTCTTGAACGCACCATACGAGGATGAGATGCACAGGTCCCCACCGTAAAGTGCCATAGCAGGCTTTGCTTCGATGATCCTTAGGGAAATACTGTCATGCACAGTCGTGCCCGTTCGGCAGTCTGCCATCCACGCAAAACGGAAGTTTGTCCCCGGCGGAACGGCGGTCCTGAAGCTCGCATCGGCAGAGGCGCTTCGTTGCTGGAGAGCTCGATAGTGGTAGACCGTGTTCGACTCGAGTCCGCTGAGCTTGACGTTATGCACGTAGGTTGAGTTTGTCGTCGATTCGACAGACTCCGTTCGTGCGCTCTTGCCGTAGGCGGTGGTGGGACCGTACTCGACGGTGACCGGATCGGCCGATGAGCTCTCGACAAGGACGTAGACGCTGCCCGTCGTCACTGCCTGAAGATACGGCGACATGAGCATTGATCCCAACTGCTGGCGCGAGTAGCTGCAGGAGGAAAGGCAAAGGAGGAAGATGAAGCTAAGCTTGACTTTCATACACGATTCTCCCGGAAGTTTGCGTTTACGGAGTGCGAAAGGGTAATACTCACACAATATGATGGAATGTTTCCAGAGAAGAAAGAGCGTCCACGCAACCTTAAAGCGAGGAGCTATCCAGAAAGCTCACGATGCCGGAAACAACTTGTGACGTGATCGTTGAGCATACCGACCGCCTGCATGAACGCGTAGCAGATCGTTGATCCGACAAACCTGAACCCGCGCTCCTTCAAGTCTTTGCTCATTGCGTCGGATTCGCGCGTCTTCGACGGTATCTGCTTGAGCGTCCTCCAGCGGTTCACTCGCGGCTTACCATCCACAAACTGCCAGATATACCGATCGAAGCTTCCGAACTCCTTCTGAACGGCAAGGAACGCCTTCGCGTTTCCGATGGTCGCTTCGATCTTCAGCCTGTTCCGGACAATCCCTACATTGCTCAGAAGCTGCTGCACCTTGCGACGATCGTACCGGACGATCCTCTTCGCGTCGAATCGGTCGAAGGCTCTCCTGTAGTTCTCACGCTTCTTGAGAATGGTGATCCAGCTCAGCCCGGCCTGAGCTCCCTCGAGGACAAGCATTTCGAAGAGCTTCCGGTCGTCGTGAACCGGGTTGCCCCATTCCTCGTCGTGATATTCAAGGTACAGCGGGTCGGAGGTTGACCAGCCGCATGAGTGTACGGAGAGTTCGCAATTGTCATTCTGTTTTCCTCTTATTCCCAATCAAGTCTGAACTCCCAGTCACCGATGGGTTAGCCCTGCGGTGCCTCCGCGGGCCGCGTCAATGCGACTTTCTCGGGATCCTGCTGAAATTTCTCAATCTGCGAGAGCGCATAGAGGAGATGTGCGCGCTGATTTTCATCCCTCACAGTCTTCGCTTCCTTTGAGAGCCACGTTTTCAGTTCCGAGATCTTCAGTGTCGTGAGTGCACGTACTTGGGGGGCAGCGACGAAATCGAATAACATCCCGGATCAATCGATCCCCTGGGACCGAGGCGGGGAACAAGGGGCGAGACAAAGCTCGCCCCCCAAGGTAGCCGAACGGTTACAGACCGAACATGATCGTCGCCTTCACCTCGACTGAGTTAATCTTCCTCACGGTGCCGATGAAGTGCTTGTCGTCTCCAGTTCTGTAGAGAGGATCCTTGTCGTCGTTCAAAGCAAGATAGGAATCGAGCCGCTGGTCCTGCGTCAGGTTCACATCCTCCCATGCCTTGCCGCTTGCGTTCATCAGATTGTATGAAACGCCGAGGTCGAGCGACGTCAGCGCCCCCAAGCTGATGATGGCCCCGGCGGAGAAGCCGAAGCCGATGCGCGTTGCCGACTGCAGATCATAGGTCCCGCTCGAAATTCTTGAAACGCCCTGGAATTTTGCCTGGCCGCTGAACCTGTTCAAGGCCGCGTTGGCGCCGATGTACGGCGTCACGGGCATCGCGGGCAGCCAAATGTGAAACTCGGGACCTACCCTGAAAGCGAGGACTTTCTGAGAGATGTCGACGGACCCCTGACCCGGCTCTGCATCTCCGCTGTTGCTGAAGGATGAATAGTTGACTTCGCCGGTCAGCTGGAAACCCAGAAAGCCCGCGCGCGCTTTGCCGTGAACGTTGAAACCGGTCGAGAGCCCGTACTTAACCCCGTTGTAGTAGTCGATCGTGCTGCCGGCATAGTCGGAAACGGGTATTGCGATCCCCGCTCCGCCGCCGATCTGGAGTGTGACCTGAGCCCGAGCAGACTCTGTAACCAGAAGAAGGATGAGGAGAATCGGAAGTGCTCGAGAGAGAGGAATGGCTTTCATACTGGCCTCCGGGACTTGTGAGTATGGTGCACCAATCTAGGAAAGAGGTGGGGGAAAATCAATCGGCCGGTCATGGATTCAGAGGCTTGAGTGAGGCGGAGCACAGAAATGCGTGAAAATCATGGAGGCATCGTCTCAGGCGGCTGGACGCCGAGGAACTCATCGCGAACGTCGTGCACAATGAAGTAGGCTCCAAGGCCGATCGCGCCGAGCAGCGCCATCACGCCGAGGAACGATACGACAGCAGCGATGTCCTCTGCAGAGTCCAGCATGCCCATAGAGCCTAGTAACCACCGCCAGTCGTGCATGGCGTGACGGGAGATGAGCGTGAGCTGCTGTTTCGGCGCGTCGCCGACATAGATGGAGATGTTGACGAGGTTGTGGCCGAGCCAGTAGAGGGTTCCCATGAGGGATCGCAACCCCGTGGTTCTCAGGAAGACGATGATGGCCGCCGTGGGGATGATCACTTGTATGAGTGATCCTCCAAGGAAGTGCATGAACTGGCCGAAGATGCTAAAGATCCCGTGTCCTCCCTCGTGGATGAAGAGATCCACGGTATCGATGATCCAGATGAGGAAGGGCATGTCGTGCCGGCCGTGCGGGGTCTGGTAGTCCGCTGCCAGGTACCACGAAAGATAGATAAGGATGATGAGGACGATAACCTGGAAGGCGATGAAGGCTTTTCTCATTGCGAGGCGGTATATGGCCGAGCGGCGATGACCGGTTTCGTGAGCGCCTCCAATGTAGAGAAGAGGGAGTGGAAAATCAATAATGCACTGAGATGATTCAGCGGCGCGATGTGGTCATGGGGAAGGAGATGAAAAGCGTTCGGATTTTTGCACTTGTGACTCAACAAAGCTGTCGGTCCAGGATCGGCTTGTGAAGCTCCGCGATGCTTTTTGCAGCTTGATCCTTCTTATCATTTCTTGGGCTTCTTGTCTTTGTCGTCTCCTCTGCCGTGCTTCGACTTCTCAGGCAAACGGTCGATCAGGCATTCCGTGTTGTGCTTTAACAGCGCATACGCTTCGCTGGTCATAATCAAGTTGTCTCTCTTCTCCCATCGATCCCTCTTGTGTTTCTTCTCTTCTTCTTGGCTTCGCTTCCAGACTCGCTCAACCTTCTGGACGAGTTTCTCCAGTTCCTTGCGTGTTTGGACGGAGTCTCCTTTCGTCAGTTCTCGTTTTGCCTTCTGGAGCCGGAGTTCGATGTTCTTGGCAATGCCCTCATCAGCCCGTTCATCGTCATCGCAATCGTTGTTACGACCCTTCCCCAGCCAGCCGAGATCAGCGGACTGGTGAGTGAAGGAGAGGAGGGTGTCGAGAAAAATCAGGGGAAACAAAGGAGAAGGCGGATTCGCTGGGGCGATGGTGGTCCTTTGAAGAGAAGTTGTGAATATACTAGCAGTGGCTGGGTCATATTGTCCCTCTTTGCCTTGAACGATTTCCAAGGCGCTAAGCCAGCACCTGCTTATTCTCGGCAGCCCACCAGTTTCTAAGCTATAGCCTCCGATTACTTCACCGGCATCAATATCTGCAACAGAGTCTGACGAAAACCATATAGCAACTTGAATTGTATCATAATCCATGTCCCACAGAGTCCAATCTTCAGGTGCAGAAGATAGCTTCACTGGAGCTTTCAACTCTACCATGAATTCATGTATCGATTGAAGAGCACCGTGGCGATTCCCAATGGTGTACTTAAAAGCGTATCCGCCGGGTTTTTCTAGAACTCTGACACTTACAGCGGGATAGATCAGATTCTTGACCGGATACGGAACTAAGGTGTCTGACTGCGCGAAAGACACAATCGGGTAAGCACTTGATAACACCAGAATCGGAATTAATATCATACTCTTGATCACGGTTGTCACCTATTGAATGTGGTAATGGTTTCTGTCGCTTTCATCTAACGGACGCCTTCCTACCAGATGCGATATGAGATCCCAAAGTCTCGTTCTTTGCCTTTGGCTTAAGCTAACCTCTCCGCCAGTTCGATTGTATGCAGTCAGAGTTATATCGGCATTAGTTCCCTTTCTATGCTCCTGGTGATCTGCAGTTGCACTCCAACTGCCATCAACCTCAAATTTTCCCCCATTCGGGAGGCTCATATCGTTTACTCGTAATCTATACCCGGGGTAAGTAGTTGAAAAGCTGTCAGCCACTGCTTGTACTACCCGAACTAACGCAGCGGTTCCCCAATGGTTATGATCGTGTGTCTGACAATTTCCGCTGGTCCCACGGTCGCTGGGCCCGTAATGTTCACATGTCCCGCCCACCTTGATGTAATTTGCTCCATCGCCAAGCGGCTGGAGATTTGGCACCTTCTCCGCCACGCTTAACGTATCCCACAGGAGTCGATTCCTCCGTGAGTCAACGCGAAGCATCATCCGATCCCCGAAGATGGATGCCACGTAGTCGAATTCCTCCCTCCCGCTCGCCTGGGTTTCGCCGTCATACGGCTGGTTCTGATGCCCTCCTGTCCGCCTCAGAATGAAATGACCATAGTTGTCCCTGTTCTCCGTGCGCCGTGGATCGATGTGGTCGTGACCTCCCGAACCATCAATATAATTGGTTGTCAGGCGATACGGGTGATTTGCTACAGGTTTGCCTCCACAGTAGCAGGCAGTATCACCGGTTGTGGTTCGTATGGAGGCGTCATTACAATGTTCAATGTCTGCTCAAGAATTGGCACATCCTTCTCGCCTTTCTTGGTGGCATCACTCTGGAGTTCCGCTCTCATTCGACAGACCTCGAGCGAATCGGGGTTCTTCTTTACAGCCGCAATTCGAATCAGACCGTCTTTAGTCTTCATTCGTCTCAACCGAAAGCTTCAAAAGCGCATCTGCGTCAAACTCAATATCCCGGTCATCCACATCCTTCGCCTGCACAAAGATCTTCGAGGTCTCCGTAAATGCAAGAGTGTCCTTTTCGAGCGTGAGAGCAAAATGATCCAGCACTATGCCCCTCTTCACCACCACCACGGCGCTTCCTTTAACCGTATCCCGTGCGTCAAACGGATACAACTCCGGCGGGACAGGCCACTCACTCGAACCCTCGTCTGTCTTCTCAGCAAACAGCCGTACCACCACCGAATCCCTTGGCGCCTTCTCGTTTGCCAGGAACTTCACGCCCCCGTATACCGTCTCAATACCCTCTAATGTGTCAGCCATCGACTCATTGTACTCTAACGTCCCGTATGCCACGCTATCGGCAATCCCGATCCGAGCAACCGGGCTCACCACTCTCCCACGCCGATTCCCTTGTGCATCCACCGCCTCAATGATTATTTGTGCTTCCTCCCCCACCTTCACACTCGATGGCTCGGCACTTACCCGGAAATAATACGGCTTCACACGCACCGTATCAAGAACAACCAGCCCGTTGCTCTCGGCTCGAACGACAACCATCGCTCCTGCCGAATCCGGCAGTGCTCCATCAGCCGCCAGGGCGACAGAATCTAAATCTCTTGCCACGCGCGTGATGCTGCTGCCAAGACGAGCCCGTGTGTAGATATTACGAAAATTCACATATTCCGCACCAGAAACAATGCTCACCGTGACAGGGTGCTCCGCTGCATCCCACTGAGTCGAGGTGCACCCCCTCGGCGTCTGCCCAACCACCATCAGGCTCGTGCTCTCCTCAAAAAAGATCTCGCTCCAAAGATCAAAGGCAAAAAAGGAAGCATACGGAGTGGTATAGGTAACGTCAAAATTCACCAGGTTTGTTGCCGATTGCTCACGAACGAGTTGTTCGTCCAAGTAGATGCGCAACCTGATCGTCGTAAACAGACCCGATGATGGCCGCAGCTGCAGCAAATAGGTGCCAGCAGAGGCAGCCGGTATCGTGAAATCGATCCCGCTGGTTCCTTGCTGAAGTGGAAACCGACAGCCGTAGCTAATATCAAGAGGATCTCCGATTCCGTGGAGGACACTCAAGTTCCCGCCGGTAGAACCTGTCCAGGTCGCTTCCAAGCGGAGCGATTTTGTGACGGTCTGAACGGAAGGGAGTATCGACTGTGAGGGAGGCTGGGGTTTGACCTCGACTCTCTCACGGATGATGACTTGAGATGAAGCGAGGGACGCGAGGAAGATCGTGGAGAGAAAACAAACGAAAGTACTGCGGCCTGACATAAAAGCCTCCCGCATAGGCATTCGGTGCGAGGTAGGTACGGTGCTACGGCACTATGGCAGCGAATTGTGGCGAATATGTCAAGAAGAAACTTGGGGAGAGAAAGAAGGAAGATGGATGATGGGGGATGTGAGATGTAGGGGGAGGGACGAGAGCAGAACGTAGGAAGTAAAAAGTGACAAGTGAAACGTGGAAGAGTAAAAAGTAGAAAGAGGGTCGGAAGCGAAACGTAGGTGAGTGGTAAGAAGAAAGAAGGCAGCCGTCGAAAGTCCGACGCGCCAACTTTGAACCTTAAACCTGTCCCGCTCGAAATCAGCGGTTCCGCTCCCAAGAATCCCGCTTCTAGGTGGAATCCAAAGGGCGGGAGATGCACAAAGCGCAAAACTGTAAACTCAAGAATCAAAACCCCAAGCTCAGCCAGGCATGGGTGTTCCCCAGGACACGTCGCCTTTCACGCAAGGCACACCGCCGGGCGTCACGTATGGTCGTGGTGCCCGCCGGCAAGGTCTCTCACCATTTTGCTCGAGCCTTTCGTGAATTCCGTCACCGAGCTCTTCCTTCTCAACATGCTCAAATGCTTCTGCCAACCGCGCTTGCGTGTCCGGAGGGAGCAGACGATCAGCCATTGGGAAGAGAACGTTGTTCTCCTTCCAAATATGCTGCCGTAAGAGCTGGATGTACGCGTGCAAATTCTCCCGCAGACTCTTTGCTGTATCTCGACTGCCTTCGCTGTAAGCTTGCACATCCCTTCGGAGCCCGGCGACGAGAGAGCGTCCGCGTTCGTGCTCGGCAAGCATCACCGCCACCGGTCCGGCCTCCGGTGTGAGCCCTTCCGCAGCCAGCGCGGGGAAGAGGTGGCGTTCCTCTTTCAGATGGTGGCAACCATCTGCGAAGTGCGCGGCGAAATCAACGAACTGTTGAATGAAGACGACGTCAACTGTGCCCGTCGATTCGATGAGGTCGGCTTGATGCTCGGCCGCGTCGAGCATCTGCAGCACAACGTCGTGCTCGTGCCGGAGTATCTCTGTCGGCAGCATAGGTTTTCCCTTCTTCGTTTGCTGTTGCAGCTATCCTCCCTGAGGGCGCTTGCGCAACGAGTATCCCGCTTTTAAGCCGAACACAAACAGCACAATGGCTATGGCTCCGAGGGCGAAGATCGTGTCGCCGAAGACCCGCATCCATTTGACCGTGTGGACAGTGGATGTGGCGAGGAACTCGGCACTTCGGGCGTACCAGTAGCCGTATTTCACCGAAGCCCACGTCTGCAGCAAGCCGACGGGCAGAAGGCTGAGGACCACCATCGCCAGTAGTCCCACGTTCAGTCCCCAGAAGCCGTACCGGAGCAAGCGGTCGTTCCACTCCTGCTGCACGTACAACGCACGGAGGCAGAAGAGCATGAGCCCGATGCCTAACATCCCGTAGACGCCGAAGAGCGCCGCATGCCCGTGCACGGGCGTTGTGTTCAACCCCTGCATGTAATAGAGTGCGATCGGCGGGTTGATCATGAATCCGAATAGTCCGGCCCCCACCATATTCCAAAAAGCCACCGAACTGAAGAATGCCACGGGCCACCGGTATTTCTGAGCCCACGCCTCGAAACCAGCAAGGACCAGAGGCACAACTTCAAGGGCGCTGAAGACGGCCCCCAGCGCCAGTATTCTGCAATCGCCAGATTGGTGTGTTTTCCCCACATGAGTCCCGCCATGTAGAAGCCGCCGATCGCGATGGCAGCGATCAGGAAGAGCGTCAAGATCGACCGTTCTTCTCCCCCTTTCCTGATCGCCGGGGCGATGCCCCGACCGACCAGGTAGACCCAGAAGAGGAGACCGATGACAAGCGCGATCTGCCAGACGCGACCGAGGTCGATGTACTCATATCCCTGGTGGCCGAAATAGAACCAGGCATCCCCGCCCAGCTTCTGATTGATGCTCAGCAACTCGCCGACGAGCGAGCCGACCACAACCACCAGAAGCGCACCGAACAAGATGTTCACCCCCAACCGTTGACCCCTCGGATCATATCCGCAGATGACCGGCACGATATACAATCCTGCTGCAAGCCACGCTGTCGCAATCCAGAAAATGCCCAGCTGCACGTGCCACGTGCGAGTCAGAACGTAGGGAAGCCACTTGCTCAGCGGAATGCCATAGAACCCGCTCCCCTCGACCCCGTAGTGTGCGGTGATGACGCCCACGATGATCTGCACGAGGATGAGGGCGGAGACGACCCAGAAATATTTCACCGTCGCTTTCTGTGAGAGCGCAAGTTCTGCACGAAAGAGCGGGTCGCTCTCAGGGAGTGAGGTAGGAACAGGATTAGACTCCGGCGAGGCATGGAACCAGACCATCCCCCCGATGCCGGCGAGGAGCAGGATGATGCTGACGCCGGTCCAGACCACGGCATTGGCGGTCGGCCGGTTGCCGATCAGGTCCTCATGCGGCCAGTCGCTGGTATAGGTGACGTCATCTCCCGGCCGATCGGTGGATGCGGCCCACGACGTCCAGAAGAAGAAAGCCGCGAGCTGGCGAAGCTTTGCGGGATCGCTCAGGGCGCCGCTCGGAATCGCATAAGCGTCGCTCCCCTCCGCGAAGACCCCGCGTAGTGCGCGGCGTTTGCTGCGAAGGCCCTCGCACACACCGTGTCGATCGTGATGACTCCCGTCCCCGCGTCATACGTATTCCGGCGCATGATCTCCTGGAGGCGCGTCCGCAGGACCGCCTGCGTCTCTCTATCGAGATCGTCGTATCGCTTTCCATGCTGTGCGACGGACCATTGGTTCAAGACAAATTCGCACTCGCGATGAAGCCAGCCGGCCCAGCCCAGCACCGCAAAGCCAACGACGATCACAGTGACAAATGCATACCAATAGGGTTTCATGGAATTATCCTTCTATCGACAGGTTAAGGGGAAGTATCTCTGAGTCTCGTCTCGGGTGACGACTCAGGAGTCTGATGCTATATTCCAGACTATTTGGGTTACCCTGCTGACAGAAGCCATCTCTTGGCTATTGTGGGATCAGAATGGTACATTGCGAACGTTTTAAATGGGCGACACTGGAGCGACAGAAGCGGGAGTCACTATGAATATCAGGATCTTCGTCACCGGCGGGACGTTCGACAAGGAGTACAACGAGCTCGACGGGAAGCTTTACTTCCAGGACACGCACCTCCACGAGATGCTGGCGCTGGGGAGGTGCAAGGTCGACGTCGATACTCGCATGCTGATGATGATCGACAGCCTTGAGATGACGGACGAGGGCCGGCAGATCATCCTCGAGCATTGCCTGAAGGCGAAGGAGGATCGGATCCTCATCACGCACGGCACCGATACGATGGAGGTGACGGCACGGCTGCTGGGTCAGGCAATCCGTGACAAGACAGTCGTCCTCACCGGCGCGATGGTGCCGTATAAATTCGGCAGCTCGGACGGAATGTTCAACCTCGGCAGCGCCCTGGCATTCGTCCAGACCCTCCCGCACGGCGTGTACATCGCCATGAACGGCAGATGCTTTCACTGGGACAACGTTCGCAAGAACAAGAAAACGGGAGAGTTTGAGCAGGTCCGCTAATTGAGATTCCCGGAATTTCCCCCGCAAAGAAGGCAGCCGCAGATTCCGGGAATCTACAAGGAATTCAAAGAATCGACTTGAAGAAAGAAATCGAACATACATCCTCTGCTGACGGCGACCTTATAAGGCGAGCGCGGCAGGGGGACGAGCGCGCATTCACGAAGCTCGTCCAGAATTACGAGTCGCTCATCTACAGCTTCGCCTTCAAGGTCTGCCGTAACAAGGAGCAGGCAAGCGAGACGTGGCAGGACACCTTCGTCAACGTCTATCGGAAGCTCGACCAGTTCGACGGCAAGTCCAAGTTCACCACCTGGCTCTACGCCATCGTCGTGAACAACTGCAAGATGAAGCGGCGGAAGCGAAAGCTCGATCTCGCCTCCGTTCCGCTCGAGCCACCTCACGGGTTCCACGAGGATCCGCTGCTGGATGCCGAAGGGCACGTCGTCCAGACGATCCCCTCCTGGAAGGAGACGCCGCTCGATTCGGTGATAGACAAGGAATTGCAGACCGTCCTGGACAAAGCGATCCAGAAACTCCCGGTCGATTACCGAGTTGTCTTCGTTCTCCGCGATGTCGAGGGGCTCTCGGCCGAGGAGACCGGCAAGATCCTGAAGCTCTCCGTGCCGGCGGTGAAATCGCGGCTGCGGCGCGCTCGCGTCTTTCTCCGGGAACGCCTCAACCCGTATATGACGCCATGAAGACAAAGACGATGAAATGCAGCGAAGTGGTCGACCACATCTGCGACGAGCTGGACACCAAACTGAGCTCGGCGAAGTGCCGGGAAATCAAGCGTCATCTCGCCAAGTGCCCCAATTGCACCGCGTATCTGGACAGCCTGAAGAAGACCATCCGACTCTACTCGACGTACCCAGACCCCCGCATCCCGGCGAAGACGCGCAAGAAGCTCCTCGCCGTCCTGAAACTGCAGAAATAGACGGCTTCCCTCGACCTCCGAACCCTTTTCCCGGTTCGAGCATCTCACCTAGTGGGAAGAAGTTCACGAACGTACTTACTACCTTTCGCAGGAGAGATCTATGAAAAAGAACATGGGAGCCGCCGATCGTGTCATCCGCGTTCTTCTGGCACTCGTGGTTGCCGTACTGTACTTCACGGACCAGATATCCGGCACGTTAGCGATCATCCTCGGGCTGTTCGCTGTGATTTTCCTGCTCACCAGCCTCATCAGCTTCTGCCCGTTGTATCTCCCCTTCAAGCTTTCAACGAAGAAGGCTGAGAAGGCAGCGTAATTTGGTATTTTTGAGGAGTGATTCGGGCAGTCCGGTCGGCACATCGGTCGCGGTGGGCGGCCGAGTCGGATCGTGCTGCCCCGGAATCCTTTCAACCCACGCCATGCATCGTCTTCACCGACATACCACTACGTGCCGCGATGTGGCGAGGCACGTGCAGGAACGGCTCGACTATCAGCTAAGCAAGTCGGCGTACCGGCAGATCAAGCAGCACCTGGAGCGATGCCCCAATTGCACGGCGTATCTCGACAGTCTGAAGAAGACCGTTTTCCTGTATCGGCACTATCCTGATCCCCGTCTTCCGAGCAGAACGCGCAGGAAGCTCTTCGCGGTTCTTCACCTGCATAATTAAAGTCCT